>Ga0182030_10005139_pt1 | contig 27839 bp, 21 predicted proteins | sample 812S3MmetaG_FD_121299 | JGI IMG/M metagenome (GOLD analysis project Ga0182030, IMG submission 121299) | Permafrost microbial communities from Stordalen Mire, Sweden - 812S3M metaG (Illumina Assembly) | ecosystem: Environmental > Terrestrial > Soil > Wetlands > Permafrost | place: Sweden... | reverse complement strand
CGACGCAGATGGCGTACACCGGCGCGTAGTGATCTTCGGCAATGATCACGCGCAATCCGTTGTCGAGCTTGTTATCGGAAAACTTGATCTTGGGGATGGGAGACGGGGCCTTTTGGGCCAGCGCCAGCCCCAATCCCACGGCGGCCAACGCAGTCGCGGCGAAAAGCTTCACGGAACCTCCTGACTGAATCTTTTTAGCACAGTTCAGTTTGCAATAAACTTTACCAACCGAGTCGCCATGCTGTATGTCAATCGCGTCCCAGGATCTTCGCCACCCTCGCCTTCGAGCGGCAGGGGCGGTGTGACGCATATTCGTCTGGCGGCGGCACCAGCGCGGGGACACGAGTGAACGCCGCTTTTCGGGACTATACTCTTGGAAGCGATGTCCGATCCGAAACCGCTCTACAGCGTCCATCCCGGTGTACTGATGACGCAGAAGTGGGTCTCCACCCTCAAGGATAAGACCGGGCGTTCGCTGGACGAGTGGCTGGAGGTGGTGAAGCAGTCCGGGCCGAAGACCGAAAAGCAGCGGATTGAATGGCTCAAGCAGGAATTCAAGCTGGGCACCAACTCGGCCTGGTGGATCGCCGAGCGCGCTGGCGGAAAGGCCGCCGAGACTGACGATCCCGAGGCCTATTTGCGCGTGGCGGAACAATATGTGGAGCAGATGTATAGCGGCCGCAAGGCTGTCTTACGGCCGCTCTATGACAAGCTGCTGGCGTTAGGTCTGAGTATGGGCAAGAATGCCAAGGCGTGCCCGTGCGAGACGATGGTGCCGCTCTATCGCCGGCACGTTTTCGCGCAAATCAAACCCACTACGCAGACCCGCATCGACATGGGTTTCGCCCTGGGGGCGCTGAAAGCCGAAGGGCGGCTGGTGGAAACCGGCGGGTTCGCCAGGAAGGACCGCATCACCCACCGCATTCCCGTTTCGGTGCCGACCGACATCGATAACGAAGTGAAGCGCTGGCTGAGGGTGGCCTACGAGGCGGACGCGGAGTAAGGCGGCTTCAAGGCAAAAACATTAATGGCCACGGATGAACACGGATGAACACAGATAAAAGATAAGAAAGACCTTGTTTTATCCGTGTTTATCCGCGTTCATCCGTGGCTAAACTTGCTTTTGCCATTATCTCGGCGCTCTTGGGTGTCTGCCTGCAGAGGAGTTCCACTCGGGACCGATTTATTTACAATTGAGGACAGGAACATGCCCTCATCACACCCCAAACTCCGGAACATCTGCCTGGCGCTCCTCGTAGCGCTGCTGGCGATTGTTTCACCGGGCCTTCGCGCGGCCACGCCGGCGGATATCGAAAAGAAGATCGACGCGTTGATTGCCAGGATGTCGCTCGAGGAAAAGCTCGGGCAAATGTCGCAGGCCAGCTTCGGCGCTTTTACCGACAAGACCAGGGAGGAGATCCGCCAGGGCCGGTGGGGCTCGCTCTACGGCGGCGGCACGCCGGCGCAAAAGGCCGAAGCGCAACGCATCGCCCTCAAGGAAAGCCGTTTGGGCATTCCCTTGATCTTCGCCCAGGATGTGATCCACGGGCACACCACCACCTTCCCGATTCCCCTCGGGCAATCCGCCAGTTGGGACCCGGAACTGGTCCGCCAGGCGGCGCGCGTGGCGGCTCGCGAATCGGCCGCCGCGGGCATCCACTGGACGTTCTCGCCCATGATGGATATCGCTCGCGATCCCCGTTGGGGGCGCATCGCCGAGGGATTCGGCGAGGATCCGCAACTGGCGTCGCAGATGGCCGCGGCGATGGTGCGGGGCTACCAGGGCGATTCGCTGGACGCCGCGGACTCCATCGCGGCGTGCGCCAAGCACTATGTCGGCTACGGCGCCACCGAAGGGGGCCGCGACTACAACACCACGTGGATCCCCGAAAACCTGCTGCGCGACGTCTACCTGGCGCCGTTCCAGGCGGCCCGCGAGGCCGGCATCGCCACGTACATGTCGGCTTTCAACAACCTCAACGGAGTGCCCGCCAGCGCCAACCAGTTCACTCTCCGGCAAGTGCTGCGCGATGAGTGGAAGTTCGATGGATTCGTGGTCAGCGACTACACCGCGATCGCGGAGTTGATCCCCCATGGCTACGCCGCCGACGCGGCGGACGCCGCACTGAAGGGCATCCGCGGCGGAGTGGATATGGAAATGGTCAGCACCACCTATTGGGACCACGGCAAGGCGCTGGTGGCCGATAAGCAGCTCGATCCGAAACTGCTGGACGAGTCCGTGCGCGAAATCCTGCGGATCAAGTTCCGTCTGGGATTGTTCGACGCCAAAGGGCAATTCACGCCTGCTGCCGCAGCGCCGTCCAGCGCCTCCGCTCTTGAGACTGCCAGGAAACTGGCCGGCGAGAGCCTGGTGCTGCTGAAGAACCAGAACGGCGCCCTGCCGCTGGCGCAATCCATCGGCAAGGTCGCGGTCATCGGACCGCTGGCCGATAGTGCCCGCGACCAGTTGGGCACCTGGGCACTCGGCCCGGCCACCACGGTCCGCACTCCCCTGGCCGCATTGCGCGAAGCCTTGGGTGCCGAGCGCGTGGTGTATGCGCAGGGGTTGAAAAACAGTCGCGACGAGAGCCACGACGGCTTTGCCGCGGCCGTGGAAGCGGCTCGCGGGGCCGACGCCGTACTGCTATTTCTGGGAGAAGAAGCCAGCCTTTCCGGCGAGGCCTCCGCGCGTGCCTACCTCGATCTGCCAGGCGCCCAGGAGGCCCTGGTGAACGAGGTGGCGCAGGCGGGCAAGCCGTCTGTCGTGGTGGTCATGGCGGGACGGCCGCTGACTTTTCACAACGTCGCGGCGAAGGCCGGCGCGGTATTGTATGCCTGGCACCCGGGCACCATGGGCGGCCCGGCCATCGCCGACGCGATTCTGGGCAAGACGGTGCCATCCGGAAAGCTGCCGGTCACGTTCCCGCGGACCGTGGGGCAGGTGCCGATTTATTACAACCACCTGAATACCGGCCGGCCTTCCGCGGAAACCGGTCCCGAGGCCAGCAATAAGTTCACCTCGAAATATCTGGACGTGAGCTTTACGCCGGAGTATCCGTTCGGCTTCGGGCTCTCCTACACCAAATTCGAATACGGCAACCTGCACGTTTCCGCGCCCCGAATGCGCGTGGGAGGCAGCTTGACGGTTTCGGCGGAGGTGGCCAATACGGGAACCGTGGAGGCCGACGAGACAGTCCAACTGTACATTCGCCAGATGGCCGCCAGCTTGGCGCAGCCGGTGCGCGAACTGAAGGATTTCCGCCGCGTGCATCTCAAGCCCGGAGAGAAGCAGACCGTGGAATTCACGCTGAAAAGCAGCGCTCTGGCATTTCACAAAGGAGCGCAACTGGTGACCGAGCCCGGCACGTTCCAGGTCTGGATCGCCCCGGATTCGTCCGCGGGATCGCAGGGACAGTTCGTGTTAGTGCCGTAGCGGGGCCAAGTGGGGCTGAAGCGGGTGCCGCGCAAACACAGGCTGTTTTGGGCAAGAAATTGCTTGTCTAACTCCAACGCTAACCGAACCACATCCGGGAATCTGAGATCAGCGGGACAGGCCGGAGCAGTCAGGCAGGCTTCTACGCGACCCGGTTCTTTTCACGCCGTCTCTTCGGTTTCCGTTCCTACTTTACGAATGCCTGTTTCGGGGCGATCGGGAGAATCCCAACGTCTCTACGGCGCTGGCGAACGGTTCCCCGCCCGGCGTTGCCGGGCACGCCGGGAGGTGGCAGCGGTGGTTTCACGGGACGATCTTGTTTCGGTCTCTTCGGTTCGACAGGTGCTCGCATAGGCTATTGGCGACGGTCTCTCCGATCTGTACGGGAACAGCATTGCCGATCAATCTTCCGAGCACGCTAAATCGCACTTTCTCCCCATCTCGAAGGAAGCGGTAAGAACCGGGGAATGTCTGAAGTATGGCGGCCTCCCTCAAGGTTATGGCGCGGTCCTGTTCGGGATGACCGAAACGCCCATTACCGTAACCGAAGCACTGGGTCGTGATCGTTGGCGCGGGGGCATCCCACTCCATCCGCCCGTACACGCCGGGGTAGGTTTCGCCGGAGTTCTTTCTGTGGCATTTGGCTACAAGAGCCAAATGCCAATCACGCCAAGTTCCGCCAGGTCTTGAAGCTCTAATGCGCTTCAAGTTCAACGTGCTCAGCCGGCACGCTGAATGGAGCGAATCAGTGGGGTCGGATTCTCCGGCCTGAAGTGGCTTCAAACGAGAAATCGCCTTACGGACCGTCAACTCGTGTGCCTGCTCGTCAATAGGCGCGATTGGCGGGGTCAGTTGGATAGGACCCAATCGGGAAGCCAGGAGAACCAAACGTTTTCTAGTCTGTGGCACGTTGTACCTAATGCAATCGATAACGTCCCACCACACCTCATACTCGCTCAGAGACGAAATAAAGTCGGCAAAAACCTCATGATCGACTAGTTGCGGAACATTCTCCATGGTAACGAAATCAGGGCGAGACTCCTTAACCAAGCGCCCGAAATCCGCAACAAGGCCCCACTTTTTCTTGCTGTTGGGTTGCCTCCCCTTCCGTCGTCCGTAAGTTGAAAACGGTTGGCAAGGCGCGCAGCCCGCCAAAAGGCTATGTGGCTCGCTCGCCCAAAGAGAACGCAGTTGGTCGCCGGAAACCTTCCGAACGTCCAATTCAAGAAAGTGCGATTCGTTGTTCGCCTCATACGGGAAACGGCATTCAGGGTCGACGTCAATCCCGGCAACGACCCGAACTCCTCCCCTGGCAAGCCCGTGAGTTAGCCCTCCGGCGCCACAAAAGATGTCCACGCAGCCGATCATGGGCGCCGCCCAGGGATCAGAAACTCATAGCTGTCGATATATGCTCGAAATCCGGCAACAACCTCCCTGAGGTATAGCGCCGTTCGTTGTTTAAGGTCTCTGAGATCGGGAACCGTCATGCCGTCCCCGCATTCGGAGAACGACAGGCTGCCGTGGCCCAGCCTATTTCTTAGATCGCGGATCAGCGCAAGCGCCCCCTTGTCATCGCGTATATGTCTTTTGATTCCCTTTAGAGCATCCGCACTGATCTGCAATTCGCAGCCTAACCGTGTAGTGATCGACTGAATCTCCTGATCGTCCCAATTTCCCCTTCTTGCTACCGTGAAATTAAGGATCGGAGTAGACTGAATCAGGAGTTCACACAGTTCGACGGCACAATCCAGACGATTCTCTTCGGTTAGTTCAATGTGGGTATGGGCAGTAGCCCGCACCCACTCGCGGCGAAGCTTCGATGTCAGATCACTGGGCTTCCAGCGACCCTGCTCGCTAGCGGCTTCGCACACCGCGTTCACACACCAGGTAACCGTAGCTTCGACGAGATTGTATAGTTGCAGAAAGACGCAGGAGTAAAGGATTTTCTGCTGTTGCGCGGTTATGGTCGCGCCACCGATAGTAGGCGGCCCCGTCTGCACCTGTCGCTCGAGTGCTTCTAGCAGATCCAGGTATGCCTCTATTTCCTGTAGGCGCTCTTCAAACGTCTGGCTTAGCTTGTCTCCCATTTAATCTCCAAGCAGCCGGTCACGGACAAAATTAATTCTGCCCCTGAGTCGGGCAATAGCGTTGGCACCGTCCGAGCCTGTTACTCCTCTGAATTCTTCTTCGTTCAGCCATGGCGAGACATCAACCGGAGCGCCCGCTAGATCTGGTCGTGCTTTGATCGCCAGAAAGCTGCCTATCGCGATTGCCTCGAATCTGGCTCTGGGGGTCACTTTACCATTCTCGGTCCTGCGGAAGCCTAATGGGAAAACGCGGTGAACAAACGTCATTGTGTCCATGAACCGTTTCCGGTATTCTTCGACCTGCTCCGGGTGTCCGGATAGGGACTCGTTCATCTTGCGGGCATAAGAAAAGAGGAACTGCGATACACGATCATGATAGCCATCCAAGCCATCGCCGTAAGCGAAGAATCTTGTAACCAGTTCCTCCCCCTCCCGAAGCTTGTTTTGCGTTTCGGATACTGGAGCAAGCGCAACGAAGGTTGGCTCTCGTGACAGATCGATCACCATATCAAGGAATGGACCGATAAGCGCACCGCGACGAACCTCTGCCTTATTCGCCACCTTGCTGCCTGTGTTGATACGGTCAAAGAGATCGAACCTAGCCTCATCGTCGGCGTGCTCATTGAGCACGATGCCCCTTATGGATCGGTTCTTGATCTTGCGTTGTCTCGATTCTGGAAGGTCGCTGAACCTTAATCCCTCAAGTTCAGTGAGTTCTTCCAGTTCTCCCAGTACCAGCTCGCCAAGGACGAACTGATTGATCGTACGCAGGCGCTGCGATCCGTCTACAATCTCAAGCTTTCCTGTTGCGGGACTCTCCCAAAAGAACAGAAAGGGTATAGGCAGTCCCATCAGCAGAGATTCAACAAAACGAGACTTGCGTTGCGGTTCCCAGGTATCTTCCCGCTGATAGGCGGGGATCTCAAAATCGCCGTTCTGCATCTTGTTTGCGAGCAACTCAACGGAATATTCCGTCAGATAGAATTCAATACGTTTCGATTGTTCGACGATCTGCGCTTCAGCAGCGGCGATTTTTTCCGGTGTGATCATCACTTTGGCTCGGCCTTTTCCTGTGCGTGGTTTAGCAAATTCCGCACGATTCGAGACGTTTCCTTCCCGCGAGGCGATACGCCCGCTTGCAGACCACCTGCCGCACCGCCATATCAAAGCGGTCTCCGCCGCTCACCTTGCGATTATTGTAACGGAATGGCCGCCCGTCCAAATACCGGCACAGGTCCTTCACGGTGAACTGTGGTCTATCGTGCTTGCCATGGGCACTCCCAGCGCCACCGATTCGCTAGGAAAACAACATCCTTCGATCCGCAAGTAGGGCAGATGACGCCATTGGGCCAGCGCCTGTATTTCAGGCTGTTGCCCCGATCGGCAAAGTAGACGATTGCGTACACTCTAAACCGTACGGCTAAATACCCGGTTGAATCAGGCAGTTGTATTGATCTGTTTTGGGCTGCAAAGCGCGGTCGCGTCGTGCCCTCTCTCGCCGGCATGGCTGCGGCGTGGTCTGAAGCAGCGGTATGCAAGGATCTTCCCATTCTCCTTCGGACCTCGCCCGCACCCAACTTCTGTGTCGCGTGTGTCGAAGCCGCCGCCTTGACCCCCGCCGCGTCCGTGAGCTACTCTAAGGGCGAAAACTGCGACCTGCGACGATCCCACGTTAAGAGTTTCCTGGAGGATGGATGAATCCGCAAGAAGTGTTGGAATTTGCCAAGAAAAACGATGCCAAGCAGATCGATCTGCGATTTACGGATATTCCGAGTCTGCAGCATCATGTGTCGTACCCCATCGGCGAGCTGGATCTGAGCAGCTTCGAAGAAGGCTTTGGCATGGATGGATCGAGTATCCGCGGTTGGGCGGCGATCCACGAAAGCGACATGCTCCTGATCCCCGATCCGGCCACTGCGCTGATGGATCCTTTCGCCGAAACCCCCACGTTAGTGATGCTTGGCGACGTCAAGGATCCCATCACCAAACAACGGTATGAACGCGATCCGCGATGGATTGCGCAGAAGGCCGAACTTTTTCTGAAGAACAGCGGCTTGGCGGACACCGCCTATTTCGGCGCGGAAGCCGAGTTTTTTATTTTCGACAACGTCAGCTTCGATCAGAATCAGCATTGCGGCTTCTACTATATCGACGCCGACGAGGGGCGCTGGAATTCCGGCCGCAAGGAAGACAACCTCGGCTACCGGCCGCGTTACAAAGAAGGTTACTTCCCGGTGCCGCCCACGGACCATTACCAGGATCTGCGCAGCGAAATGGTGCAGACCATGATCCAGTGCGGCCTGCACATCGAATGTCACCATCACGAAGTGGCCACCGGCGGCCAGTGCGAAATCGACCAGCGCTTCGACAAGCTGGTGAAGTCGGCGGACAACATGATGTTGTACAAGTACATCGTCCGCAACGTGGCCAACCAGTACGGCAAGACCGTGACCTTCATGCCCAAGCCGCTGTTCGCCGACAACGGCAGCGGGATGCACGTCCACCAGAGCCTTTGGAACGGCGACAAGCCGCTGTTCGCCGGCGATGGCTATGCCGGTTTCAGCCAGATGGGGCTGTTCTACATCGGCGGACTGTTGAAGCACGCCCGCTCCCTCTCGGCCATCATCGCGCCCACCACCAACAGCTATAAGCGGCTGGTGCCGGGCTACGAAGCGCCGGTCAACCTGGCCTATTCGCGCCGCAACCGGTCGGCGGCCTGCCGCATCCCCATGTACTCGGCCAATCCCAAGGCCAAGCGCGTGGAATTCCGCCCACCCGATCCCGCCGCCAATCCGTACCTGGCCTTCGCCGCCATGTTGATGGCCGGCCTGGACGGCGTCATGAACAAGATCCACCCCGGCGAACCGCTGGATAAGGATATTTACGATCTCTCGCCGGAAGAAATGAAGAGCGTGCCTTCCATGCCCGGATCGCTCGACGAGGCGCTGAACTGCCTCGAAGAGGACCACGCTTTCCTCATGCGCGGCGATGTGTTCACCGAAGACCTGATCGAAACCTTCATCGAGTACAAGCGGAAGAATGAGGCGGAAGCCGTGCGGTTGCGGCCGCATCCGTACGAGTTCCAGCTTTATTACGATATTTAGGCGGGTGTGCAAGGCACCATCGTTCAGATCAACATGTCTCCGGGAGGCCTCCCGAAACGTCCGGTTTCGGGAGGCTTCATTGCCCCTCTCGGGATCGAAGGCGACCTCCATGCGCACCGCGGAATTCATGGCGGTCCGCGCAAGGCCATTCTTCTGATCGCCGCCGAGGTGGTGGAAGAGTTGCATCGGCGCGGCTATCCCGTCTCCTTCGGCTCCCTGGGCGAGAACCTCACCACCCGCGGTATCGATGTCCGCCAACTGCGCATCGGCGACCGCCTTCGCGCCGGCGGGGCGCTGCTCGAAATCACCCAGCCGCGCGGACCGTGCTCGGCGATGGATATTTACGGGCCTACCATCAAACAGGAGGTTTACGATCGGCGCGTGAAAGCGCTCGACCACACATCGCCGCGCTGGGGCATGAGCGGGTTTTATTTGAGCGTAGTGGACCCTGGCCCGGTCTCGACGGGCGATATAATTGCAGTCGTGGCACAACTGGCCTGATTCGATGGAGAGTTCGCTCGGCGTCATCCGGCTCGCCGCCGGTCTTCCGGAACGCATTGCCCGGCGCATTCAATTGCTGCTGGCTTCCGTGCCCGATCCGGAAGCGGTCCGCCGATCGCTCGAACGCCTCCTGCAGGAATCCCCTTCCGCCTTCGACCGCATCACCAGTTCGACGGCAGTTCTTCGCTGCGCCGTGAACGTCTTCGCTTATAGCCGCTTCCTTTCCGATTCGGTGCTCAAGAATCCCGAGCGCATTCTGGCGGTATCCAACTCCGGCAGCTTTTACCGCGTGCTCTCGGCCGAAGAGTATGAGGAGCGCCTGTTCGATTTTCTGGGCAAGGAGCGCCGCGACATGCCCTCGGCCGTCGACTTGGCGCGCTTCCGCCGGCGGCAACTGCTGCGCATCTCCCTGCGCGACGTGATGGGCGTGGCGGCGCTGGCGGAGGTCACCGAAGAACTCTCCAACCTGGCCGATGCGATTTTGGATTTCACCTACCGCCGCATCCGCGCGCGCCTGGTGGCGCAACACGGGGAGCCGCGCCTCGCCGATGGCAACGTGTGCGGCTTTTCGGTAATCTCGCTCGGCAAGCTGGGCGGAAAGGAGCTGAATTACAGCTCCGATATCGACCTGATGTTCGTCTATGGCGGCAACGGCGAAACCGACGGGCCGACGCGCATCGCAAACAAGGAATTCTGCAAGAAGATCGCCAACGAATATATGGCGATGCTATCCACCTACACCGCCGACGGCCAGTGCTACCGCGTGGATCTGCGTTTGCGGCCCGATGGCACCCTCGGCGAGATCTGCATTTCCGCCGGCGGAGCCCGCACCTATTACGCGGAGCGGGCGCGCGACTGGGAAAAGCAGATGCTCATCAAAGCGCGCATTTCCGCGGGCGATGCCGACCCCGGCGCGGGCCTGCTGGAGTTCGTGGAGCCGCTGATCTACCAGAGTTCGCTGGATTTTCGCGCGGTGGAAGCGGTGTCGGAAACCCGCCAGCGCATCCGCGAAAAAGCGGCTGCCAGGAAGCGCGCGCGGCGCGGCCTGGACGTCAAACTGACTCCCGGCGGCATCCGCGACATCGAGTTTCTGGTACAGTGCCTGCAACGCCTGCACGGCGGCCGGGAGCCCTGGGTGCGGCACGGCGGCACCATGTTCGCGCTGTTCCGTCTGCGCGACAAGCGGCTGCTCTCCGATACCGAGTACGCGCGCCTGGCCGCGGCCTACCAGTTTCTGCGCTACGTGGAACATCGCCTGCAAATGGACGAAGACCAGCAGACTCATACCTTGCCGGCGGACGGCCCGTTGCTCGACCTGCTGGCGCGCAAGATGCCGCCCGAGGGCAATGGCGACGTCCGCGATGGGGAATCGTTCAAACAGCGACTGGCCGAATACCTGGCTGACGTGCTCGAGATTTACGATCGCGTGATCCACGCGCAAAAGCCGCTCTACGATTCCCCCGTTCCGCTGCCGGAACTGGTGGAAGAGTTGGAATCGGCCGCGCCGGCCAGTAATTTGACGCGTCTGCTGGATCAGCGCGCTCCCGGATTGGCCGCGGTAGTGGCCGGCGCCGCGCTGAATCGCGGCCGCGCGCGCTTCGATCACTTTCTGGAGAAGGCGTTTGCCAACCCGGCGGTGCTGGACCGTCTCGATGGCGACGGCAAACTGGCCGCCGGGGTGCTGGATCTTTTCGAACACAGCCCGTACTTCGCCGACGAACTGCTGCGTCAACCCGAACTTCTTGACGACATCGGAGCGCCCCTGCTGGCGCCGGTCGAGCCGCTGGAGGATGGCGGCGCGCTGCGGCGTTTCTACCGGCGCCAGATGCTGCGCATTCAGAGCGAAAGCATTCTGGAAGCGGCGCCCATTTTCGCCACTTTGCGCAAGACTTCGGCGCTGGCCGACCGCGTGATCGAAGCCTCTTATCGCATCGCCGTGATGGACTCGCTGCCGCCCGCGAGCATGGAGTACACTCCGCGCGACCAGATGATGGCGATCTCGCTGGGCCGGCTGGGCATGAACGAATTCGACCTGGGATCCGACGCCGACCTGGTCTTCGTCCTTCCCGACGCGGATGCCGGCGAGCTGGCGTTCTGGACCGGCGTGGCCGAACGGATGATCCAGACCATGAGCTCCTACACCGGCGAAGGCGTGATGTTCACCGTCGACACGCGCCTCCGTCCCAACGGCCGGGAGGGCGACCTGGTGCAGTTGGAAGGCGCCTACAAGAGCTACTTCGAGCGTGGCGCGGAGGCTTGGGAGGGCATTACCTATATGAAATCCCGCGCCGTGGCCGGCAATCTCGATCGCGCCACCGAGTTTCTGCACGAGTTGCAGGATGTGGACTGGCGCCGCTACGGCCAGAGCATGCGATCGCGCAAAGACCTGGCGGAGATGCGCGCGCGGCTGGAGCGGGAGCAAGGCCCGCGCAATCCGCTCAAGGCGGGGGCGGGTGGATATTACGATATCGATTTCGCCCTGATGTATCTGCGGCTCAAAGGCGCGGGCATTTTCTATAAGATGCTGAATACGCCGGAGCGCATCGACGTGATCGAGAAAATGGGCCATCTGGAGCGGGAGGACGCCGATTTTCTGCGCGAAGCGGCCACCTTTTATCGCGCCTTGGACCATGGCCAGAGGGTGTCCAACGGCCATGCCGAGGGTAGCCTGCCCAAATCGCAGGCGCAATTCGAAGTGCTCACCAATCTGGTAAAGCGCTGGACGCCCGAACATCTGCACGGCCAGCGCCTTGACGCGACTTTGCGCGACATCCGCGGGCGGACGCGGGACTTTTTCCATCGGCTGTTCGGACGATGAGGGCGGTGCGCCAGCCAAAACCTTTCAGGGCAGTTCTGTTTTTTTGTGGCATAATCACTACGATGTCACGGGTGTGCCCTATGCCCGAGGTTTGCTGTGGATCTTGACGGCGTCTTGAACTCGCTTCAGTACCACGGTTCTCCCAATTTCCTTTCGGGCGAACGTCTGGAATCGGATCGCGATCTCGGCCACGTCTTTCGCAAGGCACAACAGCCCGGCTGTAATTTGCGCGGCGCGTACGTATTGAACGCAGCGACCTACGACCGGCCACAAGGGAACGTTCCGGTTGTCTACGTTTGCGAGGCCAAATCCGAAAGCGAAGCGCGCCAAATCCACCGCAGGGTGTGGAACCAAAACGTCGTTCCTTTTTTGCTGATAGTAAGCCCGGCTTGGGTTCGCCTCTACCGGGGATTCAGATACGACCGCGACGTATCGGGCGATCCCCGACAGGGAGCGCTGCACGTACTCACGGATTTCAACCAGATTGCCAGCCAACTGGGGGCGCTCCGCGCGGAATCGGTCGATTCGGGACTCGTTTGGAAGGAGCTTGGAAGTGAGATCGCTCCGGAGAAACGGGTTGACTGGCAGCTCCTGGATAATCTTCGGGCTCTCGATAGGTGGTTGCTACAGGATGGGATCAAGGAGTCCCGGCTGTCTCACGCGATGGTTGGTAAGTTCGTTTACCTTCACTATCTTCGCCAGCGGGACATACTGTCGGACAACCGTTTGGAACAATGGGGTCTCGATCCGGAACACATCTTCACACAGCTCACCACCTTCATCGGGCTTGTGCAAAAGGTTGATGAATGGCTGAACGGCTCCGTTTTCCCTGTTTCAGAGAGCAAGATCCGAGAATTCGGCGCAGACAGGCTACAGAAGGTCGCCTCCGTGTTTCGAGGAGAAGGCGTCATGAGCGGCCAGCTTCCGCTCTTTGACATCTACGATTTCTCATTCATTCCGATTGAAACCTTGTCTGTTATTTACGAACAGTTCCTCCACGACACGCTCCGTCCCTCCGGACAATCTGAAGGGAAGGTTCGTGGCGCCTATTACACGCCTGTTCCGCTAGTAAATTTCATGCTGGACAAGCTGGATTCACGCAAGCCCCTCCAGCCAGGCATGCGCGCGCTCGATTTGTCATGCGGATCGGGGGCGTTCCTCGTCCAGTGCTACAGGAAACTGCTTGAGCGGCGATTGCAGGAAATCGGCCGCCATCTTCTACCTGCGGAGCTCGGGCAGATTCTCACAAACCACATCTTCGGCGTGGATATCGATGAAGATGCGTGCCAAATTGCCGAGCTTAGCTTGGCGCTCACGTTGCTGGAGTATGTGGACCCGCCGGATCTTACCGAAACCAGCTTCCGGCTGCCAGCCTTGCGGAACCGGAATATTTTCTGCGCTGATGCGTTTGACAATGCCTCGCCGTGGTATGCCGAGGGCCGTAAGCACCCGTTCCAATGGATTGTCGGGAATCCACCCTGGAAAGAGCTGAATCCCAAGAAACTTGAAAAGGACGACCAACCGGCCTGGGAGTGGATGGTAAAGAACCGCCCCGAGAGACCGGCCGGCGGGAACCAACTCGCAGAGGCGTTTGCGTGGCGTGCATCCGAGATTCTCGATCCTGACGGGTGTGTTGCTCTGCTTCTGCCCGCAATGACGTTATTCAAATACGAGTCCACGGGTTTCCGCAAAGCTTTCTTAGCCCGACACCTGCTTTGGTCGATCGGGAATTTCGCAAATCTTCGGGAAGTGTTGTTCGGCAGGCGGCCCAGACAACCCGCGGCCGCCTTCTTCTATTCGCCTATGACCGAGGTGGCGAGCGAGGACGTGTCCGCGATAGCGGCCGAGGTGTACTCACCGCTGGTGGCGAATCAACCGGCGGCGTATACAGGCAAAAGCGGACATCGACATAAGACATGGAACATCGTTGTAAATTCCAGCGAACTTCAAGACGTACCCTATGCGAGCGTTCTAAGCGGGTCACCCCTTCCCTGGAAGATTGCCATGTGGGGATCGCCCATTGATGCCAAGGTCCTTCGGCGTGTGGAACGGAGTTGCAGAACGATACAGGATCTGGAGACCGCACAGGAGCTATCTCTTTCTCAAGGCCCTGAGTTGCGAGGTTCTTCCGGAGAGAACGGTTCGCTTGAGGTTGATCCTGAGCTGATTGGCAAGGCAACGATCATCCTTGATCGTCTGAGAGGGCGCCGCTATTTGATTCGATTTCCTCGCGACTCGATTCGTCTCTTGGCGGACTCCGAGGTCTTTGTCAGGAGAGGCGGCGGAATCGGCATTTGCCAGCCGCCGCATGTGGTCGTCAGCGAGTCGCGCAACTTCGCGGTGTACGGCGACACTTTTCTGGTTGTGCCTGCGCGGCAGATCGGAATTACGTCGCCATCCGGCAACCGGAGCCTTCTGAAGGCACTAGGGCTGTATTTGAATTCGGATTTCGTCGTGTATCATCAGTTTCTGAATTCACCTCAATCCGGTATTGAGAAACTCGTAAATACCCTTGCCGCGCTCCGCTCCTTGCCGACTCCCTTTCAAGACCCCGTCAGCCTGGAACGGTGGGAGGCATTGTACTCACGCATAGCGGAAGACCTGGGGAGGGACGATTTCGATCGGTCGGGTTTTGTCGATGAACTGAACGAACTAACCTTCGATGCATTAAGACTCTCTTCGCGAGCGAGGGCTGCCGTCGAGGACCTCGTGCGAGTGCGATTGGGGCTAGTTGAAGGGAAGGTAGAACAGTCGGCGGTCGGGCAACCTCTTAAGGACGAGCTTGAGGTGTACGCTCGAACGCTGAGAGACGAACTCGATAACTTTATCAGCCTATCGAGTCCCACCCGGCATCGCATCGACGTTCTGGTTGGCGGCGGCTCTGGATTGGTCGCCGTAGACCTTGTCTCAGGCGATGGCGCTAATCAAGCAGTCAACGTATGGAACGCTTCCGAGGGAGAAGCGCAACAACTCGCCGAGACCCGGCAACGCCTGATCGAACATCGGGCGCAGTGGCTCTACTTCAATCGGAATCTGCGGGTCTATGAGGGCTCGCGAACCTATTTGCTCAAACCGCTGCAACGCTTTCACTGGACAAGGACGCAAGCTGTTCAGGATGCGGCGGAAATCATTGCGGACTGCTTAGAAGCCGAGCCGAGTTCCGCCAATAGGATCAACTAATGCTGGCCGGCCCGTCGGAGACACAGCAAGATCTATACGGACTCGCATTCGTACAAAACTGCTTTCTTCTGCTGATTCGGGTTCACGGGCAGTTAGATATTCGCTCTCTTCAGGCTGCCGAAGAGCCCCACATCACGGGCGAACTGGTACGGTTGTCCAGGGCGCTGATTGAAAGCGGCGAGGCTGACCCCTGGATGGAACATATGGAGGTTCTCGACGATCCACCGCAGTCTCTGCCCGGCCGCTACGGGAAGAAGCGGCCTCGTATCGACATTGAATTTGTACGCACGGGCCGCGGAGTGCGGTCACGATTTCATGTGGAGGCCAAACGGCTCTATCGGTCCGATTCCGTAAATGAGTACTTCGGTCCCAGCGGGCTTCAGATGTTTATAACGGGAAATTACGCTCCTGGATGGCCTTCGGCGGGCATGCTCGGCTATGTCCAGTCGGACACATGCGCTACTTGGCTCCACCGATTGGAGTCCGGCTTCGCGGTTAGGAGCGTCGAGATATGCGCGTGTGACGGAATGGCGCCAGTCGGTTGGGAGGGCGTTGGATTGCAAAGCGTGCAGATGTCGCAGCATGAACGTACTTTACCGAACCAAGGCCGAATTCAGATCTTCCATCTGCTCCTTGAGTTCAGGTAACCGGCGGACCCAGATGCTCTCTAAAATCCTTCGCTTCGGCGCCTCTCTGCTGATTGTGGTGGCCGTCCTGGCGATTTGCTCCAAGGTCCACGTAAACGCCACTACCGCAGCGCTATCGCTGCTGCTCGCCATCCTCGGGATTTCCGCTCAATGGGGTCTGGCCGAAGCCATGGTGGCATCCGTAATGGCCGTGCTGGGCTTCAACCTTCTCTTTCTCCCTCCGGTGGGAAAGCTGACCATCCAGGACCCGCAAAACTGGGTGGCGCTGGCCGCTTTTCTGGTCACCGCCGTCACCTCCAGCCAACTCTCCGCGCGTGCCCGCCGGCGCGCCGCCGAGGCCGAAGCGCGCCGCGTGGAGATCGAACGGCTCTACGCGCTGGTGCAATCCATGATGCTCACCGGCAGCGCGCGTAAGACCATCCGCGAGTTCGTCAATCGAGCCGTGCAAGTGTTCGGCTGTACCGCGGCAGCCTTCTACTACCGGCCCACAGACGAGTTCGTCCGCTCGGGGCCGGAGAGCCGGGTGGTGAGCGATCACGAATTGCTGGCGGAAGCCGAGGTGGACGATATTTCTGTCGACACGCTCCGCAGTGTCGCCCTGGCGCCGGTTCGTCTGGGCGGCCGGCCCCTGGGAAGCATGGCGCTCATCGGATCGCCGCCCTCCGAACAGATGGTGCGCGCCATCGCCAACCTGATCGCCATCACCATCGAGAAGGCGCGCGCGCTGGAAGACGCCAGCCATGCGGAAGCGGCGCGGCAGAGCGAGGTGTTGAAATCGGCGCTGCTCGATTCCCTGGCGCACGACATCAAAACTCCGTTGACCTCCATCAAGGCCGCGGTCACCAGCCTGCTGGAAAATCCGCCCGAAGCCGACCGCGAACTGCTCACCATCATCAACGAAGAGGCCGACCGCCTGAACCAGTTGGCGGCGGAAGTGGTGGAAATGGCGCGCATCGAAGCTGGGAAGCTTCACCTGGAGAAGCAGGCCGTGCCGGTCTCCGAGCTGATTTCCGGCGCGCTCTCAGACCTGGCGATGGGACTCAAAGGGCGGCCGCTCAAGCTGCATGTTCCGGAGGACCTTCCGCCGGCCGAAGCGGACCGCGATTTCGCCGGGCAGGTGGTGAAACAGTTCGTCGAAAATGCGCTCAAATATTCGCCCGAGGGCTCGCCCCTCGACATTTCGGCGGAACTGAAGGGCGGGAAAATCGTGATCGGAGTAGCCGACCACGGGCCGGGGATCGAAGAGAACGAGCGGTCGCGCATTTTCGACAAGTTCTTTCGCGGACGGCGCCATCGCTTCGACACCAAGGGAACGGGCATGGGCCTGGCCATCGCCAAGGGAATCGTGGAAGCGCACGGCGAGAAGATCTGGGTGGAAAGCGAGCCGGGCCAGGGCGCGGTATTCTATTTCTCGCTGGCCGCAAGCCTCGGAGGTCGCGAAAGTTGAGCGCCGGAAAGATTCTGGTAGTAGACGACGACCCGCAGATTCGCAGGGTCATGAAAGCCACGCTGGTAGGCCACAGTTACGAAGTGATTGAGGCGCGCACCGGCGAGGAAGCGCTCGAGACCCTCCCGCGGGAGCAGCCCAACCTGATCCTGCTCGACATGAATATGCCGGGCATGGGAGGCCTGGAAACCTGCCGCGCGATTCGCGGCGGGTCCGACACGCCGGTGATTATCCTCTCGGTGCGTAATACCGAAAAGGACAAGGTGGCGGCGCTCGACGCCGGCGCGGACGATTACGTCACCAAGCCCTTCGGCATCGAAGAACTGCTGGCGCGCATTCGCGCGGCATTGCGGCGCTCGGGGCCGGAGGGCGGGCCACGCGCATTTCAATCGCCGGGCCTGGAGATCGACTTCGAAACGCGGCGGGTACACGCGCACGGCGCGGATGTGCGGCTGACGCCCAAAGAGTTCGAGCTGTTGCGCTACCTGGTGGCGCACACGGGCAAACCGGTGACGCATCGCGAGCTCCTGCAGGCGGTATGGGGCCCGGACTACGGAGACGAGCCCGAATATCTGCGGGTCTTCATCAACCAGGTGCGCAAGAAGATCGAAGCCAATCCGGCTAAGCCGAAGTTTATCGTGACGGTGCCTTGGGTGGGATATCGGTTCGTGGAGCCGGAGTAGGGCTCTCCACTGACTGCTTCCGCGGCTTATCGGAGGGAGAGCTGCTCATATGGACCGCACTGCGGGCGCAACACCCGCACTCTCCGGAAACTGCTCGCAAGTTCAGAACTCCTGACGTCGCCCCGCAATTTCAGCGCGGCGGGGAAAATGGGCTGAGCCATTCCTTTCGATGGCGAGAGCTTCGCGGGTGGGGCAGGCGGTGCTCGCCTGCCCCGCCTGTGGGCTCACTGCAAATACCACGACATCAGGAGTTCTGAAGTTCTTGATTCTAAAAACGGCGGTTGACAGGCCACCACACAAGCTTCCTCTTCAGCCTCAAGTGCTTGCAGAAACGGCAGTTGTCACCCAACGGGTGAACTGTGCGGCAGTTGGAAACCCATACAGGTCTCGGACTTGCCGGCAACGCCGGACAGTCAACCGCCGTTTCTAGGTTGATTCTTTGCCAGACCTGGGATGACTCCCCGACGCGGCACCCCGGCTGAAAGCTGACCGCTTTCGATTCAATCGTTGTCGCCTCCGGTCTTCTTTCGATCATCCAGTTTCCGCTTCACTGGCAGCAGCACGCGCAGCGCGAACAGGTTGAGCAGCGTCAAAAGAATCGCCATAAAATATCGATTCTGCGCCACCGCCGCGCCTACCACTCCGAAGAGCCAGATGCTGGCCGCGGTCGCCGTGCCGTGCACGTTGCCCGCCGTCCCATCGCCCTTCATAATCGCCCCGCCCCCGATGAAGCCTATGCCTGCCACCAGCCCCTGAATGACTCGCGATTGCGCGGTGATGTCGATCTGCCCCAAAGGGACGGCCACCAGAACGTAACCACAACTGGCCGCGGCCACCAGCGGGAACGTGCGTAAGCCAACGCTGTGGGCCTCCCTTTCGCGGTACCAGCCCACCGGCAAGCCCAGCACATACGCCAGCACCAGTTTGCTGATATCGGTGATTTCCGCCTGCCCGAAGGACATAATCTGCATACGTGCTTTATACCACCTGACGGGGCCGGCCGCCGATTTCTCTTTTCAGCCCAAACCATTTCCTGTACATTATGTTATATGGAGAGCAGTCGCGATTCGTCCGTCTGGCGGAACCTCGCGGTCACCTTCGGTGGCGGCCTGGCGCTGGGTGCGGTTGGGATGAAGCTTACGCAAACCGCGCTCCGGCCCGTGGATTTCGTTCCACGGCCCGACTCCAACCCTTTAACCGACCGGCTCAACAGCGTGGAGCGCCGCTTGGAACGGGTGGAGCATTCGCCTGTCCCTGGCCGGCCTGCCGCGGCGAGCCAAACCGCGTCCGCTCCCATCGACCAGAAAGTTCTCGAAGCCGTGATCGGAGCGGTGGACGCACGCCTGCACGAGCACGCCGGACAGGTGGATCGCCGGCTGGCCGACCTGGAAGCCCGCATGGCCGTGGACGTGCAAGGGCTGCACCATTTGAATCGCCAGGCGGGCGAGCAATTCCGCCAGGAGGCTGCAGCCCTCCGTTCGGCGGTGGAGCACGACCTGCACCAGGTCCGGGAGAGCGTCGCGCGGGCGGTTGCCGGCCAGACGGCCGCGCACACCGAGTTGCAGGCGCTTCACCAGCAGCAGGAGCGCATTGTGGATGCCGGCGAACAGCGCCTGGCGGACATGCGGCACGAGTACCGCCAGGTAGTGGCGGACCTCCGCGAGAGCGTGTCCCAGGCAATTGCCGGCCAGACGGCCGCGCACGAACAGAAAGTAGTCGAACTTCGCCGGGCGATGGAGCACTCCATCGAGACGCGCATCGTCACGGCCGCGGCTGCTGCGGTGGCCACCCAGTTCGACGATCGCCTGGCTCCGTTGCGCGCCGAAGTGCAGCAGAAGGAACGGGAGTTAGCCGAACTGCGCCAGCGCCTGGCGGAAAGCGAGAGATCGGTGCTGGATGTCGTCCTGGCGATTGGCGAGGTATGCCGGCACGCTGCCGATCGCATCGGCGGTCCCGGCGAGGCGGCGCAATCGCAGCCGGAGGCCGAAGGTGCGATTCCGGCGGCCGCGGAACCGGTGTCTGCGCCTGCGCCGGGGGCCATACCCGAGGTCCCGCCCGCGCCCGCCGCGGAAACGCCACCCGCCCCGCAGCTTGCCGCCGACCCCTCGCTGGCCCAATCCATACCCGATTTCCTGCACGAAACCAATCGCCGCGCCACGTGGCGCATCCCCCTGGTGTCGTCGTTCCTGGTGACGACTTTCGGCTGCCTGCTGCTGATGCACTACCTCTGAGCCTCGCTACAATGAAGGAATGTCGGACAAGTTAACGATCACGGGCCGCGAGTTTTCCTCGCGCCTTATCGTAGGGACCGGAAAGTACCGTAGCTTTCAGGAAATGCAGCGCTGCCATGAGGCCACCGGCGCGGATATGGTGACCGTCGCGGTGCGCCGGGTGAACCTCACCGACCGCTCCAAGGAATCGCTCCTCGATTACATCGACCGCACTAAAATTTTCATCCTGCCGAATACTGCCGGCTGCTACACCGCCGATGACGCCGTCCGCACGGCTATGCTGGGCCGCGAAGTGGGCCTTTCCAACTGGGTGAAACTGGAAGTAATTGGCGATGAGAAGACGCTGTTTCCGGACAATGCCGGGCTGCTGGAAGCCACTCGCATTCTGGTGAAAGAAGGCTTCGTGGTGCTGCCCTACACCAATGACGATGTGGTCAACGCGCGCAAGCTGATCGATGCCGGCGCCGCGGCCGTCATGCCTCTGGCCGCCCCCATCGGTTCCGGTCTGGGCGTGCAGAACCCCGCCAATCTGCGCATCCTGCGCGAGATGATCACCGAAGTCCCGATGATTGTGGATGCCGGCGTGGGCACCGCATCGGACGCCGCTATCGCCATGGAGTTGGGCGCCGACGGCATTCTCATGAACACCGCCATCGCGGTGGCCGAGGATTCCTTCAAGATGGCGCGGGCCATGAAGCTGGCTACCGAAGCGGGGCGTCTGGCCTACGAGTCGGGACGCATGCCGCGGAAGTTATACGCCAGTGCCAGCAGTCCGCTGGCGGGCGTGGTGGGCAGTCATTGAGGCTAGGGCGCGCCGGGACGCGACCGCCGTTGAATTCCTGCTGTCGCTGGCAGAGGACTTCCCGATAGGATCACAGGAACCGGCCGAGTCTGTCTGAATCAGGATTCCAAGTAAGCGCTCTATAACCAGATAGTCCGTCTGTGTGCGCGCACTTAAGGTCAGGATTCCTCTAAGTCAGGCACGCGGGCATCGCGATTGGCCAGTTACGTAGACGGTGAAGCAACATTCACCGCAGAGGCACAGAGGCACAGAGAAAAACCAAAAATGTTACGCCTTCGCCAATGGTGACAGGCACTCGGCTGCACCTTCTTCACGTTTTCTCTGTGCTCTCTGTCCCCTCTGTGACCTCAAAATCACGAGGACGGCGCAACGCCGCAATGTCACTTGGCGACATTTTTGGTTTTCTCCGTGTCTCTGTGCCTCCCTGGTGAATATTGCCTTCCCGTTTCGTTCCAGCTACTATCGCGATTTCCCGCGGGCGCCGATAGATACCGCATGACGGGATTTCTGATTACCTTGATGGCCGTGGGCGCCGGAGCATATCTGTTCTGGCGCCATATTGTGATGCCAATGGGGCGCGTTTTGGAATTTTACGACGATATGGTCGAGATGGACGGAAGGTTCGTTACGCCCGGCCCCGGGCCGCAACTGTTGGTGCCCGGCCCAGCAGCGCTACCCGATTCGTCCGCGCGCGAGGTGGCGCCGGCGCGGTCTCCACCACCAGCGTAAGGAACCGCGTGGCGAGCCTGCCGTCGAACCCTTCCGCCAGGATGGTGTAGTGGGTCGTGTGGTCCGGCACAATCTCCAGGCAGCGGTTAGCGGCCGGAACCACCGGGACGATGGAAGGCGAAATACGCACCGACTTGGCGTTTGCCACGCCGTAACAGAGCTGTGCTCTGTCGCCCAGGGCAATGCTCCCCGTGGTGGCGTAGAACCGCAGAATGCGAACCGGTCCGCGGGGCGCGCCAACCGGGGGAATCCATGAACGTATGGGAGAATCCGGCACGGCGCTGACTCCCCAGGCCGCCGCCAACAGCACTATTGCCCCCACAACCCTCCCGAACAACCGCAACAGCATCTTCTCTTAGACTGCGCGGGGGGAGGAAAGGTTTCAGGTGCGGTACCCTGCATGTATGGCGATTCGAATCGTGCAGGTGGACGCTTTTACAGATAAGCCTTTTGCTGGCAACCCGGCGGCGGTCTGTGTGCTCCCGCACCCGGTCCCCGAGGAATGGATGCGCAACGTGGCACGGGAGATGAACCTCTCGGAGACCGCTTTCCTCACGCCCCACGACGGCGGTTTCCGGCTTCGCTGGTTTACTCCAGCGGTGGAAGTGGACCTTTGCGGCCATGCCACCGTGGCCAGCGCGCACGTGTTATGGGAAGACGGCCATCTTCCGCCGGGCCAACAGGCCCGTTTTCACACCCGTAGCGGCCTGCTGCTGGCCGACCGGCGCGGTGAATGGATCGAACTGGACTTTCCCGCGAAAGCGGTGGCGTCCGGGCCCGCCCCGCCGGAACTGCTGCCCGCGCTCGGGCTCGCGCAGGCGGTTTTTGTGGGCAGGAACGCTTTCGATTACCTGGTTGAAGTGGACTCCGAAGAGACGCTCAGAGCGCTCTCTCCGGACCATTCGACACTACGCAAGGTGCCGGTGCGCGGGGTGATTGTCACGGCGCGGTCGACCGGCGGCCCATTCGATTTCGTATCGCGGTTCTTCGCGCCCGGGTCGGGAATAGATGAGGACCCGGTCACCGGTTCGGCACACTGCGCCTTGGGGCCGTACTGGGGCGGGCTTCTCGGCAAGACCGAGTTCACGGCCTTCCAGGCTTCGGCGCGCGGAGGCGTGGTGCGCGTGAAACTGGCGGGTGATCGCGTCCTGCTGGGCGGGCAGGCGGTGACCGTTATGACGGGCGAACTGCTGGCGTAGGCCCATAAGCGGTTCAAAAGCTCTCCACATCGGAGCAGTCAACCGCTCTCCGGAAACTGACTCCCGAGGTGGGGCAGGCGGTGCTCGCCTGCCCTCTATTCAGACCTCCTGATCTCGCCCCGCAATTTCTGCCGGGCGGGGAAAATGGGCTGAGCCATTCCTTTCGATGGCGAGAGCTCCGCAGGTGGGGCAGGCGGTGCCCCCTGCCCGCCCGCACTGAATTAGGCCCGCTGTTCGGATAGGATCGAGCGAAGGCGAGCACCGCCTGCCCCACCTCGGGAGCTCTCGCCATGTGCCCAGGCCACCCGATCGCGGCGCTCTGGAAACTGCTCGTAGACTCCCCCGGCCGATCGCTTGCGGCGAAGCCGCGATGTGTCACTATGTACTCATGCCGCAGCTTCCCCCGGATCCCGATGAGCCGCCGCCATTTTTGGGCACCTGGCGGCGCGTCTATATGGCCATCCTGATCTATCTGGGCGCCATCATCGCCGGGTTTTACCTGTTTACCCGGGCCTATCGATGAGACCGCTCGACTGGATCGTCCTCGTCACTTCCCTGGTCTCCATCGTGGCCTACGGGCTCTACCGCAGCCGAGGCAGCGATACCGTCGACCGCTACCTGTTGGCCGGCCGCACCATGCCGTGGTACGCCATGGCCTTGTCCATCATGGCGACGCAGGCCAGCGCCATCACCTTCATCTCCACCACCGGCCAATCCTACGTGGACGGCATGCGCTTCGTCCAGTTCTATTTCGGACTCCCCATTGCCATGGTGATCATCTGCGCCACGGCCGTGCCGCTGTTCCATCGGGCCAAAGTGTATACCGCGTATGAGTACCTGGAGAAGCGCTTCGACGCCAAAACGCGCGCCCTGGCCAGCCTCATTTTCCTGTGCCAGCGCGGACTCTCCGCGGGACTTACGATCTACGCGCCGGCGCTGGTTCTTTCGGTGATCCTCGGATGGCCCGAGCATCTCACCACCCTCCTGATGGGCGCCACGGTCGTCACCTATACGGTGTTGGGCGGCATCAAGGCGGTGACCTGGTCGGACGTGCAGCAGATGTGCATCATTTTTGTGGGACTGGTGGTCTCGCTGATCACCGTGATGGTGCTGCTGCCCCATACGGTGTCGTTTGGCGATGCGGTATTCCTGGCGGGCGCGGCCGGCAGGCTGAACGCGGTCACCACCACCTTCGACTGGAACGACCGGTTTAACGTCTGGAGCGGATTGTTCGGCGGCACGTTCCTGTTTCTTTCCTATTTCGGCTGCGACCAGTCGCAGGTGCAGCGCTACCTGACCGGCCGGTCCATCAGCCAGAGCCGCCTGGGGCTGCTGTTCAACGCCGTGGCCAAAATCCCCATGCAGTTCTTCATATTGTTCATCGGGACCATGGTGTTCGTGTTCTACCACTTCGTCCAGCCGCCGCTGCTGTTCCAGCACACCGAGCTCGCCCGCCTCGAAGCCCGCGCCGAGTTCCATCCGGTGGCGGAAAGCTACCAGCAGGCCTTCGACGCGCGGCGCCAGGCGACCCTGGCATTGGTGGACGCGCACCACCACGGCGATACCGCGGGGGAGCGGCGCCAGATCGCGCAGTACCGCGCGGCGCAGAAGCGGATCGACCAGACCCGCGCGGAGGCGGCCCGCCTGGTGGAGCGGACCGGCGGTGAAAAGGGATTCAGCGACACCAACTACATCTTTCTCTCCTTCGTGACCAAATATCTGCCGGCGGGGCTGGTGGGCCTGGTGATCGCGGTGATCTTCGCGGCCACCATGTCGGCCAGCTCCGGGGAGATCAATTCGCTGGCCACGGTGACCATTGTGGACTTATACCGCCGCCATATCCGGCAGGGACGCAGCGACCATCATTATGTGGTGGCGTCGCGAATGGCCACGCTGTTCTGGGGTGTGTATGCCGTGGTGTTCGCCGGGTGGGGCAAGCGGCTGGGGCCCCTGATTGTGGCTGTCAACGTGGTGGGCTCGCTGTTTTACGGGTCGCTGCTGGGCTGTTTCGTGCTGGCATTCGGTTTCCGCAAAGTGCGCGGTACGGCGACGTTTGCGGGCATGCTGGCGGGCGAAGCGGCCATCTTCTGGGCGTTCCTCTTCACCAATATTTCGTGGCTGTGGTACAACGTGTTGGGCTGCGCGGTGGTGGTGGGTACGGCGCTGACGATTACTTATCTTGCGCCCCCAACGGGCGAGCCCGGCGAGCCCGCACAATCCGCCAGAGAACGTACGCCGCAACCAGGATAGCGAGGCCGATGCCCCCCGCGGCGAAGTAGCGCTCGATATTCTTTTCCACCGCCTGCCAGCGGTCCCCGAGAAAGTATCCCAATCCGAGGAAGGTGGCCACCCAGAGGCAGCCGCCGCTGTAAGCGAACAGGGCGAACTGCGGAAGCTCGACCGCGCTCATGCCCGCGGCGTAGGCGCTGAGGTGGCGGACGCCGGGAACGAAGTAGCCGAACGTGAGCCCCCAGTGGCCCACGCGGGCGAACCAGGCGTGCGCCTTGTTGACGTGATCTTCGGTGATGTGGATGTAGCGTCCGTAGCGGTGGATCAGCGTCATGCCGAAGGTGCGGCCCAGGGTGTAGCTGATGGTGATGCCGCTCAGGCTGCCGCAGAGCGCCGAGGCGTACGCCAGGGGCAGGGAAAGATTGCCCTTGAAAACCAGGAAACCGGTGAACGTCAGCAGTGTCTCATCGGGTACCGGCAGGCCCACGATTCCGCACACCAGAAGAAGAAAGATGGCGAAGTAGCCATACTGCGCGATCCAGCCGAGAACCTGGTGTTCCATTCAGAAGGTATCCGGAAAGACGGGAATGGCCACGGATGAACACGGATCGACGCGGAGAAGACAGAAGCTATTTTTATCCGTGTTCATCCGCATTCATCCGTGGCTAAACCTGCTTTCACACCACCAGGCCGCTGATGTCCACCGGGGACCGCTCCCCGGCGATCACCACGATGCCGCTCTCGGTCACAAAATAGCGCGCTTCGTCGGCCGCCCGGTCGTAGCCAACCGTGATATCCGCCTGCACCTTGACATTCTTGTCGAGGATAGCGCGGCGAAGTTTCGCGCGGCGGCCGATGTCGCAGTTGTCCATAATGATGCAATCCTCCACCAGCGCGCCGGCATGCACGCGGACGCCGCGCCCCAACACGGAATTGCGCACCACTCCGCCGCCCAGGATGCACCCGCCGGACACAATACTGTCGATGGCCTGGCCGCGGCGGTTCTCCTCGTCGAAAGTGAACTTGGCGGGCGGGTCGGGATAGCTGGAACTGCGCAGCGGCCAGGAGCGGTTGTAGAGGTTGAGCGCCGGCTTCACGGAGCGAAGATCCATATTGGCATCGTAAAAAGCGTCGATGGTTCCCACGTCGCGCCAGTACGGTTCGGTGTCGGGCGGTTCGCCGGGGATGCGGTTGGTCTGGAAGTCGTAGGCGTAGATCTCGGACTTGCCGGCCAGTTTGGGCAGAATGTTGTGCCCGAAATCGTGCTGGCTGCTTTCCTCGGCGGCATCGTCGTACAGCAGCTTCAACAGAGTGCGCGTGGAGAAGATGTAATTGCCCATGGAGGCAAACACGCGATGGGGGTCGCCGGGCATGGAGGGAGCGTCGGGATTCTTCTCGTGGAAAGCCAGAATCCGTCCGTTTTCGTCGGCTTCAATGACGCCGAACTCGCTGGCCATGTCGCGCGGCGCCGGAATTGCCGCCACCGTCACGTCGGCCTTCTTGGCGACATGGTATTCGATCATGCTGGTGATGTTCATGCGGTAGATATGGTCGCCGCCGAAGATCGCCACCACTTCCGGATCGGACTGCTCCACCAGGTTGATGTTCTGGTAGATGGCGTCGGCCGTTCCCTGATACCAGGTTTCGTCCTCGGATCGCATCTGGGCCGGCACGGGAATTACGAACTGGGATTTGAGCAGGCTCCCGAACTGCCATCCCTCGGCCAGGTGCTGGAGCAGCGACTGGCTGCGGAACTGTGTCAATACATACACCGAGAAGATTCCGGAGTTGATGAAATTACTCAACACGAAATCGATGATCCGGTATTTGCCGCCGAACGGGACGGCCGGCTTGGCCCGTTCCCTAGTGAGCGGAAATAAGCGGGTGCCCTTGCCGCCCGCCAGCACGATACCCAGGACGCGTATGCGCATCGTCTTTTACCAAAGGCTATTGTTTCAGGCCAGTGCCGGGGATAGCAAGGGAAAACTACGGGGCGCGGTGGAATAGAATGGTCGAACATGGCTAATCGTGGATTTACCCAGGCGGCGGTAATCGGGACCGGAATGATGGGGCCGGGAATCGCCCTGACGCTCGCCCTGGGAGGTTTGCGGACCACCATCCTGAGCCGCACCGCTGAAAATGCCGCCCGCGGCCTGGAAAAGGTCCGCGCGCAGGCGCTCCTGTTGGCGGATAACGAGCTGGCGGACCGTGCCCTGACGGAGCGGGCGGCGGAGTTATTGAGCGCCTCCACGGCCTTCGACGAGACCATCGCCGGCGCAGGCCTGGTGGTGGAGTCCGGCCCCGAGGAAATGGCGTTCAAACAGGAGCTATTCGCCCACCTCGACGCCGTGGCGGGGCCGCGGGCGCTGTTGGCGTCGAACACCTCGGGACTGAGCATTACCGCGGTGGCGGCCCGTTGTTCGCGGCCCGAACGGGTGCTGACGGCGCACTTCTGGAATCCGCCGCACCTGATGCCGCTGGTGGAAATCGTCATGGGCGCGAGGACCTCGGACCAGGCGGCGGAGGAGTTGCGCGGGGTGCTGGCGGCATGCGGCAAGACTCCCGTGATCGTGCGCAAGGACCGGCCCGGACAGCTTGGCAACCGCCTGCAGATGGCGCTGGTGCGTGAGGCCGCCAACATCATCGCGGAAGGGATTGCCAGCGCCGACGACATCGACACGGTGGCCCGCAACGGATTCGGCTTGCGCATGCCGGCGTACGGCATTCTGGAACACCAGGACGTGGTGGG
>Ga0182030_10005138_pt1 | contig 27840 bp, 20 predicted proteins | sample 812S3MmetaG_FD_121299 | JGI IMG/M metagenome (GOLD analysis project Ga0182030, IMG submission 121299) | Permafrost microbial communities from Stordalen Mire, Sweden - 812S3M metaG (Illumina Assembly) | ecosystem: Environmental > Terrestrial > Soil > Wetlands > Permafrost | place: Sweden... | reverse complement strand
TCTTGGAGCACGAAATAAAATTGCGCGAAAATCTGGAGACCGAATTCGGATTGGAACACGAGAACGACAGATACAAGCGCGCCGCCAAAGCTACTAAGTCTAATAAGGATCTTGAAACAGGTATATCGACAGAGAAGAAGCGATAGAATTTGAGTTACTCCAGAAGGCATCTTTGTGGCAGATGATGGAGTATAAAATACTTAAGATATGTATATGATTTCTGCGAATCGCAATGAATGCCTTAGAAGGAGAGACGGCGGAGAAGGTTTTCGGTCAGATTGCCTAAGGGGGAAAAAAAGATGGTAAACAAAGACAGTATAGAAAAACATATTTTTCATTTTTCAATATTAGAATATCCTTATTCTTAATACATTATGAGCTATTAAAACACTTCTATATTAACTTTAAAGACTAAAAGTACCTGCCTATAAAGTACAAAAACAAATATTATTAGAACGGGTCCTGCAATTATAGTCTTTACTATTATAAAGTATATCAAAGATAATATATTAGGAAACTATTCTAGCGAATATTTAGATTGAACCATTCAAATGAGAGGTGAAGCCATCCGGAGATTATTGCCCAAAGACAGCTCTAGCTGCTCTTGTTTTCTGGTCAACATAACAAATTACCTCCTTTAACATTAAACTGCAATATGGAACAAATTTTTGATTTTGGTTTAGTGATTGGAAAATTGGTAGATCAAGTGAGAAACAACGCTAATTAAAGGATACTAGTAATATATCCCTATGTGTTTTCTTAAATGTTCTAAATGAGAATTATTAACCAAGATCTTGAGATGGATACTTCTGGATCTATCACAGTTGTTGCGCTGTTGGGACATATTCAGAATGAGGCTGGGTTAAGATTGCGCAGCAGAATTATATGGCGCGGGGAAGCAAAATCCTGAAATTTATGAAGTACTGACCTCACTTTTATAGTCCCAAGACTCCTCTCCATTTTAAGGAAAAGAAAGGATAAGGTAGAAAGACGAAGTTGGGCTTTTTTTTATCGAAACTTTCGGTCCCTGTATTGCAAAAATTGGTAGAGCAGATATTAGAGAATAAATTGTACACATTGATTGATCTAGAAGAGTTTCGGGACAGGAAAATGCTACCGTGCTCAAGAAGATGTTCCCATCAAATTGCGGCCCAGAAAGCCACATTCAGATAACATGAAGGAACAGAGATTCGTAATGCCAGTATGTTTTGAAAGACGTATATTGAGTTGTGCGGAAAGCTTAAACTAGTGTTGCGTTGAAGTTCGCTGAATAGGGGGTTCTCGCTAATCTGTATCACATGTGGTCAGGGTCTCACTACTGTAGGTAGGCAAAGCATACTTCCTCTTCTCGCTTTATACTAATAAATCCCTTGTAGCCACTAAAATTGAATGATGAACCCAAATGGGAGAGAACCTCGAGTCAACAAAAATAACCACCCCCTCGCAACCAACGAGAGGATCAGAACGTGGCTAAGTCAAGGCTTATGCAGGAATATCAGGATGCGGCGCAGACCGCACACGAGGATTCGCATGCATAAATTGAGCACGAGGTAACCACTTACAAAATGCTGAAACTGATTTTATTTTTGGTAAACCCGGGATAGAATCTTGACAAGGTTGTCCGCAGATGTTAAATCAAGCACGATCCCACAGCAAATGCTCAACCCATCAATCTATCAAAACTGCATTCTGCAATGCTGCTAGCCTCCCAACTTATTATTTCAATGAACAGTCGAAATTGCCGAGCTTCGAGATGCGCATTTCTTTTCTGACCGTTTTCCTCCTTCCCCTGCTGGTCCATAGTGCGGTTCTACCAATTAATGCACGTGGCGGTGGCGAGCTACACGTGCTAGCTAAAGGACCACTACCTAAGAATGCAAGGACCCAGATTTGGACAGATGGGGATTTGACGGACTATGGATTAACACATTTAAGGACTGGGTGGGAACGATATCGGTCTTTTGTAACAGTCGAAATCAATACCTTGAACTGGGGGGAAAGTATAACTCCAAAACAGATCCAATCAGACATTTTAGACGCGAAGATCATCGAGCAGCGCGATGTTAAGAATTTTGAAGAATCATGGAAAGAGCAAGTCCCGCCAGAGAAAGGCTTTGATCATACTTATACGTTCCGACTTTACGTTTTGGAGGCAATTCCAGTGGCAAAAGGAAATCCAGAGCTAAAGGAAAGCCCGGAACAGCCCCTACGAAGGTTGTTTGAAAAAATAACTAAAGGGACGGAGAATTTTGAATGGAACCCCGAGTTAGATACTTGGCACGATACTGCCGAGGAAGCGGATGAAAGGATTAAGAGTCAACAATAGACTTATAGTTACATACAGGGTCAGCGTTATAGACTATATTATTATAGTTTTTTGCTCTTCAAAGTTATATTTGAGATTTGAAGTCTGATGAAAACAAGTGCTCATTGAGGAAGTCACGTATAGAAGCTGGGATAAAGTCAGAGGGAAAGGGGCCGCAAGCGAGCCCTTTGAAAGTGGTCTGCCTATTTACTTGCCACTAAGCATCAAGAACTTCACTCTACTATCGACTAATAATAGCATTGTTGCCAATCCCCTTCAGTTTTTCGCTATACTCTAATTCACACATCAATGCAGCAGATTGCGTTGCGTAGAAACGCGGCTACTCAGCCCTGCGATGACGTTGACCCCTCGCCTCGCTTTGGTCGTCAGCATTCTCCGAAACGTCCGTGAGCTCGCTGCGACAACCTCGCATTCCGGACTCTCCCAACATAAACCTCTCCTCTTGTCTTAAATCTGCTACAATGATTCCATCATAACCCTCACTGCTCGAAATTCAAATACGATAACCCAATGTCATCACCCCCTCTTTCTCCCTCTTCAGGGCTGCGAAGTGTGCCCACGCTAGAATCGCCAAAGGAGAGTGTCGTTGAACGCGTACGTTTTTCCCCTCCCCTGAAACAGATTATGCCACGAATGCTGCTGACATGGAAAAACAGCTCTTCATAGCTCCCCTAACATTCCTCTCCTTCATACTCTCCCTCGCCCTAATCGACTCCCACAACCATGCTCTACGAACCCATTCACACTCCTCCCAATCTCCTGCTCCAACCACGTTCCTTGGAGGTGTAAAATCAATTCTCCATTCACTGGTTTTTAAAAGGGTGGGTGAGAGTCCGTATGCGTATGTGCGGTCGCCAGATTCGGGGTTGAAGGATGGGAAGGGTGAGGGAAATGGGGAACCCTGGCATTGGCATACGAAACAGAGGAAGATGATGAAAGCCGAGGTGGCGGATGCGTTTAGGATTAGGAAATCGGTGCTGGTGGGGTTGGCGATTTTGGGGGTACTAGGGGTGGTGGGGGTTTATGGGGCGGGGAGATGGGCGGTTTGGGTGCTGACGGGGTGGGGGATAAGTGAGAGGTGAGGGCGTATGATGGGGAGAATGGGTGAATATATATATATATATATATATATGGTGAGGGTACTTTGAGGCTAGGAAAGCTTGGGAAGAAGAGATATTATATTGTATTTGGATGGAAGGCGTATAGGGAAAATCATACTATAAGCGATTTAGGATGCGGAATAGGAGTTGGTAGATTATTCGATTTTGGAACATGAATGAAATATATACACCCTACACATTAATAGTAGGAAGACTATGATAAATAGCAATTGTTGAGAACTTGTAGCATCGGTATATGCCGGTCTGCCAAGACAAGGATTATGGTCCCTGATATCGCGTGTGATCTCGAGGATGAACCGGGGTCAAGCGTGAAGCAAACATCTCGACAACGTGAATCCAGATTGCTTTCTCTTATATATAGAACAACCCACAAGCATCAAAATAAAATCCAAGACACTTCTATTCCTTAATTACATGTATAGGAATTGTCTCAGACCCCCCCTTCTTCAACAGCAGCTATCTGCCGATCCCGAGATTGCTTCAAACTTTAAATTCGCGAGTCGCGTGAATTGGAGCTGGACCTCAAGCTCCATTCACCTTCACAAACTCTCACCCAGAACAACCACAACCAGATCTAATAATCCAATGCTTTCGCCTACCTTCTTGCATCATCGTGGAATCAAACGATAACTTCGTTGACTTCAAAATATTACCTTGCGCAAGAGATAATCGCCATGGCGATGTCAATGCCACCTCCAGCCGTTGGAGGCTTTTCACTCAGGGTTCAACTCTTTTCTTCAAATGCGCACGACCTCGCAGATAGGCCGGTACGATGCTTTCGTGTTGTGACATCGCCCGACGTTACTATACGAGAGTTTTGCAAGGAAGCTTCTAGGATTCATGAGATAAACTATGGACTGTGAGTTGAGGCAGCTCTGATTGCACTAGTACCCAGGAACAAACGCTGATAATGTTCGCGCAGACCACTTGCGATAAAGAAATGCCAGGATGATCAACAATTTGATGTCACGCAAAGCGATATTGTGGGCGATCTTTTCACATCTATGTCTACAATCCGAATCACGCAGGCCGCTACAAACCCCAATGTCCGCGACTCAATCCCTCCCAATTCTGCGCTTCGATACGATCCTGGACTCAATATAAATCGGAAGAGGGAAAGGGAGGGAAGTGCTCGACCGAACGGAGAGGTACCATCTAATGCATGGCAGCCTAACAAAAGACAGCGAGTTTCCGATCTGGATCCGGACCAGCCCATACCCTCGCGCGAGACCGACCAAGAACATGGGCCTGTACGAGACGAGAGACATAAGATCGTGGTTCCAGATTCACAGGGGAGTGATGTATATGCTGCAGGTAATGGGAATTCACGACATGTAAGAGCCGACATCCCAGAGACTCCTCCACCAGAGTCGCGCGGATATGAAAATGGTTCAACTGATCAGCAGCGAAAGTCTGCAGAGGCAAGCACACACCAACGGTCGCAGGTAATTACAGGCAGAGCCAATGCTTTTAGAGATACTCAACCTCGATCGCAGATCTCGAATACTCCCCGAGCAAAGAGCGCGAGCTATCATATCCAACGAGCCACGGAACGAGGAACATCTGTGTCAACCGCAGCTACCAGCCCACTCTCTGGGGATCAGCAATCAGTGCAGAGTGAGTCTAGGTCTTCTTCCAAGCGCAAGGTCTCAGACCCGATCAAAGTCAACGGCAAGACAGCATCTCGATCACCGAACGAGGACAGTGTGTACGAGAATATTGAGTCAGATGCTGAAAGCTTTGCAGCGGTCATAGCGAAGACCAAAGCTTCCCTGAAGATCAAAAACCGCTCGCCCAGTGGCTTACCTGGCCACGAATGGGCGAATAATTTCAATACCCCACCAAACGGAAACCGCCGTAATGCTCGCCCTCAGGAGCAGAGAACGCCTTCTGCGCTCCCTCTTACTCCTAGTAGCCGAGAACGAGAAGAGAACGAAAGACTCCGGAGTGAAGCGGAGCAAGCCACCAAAGCTCGAAAGGCGGCTGCTGATGCAGCGGACCAGCGAAGACGGGAAGCGGAAGAGGCAAGACTTGCTGAGGAGGCTAAGGCTGTTGAAGAGGAGAGAGTCAGAAGGCGAGAGCAAGATCGGGAAATTCGCGAGAAACGGGCCGCTTCTATTGCGAAAGCCGCAAAACTAGAACAAGAGCGGAAAGAGAAAGAAGCGGAGGCCCAGCGATTGGAGGACGAACGGCAAGCTGCTCTTGAATTGGAAAGAGCGAAGGAGCAGGCTGCACGACTCGAGAAGGAAAATAAAGCGAAGGCTGAGAAGGAAAAGCTGGAGGCAGAGCGTCTAGAGAGGGAGAGATTAGCAGCAGAAAAGGCAGAAAATGGATACCTAGAGCAAGAGAGACTCCGGGCGGGAAAATCTCAACGCTTGCGAGAGGAGGAAGCGCTAAAAGCCAAAACCGCTGGAGAGCTGAGAAAATCCCAGGAGAGAGACGAAGGCGAGAATTTGAAGAGAAAGCAATCTCCGGCATCCATGGAACATTCGCAACGCACCAACGTATCTACTCCAGATCGGATGAAGCAGACCCCTATCAGACCCCCACAGTCTTCTTCTACGGCGTTCATCCCATCCGGCAGGAAATCGGCCCTGAAATCCTCCAATTCGCAATCTTCAGCGGCGGGCTCTTCACCCATCATGGCTCGGGCTTCTCCAGCAGTCTCGTCTAGAAGCGGTGATTCGGACAGACTCATGAGCAATGGCTTGTCAAGAGAAAGGCGAGTCTCTTTCGACACGACGGTGGTGGATAATGAAAAAGCAGCGACACCCATCAGGCCTCCGCCAAGAAATCTTCAACCTCCAAAGACCATCACTCCAAAGCCTGCTGTTTCAACACCCAAGCCTGCTACATCAACTCCCGTCCCTAATGCTAGCAATAGTAAAGTAGTACCTATAGGGAGGCAGTCTACTACACGCATACTTCCGCCGCCCTCGATCGCAAGGCTCAGCAAAGAGCGTAGTACCACTCCGCTGAGACAGTCTAGTGTTGCTTCGTCGCAATTGGGAAGCGCAGCACCAGCTACAACGATCACTCCTAAAGTCGTTGTCAAGAGCGCCTCGCCAGCATCGTCTTCTTCAAAACCTGCCGAAACACCAAGCAGGGCATCAAAAGGTTTGTCTAGCTCCAAGTTCCTGCTAAATAATACTACATTACATGATACCTTCGTCTCAATTCCTGCCCACGATTCCGTCGAGTTTTCTATGACTAATTCAGTAATAGAAAAATCCAAATCCGTTGAGCCGCCCGTTCAGCCTGAAACGGTGGAAATATCTTCTGGCGAGTCAGAATCTGATTCAGATTCGGAGGAAGATATTCCAGCTCAGGTGGATTCGGTCAAGCGGTCGAATGGCTCACGCGAGGAAAGAGCATCCCCTGTCATTAAACGTGAGCCTGGGACAGAGAATGATGATGAGGAAGTGGAAAACGAAGACGATGAGGACGTTGGGGTGGGCGGTGTTTGTAGTGACAGCGAAGCCCGGTCGCCACGGTCGCCAGTCACCTTCAATCAGCACACTTCTCCCGAACTCCCCTCTCTCGCCCCATTATCTCGATCCGCCAAGGTCATTGAAGAGGAGACCCAGTCAGATAGTGACTCTGATTCATCATCTGGCAAGGAAGACGAAGATGAAGATTCCTCGAGCTCAGAAGAAGAAGAAGAGAGTGATAATGAGGCTCAGGACACTACCATCCAAGTCCCTCAATCCTCCCCCGAACTACCTCGCCTGAAGCAAGATACCAAACCTTCCTCGCAGTCTCAGGAGTCGGTACCGAAGACGGTGTCGCAACCAAGTCAAAACCAACGTAAGACACCCACACCCACTCCCAGCGATGATAGCTTCAATACCCAAGATGAGGTTGACTTTCAGCTAACCTCTTCTATGCTTGAAGTGCGTCCTTCTCCTCCATCCCAATTCCGAGCCGTCAGAAGTACCCCGATCCCTCCACCGCGATCGACTCCCCGACAAGCATTTTCTCAGGGCGCAAGTCTCATAGCAATGAGCCAGAGTAAGACCCTGCTCGGATCGAGCAGTCAGGTAAACGGTACGAAGCCCAAGGTGGCTGGCCCACCGAAATTGCACGAAGCGGAAGAGGATAGTGAGAGCGAGGAGTCGGATGAGGAAAGCGACTCTGATTCAAGCGAGGACGAAGACAACAATCCCTCAGCTCAACTCTCACAAGAACAAAGTTGGCAGAAGCACCCGCCGGATTTGAAGTCACCGTCAGAAACAAGCAGTGACGACTCGGACTCAGAAATCGATGAAAGTTTGATCGCGAGGAACGAACTTGCTGCTTCACTCGCAAAGCAGGAGGAAAATGCAAGGAAGAAAACTCTACAGCCACCTTCACAGACCAGCGTTAAAAGCAACAATGGAAGGTTCGCAAGTCAGGGAAAGGACAATAGGAAAGCAGGGGTGGAGCTGAAGACTAAGAAAAAGAACGAGAAGTTCTTGACAAATTATCAGTTCGCGCTGCCTCCGTGAAGGGCTGATGGCTAGGTTCTCTGGAACCTAAGGGCTGTACTGATGTGCATAGTGAATGGCAGGATAATGATTCGTTTTGACAATCAGTCTTGGGGACAGGAAGGATATTGACTGGGTGTTAGTTGGGATATCTGCTCACTGTGGGGGTACAAATATAATTATAAATACGAACGTTGAATCCATTTATCCTGAAATGAACTCCGTGCCAGATTATTCTTACCTTCAATCGATTCGTTTTCGTTGAAAACTGGGACGCACCCCCATTTTTGGCTCAACGAGGAAGTTCGTCCCGATGTCGCCTCAAGTGGGGCAATGCGGGCAACTGATTTCCATTTCTATTGAGATGCTTGGGAACATATCAATTTGGTTTTCCTATCTGGATAGAAACAATTTTGATCGCTCGCGACTTCGCTTGGCTTTGTCACCTCATAAAAATGAGCATTCTCCCATCCGGCGTTGTGCCAGTAGGCTACGCATTACTCATTGTCCTTGGAATATGGATCTGGTATCGAAGATCTCAAAGAAACCGGATGAAGAAAGAGGTGCGATAAAATATCACTCCCTACTATTTGTTTCCACTACCTGTTGCCGTTCCTAATACCAGTTGATCGTCCCTAATTGCGAAACACATCCAAAGATCGAAGAAACCTTACCACCTACGAAAGCGGACCCCAATCTCTCAGCATACGCAGACATCGAACCGCTCCCAAACTTCAACTGGGAATCCACCGAACCGCTGAAACTTCGGCCCTTCAAGCCTATATTCCACCTCACGATGGGTAATTTCTCTCTCTTGTCCCCCCTAATCTTCACCACTAACACCTAGTAGGTCTAACAAATATACCAATTTCATCTCTGTTAGAAATAGACAAGACATACCTCGCCCGCATCTCCCTCCGTAAAAATCTCATTCGTAACCATGGCTCAACCGTCATCCGCGCATCACCCACCATAAAACGCGCAGTCGACGAACTCTACACCTATCTCACATCCACCTACCTCCCCACCCGCTTCCCCACCATGTTCCAGAAACGCAAGGGAGACTTACACAACCTCGCTACAGGGGACTTCCTCCCTTTACTCCCTTCCTCGGACCCAGAGAAAAGCTTAGAGATTCTGGGGGAGAATGTTGATGAGGATTTATTGTTACTTTTACCTCCTAAATCTGAGGATGATGGGGCAGTAGAGTATAGATTACAGGGATATGTGGTATGTTTCCCATCCGGATTTGATACCGCGAAGAAGTTTGGGATGACGTTAAGAGATATTCATGGGCCGGTGCCGGGGTACAGGGAGAAGTTGGCGCGGAGTATGGATAGGTTTTTTGAAAGGTTGGAGGTTGGGAAGGTGGTGGGGAGGTGTAATGTATGCTACCCTTTTTGATTTTTAAAAACTGGACTTTCTTTTCGGTCTAGTCGTTTCTTTGCTCTTTGGTCTGAGATTGAGATTGCGAGAATAGATGGAATGCTGATGGATGGGGAGAACAGTGGGCTATTACCACGCATGATCGCTTGTTCGTTCCGAGTGGGAATCATCTTTATGCAGATGAAGAGGTTCCGGATGAGGAAGTCGATCTCAGCAATGTATATCTCCCTTCCATGCTTCCTAAAAACGACTACTCACCAACCCAATAGACACATCTTCGTACCGAACGCCAAAATCTCTGGCGGCTTCCAAAAACAAAAGCTTTAGTTTTCTCGTTCAAGACTTATTTATATCCGCTACGAGATGTTAAAGAGGAAGGGTTAGGGGAGGAGCTGGCAACTGCGATTGAGGGGTTGAAGGGGGGAAGTGTGCCAGGAATGTGGGTTTATAAGAGGGGTGTTGTGTGGGGTGAGAAGGTGGCGGAGTGGTTGAGGAGTTAAGTAAAGGGCGCGGGGATGCCGAGGCTTATAGCCCACAGAGTCTGGAGCTGCGATGCGAAATTGTCAGCTGCCAGTGCATGCGCGATTTTACGCGGTCAGCTTGTCAAGCCAAGCTCGTCCCACGCCCAGCGTGTTCCTAAGATTAAGCATGTTCGGCCCATAATGCATCTTCGGCCCCTTCGGGACACTCGGTGATCATCAACAAGTACTTAAATTTGCTTGAATTTGTTTTTCCTTCTGGCCCGATATATATGTGGTCAAGCGGCACGAGATAATGCCTACCAAGAATAACGTTCTTAGCTTGATATCAGTGGACAGGTCGTAAGATGATTGTAAGACGTGATCTGACTGCCTGAAGTGATTATTTGGAATTGTATTGGACAATTGAAATCTTTGTCGGTCAGAATCCTGGCTCGGATAGATCTGATGTGGAATCTCTTCGTATGTGGAGGAGCATCCCCCACATGATGTTATTCAATGTGGCTGTGTGCCGGGGTTTCCTCCTATCATCGGGAGCAGGTATCATTGATTTAGGGCTTAGTGCTTAGTATGGATTCCTGCAATAATTTTACGATCTTTAGCAGTTTTTGGCTATTGAGGCATGGAAGTGGTCTGGTTCTCTTTGCTCTTGTGATGCTCGACCTGCTGGTGAGTGCTGTAATAGGCTTCGCCAGTGATTGCCATTAGCTTAAAGGTTGGTTAGACCGTCTCTTTCTGAAATTGAAGCTACGATGGTAGAATGAATGTGCAAGTACTTCAGTCAGAGGCTAAAGAGGTTTGATTTTCTTGGTCTTTTCATAAAGCGGCTCAAGACTGGGGTCTGGGGATTAGAAATGCAATCACTCGGTCTATGAGACCATTTGCTAGTGAGAGATGAACGGATATAGCAAGGCAATAAGATTTATTCTGGAGGGCCCAGGTTCCCAGCAGGTGGAAAAAAATTCTTCCCACTCAAGGTGCGGCTGAGGGAGGCTGGCGCAAGTTACGAGCATTAAGCGATGTGACGTGCATAGGCTGAAATAGCTGTATAGTACGCATCGCATTTCCCCATTTAGTCTCCCCATTTAGTCTCCGATTGATTTCAATTTCACCTATAGAAATAGCTCTTTCGTTTTGTGCTTGCATCGTTTATTTTTATTTTGGCGTCGTCTGGGAGGCAAGAGCCGCATGACACAAATTCGGAATGATCATGGCTCCGCTCTCGTATTTCTTACCTGAAGCTTCTGTGAGCCCCCGGTGCTGGGCCGGCTTACTGCAGAAACACGGAGATATTTGAGTCCGTGGGGTCCATTTATATCACGAGCTAAGTGAAATGGAGGGTCGCACATCTTGTACCATTCAGTCCCAAGACCCATTGTTGCAGGGCTTTAAGGCACGAACCCTTCTCAGCCCCGGCCGCGTCATTACCCTGAGAATCCCAAACTGGAATAATGTGGCTGTTTAATAGATGCGCAAAATTCGCCTACCTTTCTTCAAGAAGTACTCGGCCTTGTGAGGTCCAATAACAGCCTATGACTCCCCACCTGCCACAACTCTGCCAGTCGCGTTCAGCTGCCCCTACTATTTGATTTCTAGCATTAGAGAAGAAGTACTTTGGGAGTCTGAGGGAGCCGCCGTGTAATCTTTTTCAACCTGCCTCCAACAAAACCTAGAAACTTCTTCCCAGCATGGGGTCATACTGGTAAAGCTTTAGCAGATCTTTCCGCATAGTTCCGATTTCTCCGAGTGTGGGTGAGCTCGCAAAATTGACTGGTTCTGCCTAAGAGGCAAAAGTACCAAGGAAATCAATCACCGGGACGAGGTAATTAAACTCTTAATAGAACGCAAGCCTTCCACGTGTGGAAGGTACTACTTGTACCTCATCTCAGACGATTCTTCGTGATCAACATAATGGAACCTATTTATGACTATTCTTCGATGCCGGAGAATAAAACTATTCATAGTTCTAACCGGCGGGTAAACTCTACTTCCCCATACTTTCAGTTCGTTCTGATGGTTTGTTATAGGACAACAATTGGTCTAGCCCGATCTCTCCTTGGGAGACTACTGCTCCTGAGATGCCCATATGGCAATATACTACGGCGGCTTCACATCAACCAGAACCCTCAATGAGATATTATCTACAGGAGTCGCCAATCAAACCTTATACAAACCATGGTTCTGCACCCGGATCAGCAATTCCCAGTCCAAATGTAGCAGTCTTCTCCAACGATCCACGATTCGCAGCCTTACCACCGACCTACGATCCATCTGTCCAATATTCGTCGAGATCAACTCACCAGATCCCGCAAATCTCACAACCGCTGACTCCAGAGTTCGGAGAAACTGCCGAGGCGGAAGATGTAATGGATGATGACGAGTCCGAAGGCTACCCATGGGACGCCAATAGATCTCCAGCTACCCCTTCATCATCAACGTCGACTCGACCTTCACACCAGAGAAAGCAATCTGCCAACAAAGAAACACTAAAGAAAGCAAAACGAGCTCATACAGTCGTCGAGCGAAATTATAGGGAACGTTTGAATGATAAAATCGCCGATCTGGCGCTATATTTGTTCGAAACCTCTTCAGACTGTAAGCCCAGTCTTTCTTACTTCAAGTCGCTCTTCTTCCAGATGCAACCTGTCTCGATTATCCATTTCCTTTCTCGCCGCTTTTACATCTTCCTCATTTCCAACTATCCTCAGGTTAGATTAAGCTCACAACCCTACGCCGCTCTCCCAGACCCCAACTGCCTTTTCCTCCACCTTCCCTCGTTTCATACGGGAGCCCACGCTAACATCCCCACTCTTTCCACAGCACGCACCAAACCATCCAAATCCCTCGTCATGACCCGCGCCAAAGAACGGCTCAAACAACTCGAAGCAAGGAACAAATCTCTCGAAGGCGAAGTTGTTAAATTGAGGCAACATATTGCTATACTCGACCATATCGTGGCTTCAAAAAGTGGGGCGGATGAGGGGACTGTCATTTTTTCCTCTTGAATTTGGTGGAGTTCAATTATGAGTGTTATTTTGTGGAGTGTTGGATATACGGTAATGTTCAAGGTTAGAGCATTGGCGGGTCTGGAGTTAGGTTGCAGGGCGGCTTCCTTTGTCGAATTCTTCGTACGCGTGGAATGGGGCTTATTGTATGTTTTGTGTATCTTTCCGCAAGGGGTATTTTGGGTACTAAGGAGGCTAGGAGGGGCCTCGTGGAAGAAAGGGTAGAGGGGTGGGACACGCTGGGCAACAGATTGTCTTGCAGAGAAGATGAATACGTTGTATAGACTGATGCACAAGAAGAGAGAGGAACGGAGCTTTTTAAGAGGAGTTTGATAGATGGAACAGTCGTTTTGACGGGAAAAGCACGCTTGGAATGGTTACTTGCAACAGTAAGTAGAAGACGAGGCACAGAGGATTGGTCGCAACTGACGGGAAGATCAAGAAAACAGTCTCTATATAATTTTATAAGAACATCAAGAGAAATAGCCTAGTTTCACACAGGGAAACAATCATTCCCATACAGTAATCAGCGAAAATACAGTTCTGGATGTCTGCCTGAGGATTATTCGTAGCCGATTTCGGCGGATGAGGAAGGATGCAACCTAGCCTTTACTTCAGCGCATGAGTTGGATAGGCACATAGGCACAAAAAGGCTGTGCACTGCGAGGGGCAATGATTACCTTGCTCCCAAACTGGCTTCAAGTTCTCAATACCGTGACTTGCAGATTCGGTGTCCGGGTTCTCACTCGCGCACAATTTCAGCGGACAGTCCTTGTTGCAGCTCTTGGTGAGAATTTTACCTGACCCTTTATTCAGCACTCCTGTTGAAACTATCAGCTCTGTAGTATTCACATTCACTACTTCATACCATTTTTGTTTTACAGTACTGTGCTATTGTATGAGCACATCATCTCGCGTTCGTGCAGGACAATGTATAGGTGAATGAGTGAGTCGGAGTATGTGATATTGTGGAATTAGAACAAAGCTAGAATATAAGATCGATCACAAAGATACAGTCGTTAGAGTCTAGAAGATGCGGATGGTGTGATGATCTGTACTGGCATCTTATTTGAGACATGGCCCGCATATCGTCTCCACCATTTCCATATATAAAAAGGTCAATATTGTCTTGTATCCTGCTAGAATGACACCCAGTTCGTTGGTAATGTACTTCCGTTCCAGCCAAGTGCTTTAAAATATTATAAAAGGACTATGGCTCTAATATCTAGGACACATGTCTGGAAACCCCTTTTAGAATTGTCTAGTATTTTGCTTAAGAGAGTCTTCTAGATACATCGTAATAGAAAAGATTATATTATAAAAGAACAGTGTGTTTATAAAGCATATAATTAAGCTATGTAGATGGTATAAAGCCTTATATACCTAGGACTCTAGCGCCTAGGGCACGTATCTAGAGTCTTGTTACGTTTAGAGAAAAGCAATAATATGAATTTTATCTCTAATAAATGTTATAGTATATTATAGCCTATAAGATATCAAGGTGTGCTTATTTGGTCTTTATATATGTGCATGAGGAAGCTGCAAGGGAGATTGTGGGTGCAAATAAGACTATGATTATAACTCGTAGACAGCTTGATATGTCGCTGCGTTCTTTGCAAATACAGGGCCTCCTCTACATTCATATATTACAAAATTACACGAGGCTTACAAGCTATGTTTCGGTCCGAGAAAACACCAGGGAGCCTCAAGTCCCGCGATCTACATTCGACATGCTTCTCCATCGGATCAATACTACTCTATGCCTACAACAACCTTCCACTTAGCCACATCTTTGGCTCTTTGTCTCCTATTACTGACGAGGCGCTCAGCAACGACCATGAGCCGCTCTTGCACTTCAGGCTTGCGGAGATATTCTGCTGTAGCAGAGAATATCTTTTCTACAGTACGGTTAACCGGTGCTTTAGAACCCAATAGAGGCTTTTTCATTTTCCACTCGCCCAAAGTAACGTCTTGAAGACCAGGTTCGACATTGAAACGCATGTAAAGATTATCGTGGCGAGTACCTTGTAAACGACGCTCGTTACGAAGCATCTGATAATGGGGATCGTTGTACTGTTGAGTGAATGAGCGTATTGATCTCATGATTGGAATTATACTGGAGAGTTTGCCTCTGGAGGCAAAGCCCTGTTTGGATAAATTCCCTGAACCTATGCTGACCGTCAAAGCGACAGAGTCTGGGGTGGATTCATGCATTTGAGAGACTTCGTCGAAAGCGTACAGGGTAGGATTCTGAGCAAATAAAGAGGCATCCCGGAACTCCGAACCACCGATTTTAACAGCCTCGAAATAGTTTGGTGCTGCTATAGCTGCACGTGCAACTGTCCAAATCGGTACTCGTTGAGCCGGTCCTGGATTCAAGACTAATCCGGATTCTGCCCCTTGTTCAACCAAGTGCTCATAACTCCGGAACATATAGACATATTCACTTCTGTTGCTCTTTGCTGCCGCCAATACAATTCTATAACGTAAACTGGTTAAAGTTTTGTTTTGTGACTGCAGGAGTCACTTACGTTTTAGCGCGCTCCGGGTTTGACTGGAACAACGATTCATCTACTTCCGTTCGTTGTACGTTGTCTCGTACGAGGTCTTGAATTACTCTGTGGGGTATAGAAGTGTCGTATTTCGGCCTGAAGAATGGTATTGAAATCGATCGAGGATGACCGAATACGTGATCGCCTAATCGAAGATACTCTTTTATACAGTCTTCAACATTCATCCGGAGGCGAGATAGCATAATGGCCAGAAGACTAATTTCGGGCATTAAATTTACATGAACAAATAACATCTCTGAACGGATGCTCACCCTCCGCTACCAGTTCCAGCTTCGATAGGTTAACGTGATCCCAATATAGGGTTTAAGATAGACGAAATCGGTTCTTACCAATATAGTCAAAATAATGAGCTGGAAAGAATCGGCTGGAGATATGATCAATATCGCTTTTTCCTTCGTTGGGATACGGAATTGGATGGTAACTAGACATTGTCGAAGGGTCTTTCGCCTGTTCCGAGAGCCCACAGTGTCTCATTAAATCTTTTATTATCAATAGACTAGAGAGACTTCGAACACCACCACCATCTGTCCCAGAAATTTCCATCAGAATCAGACGCCTCCAAGAAGGCAAGTAAAACTCACCCAGGCTAAGGATAAATTTCCCAATGTTTTCTCTCCCAAAGATCATCCGAGGAAAGTTCTGAGATTCGGGGATATAGGAAGCAATGCGTGCAAAGAAGGCACCTAAACACATGTCATTTAAGCACTGTTTCCAAATAGTTTCAAGAATTCACTCCTTACCTGTGAACAAAGGGTTGAATGGATCTCCTGGGGCACCCATATCATCTAAGTATACTCGAGCTGCATCACTATAGAAGCTACTTGGAGGACTCGTAAGGCTAGGGAGATCTATTTTTTCTTGGCATGAGTTCCATGACGAGAGAATCGAAGTCGTGAAGTCTCTGGAGATCAAACTCCCATATGGGCCAACAAACGTCGAATTCCAGTTTGCATGTTTGATGCTTTTTTGCTAGGATATTAAGTGAGGTTGGCCGAAGCTCCGGCTTTCGCTCTAAACATTGTGAGACAAGTACTCGTAGCTCAATCGAGTAGTCGTGAGGCAGATCTTCAGATGTTGTAGCTATGTATCGATCTGATGTGGGAACCAGTGTCATCAGCTACACGACCGTACGTCCCAATGAGTATATATCCGCTTTGATAGTCCACACAAATGGTGGATCATCGGGGCGAGGAGGCTCTTGTGGAACTTCCTGTACGGTTTGGTCAGTATCCAGGACGATGCAACTCAAGATATTCTGCTCACCGGGGCGCGGAAATCTGCAGAACCAACGCCTCCAGTGGTAGCCTCTCTCATCTCCACACTGACACCAAAGTCACCAAGAAGCATTATTGGATAAACGCAAAAAGGAACAGCAACTCCTAGACTGATGGGAGAGGGCTGCCGCCAATTATAACCACCAACCGTCTTCTCAGGATCCCCTAGTAGAACTGAACCTATTAGCAGGCCTTCTTATTCAACAATGCATTCATCGACTCACTATTTCGCGGCTTGATATCCCGATGAACGACTGGCTCGAAAGGCTCTACACAGTGGAAAGACAACCTTTCAGCTTGCCACCTGATTCTCATTGTGGCAGAGTCAAATTTCGAAGGTGCATCAAAACCCATATCTCTCCTAAGTCTTTCTATTATGACATCTACCTCGAATTGTTCGCGAAATGATTCTCTTCTCAATCCAAGGCCTTGATGACATCTCGCGAGAGCAGCTGACAGGTGAAAAAGCACATGACATATAAAAGACTCGGGTAACAGTGCTTTGAAGGTGGAAGTTCCTGTGGTCTTCCCTTTTTGTTTGCTTGGCATTGAAAATTAGCAAAAGCTTTTGAACAAGACGAATGGTCTAACCTCTCTAGACCTTGCTAATGAATGAGGTCAAACATGTCGACAAGATTTCCACTCTCTTGAGCAAGGCTCGTCTCCGCCCACCCCATGGTGAACTTCGCATTTTCGGCCACAGTATCATGATCAAAGTCGAGAATAGGTATTATGCTAGGGTGTCTGAGGCTTTTCAGATTTTGCCCTTCTCTCTCAACACTTACTGCCTCTCTCTGGGGATGTGCAGCCGTTTTGTAGCTGATATACTTTGCCGCCACGTACTACGTCAACTATGTCGATAACCAGAATTCTTCATAACAAAATAGCTCACTTTGCCTAATTTGTCGTCATATTGCTTTACGACTTTTCCCTGTCCTCCATTTCGGATCTTTCCTTGAACCAAAGGCTGACCCGCTACTAGTCTCTCTTCCTGAAAACGGTACAGCAACGCAAGACCTTCGGTGCCTTTCATCCTGTCAGCCTAGCTGGTATGAAATTTACGCCCCCTCTTCAAAACTCTCCAAATGAGGCTTGGGCGCGCTCCATCATTTTAAGAAGAGTCACCGGACATTCTTTAATATCGTAACCTTCATTCAGGGGGGCCGTGACCGAAGATCCAGCGGAAAGCAAGATCGATTGGGAGAGATTGACGTCGGCGCATGAGGCTGGGTTTTCAGAGCGGATAATGCCGACCAGGCTCCCAACTCCTCCCGCGTTACACTGCAGCTAAGATTCGTCTAACTTATCCTATAAGAGCCAGCTTGTAATAGCCATGGCTGTTAAATGCAATTCATAGAGCCTTGCGGGCCTCATCTTTGTTCTCGGCCCAAAAAGTCTCTTGCGCAATCAATCTCCGGATCAAGTTTAGACTTCCTGATCTCATAAATTTTTCTCTTCATTAGAATCTCAACTCGAGGTGCAGCGAAGATTATCTCGGACGGCTTTGCTCACTTTTTGACTCTACACAAGTTTGTGGTTTAGGTGATTGACAGTAGCCATGTCAGGTGTAAGCTCTTTGTCGCCGCATCGCAAAAGACACTCTCACTGAGTGTATCATAGGCTGAGCTTGCTCTCATACTACCACTGGTACTGACTATTCCTGGGGTAGTTGACGTTTTCGCACGAGCGGGAAATATTTGTGGGAGAAAGCAGGCGATGCAGGGCCACAAAAGATCCGCGACTTTGCGAAATCATATGTAGACCGAGGGGAAGAAAGAAAATGCCTTGAAATTGCGGAGGATCTCTACTGTGATACTATTGGCCAAGATCTGAAGAAGAAAATTGAAGTATTCATCAAGCACTTGAGAGCTGGGCTCTTCGCCATCGACCAGAGCCTGGATGAGCTTCACAACGACAAGGGTTCGAGATCGAAACAGTCAGCTACGCAGGAGAAAGCCATAAAGACTATTGATGGCTTAAAAATCACCACCGAAGACTTTCGCAAGGTTCTAGAGTTGGAAATTACCGCCAGAACAGTTCGATCCAGGCTTGAGCTAAAGGCTAACAAGTTCCGAGTTGTGAACGGATCCCTAAGGAATCTACCACATTCCATTGTCAAATCCGCGAAAGTGGACATTGAGCTCACAGTGCGACAGACGTCAAACCTCGAAGACTGTATCCTTGAGGAGCGAGTATTTCGTGGGGGTGAGACTCGAGATACGGCATACCCAGACATCAAAGATTTAGGCAGGATCCTGGGAGTCCTTGGCGAGTCGGAAGGCGTGTTATCATTTGCAGGGTTTCAAATTTTGCCACAGACCTTTCCTTCAGACCTAACCATCAAACTGGTGTTTCTCTTTCCAAAAAATCGCAGTCACCCACAGTCACTTCGTAATCTTCTACTCACCACACAAGACACGCCTTCTTCCACCGGAGTACCTCGCAATTTTCGCTTTATACTCCCTAAGCAGCTGGCAAGAGCAGTCTTCTCCGTGCACAGTCGAAACCTCGTCCACAAAGACATTCGTCCAGAGACGCTGCTCCATTTTGATGATGTTTCACGGGGACAATTCCCCACCAAGATAGGCAACGCCTATTTAACTGGATGGCAAATGGTTCGAAAGACGACGGATGTTTCGAGTAGACAGCTCAGAGTAAATGAATGGGCTGCTGCTATGTACCAACATCCCAGCAGCCAGAAAGAGATTTCTGATAATGTCGTCAACTTCAAGCACACTGTTGGTCATGATATTTATAGTCTTGGGGTCTGCTTATTAGAATTGGGGCTTTGGAATTCATTCGTGGCATACCGTGAAGATAGTTCAGCAATAAATCACCAATCCTACTAGCGTATGAGGGGTTGTGGAAAGCAGAGAATCCTGTCGAAGCAGTCTCGTCCAGCAGCGCTACGATCGAGCGAATGGCCTTCTTAAGAATGGCAGATCAGCCTCTGGCATACGAAATGGGGAGCCCGTACTCTAAACTTGTCCTTAAGTGTCTTACTTGTCTGGAGAAGGGATTCGGAAACGATCATCAGTTTGCGGACAATGAGAGCGATGATTGGAAAGAGCAAGGGGTCCAGTTCATCCAAAGGGTAATTCAAGACCTTCACCGAGCCAGCCAAATGGACATTTTGTAGAAAAATTGCAAATTGTATAGTCAACGTCGACCAAGAATATATAAGGCCTTAACCAGTCCCCTTGAAAGTGGTGAGGAGCCAAATTTGAACCCCTTAGGAGGCGCTGTTTATGGAAAGGGGCTATATTTGAATCCCGAGGAAGGACTATAGCTGCGAGCACGTTTGTTTGTAAAATTGTAACTTAGAGTAATCGTTTTTGAAGTACTACATTTTAGCGTACTATGGGAGGCCATACGTACCTTGATCATATTATAGGTCGGAGTACTCTTAATTGCAGTACTCCAACCTAGAGTACGCAAATTCGGCGCACTAGAAATCAAAGCACGTTAAATCCTTTATTCTAAAACTTGGGACACTATAGTACGCTTTATAGAAGATACTTTAAAAGTATACTAAGACGACGCGAAGCCAGAATTTATACAGAGTAATATCGTGATATAATTTTAATTTTGAAAACAGGGAATAATATATGTCCAGATCCCACTAGCGCAAAACGAACCCCCTTAGAAAACAGTGGTCTAAATCTCAAGTTTCTGCGGCATTCCGTTTAGCATCGATCGAATCATACGCCGAATCATACGCCGAGTGCATCGACCCCTATGGGCGCGACCAGCAAGTCGCGCCCCCGGCAGATCCTCGAGCTGCTAAAACTTAGGATTTCAGACTGGCTATCTTGTGACAAGGCAATTCTCTATTCAGGTGACCCTATCCTAGATTGACAGAGATAATTCTACTATTCCTAAACTTTTGACGTAGTTTATTGCGATGTAGAACATATACGATGGATAAAGCACCAAGCCTCGAAAGCAAGCCACTCTATTCTCCCTTTCCATCGATAAATTCTATCAGATTACAGGAAATTGAGCCTGGAAGCGAACTCGACGAGATCAAATGCCAACTCATGACAGTTGGGCTTGATTCATTGCCATATAAATATTCGATATTATAATTATTATTTAATAAAAACTTATGAAGATAATAAAAACCTTAGGTATACTAGGAAAGAATCAAAGCAATCCTGTGCGTATTAAAAGAAAACTTATATAGATCCGCTAAATTTTTACACGGAAATATGTGGTCTGCTTTATTACTCGAAGGTAAATCGTCTCTAAGAAAAATAAGAAAAATCCTCATCTTATGAAATATATGAGACATAGTGAAGGACTGAAAACTTCAAAATGAACAGATTCGCGAAGCAAAGAACTTGGTAAATACTCAATATTATATACAGATACATAATTGAGACCGACTACGCATTGTGAAAAAAAAAAAAAAGCATCGCGCGCATGAGACGCTAAAGCCACAATAATAGATTCTATTTATTTGAATAGTGTTTATAATACCTTCTTAGTTCCATTCAGGGCGAGGTTCTTTTTCTCTTCCTTTCATTATTTACCAATTCTGAGGATTCCTCCCATACGCTCTCGTGGAGAGCTTCAAGAACCTCATAAACATGCTTTGGTACCAGAGCTGTCTCCTTACTGATGGCGAGCAAATATGCCAACTTTACCGCATTCTTGATTTCTCGCCCGTTCATCGTCGTTTTTGTAAAATCAGCCCAGACATCGTCAGTGAACTTTTCCAAGCACGAAGAGGTCCGGGTGATGAACCCTTTCCAAATCTCGATCTGGGAGGCCACGGAGAGAGAAGGGTAGTGGAGACTAAGATCGATCCGCGACTTGAACGCTTTGTCGATAGATGATTGCCGATTGGTGGTAATGAAGAGAATACCAGTGTAGTATTCTAAGGTTCGCAGGAAAACTGAGGAATATTAACTTTAATAAAAAGAGACACTATGATGGAACCTTTTGACCTACTCGACACCAATTTGTTGCGCTCAATTTCGTGGTTGGATCGTTGCTCGAGGAATACGTCTGCCTCATCTAACAGCAGTACCGCATTCCAACGAGAAGCTAGCTCCAGGACCTTGTTGAGACCCTTCTCTACCTTTTGTGTTTCGGAGCCTATCTCGCCAGCTGTCACCGTGTACAGTGGTCTAAGCATTTTCTCTGCTACGGACTCGGCGGTCAGAGTCTTGCCGACGCCTGGGTCACCACTAAGGAGAAGAATGACACCCTGGCCTTGAAAACGTTAATTTTATCGCTAATCAAATTTCAATTTGCTTTCACTCACCTTTGCCTTCAATCACGTCGTCGAAAGCACCGCGCCGGTTGAGTTTGCTGTGGACGATTGAGTACAGGAGGCTTTTATATTGTTGAGGGAGAATAAGATTCTCGAAAGCACGGTCATTCCATGAAATATCATAGACCTTGCTGACTAGAAGCTGGACTGTAGAAAAGGTGTTAAGCGGGACCCACAAAGTTTTAATAAGTAGGAGCAGATTTGCGGCTTACCCCATATCTTCTGCTTGAGAGAATAGCCTCTAACATACGGAGAACAGATCATGAGTTCTTCATCTGACAGAGAGCCTCTTTGCTCAATCGGTTTATCAGGATCAGAGTTTGGCAACTTTGAGAGCTCAATCTCTGTGTCGCGATTGTATTGGAAATACGCATTGGCATCGATCACCACCCGACCATCAATCTATGCATCTGTCAGAAAACTTTCACTTTAAGTTGTGACACGTACGAATATTGGTGACTGTCCCGCATAAAAGGAGTAATAAGACCTTGGGGTTTTGGCGTTCCCTTTGTATGCCTTGTATTGACAATCAGAAAACGACTGAAACTTTCTGCCCCTATCCCCAAGCTTTTGCTCTGTGTTTTCCAAGTCCTCGACGTAACTCCTAGGATAAAAAGGGAGCTTTTTGATGGCTTTTGGTCCTTGAAATGCCGGGATCGTCTTGGTGGTTGTATCGTAACCAAACTTATGGCCATCCCAGTCGATGTACTTGCATTCCAATTCGAATTTTGGAGTTTGGGCTGTGGTTTCATATGCCGCGCGGATAACCTGGTACATCCGTGGATCCGTCTCGTCGTATTCGAAGACAAGATCTCCGGGCTTGAATATGGTCCACAGAAGTTTGAAAGTTATCACACAACGCGAAACCAAGTCTTTGTACGACTTAATTGTGCTTCTCATCTCCGGCCTCAGCACCTGGAACAACAACCTGAGGTAGAACTTAGATTCCTCATCATCACGATCTTTGATAGCTGCTCGGAGCCTGTCCCGGTTGTGAAAGAGAGGGCAGAATGGACTGTCAAAGACGACTTCTTTCGCCTCAAATGTGATTCCAGGATATGTGCCAATGATATCGCCGAGAAGCGTCTTCAGAATTGGACTCTGGATGACAATAGAGTGGATCTCCAACGCCTTAGCTCCCTGGTGCCGTCTCTTGTGCCTCACCAGTATAGCATGCTTTTTGCTCTCCGAAGTCTCGTCAGCCGCAATCTTTGGCTTCAAGTCATCAGGGTACTCGTCGACCCAATTTGTATGGCAGTCGCAATATTTCGGACCTTCGTAGACGTCCTTAACTTTGCGCTCACTACCTTCCACGTCTCCCATAACATCCTCGTTAGCTTCGAGGTCGGTATCAGTTCTCTGAGCGCTCTTCTCGTCCCCCGGCATGTCACTGGGCTCCATGGATGAATCTTCGAGAAAGGGGAGTTCATCTATGTTGGGTATCTGACGGAGTTCCAGGCCCAGCTCGTTCATGTTGGATGTGATTTTCAATTGTGGGGCACAAACACGGAGTTTGAGTTTGCATGTGGGATTTAAACACCGGCAGTCAAAGATAGATATTAGCTATAGGGTGATTGATAATCTTAAAGACAAACGATCCTGTGGACTTGACGCATACCGAGTACAAGCACACTTTGAATATTGCTGCAGGGTCGTGTTATTCAGGCATGGTGCCTAAATTTCTGAAGTATGACAAGGCGACTTAGGGGGGCTACCCAAACTGACAACCCAAGTTTGAAAACTGATGAAGTTGCATTTTTTATAATCACAAACTTTGATTCGTTCAAACATCGGGATAAAATGATAGTATTCTGCAAAAACTTTATCGTGCATGCGCCACTCGCCTTATTTTTGTTTAGTTTCCTTGGTAGCCTATAGCAGATTTGCAAATATCAAATGCTCTTCACTATAATAGTTTACCAATTACAGCCTACAACAAGCACAGCATTACATATTCGCAGCTATGCAGCAACACGTGTCTGCCGATGATATGAATCATTGTCAGAGTGTTTTTCAGGTCCTGAATGATGAGCTTGGGCTTGCCTCTTCTCTTTTTGGTAAGAAGGTACCTAGTATTCAAGTCCTCACACAGGCTTTTTACTCACATCGTTTTCCAAGCATGGTCATCTCGGACAATTGAGCTATTTCGGAACCTTCAAACGATACTGGTCCTTGCAGACACTGCAGACTACTGAGGAACAACGGGTTCACAGACTGACCAGCTGGGTTCGTGTAACAGCTATGGTTCACACAAATACCGAGACAACGATTCTTCTGGCGCTGCTGAGGAATCAAGCCGCCAACAGAATCACCAAATCATTTAAATCTGTGAAATTGAGTGAAGTTGAGGAAGTGAAGAGAGTGGAGTTACTGGAAACCCTGTGGTCAACCGGGCTTGAGTATCTTGTCGATAAGCCAGGCCAGCAAAACCTATTTCCATGGCCACCGGCAGATCTCAGAATCCCAGAATCATGGTGGAGATTCCAAGCTCCTAACCCCGACTCCCGCGCTGCAAGGCCAACTCTACTACTGCTACTACAACCATCCAAGGACTCCTCGGCCCCAATCATTTGCGATGTCTACAAAATGGATATCGGCAACTCGCGAGCAAAGTACGAAGTCTTGTCAATTTTTCCAAAGCTAGGTTCGGAGGAGCGGACGATACAACTCTGTATAGGAAGCAAAGCAAAGGATCAATCAGTTCCTAAATCGCTATCTAACGCACTGGTCCACCTTCGCTGCCCGCGAAAGAAGCGTCTTCTCTGGATCGACTCTCTTTGCTTCGACTGGAACCATGACGAGTATAACCTTCGAAAATCTGTGAACCACTGGGAAGATATACACAAACGGTCGAGCGGGATCATTGCATGGCTAGGGCCGGGGTCAGACATGTTAAGCCTCGCTTTTGATACGATGAAGGCGGTCGCTGAAGCTCCATCGCTCGAGCAAAGTCTGAAGCATTTGTTCCGTACGCAAGCCTTAGAAGAAATTCTCCAGGTTCTGCGAAGTCCTTGGTGGAGCCGCTATCCAATTATGCGGCATGTAATCGAAGACTGCAAGGCGACGTTCGTATGCGGCCATATGGAAGCCAGCAGCAAAGAATTCGAAAGTTTCTTTCTCAAACTTGCTGAGCTAGCACCCTATATCATGAGATGTGTGAGCAAGTTTCCGCCGCAACTTCTATCCATCATGTGCCTTGCTCCGACTGATCTTCTCACCGACTTCTGGGATTGGACATTAAACAAGCCCCTGAGCGATATTTCTCGGAAAATCTATCCAAAAGATACGGTCCTTTTTCTGGCCGCGGTCCCTGGGGTATTTCTTCCCGAACTTCCCTCTGGAGAAATTGAGGGAGCTCTTTACCTCGACGCGCTGGTCTCTGAGCTAGAGCGATTACTGTTGGAACACGACGGACCCCTTGGGTATGTTCTTACTCTTTCTAGAATGTCAATGACATCTGGGTTTTTGTTTAGTCATCTGGGCATGAGAATATCTGGTCGCTATACACGTCGACGACGTTCGGAGATGGTGCAAAACCTGCCTTCGGAGCCGAGTGGAGAGCCACGATCGAGTATTGCGGTTAGTGAAAGCCTGCTTAGCCCAGGTTCCGAGGTACCTTGTGACGGGGTACAGCAGCACCGTGAATTTTCGCAAGAACTTTCGCGAATCAAGTCCTCGGTGGGACAAGTGCTGAGTGAACAGGAACAGGAGGCATTCGAAGATGCCGCCTCTGAAGCGCGGTACCCTAGATTAAAATATCTTCGCGATACCAAGAACAACGTGCTTGACGCCATTGCAAGAGTGACCAAGGGGAAATCAGTTGAAGGATTGGTGCAGAAATGGGTGATGTCTTCTATCAAGAGGAGAGTCTCCACAGAGAGTAGGCTCCTCAGTGACGCAAATTGCGTGGACTGCTGGCTTCGAGTACTCGCAAAATTAAATTCTGGGTCAGACAGTGGGGACCATCAAGAAAGTCGGGACCCGATCGGCCACAGATCCTACACCTATGAGCCTTTGGACCGTCAAAAGAAGGAAATTAGGGTTCTCTTACTTCATCCGGATGATGATCCAGAGGCTATACTGCGATGTAAACTTCTGAAAATTGATTCGGAAATTCTGTTGGCCATGGGAGTGTGTCGGATGCCCTTCATGGCTCTCTCATACGTCTGGGACGACAACAGTCATGTCCACCGTTCCCATGACATAGAAATCGTGCTGCACGACACAAAAATGCCCGTCAAGCCAAATCTATACAGTGTGTTGCGGAGGCTGCGAGATCCCAAACTACCGACCTTACTTTGGGTGGACGCTTTATGCATCAACCAGGACGATGAGGAAGAACGCAACAGCCAGGTGCTTCTGATGAAATCCATCTATAAACAAGCCGGCCATGTGATAATGTGGCTTGGAGAGGAAGAGGAGGATACGTGGCAAGCGATGTTACCACTATGTCTTCATGACTATCTTCGAGTTCTTCAGACATACTCATTTGACATCGGCGAGGAAATCCTGACCCGGTTCAACAAGCTGCACCATTATGCGTACTACACTATCAGCGCCTCATATACGGTCGGCTTTCATAGACTTCTCTATCGAAGGTATTGGGAGCGCGTGTGGATCGTGCAAGAAGTTTTGCTTGCCCGAGACGCCACTGTTTGCGTTGGATCCAAGGTGGGAAACTGGACGACCTTCATGGGAGCTTTGGGCCGTTATGGCACCGTAGAATTTCTCTCGAACCAAGGGTACCAAGGAAACTACAGAAGCGCAGCTCGTCAAGTGGTTGATCTCCATGGAAGACCAACTAACGGCCTCTCGCTTCTCGACCTTCTTCTCCTAGGCGAGGATCGTAAAGCAACCCGGGAGCATGACTACATCTACGCCTTTCTTGGACTAGCAGACTTAGACACGCTACCGATTAAACCGAATTATAAAGCTGAGTTTCAAGAGGTATGCTTCGATGTTTTCTGCAAGATTATCGAAACGAGCAAAGATCTCGATATCCTCAGCTACGGCAGGCGATCTCCGACTGACGAGGCATCCGAAAACAAAGACGTGGATTCGTGGCCGTCCTGGCTTCCAAAATGGTCAATTAAGCCAACAAAGAACTGGGACGGCGAGATGTTTATTTTACTCACCGAAAGAGGGCGACAGTGTTACAAAGCGTCGGGTAAAAGCAAACCCTACGCTGAGACCCCCGATGAGAAGACTTTGAAGCTCAAGGTCGTAGCAATTGATGTCGTGGGACATACTTCACCCGTGACTTGGCCCTCTGGGAGAGGATCGGACTGGTATCTCTACCAGAAGGACTGGGTGAGGCGAGGAATCAACCCATATCGAACTCTGCATAAGCTTCGACTTGCATTTGCATACTTAACATTTCTTGGTCAGCCTTTTCATTCTAAGAAATCTTTGGTCTACCCATATGATGAGAAAAAGGCCATCAAAACCGCTGAAGATAGATTGGGATTCAAACTGAATACCACAATATCTTTTGATGAAGAAAACCAACTGGCAATGGATGATAGTAAAATTCACAAGAACCAGGCAACAAATCAAATAATCTCAGAGGAAGGCCAACAGATAGGCGGCGAATCAGTCAATCCGATACATAAAGACAACATTGATGCTGAAAGTCTGTATGACATGGAAAGTGATACGGCCTTGGAGGGTACGGTCGAAAGCAAATCAGAAACGCAAGCTGGACTAGACGTGGGAGAACCGACGCAGAAAGAGATTTCTGAGGAGTTCATGATTCCAACATTGAATCCTCAGTTAATCAACAGAATAACGGATGATGATGATGAATATTCAAACGCTTGCGACACAGATTCTGAGTTTGATCCTGACGAGGAGAATGTCGACTCTGACAAGCTTCTAGCGATGAGTTTCGAAAAGAACAAAAACAAAACAAGGTGGGATCCGTGTTTCG
>Ga0182030_10005137_pt1 | contig 27842 bp, 26 predicted proteins | sample 812S3MmetaG_FD_121299 | JGI IMG/M metagenome (GOLD analysis project Ga0182030, IMG submission 121299) | Permafrost microbial communities from Stordalen Mire, Sweden - 812S3M metaG (Illumina Assembly) | ecosystem: Environmental > Terrestrial > Soil > Wetlands > Permafrost | place: Sweden... | reverse complement strand
TGGGGAAGGACGCCGTGGCCCAGGTTGAAGATGTGTCCGGGCAGGCCGCGGGCGGCGTCCAGCACCGCGCGGGCCTTGGGCTCGGTGGCTTCCCATCCGGCGACACAGGCCACCGGGTCCAGGTTGCCCTGCAGGGCGACGCCATCGCCGGTGCGGGTCAGGGCCACCGGGAGGGGCACCCTCCAGTCGACGCCCACCACATCGGCGCCCGCCTCGGCCATGGCGCCCAGCAGTTCGCCGGTGTGCACCCCGAAATGAATGCGGGGCACCCCGGGGGCGTGGTCGGCGACCGCTGCGAATATCTTGGCGCTGGCCGCCTGCACGTAACGCCGGTAATCCTCAGCGTCGAGGCCTCCCGCCCAGCTGTCGAACACCTGGATGGCCTGGGCCCCCGCGTCGATCTGGGCCAGGAGCGATGCGATGGCCTGATCTGCGATGCGGTCGATGAGCTGTGCCCACAGCGCCGGCTCCCGGTACATGAGCGACTTGGTCTTGGCGTAGTCACGCGACGGCCGGCCTTCGACGAGATAGGAGGCCACCGTGAACGGCGCCCCGGCAAAGCCGATGAGGGGGACGCCAAGTTCTCCGACCACGATCTTGACCGTCTCGGCCACATACGGGGCGTCGATCTCGGGGATCAAGGGACGGATGCGGGCGAGGTCAGCCGGCGTGGCGAAGGGCTCGTCGACCACCGGCCCCACCCCCGGCTGGATGGTGACCCCGAAGCCGGTGGCGGCGATGGGGACCATGATGTCGGAGAACAGGATGGCAGCGTCCACCCCGTAGCGGCGGACGGGTTGCAACGTGATCTCGGCCGCCATCTCGGGGGTACGGATGGCATCGAGGATGTTGCCGGTGCCCCGCAGGGCGCGGTACTCGGGCAACGAGCGCCCGGCCTGGCGCATGAACCACACCGGGGTGCGCTCCACCGGCTGGCGCCGGCAGGCAGCGAGAAAGTCCCCCTGGGGTGCGGTCACCCGGTCACGGTACCGGTTCCGTGCTCCCCCTTTTGCTCGCTCGGACGCGCGCCCTCATACGCGCCCTCATACGCGCTCAGATACGCGCTCGGACAACGAGGGCTTGCGCTCGGGGCCTTGGCGCGCCCAAAGTTGATGTTCCTCTTATGGCACACCCGGACGTCCCGGCGGAGCAAGCCCACGTAGATCACGCCTACCAGCGACTGCAGGTGATGCGCGCCTCGGCTGAGGAAATGTTGCGCGAAGCGTTCGGGGAGCGGGGCGGCACATTCCAGGCGTTGGCCGAGCGCGACATCCGCGTCCGCACCAGCCTCAACCGCCTCGAGCACCTCCAGATCGGCGGCGAGTCGCTGGTCTTCGGGCGTATCGACCGCCAGGCGCCCGCCGGTTCGCAGGGCCCCAGCGAGGAGTTCCACATCGGCCGCCTGGCCGTGTCCGACGCCGACCAGGAACCCCTCGTGGTCGACTGGCGGGCGCCCGTGGTGGAGCCTTTCTACCGGGCCACCGGTGCGCATCCCATGGGCCTGGCCCGGCGCCGCCATCTCCTGACCCAGGGCCGCCAGGTGATCGACCTCGAAGACGAACTCTTCGACGCCGAGGGCGCCGAGACGGGCGCCAACCTGGGGCTTTCCGGGCCGCAGGTGCTGCTAGCGGCGTTGGAGCGGTCGCGCACGGGCCGCATGCGCGACATCGTGGCCACCGTCCAGCGCGAACAGGACAGCATCATCCGGGCGCCGCTGTCGGGAATCCTGGTGGTGCAGGGCGGACCGGGAACGGGCAAGACGGCCGTCGCCCTGCACCGGGCGGCGTACCTCCTCTACACGCACCGATTCCCCCTGGAACGCCAAGGCCTGCTCGTCGTGGGGCCCAACCCGGTGTTCCTGCGCTACATCGAGCATGTCCTGCCCTCGCTGGGGGAGACCGGGGTCGAGCTGTCGACCGTGTCAGGCCTCTTCGACGAAACCCGACCGACGGCCACCGAACCCGAAGAGGTGGTGCGCATCAAAGGCGACATCCGCATGTCGCGGCTCATCGCCCACGCGGTGACAGATCGGCAGCGTCCCCTGGCCCGCTCGGTCACCGTCCCGTTCGGGCGGCTCCGCTTGCGCATCACCCGTGCCATGTCGGCGGAGGTGGTGGCCGGCGCCAAGCGCCGCCCCGGCCCGCACAACACCCGCCGGCGCGTGGTCGAGAACCTCTTATGGCGCCACCTGGCCGGTCAGATCGAGGAGCGGCTCGGCGGCCCCATGCCCGAAGAGGATGACGAGGGCAACCGGTCACGGGCGGCGACCCCCGAAGACCTGGGCCGCCAACTCCGTCGCCTGCCCGAGGTTGACGAGGCGCTCGAGCGGATGTGGCCGTTGTTGCGACCCCAGGAACTCCTCCACGATCTCTTCGGCGCCCCGCCCCTGCTGGCCCTGGCCGGAGCAAACCTCCTGGGTGACCAGGAGGTGCGCCTCCTAGCGCGGCCACGCAGCCCCCGTTGGGAGGACGTGGCCTGGACCAGGGCCGACATGGCGCTGCTCGACGAAGCCCGCGCCCTGCTGGGCCAGCCCCGGCGGCGGCCTGACCCCGAGGACGACCCCCGTTCATTCGGCCACATCGTCGTGGACGAAGCCCAGGATCTCTCGCCCATGCAGTTGCGGATGCTGGCCCGTCGTTCTTTGTCGGGCTCCATGACCGTGGTGGGCGACATCGCCCAGGGGACCAGCGCCTGGGCCCCGACCGACTGGAAACAGATCGTCCGTCACCTGCCAGCGCGCCGCGGCTGGCAGCAGGTCGAGCTCACGGTGAACTACCGGACGCCGGCGGAGATCATGGCGCTGGCCGGCCGGGTGCTCGAAGCGGTGGCGCCGGGTATGGCGCCTGCCGAACCGGTGCGCAGTTCCGGGCACGAACCGCGGATCCTGCGCGCCGCTGGGGCTGGAGTGGCCTCGGAGGCTTTGGAGTCATTGGTGGTTCTGGTGGCGGACGCTGCGGTGGAAGAGTTGGCGGCGTTGGGAGCAGATGGTGGAGAGGGCATCGTGGGCGTGATCGCCCCCCCGTCACTAGCCGACGAGGTAGCCGCGCACATCGAGGCGAACGGGCTGCCCATGGGGCGAGGAGTGCTCGACAGCCCCCTCAGCGTTCTCACCGTGGAGGAAGCCAAAGGGCTGGAGTTCGATTCGGTGGTGGTCGTCGAACCCGCTGCGCTGGCCGCCGAGTCGCCGCAGGGACTGCGGGCCCTCTACGTGGCGCTGACGCGGGCCACCCGCCGCCTGGTCGTGGTCCACCAGCAGCCGCTGCCTTCGTGTCTGTTGGGCGCCCCGATGCAGGCGGCCGACCGGTCGGGCCCCGAGTAGGGGCGACCGCGGGGCCGGTGGGGGCCTCCGGCGGCGGGCGGGGGCGGGGGCCCCGGGCGGCGGCTCCTCGGACGGGGGCGGGGGGCGGGCGTCGCGTCTGGGTCGCAAAAACTGCGGAATGCCGAAGAAAAGGCGACCCAGACGCGCGGAAGCGTCCAGTTAGGCGGTCGGCGCCGACCACCAGCGCGCAGTTAGGCCGCCGGCGCCGACCGCCAGCGCGCAGTTAGGCCGCCGGCGCCGACCGCCCCCGCCAGCGGGGCTGGCGGCCGGTGGCCCGTACCACCACGGAGCGCACGAACAGCCCGATGAAGGCGGCGAGCGGGACGGGCCAGGCGAGGACGGCCAGGCGGTCGAATCGTCCGACCCGCCGCAGCATCCACCACAGTTGGCCGCCCCAGACGGCGTAGCCCACCGCCCGCCCAGCCACCGCGCCACGGGCCCGCCCTGGGAGCGGGCTGAAGGCGCCTAGCGCGCCGAGCACCGCACCGCCTACCCAGGCGCCGACCGCCAACGCGATGACCGGTGGCGTGTGGCGGGCCCCGTAGGCCAGCATTTTGGTCCAGCCTTCAGCCAGCTGCCGGGTCCCGTCGGGGTACATGCGGAAGGCCACCACCTCCCGGCCGGCGAAGGCGGCGATCGCCAACCCATTGGACGCGGCCCGTCGGGCCAGGCCGATGTCCTCGGCGATGAGGGAGCGGACTTCGGGGTGGGCATGGCCCCCGCAGCGCTCATAGTCAGCCCGGCTGAGCAGCAGGCAGGGGCCGAAGGCCATCGCCGCAGGCCGACGCGGTGGCGCGCTGAACGCGCCGGTTCCCATGAGTTCGACCACATTGCACACCGCGGAGAGCGACTCGTAGGGCTGCTCGGTGAGGTGAAAGGGCTGGACGGACACCAGACCACCCCTGGAGCGGTGTTCGGCGGCCAGGCGAGCCAGGGCGTCGGCTGACAACGTGACGTCTGCGTCGATGAAGCACAGCAGGTCCCCCTGTGCCTGAGCCGCTCCTTGGTGACAGGCCCAAGTCTTGCCTGTCCAACCCGCCGGAAGTGGTGCGCCGGCCACGACACGCGCCCCTGCTGCCCGAGCGACGGCGGCAGTCTCATCTGTGGAGTGGTCGTCGATGACGATCACCTCGAAAGCCGGCGCCGTCTGGGTCTTCAGGGACGCGAGGAGGTGGGGTAGCGAGCCCTCTTCGTTGCGGGCCGGAATGATGACCGACAAGCGCGGGTGGTCGGCGTTTTCGGGGGGCGCCTCCCCCGGCGGGGCAAGACGCCACAGCAACCACCACCCGGCGAGCCATCCGGCCACCTGCACGGTCCGGGCGGTCCTCGGGGTGTGCACCGGGGCATCGTGGCACGCTTTTAGACTCGTCGGGCGTGCCCCTCGACCCGCAGCACCGTCAACAGATTGCCGCGCTGGTACGCGACCACGGCTACGAATATCGCGACCCGCCCTTCCAGCTGACCTCGGGGGGTTGGAGCCACGACTATGTGGACGGCAAACACGCCGTGGCCTCCGGCCAGGCGTTGCAGTTGGCCAGCCAGGCCATCATCGATCTGATCGACGAACCCTTCGACGCAGTGGGCGGCCCGACGATGGGGGCCGACGCATTGGCGCACGGGGTTTCCGTGCTGTCAGGGGTGGGGTGGTTCTCGGTACGAAAAGAACCCAAAGGTCACGGCCGCCACTCCTGGGTGGAGGGCACCCGCATCGGCCGCGGCGACCGGGTGCTGATGGTAGAGGACGTTTCTTCTACCGGCGCCTCGCTGCTGCGGGCCATCGACCAGGTCCTTGAACTGGGCGTGACCGTGGTGGCCGCCACCGGACTCCTCGACCGTTCCCCGGAGGTCGCAGAACGCTTTGCCGCCCGGTCGATCCCGTGGCGGCCGCTGGTGACCTGGGAGGACATCGGGATCGCCCCGCTGGGCGTTGCCGGCTCTACGTGACCGTTCCCGAAGGACTGCTCGGAGTTCCCGAGGAGCTGGGTCGGGCGCAGCTCGACGAGGCGGCGATGCCCCCCACTCCGATGGTGATGTTCAACCGCTGGTTCGACGATGCTCGCAACTCGGGCGAGGCGGAAGCGGAGGCGGTGAGCCTGGCCACGGTGGGCGGTGACGGCTTCCCCTCGGTGCGCTTCGTGCTGCTCAAGTCGGCCGACGAGCACGGCTTTGTCGTGTACTCCAACTACCGCAGCAGGAAAGGGGCGGACATCGATGCCCACCCTGTCGCTTCGCTGGCTTTCCGTTGGGCCTTGCTGCACCGCCAGGTGCGGGCCACCGGCCGGGTCGCCCCGGTCGCTCCCGAGGTGTCCGACGCATACTTCGCCAGCCGCCCTCGGCTCAGTCAACTCGGGGCCTGGGCGTCACCGCAGAGCCAGGTGATCGATGGGCGCGGAGAGCTGCACCGACGCCTCAGGGAAGTCGAGCAGCGCTTCGCTGGGCGAGATATCCCCCGGCCCCCGTGGTGGGGTGGCCTGCGGATCGAGCCGTCGGCCGTCGAGTTCTGGCAGGGAAGGGACAACCGACTCCACGACCGTTTGCGCTATCGGCGCGAGGAGGTCAACGAAGGCTGGTTGATCGAGCGCCTGGCACCCTGATGCCGGTCGCGCGCCATGATGGGGAGATGGCTGACTCGCCCACCGCCGGCCTCGAGGTCGATCTCGAGGCATTTGCCGCCGCCCACGCCGCCGGGGCCCCCGTGCTCGACGTGCGTAACCCCGACGAGTACGAAGGCGCCCATGTGCCCGGAGCGGTGCTCATCCCATTGGGGGAACTGCAGGAGCGCTATGGAGAGGTCCCCCAGGGCGATCCTCTCTACGTCATCTGCGCAATGGGCGGTAGGAGCCTGGCTGCCGCGAAGGCGTTGGTCGACGCGGGGCACCGGGCCGTGTCGGTCAGCGGGGGTACCAACGGCTGGATTGAGCGCGGCGGAGAAATTCGCACCGGCAGCGAGCCGGGTTAGACGCGAGGAGCGTCGAAGGCCCGCCGGAGCGCGGCGAGGCCCGATGCCAACCCGGCCACCGAGGGACCTGCAGCTTCGGCCAGCGGGTCGAAAAGCCAGCGCCGGACCCCTTGCACGTGGACCGGCGCAGCCCGCTCCAGTTGCCGGCGCCCCTCTGGCGTAAGGACGGCGAACCACCCTCGACCATCTTCTTCACAGGGTTGGCGCTCCACGAGGCCCGAAGCGGCCAGACGGTCGACCCGGCGGGTGAGACCGCTCGGGGAGCGGGAGCACAGGCTGGCCAGTTCAGCCATGCGCAGCGAAGCGTCCGGCGCCTCGGACAGGTGGACGAGGACCTCGTAGTCGGCCAGGCTGAGGCCCACCGCGGACTGCAACTCGTGATCGAGCCGGCCGGTCAGCGCGTCATGGAAGGCCAGAAGTTCACGCCACACCGCCTGTTCTTCTTCCTTCAGCCAGCGGACTTCAGCCATCGGCGCAGCCTACCGATGCTTACAGATCGGCAAACCGACCGAAAATGACGAGAAGGCCCCCTACAGTGGTCGCTGTCCAAACATCCCCTCTTCACGCGTGACCACCAGGCAGGTATGCTGGAGTTCCGGCATCTGCAGTGCGTCGCGTACGGCGAGCAGTGATGAGGGGTCAGGGCCGGCCCGCCAGGCCTCCTAGTTGGCGTTGCAAGGAGAATCTAAACCCAGTGCCCAACAATCACGCGGCTCAACCCGAGGAAGACCTCGTACGGCTGTACCTCAACGACATTGGTAAGCATGCGCTGCTGACCAAGGACGACGAGGCTCGTTTGGCGCAGGCCATCGAAGCCGGTCGGGAAGCACGAGCAGAGCTCGCCTCGGGAAAGACGATTACCGCCGCTCGCAAGCGCGAGCTGCGCCGACTGGTGCGCGACGGAGATGACGCCGCGGAGACGTTCGTCAAAGCCAACCTGCGGTTGGTGGTTTCCATCGCCAAGAAGTACCAGGCGGCAGAGTTGCCGCTCCTCGATCTGGTCCAGGAAGGCAACCTGGGCTTGATGCACGCCGTCGAGAAGTTCGACTGGCGCAAGGGCTTCAAGTTCTCCACCTACGCCACCTGGTGGATCCGCCAGGCCATCACCCGGGGTATCGCCAACACCGGCCGCACGGTCCGTCTTCCGGTCCACGCCGGTGATTTGCTGACGCGGGTGACCAAGGCGCGGGGCCGCCTCGAGGGTCAGCTGGGACGGCGCCCGACCGTGTCGGAGTTGGCGGTCGACCTCGAACTCGAAGAGGAGAAGGTCACCGAGATCCTGCGCCACGCAGCTGAGCCGCTCTCGCTCTCGGAACCTCTGCGCGAGGACGGCGACGCCGAGCTCGGCGATGTTGTCGAAGACCGCTCGGCCGTATCCCCGTTCGATGCTGCCGCCGCTTCGCTTCTGTCGGGCGAGGTCAACAAGATGTTGGTGGCCCTCGACGAGCGCGAGCGCGAGATCCTGCGTCTGCGCTTCGGCCTCGACCGTGGCGAACCCCGCACCCTCGATGAGGTCGGGGAGCACTTCAGTCTGACCCGGGAGCGCATCCGCCAGATCGAAGCCCGGGCCATGTCGAAGCTGCGTCATCCCTCGACGGACCGGGGAGCGCGGGAGTTGCTGACCGGCTGACGCCTCAGGCGGCGACCCGGCGGCCCCCAAAGCTCTTGGGCACTTGGTTGCCGACCCAACTGGTGACGAGTGCCAGTTTCTTGCTGCTGACCACGACCAGGGCCACGGGCCCCTGTTCGCTGGTCGGCGCGCCGGTCACCTGACCGGGCCGGAAGGTGCCGGTAAACGCAAACGTGCACACCTCCGTGTCGTCGTCGCCTACGGGCATGACGATGGTGGGGAAGCGCTTGTGCAGGTCGTCGAACGGCACCCGGTGCACGCCGTTCAGCTTGGCGGAAGGGTCGTGGAGGGCGATGCGAGCCGCGGGGAGGGCCCGGTAGCAGACGCCCACGGCGCCGGAGTTGACGGAAATGGACACACCCCCCGTCCCGCAGGCCGCGGCGACGGTCATGGCCACCACGACGACCGCGGCCAGCGCCGCCGCGTGGATCCGGCGGACTCTCCGGCTTTGGCGTGGTGTCTGGCTCATGACGGGCCTCCTACTGAGGGCGCTCCGCCCGGGTCGGTGAGCTCCGCCGGCAAGGGGGCCAGCGGCGCTCCCGGCTTGAGGTCCGGGCGGCGTCGGGCGAGGACGGCCAGCCAGGCCCAGGCCCCCCAGCCGATGGGCAGCATGGCCCAGAAGTTCATGATCCGGTAGAGCAGCACGGCGGCCACCGTGGATACCTGGCCGCCGCCGAAGGCCACGAGGCCGACGGTCAGGCTTCCTTCGACTACGCCGAGGCCGCCCGGGGTGATGGGCAGGTTGGTGGCCAACTGCGCGGCGGCGTAGGCCAGGAGCAGACCGTCCCAGGGCACACCTGAGCCGATGGCCAAAAATGACAGGGCCAGGCAGATGAGGTCGAGAACCCAGTTGCCCATGGCGAACACCGTGGCCCACAGCCACTCCCGGCGGGTCGGGGTGACCATGCCCAGACGGGCCCGGACTTCGGCGATGACCTGGCGGGGGTCGCCTTTGGGGCGGTGAAAACAGCGTTGGCAAGCCCGGATCAAGCCGGTGGAGTGTTCCAGGAGAAAACTGCGGCGGGTCCAGCCGAGCACGACGAGCGCGGCGACGGCGGCGACGCCCAGGATGCTTGACACGAGATCGAGTTCGCTGCCGGTGCTGGCGGCCAAGCCCAAGCCGACCGCGGCCAGGGCGCTGATAGTGATGAGCGACACCGCGGCCATGGCCACGATCACCCAGCTCGAGAGGACATCGTCGGCCCCGTAACGCCGGAACAGGCGGAACGAGTAGCCGACGGAGAGCACGGCACCGGCGGGGAGGGTGTTTTGGATGGCGTTGCCGGCCAGGGTGATGCCCGTCAGGGTCACGAGGGGGACTTCTACATCGCCGGCCCTCAGGAGCTCTTGTTGCAGGGCAGCGAAGGAGACGTAGGAGGCGGCCTCCGCGGCCGCTGCGGGGAGGATCCACCACCACCGCACGTTGTTGAGGAAGCTGCTGGCCCCCGAGAGCTCATCGGTTTTCCCTTGCACCACATAGATGGCCAGGACGGCTAGGCCCAACCCGATCAGGTAACGCGCCCACCGCAACACGGCTGCCCGGTTGATCCGGCGTGTCTGGAGGGAGGCGACAGGTGCGGGGGGCACATCGGATCCGGGATCGGTGGCGGAGAAGGGCGTAGCGGAAATGATCGCGCGGTGGGAGCCGCCTCACCGACCGAGCTCCAGCGCCACCCGGGGGACCAGGTCCGGGGAACGCTCCTTTCCCACAGCCCTTTCGGTGCCGTGTAGGTCACCGAGGGCGTCGATCGCGGTGCCCAGCATCATCCACCGCTCGAGCTGGGGCCCGTGCTCGTGAACCCACGCACCGATCCCTTCGCCGCGGGGTACCGGGTCGCTCAGGAGCTGGCGAGCGAGCGCCGCGTGCTCTCGCTCCAGCTGCCATTGGGGTTGTTCCAGGCGTAACGGGTCGCTGTGGCGGCCGTCGAGGTGTTGGGCGGCGCGCCACAGACCGTCGGGGACCTGCGTCAAAGTCCGGACCCGGGTAGCGGTCACCTCGTAGGTGGCGGCCAGGCGGGCGTCGGGCCCCAGCACCTCGCGCCCGCCGAGGCCCAGAAGCTCTGCCGGCCCGGCTCGTCCGGCGCGCAGCAGGGCCGGTGTGGTGGCGTAGCCGTAGCCCAGATTTTGGGCGCCGTGACGGTCGAGCGTCGTTTCCAAGCCGCTGTCCCACCGGATCGCCGCTGACGCCTCGCCCAGCGACACGACCGTGCCCAGCGCGCCGGCCCCCCGGGCCAGGGTCAGGACCCTTTCCCCTTCCCTCAGCTGCAGGCCGGCCAAGGTGTGTTCGGGGCCCCGCAGCAGGCCCGCGGCGCCCAGGTGGCGGTGCGCGGCGTTGTTGAGAGCGGCCACCTCGGCCCGCCCGACCGACACCATCATGGTCGACGGCGATGGCTGGCGGGCGCTCCACGCGGCGAAAAGGTGGCCCAGGGCGTCGCTGCCGCTGAGCGTCGCCACACGGTCGTGGCCCAGCGCCACGCCAGGGTGGCGAACGGCTTCCACCGCCGGTCCCCGCCCCGGGGCAATCGAACCGCCGTGCTCCGTGATGCGAGCCAGGGCGCCGCTGCGAGGCTGCGGCCGCAGTGGGTTGCTCCCTCCAACGACCAGCACCACCTTGGTCGCGTAACGCGCCGCGTCGGCCAGGATGACGCCCAACTCGGGGGTGGCCAGGCGATCGGCGCGATCGACGACGAGCACCGTCGGGGCGGGTCCGCCGGCAGGGGGCGGCCGCAACCCAGTGAGGGCCTGCCATTGTCCTTGGGCGCCGGGCCCGGGGAGCACCGCGACGCGGTGCCCGGCGGCCTGCCAGGCCACCCGGGCGGCGTCGAGTACGGCGGCCTGGGCCAGGATCGGCGCCTCACGGGGCCCCGCGTCCCCCGGGCCGAGCACGTCGACGCCATTGCCGGCGCGCACCAGCAGCGACACCGCCTCCGCCCCCACCGGGTCGAGGGGCATGGTGCGCCGGGCCAGTCCCTCGGTGGTGCCCGCCACCCCGACCCCGACCCCTCGTCGCTCGAGCGCGGCGGCGGCCACCCGTTGATCGCGCTGCTCCGCGTTGGTGGAAAGGAACTGCCCCCCGGGCCATGGTTGGGCTCGGGCGCACACCTGCGCCGTCCAACGCTCCAGCATGTCCACCGTGGCGCCTGCGGGTGCAGCGGTGGCCACCAACTCCATGGCGATTTCTTTGCGGAACAGCGATCCCCGGGCCAGGAGTTGGTCTTCGACAGCGGCGAGGTCGACTTCGGCGACCGTGGCCGGCGCGCGGGCGGCGGAGGCCCGGTCGAGCACTTCGGTGGCCCGCCGCCCATCGAACCCGGCGGCGGCCACCGCCGCGGGCCATGGGGCGTCCGGGCGCCGGTTGTGGGTGTCGCGCCGGGCCCGTTCCCGCTGCACGCGATCGGGGCCGGCCTCCAGGACCTGGGCTCGCCGGGTGCTGGCTGCCACGATCGCCGCCCGGGGTACGCCGGCCACCTCGAGTTGCCCGGCGGGTGTGCGTTCCCACTCCAAGACCAGGCCATTTGATCGAAGATGAGCGTCGAGGGCGACAAAGTAGCGGGCGTCGGCGGCGCGCTGGTGGGCCCACAGCTCCGGGCCGTTGCGGATGCACCGCCACCCGTCCGGGGTGGCCGCCGCGTTCACGATCAACGCGTGGCTGTGCAGGTGAGGTTCGCCCGCCGCGTTGCGCCGGTGCTCGAAGGTGGCCGCCACCCAGCCCGCGTTCGTTACGCCGCCGTTGTGGGCGCCCACCGCCCGGACGTTGGTTTGCAGGTAGGCCAGGATGTCGGCCACCGCCGCCTGGTGGGCGCGGATGAGGATTCCGGCGCGACCGTCGCCGCCCAGGGTGGCCAGCAGCGAAATCGATTTGGGCGCGGCTATTACCAGCTCGTAGCCCGCCCGGCTCCGACGCCTGCTCAACCCCGCCAGCCGCTCGTGCGTCCGGGGGTCGTTGCCGGCCAGCACCGTCTCCAGTGCCCCCGGGTCGACTTGTCCTTGACATCCCAACTCCGAGGCACCGAGGCCATGCCATCGCCCGGGCGGGCCGGTGGCGAAGTAGTCCCCCCGCCCAGCATCGATAAGGAACTGTTTGATCATCGGTCAACTATAAAGCACCTGAACACTATGAAATACTCTGAAAATAGTGAACTGAGACGGCTAGCCTCGCCGACGCAGGAGGTGGCCAAATCGCCGGGACTGGGAAGCTCAGTCGGCGCGCAAGGCCAGCGCGGTCGGGGTGCGGGCCGCGATGTAGCCGGGTACGGCGGCGACCAGGTTGACCAGCAGGAGGGCGCAGGCCGCGATGAGCGCGACGGTCAACGACGGGACGGCCGGAACTGGCACGGCGTTGATCTCCCGGGCGAACAGGTTCCAAAGTAAGCGACCCGAACTGATCCCGAGCGGTATGCCGATGGCCGCGCCGATCCCGACGGCGATCGACGACTGCCAGGCGACGGTGGAGCTCAGTTGGCGCCGTGTGAAACCGAGTGTCTTGAGGACCGCGAGGTCGTGCCGCCGCCTCCGGACCGACGCCACCAGGGCTAGCTCCAGAGCGACCACGGCTCCCGCGGCGAGCGTTGCTCCCAGGAAGGCCGGGGTGGCCCCGAGGTCGCGGTAGGCGATGATCTCGGCTGGGCGTTGGGGCCCGAGCACCGGTTGTCCGCCGGAGGATCCCCCGCCCATTGTGTTGATGATGGAGTCGATCGACTGATCGATAGAACCTTCGGTGGTTCCGGTTCGGACTTGGAGCAGGATGACGTTGGGTCCGGGCTGGGGTTGGTCGAAGAGGTTGCGCTGGCCGGGCGGAATCAGTTGGTAGTCGAGCACCGCCCCGGTATCCATTTCGAGGTGCTGTGGGGTCCCCCCAAAAGCGGGCAGGGTGGCGGTGCCGACCACGTGCAGTGGGGTCGGCGGGCTTCCCGAGGTGCTGACTTCGACGGTGTCGCCTACCCGCGCGTGCAACTTGGCCAGCGTGAGCGGGCCGAGCACCACCTGATCTGGCCCGTCGAGGCCGTGTCTGGAGAGCAGCGCCGGTCCGATGCCGGCGCCGGGCTCGGACCCCATTACGGGGATGGGCTGGCCGTCGATGTCAGGGTCTCCGAAGTAGACGCCCGACCAGCTGGCCACGAGCGGGTCCTTGTCGAGAAGCGGCTCGATCTGGGCCGGAATGTCGCCGCCGCCGTCGGACACGGCGTAGCTCCAGTTCCAGCCGTAGAGCGGAGGATGCGACACCAGGTTTCTCAGGCTGGCCCCGAAGGTCACCGTGGCGGTCAGAACGGCCAGGGCGAGCCTGCGCCTGGCGCGCGACATGGTCGACGAGAATCCGGCCGGGACTGCCGAGATCCTCGACCAGTTGGTGTCGGACGTGCAGACGACCATTCAGGAGGTCCGCGAGCTCGCCCACGGAATTTACCCGCCACTGCTGATGGACGGCGGCCTCCTGCCGGCTCTGCGGGCGGCCGCCTCGCGCCACCCCGACGACGTCTCGGTCGAGGCCGAGACCCCGGCCAGGTATCCCTCCGACGTCGAAGCCGCGATCTACTTCTGCTGCTTGGAAGCGCTGCAGAACGCCGGCAAACACGCGGCCGGCGCCCGGGTCAGGGTCCGGGTGTGGGAGGCGGCTGGCGGCCTGCTCTTCACCGTCGCCGACGACGGCCCCGGCTTTGATGTCGACACCGTGGCCAGCGGACACGGATTCGTCAACATGGTCGACCGGCTCGGAGCCATCGGCGGCACAGTGACCTGGGAGTCCGCGCCGGGCAAGGGACCCGGGTGCAGGGTTCCCTACCGTTGGCGACGGTATCCGGTCTCGGGCCGGGTTAGCAGTACCCGAACATCCCGGAGTCGCGCTCGCGCCACAGCCGGCGTAGGGCGTCGCCGCCGAGATGCTCCTTGTGGAGGTAGGCCCGGGCCCCGCTGTCGGCGGTCCCGCTCGGCAAATCGGCCTGTTTGTAGGTCGAGCAGAGGATCACCACGACATCGGGGTTGGCCGAAACGATCCGGTGGGTCGCCTCGATGCCGTTGACCCCGGGCATATTGATGTCCATCAGGACCAGCGCCGGGCGGAGGTCGCCGGCCAGAGCCACGGCCTCCTCGCCGCTGTATGCCTCGCCGACCACCGAGAACTCCTGCAGTCGCTGGACCACCGCTCTGGCTGCGGAGCGGAAAGGAGCCTGGTCGTCCACCAGCAGGACGGCGACACGAGGCACGGGGCGATCATGGCATTGTTCGCCGCCGGCTCCTAGGGTGCTACCACCACCCGACGACGGGGTGATGACCTGCTTCAGCCGGTCAGACCGGTCTCGGCGTCACGCTCGCTCAGGTAGACCAATACGGCTTTGACCCGCCGGTTGACGTCTCGTTCCTCGCGGAGTCCGAGCTTGGCGAAGATGGAGTTGCTGTGCTTCTCCACGGCCCGCTCCGAGAGGTTAAGCTTGGCGGCGATACCGCCGTTGCTCTTGCCCTGGGCCATCTCGGCCATGACCTCGGTCTTCGCGGATCGTGAGCCACGCGAGCTCCGACTCCTGCCGGCCGCCCCGGTCCCTCACCAGGTCGTCGACGACCACCGCATCGATGACCGAACCGCCCTGCGCCACGGTTCTGATGGCCTGGGCCAACTCGTCCGCCCCGGCCACCCGCTCTTTGAGCAGGTAGGCCCGTCCGGCCGAACCGTCTTTCAGCAGGGCCAGCGCGTACACGGGGGTCACGAACTGGCTCAGCACGACCACACCGATGTTCGGGTGGTTGGCCCGGAGCCAGGTGGCGGCCTGGATCCCCTCGTCAGTGCCGGTCGGCGGCATCCGGATGTCGGTCACTACGACATCCGGATCACATTGTTCGATCGTCGAGTAAAGCTGCCGCAGATCGAGGGCTACGCCCACCAACTCCAGGTCGGGCTGAGCGTCGATGAGCCGAGAGATCCCTTCACGCACGAGTGCGTGGTCCTCGGCCAGCACCAGCCTGATCGGTGTCATTCGTCAGCGACACTACTCAGCTGAGCTTCAGCATCTGGCCCCCTGAAACGCGCGGCCGCTCTGGCGCCGTGTTGCTCTTGCGGCCGGGGCCGAACGCGTGGTCTCCCCCTTCCCCACGCTTCACGGCCCGGGTATATCGACAAGCACTTTGGTCGCGAGTCCGATAACCCGTAGTATATGCAATGATTAGTGTATGAACGGAAGCCGGGTTGAGCGCGAAGTGGACCGCGAGACGGTGGTGGATGCGGTGTTGTCCGCTAGTCGGGTGCTGGTCGCGGTGGCGGCCCGGTCGCTTTCGGGGGTGGCGGAGGACGTGACGTTGACCCAGTACCGGTCGCTGGTCGTGCTGGCATCGCGTGGGCCCCAGAGTGTTGCAGCGCTGGCCGAGGCGGTGGCGGTGACGCCGCCTACCGCGTCCCGGCTCTGTGACCGTCTGGTGCGTAAGGGGTTGATCCACCGCCGGGAGGATGATCGGGACCGTCGCCTTGTTTCGTTGGCGTTGACCGAGACCGGAAGGCGACTGGTCGACGAGGTCACGGGCCGTCGACGGGCCGAGATCGCCCGTCTCCTCGAAGCGGTCCCTCTCGATGCGCAGCGGTCGCTGGTGGCCGCTCTCCAACAGCTGGCGACTGCGGCGGGGGAGGTGCCCGAGCAGGAGTGGAGCACCGGTTGGGAGCTTTGAGCCGCCGCCACGATCTCGCACCGCGGCCATCGCGGAGCCAACGGTTCCGGTCTCTATCTGCCGCGGGGGCGCGCTGGGTGTCGTCCTCGTCGTATGTACGCAAATGGATCGTGCTCGGCGTGGTGATCGGCGTCATCGCCGGGTGCGGCGCCGTGGTGTTCTACGAAGCCCTCAAGTTGTCCACCCATCTGTTCCTGGGGGTTCTCGCCGGCTACCGGGTCCCCACTCCGTTCGGCGAAGGGAATTTCGCCGGGAACGCAGGCCCGGTGCGCCCGTGGGCGCTTCCGTTGATCGTGGGGGGCGGCGCTCTGTTGGGATCGATCCTGGTGTTTCGGGTCGCTCCTGATGCCGAGGGGCACGGCACTGACGCCGCCATCTCCGCGGTGCACCACAACCCTCGGGGGGTGCGGTTCCGGACGGTGATCGTGAAGATCGTCTCCTCCGCGCTGACTATCGGTTCCGGGGGCTCGGGGGGCAGGGAAGGCCCGACGGGGCAGATCAGCGCCGGGTTCGGATCGCTGCTGGCCCGGGTTCTCGATCTAGAACCGGCGGATGCTCGGGTCGCGGTGGCCACCGGTATCGGCTCGGGGATCGGGTCGATCTTCGGGGCTCCGCTGGGCGGGGCGGTGCTCGCCGCGGAGATCCTTTACCGCGACGACTTCGACCCGGCGGCCCTGCTTCCCAGTTTCATCGCGTCTGGTGTCGGCTACGGCGTGTTCGGGGCGGTGGAAGGCTTCACCCCGCTGTTCGGCTTCGCGGACCACTACCGGTTCAGTGACCCCGCCCATCTGGTGTGGTTCGCGCTCATCGGGGTGCTCGGCGGGCTCGTCGGGCTGCTCTACGCCAAAGGCTTCTACGGGATCAACGCGCTCTTCGAGCGGTCCCCGCTACCGCGATGGGCCAACCCGGCCATCGGTGGCGTCCTGGTGGGAGCGACCGCGCTCGCCATCCCCGAAGTGCTTGGCACCGGTTATGGATGGATCCAACACGGCCTCGGCCCCCAGCTGACCGCGATGCCGTTGTGGATCGTGCTGATCCTCCCCTTCGCCCGCATCGTCGCCACGGGCCTGTCCATCGGCTCCGGCGGGTCGGGCGGGATCTTCGGCCCGGGCATGGTCATCGGGGCGTTCGTCGGCGCCGCGATCTGGCGGCTCTTCGAGCCGCTCGTCCCCTCGATGGGGCATGACCCCGCCCCCTACGTGATCGTCGGGATGATGTGCTGCTTCGGCAGCATCTCCCGCGCCCCGCTGGCCGTAATGCTGATGGTGGCGGAGATGACCGGCAGCATCTCGGTCATCGAGCCGGGCATGATCGCCGTTGGGCTGGCCTGGCTCATCGTGCGGCGCAGCGACGACACCATGTACCGCAGCCAACTGGCCAGCCGGGCCGACAGTCCCGGCCAACGCCTCCTCGTCGGACTACCGCTACTGGCCACCGTCCCGGTCGTCGACGCTATGGCCGCCCCCCGACTCGTGCTGCCCGACACCTCGACCAGGGCGGCCGCTTTCCAGGCGCTGCAGGAAGCCGGGGTGGCCGGCGCCCCCGTCATCGACACCGACGGCCGCTTCGAGGGCACTCTTACCATCAAAGCGCTCGACGCCAGCGGAGACCCCGCATCCGGCGTTCGGGGCCTGGTCGACGCGGCCGCCCCGGTCGTCAACCTGGCCAGCCGCCTCGATGTCGCCCTCGACGCGCTCACCGCCGGCGACTCGTCGTTCGTGTCGGTACTCGACACCAAACGCCACGTCCGGGGAACCATCGCCGTGTCCGACCTGGTCCGCGCCTACCGAGAACAACTGCTCGTCCACCTCCGGACACCGCCAAACGGAACCACGCCAACCGCCGAGATCGACATCCCCACCGACTCACCCCTGACCGACACCCGCCTCCGCGACGCCGACCTCCCACCCGATGTCATCGTCACGTCCATCGATCGCCACGGCGACATCCTTACCCCCACCGGCGACACCGTCCTCCACGCCGGCGACCGACTCTCCCTGCTCGATGGCCACCCCCACCCGAGCCGCTAACTACCTAAACCAAGGGGCGCGCTCGTACCTGACACCCGACTTCGCCCGCACAGCCGTGACAACTTCGGGGTCACAACTTGCGTAGCGGGGCGCGTACCTCCTCTTAGCAAGTCCTGCGTAAGGCACGCCTAAGGCTGCCTTTCGTTTGCAAGATCCGAGACCGGGGCCCTCAGCGCGTTAGGGACTCTCGGCTCCCGAACTGGTCCGGCGGTAGATGTCGATGAGCGCCAGGGCGCCCTCGAGGGCTCGCCGCAGCGCCTGAGGGTCCCGGCGGGCTTGGGTGAGCATGAGCCCACCTTGAACGCTGGCCAGGGTCGAGGCGGCGAGCCACTCGACGTCGGTGTCAGCCTGAAGCTCGCCGGAGCCGACCATGGCGGCAAGACCAGCGCGGAGGTGCGCTTCCCAGCGGTCGAAACCGTAGGCGAGCACGGCACGAGTCGGCTCGTCGTGTTCCCCGAGTTGCGCGACCAGGTTGGCGATCGGGCAGCCGCCGCGCCCGCCGCGCTGCTGCTGCAACTCGACGAGGGCATCCGCCCAACGCCGGAAACCGGCCCACGTGCCCATGCCGGCGAAGAGCCCTTGTTGGCCATCGAGGACGGTGTCGTTGGTGGCCTCGGCCACGGCCCGCAGGAGGTCCGTCTTGTCGTCGAAGTAGTGGTAGAGCTGGCTGCGCGACGCCGCGGCTCTAGCGCCGACGTCGTCCAGGCTGGCCCCCAACGCACCCTTCTCGGCCACCACAGTGGCCGCGGCGGCCACGATCCGCCGGCGGGTCTGGCGTCCCTGTTCAGTAACCGGCTGTGCTGCCATACACCCAGTATCCCCGCACTGGACTTGACAGTCCAACCAGGACCTGGTCGGATATGGCGGGTGGACTAGACAGTCCACCCGCTGTCCTGTCAGTCGCCATCCCGGAGGTTCGATGTCTGTCACCATTCGAGAGCAGTCCGAGCAATTGAAAGCCGCCGCCGCCGAGCGCCTACCGACCGATGTGGTCGAGGTGTTCGACCGCAGTATCCAGAACCTGCTCGACCAGGGCGTTCCCGCCGAGGTCGTCGCGGTCGGCGACACCCTCGACTCCTTCACTCTGCGGGACGTCACCGGTGCCCAAGTCACTCTGGACCAGCTCGTCGAGACCGGGCCGGCGGTCATCGTCTTTTACCGGGGCGGGTGGTGCCCCTATTGCAACCTTGCGTTGCGGACCTACCAGCAAGAACTGCACCCGAAGCTCGCCGCTTTCGGCGCCCGGCTGGTGGCTGTCAGTCCTCAGTCGCCCGACCAGTCGCTGTCCACCGTCGAGAAGGCCGAACTCGGCTTCACCGTGCTGTCCGATCCGGGAAGTCGCGTGGCCCAGCAGATCGGGATCGTCTTCCAGCAAGCCGACGAGGTCCTCGACGCTCAACGCAAGCTTGGCCTCGACCTGGCCCAGGTCAACGCCGAGGGCTCCACCAGACTGCCGAGGCCCACCGTGCTCATTGTGGAGCACAACAGGGTGGTGCGTTTCGTGGACGTCCAGCCGGATTACACGGCCCGCACCGAGGTCGCCGACATCCTCTCCGCGTTGGAGGCCCTCGGTACCGCGCCGGCGTGAACGGCTCGAACTTAGAGCACCTGTCGAACCTTGAATGTCGATATCGATATTGCAGGTCTGAGGCTGCCCATCTGTGGGACCCGGCCTGATGCGGGACCCGCATAGCTCCTCGCCTGTCGTCGGAGCTGCTGGCCGGGAAGTCCGAGTCACGACGGCCGCAAACGCGTGTGTAAACAAACCTGACCGGGGAGATGCGTAGATGCCAGCCATTGAGCTATTGGATTCGTTTATGAACTACCGCGACACGGGCGTGGGCGACGTTCCGGTTGTGTTCCTGCACGGCAACCCGACATCGTCTTACGTGTGGCGCAACGTGGTCCCACACGTCGCTGGCGAGCACCGGTGTCTCGTCCCGGATCTGATCGGCATGGGGGAGTCGGGTAAGCCCGACATTCCCTACCGTTTCTCCGATCATGCCCGCTACCTCGACGGGTGGTTCGATGCTGTTGCCCTCGATCGGGTGATCCTCGTTGGCCACGACTGGGGCGGGGCGCTCGCCATGGACTGGGGCGCCCGGCACCCAGACCAGACTCGAGGTGTTGCGGTGATCGAGACGTTCTTGCGGCCTGTGCGTTCGGAGGAGTTGGCCCCGCCGGTCGCCGAGGTGTTCCGCAGCTATCGCTCGGCCAAGGGCGAAGAGATGGTCCTGGAAAAAAACATGGTCATCGAGGGCAACCTCGTCAACGGTGTGGTCAGCGGGTTGGCAGAGTCTGACCTCGACGTTTACCGGGCACCGTTCCTTGACCCGGTCTCCCGCTTGCCCATGCTCGCTTGGACGCGCGAGTTTCCGCTCGACGGCGAGCCGGCAGACGTGGTCGACGTGATCACCCGCTACGGCGACTGGATGGCGTCTAGCCCCACGGTCCCGAAGCTTCTGATGGCAGTCGAAAACGGCGTCGGGCTGGGATCGCCTGAGGTGATCTCATGGGCCTCTCAGACCTTCGCGAACGCCGAAGTGAAGCAGATCGGCCCGGGTGGACACCAGATTCCCGAAGACCAACCCGACAACATCGGCGCGGCAGTTGCGGACTGGCTGACTCGCCAGACACCCAAGGCTTCCTAGCCTAGCCAATCGTCTCGTGAGCACCGAGATCAACGAACCTGTCCTCGTCGCGCGCGCTATCAACGGCGATCAAGTCGCCCTGGAGGAGCTCATCCGCCTCCTCCAGATCCCGTCTACTGGCTCGCGCTGTGCATGGTTTCGCGGCCGTCGGATGCCGAGGACGCAACGGAGGAGATCCTCATTCGGGTGGTGACCAGCCTGGCGTCAAACCGCTCGGGAAGCGCAACGACTCGGCTTCGAAGAGTTCCGCGACGAGCTCTCCTCGAGTGTGGCCGCATGGATCCTCGAAATCAGCCCGACCGTCTATCGAAAGCGACTCGAGCGAACGGCGCAGCCGGTATCGGCGCACGTTCGTTGCTGCGGCCCATGTCGTGGAGCATTTTGTCACGGCCTGTCATCGTCGGCGCGCTTAGGGAGATGGGTACTGTGGATGGTGGTGCGCCGGGAAGTCTGGTCGGCAGCGTTGTAGCCGCGCCCGATCGAGGAGACCGTCGTGACCGACACCGAGCCGTTCGCGTTACTCATATTGTTCACAGCAGCCGTAGGCCTGGTCGTGGTCTTGGCGAACCGGTTGACCGCCTGGATGAAGGTTCCGTCGCCCGCCCTGGTGCTGGCCGGAGCGGCCATCGCGGTCAGCGCCATTCCTAGTCTGCACGCGCCCCCGGAGAAAGCCGTCGAACGCATCGTCACCGTGGCGTTGGTCTGCGTGCTCTTCGACGGCGGGATGCACATCGGCTGGTCCCGGTTCCGCTCCGCGGCGGCCCCGATCGCCGTTGTTGGGGTGGCGGGGACGTTCCTGACCGCCGCGGCCGGCGCGTTGGTGTGCCACGTGGCCTTCGGGCTCGGCTGGTATGTGTCCCTGCTGGTGGCCACCGCCGTCGCCCCGACCGACCCCGCAGTGGTCTTCTCGGTGCTCGGCCAACGCGAGATATCGGGGCGGGCGGGGACCATCCTCGAAGGCGAGTCCGGCGCGAATGACCCGGTGGGTATCGCCCTGATGGCCAGTCTGATCACCGCGGGCGGTCTCAGCTGGGAGGCGTTCGCCAAAGTAGGCGGCGAGTTCGCCTTGCAGATGGCGGTCGGCGCGGCGGTCGGGGTCGTCGGAGGCCGGGCCCTGTTGTGGTTCATGCGCCGGGTGCCGCTCCCCGGCGAGGGCCTCTACCCGTTACGGACCCTGGCCAGCGCCCTGCTGCTGTTCGCGGTCGCCACCTTGGCGCACGGCTCGGGATTTCTTGCCGTGTTCGTCGCCGGGATCGCCCTGGGCGACGAACGCGCCCCGTACAAACGGGAGATCGAACGTTTCCACTCCGCCCTGGCCAGCCTCGGTGAGATCGTCGCGTTCGTTGTGCTCGGGCTGACCGTCGACCTGAGCGAACTGTCCCGGCTCGACGTGTGGGTACCCGGGCTCATCTTCGGCGCGATCCTGGCCTTCGTGATCCGACCCGTCCTGGTCGGGGTCTGCCTTCTCCCTGCCCGGCTGGCGCCCAACCAACGCAACTTTGTGCTCTTCGCCGGGCTCAAAGGTGCCGTGCCGATCCTGCTCGGCGGCTACCTGCTCACCGCGAACGTCCCCGCCGCGAAACGGTTGTACGGGATCGTCGTGGTGGTCGTCGTGTTCTCCGTGGTAGTCCAAGGCGGCCTCGTTCCCACCGTCGCCCGACTCCTGCACCTGCCCATGCGGCTGATCGAACCTGAGCCCTGGGCGCTCGGAGTGCGACTGCGCGACGAACCCGACGGCGTTCACCGACTCACCGTCCAACGAGCCTCGGCGGCCGACGGCCGCACCATCGCGGATATCGGGGAACTCCCGTCGGGAGCGTGGATCACCCTCCTCGTCCGAGACGGCCAGCTCCTGCCGGTACGAGGCGACACCCGCCTCGCCGCGGGCGACGACCTCACCGTTCTGGCCGACACCAGTAACTCCGAAACGTTGACGGCCATCTTCGAGGAACCGGCGGCCACCTGAAGCGCTCAGCCGGTAGCTAGCGCCCGGACCGCCAGCGCTGAGCCGACTTGAGCGGCCAGCGCCACCGCGACAAGCCTCGGCTCTAGCGGCACCGGCTCCCCCGGCGTAGGAGTCAATACGAACCGGCCGAGACCGTGCCCACCGTTCTCTACGGGAAGATCGACGCCTCGCTCGGGAAGACCCATCGAGTTGACCGCCCATAGCGTTGCCCCGTAGCCGACCTCGCCATCAGGCCGCATCGTGGCCCGACGGCGACCGGCCGGCGTCGACTCGAACCGGCAGTCCCGAAGGCCCAGCAGGGTGATGAGCACCACGCGTACCCGTTCGATAACCGCACTCGCCGGCACGCCGGAGGCGACCAGGCTGGTCATCTCGTAGATCAGCGCGAGGTGCTCGGCTTCGACGGAGGCCCGGTCACGATGGTGCCGGGCTCGGGCGGCGAGTTCGGTCACGATCAGCCCTACCACCACCAAACTAATGGCTGTCTCGAGATCGCTGCGGTGGCTGATAGCCAACTGTTCATACGGTCGGGTAAGGAAAAAGTCAAACCAGACGCTGGCGCCCAGCGCGGCGATAATCCCGGCCGTCCGGCTCCCCCAGATGGCCACTGCCACCACGACGGCCACCAACATCAACGCAGCCGCCGGGCTAGCAAAGTTCGCCCGAAACGGAACCATCAACGCAGCGACGCCGAGCGGGCCAACGACCCCAGCAATCAACGCAACCCCAGAGCTATGGCCACGAAGCGACCCCGCACCCCGGTTCAGCCACATGCGTACACCCCTCAGAGCGTCCATTGCGCACACCCTCCAGACTCCCAAAGGATGCTATGAACGACCTCGCCACAGCGACGAATCATTCGCGTAAAAATCGCGCAGCACGGGGTACTGCCCAGAACGGACGAGAAAGCCGAACCGACAATCGGGCAGAGCGCCGACACCGAACTCGTCCAGGCCGAGCGCCCGGGTCTGCGGAGTAGTGGATGCCGGCTCGTCCAGAAGGCGTGCACATAACATCGGGGCGCGTGCAGCCGAGTCCTGTGCCAAGACAGTTCTCCGCCGTCGGGTCCGGGGGTCGTTACGCGGCTCGCTTGGTCTCCATGGGCTCTCGTCCTTGTAATCCATCAACTGTCATGGACACCGCAGGTGGCCGCCGGACACGTGCGCCAGGCGGTGTGCGAGGTCTGTGAACTGCGGAACTGCTCCGCGTGGGCAGTTGTTGTGGTCCAACCCTCGGATCGGCTGGTGTTGTGCGCTTCATTCGCCCCAATCCTCTACCAGGCCGCTCGCCAGCAAGCCGTCGGCCACCGTGTCACGATCAGTTTCCCTGACGCCGTCGACGAGCTGACCGACCGAGCCGCCGCGGAACTGGGCGTCCCTTGCCCACTACATCGGCTGAGCCGACCCTCGCTCTGAGTGGCCGTCGCTCCTTCGCGCCGGCGCGCACGGTGCCTTTGACGGGCCCAGCGGTGAAGCCCGGGATCGGTCCGGCAGCGCCCGGACTGCAGTACACCTCCAGGCACAGGTGTTGCAGTCTGCTACAGTTTGTGGAGAGTCGGGAGGAGATCCTGTGGCCACTACGTCCCCTGCACGTATCGATGACGACTTGTACGCCTCGGCGAAACTGGCCGGGGAGGCCCTCAGCCGCAGCGCCTCTCAGCAGGTGGGCCACTGGGCCCGCATCGGCCGAGAACTCGAAGCGTCCGCCACGACCTCGCAGCGCGACATCGCCGCAGTGCTCGCTGGCGCCCGGCGCTACGACTCCTTGACCTCGCAAGAGCAGGCGATTGTCCGGGCCGAATGGGCGGAACGCATGGGCGTCCGCCGCGGCAGTCTCGACTTCGCCGAGGAGTTTGCCGCGGCCGGCGAAGGCTACGCCGAGCTCGACGAGCACGGCGAAGTTGTGCACCGGACGCCGCCCGCTTCGGGCGGCTGATGCCCGATCCGGTCCTGCACCTTCTCGCTGGACCGAACGGCGCTGGCAAGAGCACCCTGTTCCAGCGGGTGATCGGCCCCGTCACCCATCTGAAATTCGTCAACGCCGATGAGCTCGCAGCCCAACACTGGCCCGACGGCCCGGAGGCCCACGCCTACGAGGCGTCGCAGCTGGCTGCATCGGTCCGCAAAGCGCTTCTCGGCGAGCGGGCCTCGTTTGTCACCGAGACAGTGTTCTCCCACAGCTCGAAGCTGACGCTCGTCGAGGACGCGAAAGCTGCCGGCTACCTCGTCCACCTGCATGTCGTCGTCATCCCCGCCGGTCTCGCCGTCGCTCGAGTCGCCGACCGGGTCGGCAGGGGCGGCCACAGTGTCCCCGAAGGCAAGATCCGGGAGCGATACGAGCGGCTGTGGGCGATCGTTGCTCCTGCTGTGGCGGCCGCCGACCGTGCGACGGTCTACGACAACAGCCGGGCCGCCACCCCGCTCAAGGTCGTGGCCGAGTTCTTCAACGGTGCGGTCAGCGGCACCGCCGACTGGCCGGCGTGGACGCCCGCCGAGCTGCGGGCGCTCACCCTTGAGCTGTCGACTGCGCCCGCTTGAGCCGTGACTTCGATCAGCGTAAGCGAGGCCCGAGAGAAGCTCGCCGAGATAATCGAAGCGGCCCAGTCTGAGGCGGTCCTGCTCGAACGCTACGGGCGACCTGCGGCGGTGCTGGTCAGTCCCGAGCGATACGAGCAGCTCCTCGAGGTGTTACACGATCCAGGACGACCTGCTGCTAGTCGTTGTCGTCACCCTCGGCCATGGCCGCGAGGTCTACCGGTAACGCAGAACACCTGACCCGGTGGCCGGGATAGTGATCGGAGCGGTGATCTGGGGAACCGGTCGTCGAACTACAACTAAATGGAATGGATGTAGTTCCTGGTCAGCGGGGTGCCGAGCGTTTGACTTGGCTTGTTCGGCGCGCTTCGCTCGCCCCGAGGCGTCCACCGGGCCGCTCGCCAGCAAGCGGTAGACAACCCTGTCACGGTCAGTCCCCGACGCCTGCGACGAGTTGACCGAAAGGCGCCGCGGAGCTCAGCGTAGGTGCCCTACGGGTCCAGCTCATTGACGGTCTTAGACCGTGCGTAATGAGTCTGTGGGAGACAGTCGGGCGGCTCGGGTGGCCGGGTAGAGGCCGGCGGCAGCGCCGATGAGGACGGCCGCACCGATCCCTCCGTAGAGGGCGACTGGCGGTATTTCTACCGCCCAGCCTTGGCTGAGGGCGTAGAGGGTCGTGGCAGCCACGCCGATCATGGTCCCCGCTAGGCCGCCGATGCCCGAGAGGACGAGAGCCTCGGCCAAAAATTGCTCGGCCACATGGCGTTTATTAGCGCCTAGGGCGCGGCGCAGTCCGATCTCTGATCGACGCTGGAGGACTGAGATGACCATCACGTTGGCGATGCCTACGCCGCCGACGAGCGGCGCGACCGCTCCCAGGGCGAGGAAGAGCCCGTTGTAGGCGCCTTGGGCGGCCACCTCGGCCTTCAGCACGTCCGATGGGATTTCGACCTCGGTCTGGCCCGGGTTGGCCGGGTTGGCGGTGGCCGCGAGGACGCCTTCTACCTGGGTGACTCGGCTGGGGGTGCAGCGGACGTACAGCCCGCGTGGGTGGCCGTCGAACCCGAAGAGTTGCTCGGCGATCCCAAAGCCGATGAACACGGAACTGTCCATTTGCGAGACGAGCGCGACGGGTCGGAGGATGCCGACCACGGTGAACCAGTGCCCCCCCAAGCCATACTTGGGTGGGCTGGTCGAGGCCGGGTGCCCCCACCCGTGGGCATGGCCTGCGCCGCCGTGCAGCACGCACGCCGCAGCCACTGCTCGAGCTGGTCAATCCGGTGGTCACGCCGCTGGGTGAGCAGCGGCGTGCGTTCTACGAGGGCTGCCTCAGCGTGTCGGGTCTGACTGCTGTGGTGTCACGCTTCCATCGGGTGCGGCTGGCCGCGCAGGACCGCGGCGGCGCCTGCTACGAGCTGGAGCTGTCCGGCCGGCCGGCGCGCATCGCCCAGCACGAGACCGACCACCTCAACGGCACGCTCTACCTTGATCGTGCCACACCACCGTCGCTGTCGACGCTTGCCGCCTACGAGCGGTATTGGGCTCAGCCCACACCCGACGCTGCCGCAGCCGAGCTCGGCTTCCGAGCCTGATCGAACACGCCCGCGGCGCGCCCCACCATCAACCGACCGGACAGGCCGACCGGGCAGCTCAGCGGCCGCTGACGGTGTCAATGCTCATCACAAGCACGACGCGGTCGGCCTTGTCCGGCGGTGGGGCCTGGTCCGGGTTGCCGTAGCGGCGGCCGAGGTGGACGTAGTAATCGCCCTCGGGGTCGGGGACGATCTCGACGAGGCGGCCACGCAGCTCCACGTAGCGCAGCGGGTTGTCGGGGTCGGTGAGGAGCAGGCTCATCGACGGGTTGTGTTGCAGGTTGCGGTACTTGGCCCGCCGGGTGGTATGGGTGAAGCGCACCGTCTGGCCGTCGTAGTCGAACCACATGGGGTTGACCTGGACGGTGTTGTCGGGGCGGATGGTGCCGAGGCTGGCGAAGATCGGTCGCTGGAGGAGATCGATCAGCTTGTCGGGGATCGTGGTGGTCACGGTCATGGCAACCTAAGCCGGACGGGTCTGATTCCGGGTGAAGGCGTGAGATCGGCACCCGCCAGACGTCCCCAATCGGGCGCGCCGGCGCTTGATTACCTTGATGTCGCCCCGGTGAGCAGGAGCGGGCCTTCCGGTCGGGAATGCGGCCGGGTGCCGCGGTATTGGATTAGTGGTGAACGCTGTGGCTGACTCGCTTGGCTTGGGTGTGCTGGATTTCGTCGGGATCGAGCACGGCGAGACCGCCGCTGAGTCGATCGCAGGCGCGGTCGGGATCGCGCAGGCCGCGGAAGCGGCGGGCTTCCGCCGCTACTGGGTCTCCGAGCATCACAACATGACCAGCCTGGCCTGCAGCGCACCGGAGTTGTTGACCGCGCACGTTGGGGCGCTGACTTCCCGTATCCGGGTGGGCGCCGCCGGCATCATGCTGCCCAACCACGCGTCGCTGAAGGTGGCCGAGACATTTCGAACCCTGCTCGCCATGTATCCCGGACGTATCGATCTCGCGCTGGGCCGGGCTCCGGGCACCGATCCGCTGACCGCGCACGTGCTGCGCCGGGGAATGGTCACCGACCCCGGCGCCGAGTTCCCGAGCCAGGTCGGCGAGCTGCTGGCGTTCCTCGGCGACGGGTTTCCGCTCGATCACCCCTACGCCGGGCTGGTCGCGGCACCGGTCATCGACGAGCGGCCGGAACTGTTCGTACTGGGGTCCAGCGGTTACGGGGCGCGCTTCGCCGCGGTGAACGGGATGAGCGCGGTCTTCGCCCACCACATGAATCCCGACCTCGCTAGCGACGCGCTGCGGGCCTACCGGCGCGAGTTCACCCCACGTACCGACGAGGCGGTGCCGTACTCGGCGATGTCGGTGCTGGCCTTCGCCAGCGACGACGAGGAGGCGATCGGCGAGTTCGAGGCGGCGTGGACGTTGACGATCCAAAACATTCGTCGGGGGATCCGGGAGCCGCTGCGCCCGGAGCAGGTGCGCGAGTTCTCCCGGTCCGACACCTTCCGGGCCACCCGGACCGAGGACGGACGGATGGTGACCGGCGAACCGAAAGCGGTC
>Ga0182030_10005136_pt1 | contig 27842 bp, 19 predicted proteins | sample 812S3MmetaG_FD_121299 | JGI IMG/M metagenome (GOLD analysis project Ga0182030, IMG submission 121299) | Permafrost microbial communities from Stordalen Mire, Sweden - 812S3M metaG (Illumina Assembly) | ecosystem: Environmental > Terrestrial > Soil > Wetlands > Permafrost | place: Sweden... | reverse complement strand
TGCGCCGTCATGAATCGCGTTTTCGACGGCTTTTGGCAACAAGGGGAACTCTTCACCGACATGAGAAAGGCAGCTTGACGCATATACTACCTTTATTCCGGTTACTTTTTTGTCCTGCACCCCAGCCCCGTTCTGTCTTCTGAATTTACTTGACCCTTCCGCCCTCGCTGGCTCAGGATAAGGGCTACTGGTACCAATTGATCAATACAGAATGCCATAAGCCTTTATGCCGGGTCAGGGGACCCGGCCTGCATATTCCTGCAGGTCGCGTGCCTTCACGCGGCGGGGCTTTTGTCGTCCTATACAAATAATTGTCCAGGAATTATGAGTGAAACGTCCAACAGACGATCAGATGAATTTCTTAAAATTAGCGACCAATTCCAGCTTGGCGTGCTGACGACCGAGTCGTCCCACCCGGTCACCGCCAATCTCAGCGAAACGGCCAAAGCGGACGTCAGCGCCGCCCTCGGCCTCTTGTTTGAGGCGGATGGCGACGTGTTGCGCACTTATAAGGAATTCGCCGAATCAGGGCGGGCCGCGGGCATCAAGGAAGCGGTGCTGCGCTCATTGCGACAGGGCGGAAAATTGTTTTTTACCGGATGCGGCTCCACCGGACGGCTCAGCATCCAATTGGTATCCATCTGGCGCGATTTTTGGCAGCAACAACGGGCGCAGGGATTGAAAAGTGCGCCCAAGCCGGAGGAATTCGAGCATCGCGCGTTTAGCGTCATGGCGGGCGGGGATTTTGCGCTCATCAAGTCTGTGGAAGGATTTGAGGATTTTACCGAATTTGGCCGAAAACAGATTGCGGATTTGGGCGTCGGAGCCAAAGACGTCGTGTTTGCCATTACCGAAGGCGGCGAGACGTCGTTTGTCATCGGCACGGCCTGGCAGGGGCTGGACGCGGGGGCCAAGGTCTATTTCGTCTACAACAACCCGGACGACATCTTGTGCAAACACGTCAAACGCAGCCGCGAAGTGATCAAGGAGCCGCGCATCGAGAAGATCAACCTCACGACCGGGCCGATGTCCATCACCGGTTCGACCCGGATGCAGGCAACCACGATCCAATTGTCCGTCATGCTGACGGTGTTGGAGATGGTGTTGCGCGATTTGATGAAGGAACTCGGTTCCAAGGACCACGGCGCGTTGGACTCGGCCACGGTACCGGCGGAGTTTTTGAAGCGGTTGACGGAAATGCACTCCAACCTCATGACGCAGGAATTCCGTTCCGCGCTTGCCAAAGCAGTTTCGCTGGAGGAAACGGTTTATCGGTCAGCTCACAAGAATAATTACTTTGCCGACCGTTTCGGAATCGATGTCTTGACGGACACAACCGAGCGATCCCCCACGTATTGCTCGCCGCCGTTCCGCAAATTCGACGATTCGAAGGCCACGGAATCGTGGTCATTCCTCTTCATGCCTTGTGCGGAGACGCCCAAGGCCTGGGAGCGGATTATCAAGCGCCAGCCCAAATGCGTGGAATGGAGCGAGCAGGAAGTCCGCGCTCTCGTCAGCGAGGACAAAGCCGCGCGCAGCTACGAAATCGTGCGCAAAATCAGCACGGCGGAGTTGATGCGGTTTAAGGTCGGGCTGGACGGACTGAAATACCGGCCAATGGGCAAGGGCGACAGCGCGGTGGGAATTGTTTCAGAGACTGAGCAAAGTTTATTGCTCTCGGCGAAAGGGTTTGTCCGGAAGCAACTCGAAGCCGCGCAAAAAGCCGGCGCCCAAACCGGGGTGATCTATATTGGCCACAAGGAAACTTTCAAGAAGGTCGCTGATTTTTTGGCCAAATGGAACCCGAAGTGCGTGGCGGTGCTCCTGCCCGTGCCCAAGACAGATTTTCTGCTCGACGGCGTCACGCGCGCGGGTGTGAAGATGATGCTCAACGCGCTCTCCACCTGCACCATGGTGCGATTGGGCAGGGTGATGGGCAATTACATGATCTGGGTCGTGCCGAGCAACCTCAAGCTCATCGACCGCTCCACCCGCTACATCCAGCGCCTGACCGGGATGGATTATCCTTCGGCCAACAAGCTTCTCTTTGAAGTGATCGAATCCGTCGAACCGCGCATGAGAGCCGACCAGGCATATCCACCGGTGGTTGGAGTATCCGTAATGCGGGTGCGCCACAAGTTGGGGAACGAGGAAGCGGAAAAGCGGCTCATGGCAGAGATGGCCTGAGTTTTAGGGGTTTGGGCAAGGGAAAATCAAAATGTAGCACCCATGTTGCACCTTTGTAGCACTAAATGTAGCACCTTAAACGCCTGATAATCAACAATGTAGCACCTGTAGCACCCTTTTGGCCCAACACCCCGGGTTGGCGTTCCTTTTTGGGGAAACACCGTCCTCCGAAGTTTTACAAACGATGGAAGCCTGGGATAAGGGGGAACCTGTCTCCTAACGAATTGTTTTGGTCGCTGCCAGTCAAAAACGTATTCATTTGACTTGCTACTTCGCAGCCCTTGGTATTGTTATTTAAGCGTTTGAATAGAATATGATGCAAAGAACCGCCTTATTATTCGCAGGGCAGGGGGCTCAATACGTTGGCATGGGCCGGGATTTTGCCGAACACTGTCCTTCCGCCAAATCCTGGTTCGAACGCGCCCGGGAACTGTTGGGCTACGATTTGCCCGCCGTTTGTTTTGAAGGCCCTGAGCCTGAGCTAATTCGCACGGAAAATGCCCAACCCGCCATTTTTCTGGTCAGTTGGATTGCCCTGCAACTGCTTAAAGAAAGGCTGCCAGGGATGGATTACCACGCGTCCGCCGGATTGTCCCTTGGCGAATTGACGGCCTTGACGGCTGGCGGGGTCTTTTCTTTCGAAGATGGCTTGCGGATCGCCCGCCAGCGCGGTCGGTTCATGCAGGAAGCCTGCGAGTTGACCCAGGGCGGCATGGCCGCGGTTCTTGCGCTGGACATTGAAAAAATGCGCGCGGTCTGCCTCGAAGCAGACGTCGACATGGCCAATCTCAATTGCCCGGGGCAAATCGTCATTTCCGGCCAGTCCGACAAAGTCGCCAAAGCCTGCGAACTGGCCAAAGCCGCCGGGGCCAAACGGGCCGTCATGTTGCCCGTCGCGGGCGCCTATCATTCCCGGTTGATGGTCAGCGCCCAACCCAAAGTCCAGGCCATGCTCGAAAAGGTTCCAATGAACAAGCCGAGCATGATGGTCATCGCCAACGTCTCCGCCCGGCCCCATTCCGATCCACCTGAAATTCGGGTCCGGCTGACCGAACAGGTTATTCGCTCCGTGCGGTGGGAAGATTCCATCCGCTATTTGATTGACCAGGGCTTCACCCGCTTTATTGAATTAGGCCCCGGCACGGCCTTGAGCGGCTTCGTCAAGCGAATTGACCGGAATGTGCGGACTTATTCGGTGGCCGACGTTCCCAGCCTGGAAGCGACTGTTGCCGCCTTGAAGGCCGAAGGTTAAATCGATTTTTATGCCTCAACTTGCCAACCAAATTGCTGTCGTCACCGGAGCCGGTCGTGGTATTGGCCGCGCCATCGCGCTTCAATTTGCCGCGGAGGGCGCCGATATTGCATGCGTCTCGCGCACGGCTGAGAACGCCGAGAAAGTCGCCTCGGAAATTCGAGTCCTGGGCCGCAAGGCTTGGGCTTACGCGGTGGACGTATCAGACTCGGCTGCTGTCACCTCTGCTGCGGAGAAGATTCTCCAGCAAACCGGCAAAGTGGATATTTTGGTCAACAACGCCGGCATCACCCGTGACGGATTGATCATGCGAATGAGCGAGGAGGATTGGGACGCCGTTTTGAGCACCAATTTGAAAGGTGCGTTTTTGTTTACTCAGGCCCTGAGCCGGGGCTTCCTTAAACAGCGCTCGGGCCGAATTCTCAACGTCGCCTCCGTCATCGGCCTGACCGGCAACGCCGGCCAATGCAATTACGCCGCCAGCAAAGCCGGCCTGATCGGCTTCACCAAGGCCATCGCAAAGGAATTTGCGTCACGCGGCGTGACGGTCAACGCGCTGGCCCCTGGCTTTATTGAAACGGACATGACGGCGCAATTGACGCCGGAACTGAAAGATCAACTTCTCCAGCGCATCCCGTTGCGTTCGCTGGGGCAGGCGGCGGACATCGCCCAAGCGGCGCTTTTCCTGGCAAGCCCCGGCGCGCGCTACATCACCGGGCAGGTATTGACCGTGGATGGCGGGATGGTGATGTGAAATTTCAATTCTGCGCTTTACGATTTGGGTTTGAGGCGCTAGAACAAACCCCGCAACGCCGTAACGGATGAACGCGAAACTTTGTTGTCGGGAAAATAGTTTGAATCAGGACTTGACGCGTTTTGTCGCGTGGGGCATAGACACAACACCAAATAGAAATGGAGTTTAACAATGGCAGAAAAAACAATTGAACAAAGAGTCAAAGACATCATCGTCGAACAGCTTGGTGTCAACCCGGATCAAGTCACACCCGAGGCCAAATTCATTGAAGATCTCGGCGCGGATTCATTGGACACCGTCGAACTGGTCATGGCTTTGGAGGAGGAATTTGGCAACGAAATCCCGGACGAACAGGCCGAAAAACTGCAAAGTGTCGGCGATGTCGTCAAATACATTGAAGACTCCCAGAAGAAGTAGGCGTCCAGACTACTTTTCAGGGCAGCGGTCGTGAGTCGCGCTGCCCTTTTTTTATGGCTAGCAACTGGATAGATCGCAGAGTCGTCATCACGGGATTGGGTGTCATTTCCTCTCTCGGACAGGATCCCCTTGTTTTTTGGGACAACATTTTGGCGGGTAAATGCGGGATTCAAAAGATTACCTCCTTCAACACTTCCGGCTTCTCTTGCCAAATAGCCGCTGAAATGAAGGACTTCGATCCCCTGACGTCTTTTCCCTCCCCGCGGGAAGTGCGCCGCGCGGATCGTTTTGCCCAGTTTGCCACCGTCGCCGCTCACAAAGCGTTGCTTGACTCTCATCTGGACTTGACGAAGGCCAATCGGGATGAGATCGGGGCATTCATCGGTTCCGGCATCGGCGGCCTGCACACGCTGGAGGACCAGCATACCATCTTAATGACGAAAGGGCCGGGGCGTCTTTCTCCTTTCATGATTCCCATGCTTATCTCCAACATGGGCTCGGGGCTTTTTTCGATGTTCTATGAATTGCGCGGGCCAAATCTGGCCACTTGTTCAGCCTGCGCCACCGCCACTCATGCCATTGGCGAGGCTTGGCGAACGATCAAGATGGGCGACGCCTCCGTCATGTTTGCCGGCGGAAGCGAGGCAACGGTTTCCCCTCTCGGTATGGGCGGGTTCTGCGCCATGCGCGCCATGAGCGTTCGCAACGACGATCCCCAGCACGCTTCCCGGCCTTTTGACCGCGACCGCGACGGCTTTGTCATGGGTGAAGGCGCCGGGGTTGTTGTTTTGGAGGAATTGAACTTTGCCCTGGCGCGAGGGGCGCGCATTTATGCCGAAGTTGTCGGCTACGGCAATACCGCCGATGCGCATCACCTTACTTCACCTCCGCCCGAAGGCGACGGCGCTGCCCGTTGCATGCGCATGGCCTTGCGCTCCGCCGGGCTGAATCCATCGGACATTTCTTACATCAACGCCCACGGCACCGCCACCCCCCAAGGCGACATCGCGGAAACCAAAGCGATTAAAACTGTCTTCGGCGAGCACGCCAAGAAACTGGCCGTCAGCTCGACCAAAGGAGCCACAGGGCACATGCTGGGGGCCGCTGGAGGCGTCGAGATGGCTTTATGTGCCAAGGCCATCGAATGCAATATCGTGCCGCCAACCATTAATCTTGAAAATCCCGACCCGGAATGCGACTTGGACTATGTGCCGCATCACGCCCGGGAAATGGAAGTCAATGCCATCGTGAACAATTCGTTTGGGTTTGGCGGGCACAATGCCTCCATCGCCGCCAAAAAATTTACGGGAAAATAGCGGACGCTTTTTCCTCTTTAATTTTCCAGGCGGGCTGTGTTAAAGACTGCCGCTTCGCTCTCCGCGCCGAAGCGGTTCACTGCCGAGACTTCAATGATTTCCGGCAGCGCGCTTCCAACTCTCCCCACCAACACCTCTTTAGTTTGCATGCCGGGCAGGATTTCCGTCATCCAGCGTCCGCCGGTTTTTTTTCGAACCACCCATTGCCATGGCGCGCTGGAGAGTTCCTGCCAGTTGACTTTGATTTCCCGCACGTTTCCCCTGACGGTCAGCACCGGTCTGGCTGGCGCATCATTATGCAACCAGGGAAAGGCCGGAACCAAAGCCGGATCGCTGTAAACCCCCTTGCGCAACGCGTCCGCCACGCCGGCATGATCGGCCAGCAACGGCCTGCTATGCCAGAGAACATCGCCGGACGCGCCGGGTTGACGACGGGTGGCTTCTATCTCATTAATCGTTTCCCGCGCTTCATTTTCTATTCCTTTCCAACCGTCCACTTTCATGCCGGGGCATAAAAGGCGGTGGTGTGTATTTTGTTCCGCCCACCAGTTGAGCAGCGCCGGAAAACTCTGCGCCGTTTGCGCGACCGGCCAGTAAAGTTGGGGCACAAGATAATCCACCCAGCCATTGGCCAGCCATTTTCGCGAATCGCAATATAGCTTGTCGTAGGAATTGAATCCTGCGATGCCAGCGGGATATTTGGGCTGCCATATTCCGAAAGGGGCGATGCCGAATTTGACCCAGGGTTTCTCTTTTTTTATTCCCTCGTAAACCATCCGCACAAAAAGGTTTACGTTTTCCCGCCTCCAATCGTTGCGCGGCAACTTTCCGCCGGATTTTTGGTAGTGCCACCACGAGGCGTCGTCTGGGAAATCCAGATCAGTGCTGCCTGATTTTTCCGGATAGGGATAAAAATAGTCGTCAAAATGCACTCCGTCGATGTCGTAACGCCTGACCACATCCATAATCACGCTGAGCGAGTAATCGCGCGTGCCCGGATCGGTTGGATCGAGCCATAAATATTTGCCATAGGTGCGCACCAATTTGGGGTGCGTTATGCTGACGTGATTGCGGGAAACCGGGCTTTTCGAGGCGCGAATGCGGGCGCGATAGGGATTAAACCAGGCGTGCAGCTCCAGGCAGCGTTTATGGGCTTCCTCGATGGCAAAGGCCAGCGGATCGTAATAGGGCTGGGGTGCTTTTCCCATCTGGCCGGTCAAATACTCCGACCAAGGCTCGATTTTCGATTCGTAAATCGCGTCGCAGCAAGGACGCACCTGCAGCACGATAACGTTCAGGTTCAGTTTCGCCGCGCGATCGACGATGGCGATCCATTCCGCTTTTTGCTCGCGAGTGGTCAGTCCGGGTTTGGAGGGCCAGTCCACATTGTCGACGGTGGCCACCCACAGTCCGCGAAACTCCCGCTCCACAGCCGGTCGCGTTGAATTTCTGGTGGTCGGAGCAGTCTCCGCCGTGGCTCGGAATTGGATCGCGACCGCCGCCAAGGCTAAAATTGCCAGGGCCGCCGGGAGGCGTGGTTGTTTGCTTGTCTTCAACATGATGCGGGCGAAAAGTAACTGGCAGTCCCGCCGTTGAAAAGCAATCTTTTGCCGCATTTCCCTCCTGTGGGCGGACTTTGCCCATTAGGTTCGCCAGGGAAGCATCGTGCGCAGCCGTTGATGAATCACGTAACGGACAGTGCAGGCAAGTTCGAGAATGCCCAGTTTCCCAACATTCCATTGCATCTACAAAATATCAAGTGCCACGGATTTCAGCCGTCGGTAGGTCGCCCCTTGAGGTGAAAGCACACTCTGCATGAGATCCACCCTATCCACCTGCCACCCGGCAAAATCGCCTCCCTGTTCTCCGGCCAAAACTTCCGCCATCCGTTTTCGTTCCATTACGTTCAATTGGCTAACGCGGCCAAGGGTCAGATGGGGATGAAATGCCCGTTCCTCCCTTTTGCCACCACAAGTTAATAAGGCTGCATCAATCGAGTTTTTTAGGGTTTCCATGGCCGCCAAGTCACCGGCCAAACCAGCCCAAACGACTCGCGGGCGAGCTGGATTCGGAAAACATCCCAATCCACTTACGCGAACGGCGCAACGGCGATGTCCGTCGCAGGCGGATGCCAGAGCGGATTCGATTTCAGGGATGCGCGTTGAGGCGATGGACCCAAGGAAATGCAACGTAAGATGGATCTGTTCGGGCGGGGTCCAGCGAATGGCAGGAGCGGGAATATGTTTTGCCAAACATGCGATTATTGTTTGCAAGTTCGTGACAATGTCTGCCGATGGAAAGATAGCGACAAACAAACGGCTTTTTTCGGTTTCGGACATACATCAAGCCGGTATCTCTGACCGAAGATTGGCCTCCGCCACCAATGCCTGGCCAGTATGGCTAAGGGGCGAACTCGCCAGCGTTTCCGGAGTGCCTTCGGCTACGATGCGACCTCCATCGTCGCCCGCTTCCGGGCCGAGGTCGATCACCCAGTCGGCGGACTTTATGACATCGAGATTATGTTCAATGACCACGACGGAGTGCCCGGCATCGACTAGCCTTTGAAAGACTTTGAGAAGAACGCGGACGTCATCGAAGTGCAGTCCGGTGGTCGGCTCGTCGAACATAAAGAAGAGAGGTTTTTCGCCGGAAGCGGTGGGGGCTTCGCGGACTTGGGCGAGATGTTTGACGAGTTTGAGACGCTGGCTTTCACCTCCGGATAAGGTGTTGATGGGCTGGCCGAGACGCAAATAGCCCAAGCCCAACTCTTGCAGAAGTTTGAGGTTGGCGGCCGCCTGCCGCGCGGGGCGGGATTCGGGAAAGCCGGTCAGGAATACGATCACCTGATCAATGGTTGCTTCCAGAAGGTCGGCAATGCTCCAGGGACGAAGGGGAGGCGGAGGATTAAGGGAATTGAGCTTGGGAACGGGAGTGGCGCTGAATGGGATTTTTACTTCCAAAATGTGGGGGCGGTAGCGCCTGCCGTTGCACTCTGGACAACGGACGAAAACATCGCTTAGAAACTGCATTTCGATTTTTTCAAAACCCGCTCCTCGACATCGTTCGCATTGGCCTTGGGCGGAATTGAAACTGAAAGCACTTTCGCCCAACCCGCGTTGCTGGGCGGAATCGGTCTGGGCAAAAAAGGCGCGGATTTCGTCAAAGGCGCCGGTATAAACGGCCGGGTTCGAACGGGGAGTGCGGCCCAAGGGAGATTGATCGACAATGATGGCCTGGCTAATGGCTTCCCAACCTTCCAAACGCAGTTCCGGGCCGTGTGTTTCGGTACTGTCGATTTCAGATTCACTCTCTTCATCGGAATCAGTGGAAGAGACGGAGACGCCTCCAGAATTTTTTAACTTCTCCACTAGCGCGGGCATGAGAACTTCGCGCAGCAGAGTGGTTTTGCCCGAACCACTTACGCCCGTGACGCAGACAAACCGGTTAAGCGGAATGGCGACGGACAGGTTCTTCAGGTTGTGCAAATTGGCCCCGTGCAAAAACAGTTTGGCCTGGCTGTCGCGCGAGACGGGGCGTCGTCGTGGAATCTCGATTCGTTTCCTGCCGCTAAGATAGGCGCCTGTCAACGATTTCGCGTCGCGCAGAATACTCTGGAAAGTTCCCTGAAACACCAATTCTCCTCCAGATTCCCCGGCGCCTGGTCCTAATTCAACGATTTGGTCGGCGGCGCGCATCACACTTGGTTCATGTTCCACGACAACGACTGTATTGCCCGCGTCGCGCAGTCGCCGGACAATGCGGACGAGCCGGTCTGTGTCGCGGGGGTGCAATCCGACGCTGGGCTCGTCGAGAACAAACAGGGTGTTCACAAGCCGTGAACCAAGGCAGGCCGTGAGGTTGACCCGTTCGGTTTCGCCGCCGGAAAGCGAACGGGTCAGACGATCGAGCGTCAGATAATTGAGACCCACTTCGTCAAGAAAGGCCAGGCGGGATCGAACATCCGCCAAAGCCAAACCCATCGGATCGGAAACGTTTGCAGACGAGCCCAGCGCCATGAGCGAATCGACAAAAAGCAAAGCTTGGCGAACCGATAAACGATAAAAGTCAGCCAGAGTCTGGCCTTGGATTCGATAAAGAAGGGTCTCGGGCCCGAATCGCGCGCCGTTACAACTGGGACATGTCTGATAAATCCGATAGCGCGCAAGCTGGACGCGTACATGCATCTTGTAAGCGCGCGATTCCAGCCAGCGGAAGTAGCCCTTGATCCCATACCAGGCGTGCGGCCATTCATGGGCCTTGTCTTTGTTGTAATCAGGATCACCCTCAATAACCCAGTCCCGCCATTTTTGCGGGAGATCCCGAAAAGGGACATCCACAGGAACTTTTCGCAGGCGGGCAAATTTAAGCAACTCCTCCTGGCATTCGGCATTGGACGGCGTTTGCCAGGGCTTGACCGCGCCTTGGGCCAAAGTTTTTGCGGTGTCGGGCAGGGCGGCGTTATAATCGATGGCAATAATGCGGCCAAATCCGCGGCAGGCGGGGCAGGCTCCGATGGGATGGTTGAAGCTGAACAAAGCAGCCGTCGGTTCGGTATAAGCCAGGTCGCAAGGGGCGCAGTGCAATCGGTTGGAAAAAAGGGCAGGGGAAGCGGCGGGCGCGGAGGCTTTCGACGGCAAAGGACGGATGGCGAGCTTTCCCTTTCCGAAATGGAAGGCTTGCTCACACGCCTCGATAAAACGGGCGCGGTTTTGGCCGGTTAATCTGAGGCGATCTTGAATGACAGTTACAAATGGAGGGAGAGAGGACTTGAACCGGGCGGGGGCTTCTTCAAGGGGGAAAACTTGCCCCTTGAATAAGAGCCGACGATAGCCCTGCCGGACAATAAGGGCCAGTGATTCTTCCAAAGAAAACTTGGCACTAAGCGGCAATTCAAACGTGACCAGCACTTCATCGTCGGCAGCCAGGCCGCGCATGGCCGTCCAAATTTTCTGCGGAGAATCCTTTTGCACCGGCTGGCCGCAACGCCGGCAATGGAGCTGGGACAAATAAGGCCAGAACAGCTTGGCGTAATCGGTAATTTCCGTCATGGTGCCGACGGTGGAGCGGGTGGACTTGACCGTGTTGCGCTGCTCGATGGCAATGGCCGGCGGGATGCCTTCGATATTGTCCGCCTGGGGTTTGTCCATCCGGTCAAGAAACTGACGGGCGTAAGGGGAGAAAGTTTCGATGTAGCGGCGCTGCCCTTCGGCGAAAAGAGTCTCAAAGGCCAGGGAACTTTTACCGGACCCGCTCAAGCCGGCGATGACAAGCAATTGGCGCAACGGCAGGTCCAGATCGAGATTTTTTAAATTATTTTGCCGCACGCCCCGAAGTCGGATGCAGGCTGGCGGAGAAACGTCCATGAGCGAAAATAAGCCGGTGTGCGAAGCCGGTCAAATCCTTCTCTGTCAAGGGGTTTCCATTACAAAGATTTTTGTTGCACTTTTTTTGGAACAAGCGCAGAGTAATAGCAGTAGACCATTTGAAGCAATGAGAAATACGCGAGTCTTTCATCGCAGGAATGACGAGCAAGCAAGGACCGCCGGATTCACCGTGGTGGAGCTGGTGGTGGTCATTGCACTCATGCTTATTCTCAGCGCTTTGCTTCTGCCCGCCTTGTCCAGCGCAAAAGAGAAAGCCCGCCGCGCCGTTTGCAGAAATAACATGAGCCAGGATTATCTGGTGTGCATGAATTATGCGAACGACAATGGAGACGTCCTGCCCAGTGCCGCGGACAATTTCGGCAATTACCATTCCATTCGTCTTTCCGATCAAACCTTTACCAACTTGGTTTCGGTCTATGCGGGCGATACCAGCAATATTCTTTACTGTCCCAATCTCAGTTTTGGGGCCGGCCCCAACAATATCGTTACTCATGACGCTTACGGGTATATCATTGGTTACAGTTATTTGGCTGACGACGTAAAAACGACAACCAAAGGCGCGGACTCGACGATTTCGCCGGTCAGATTTACCATAGCTCCAACCAACGAACTATTGGCGGATGCGAATTATTGGACTCCCGGACAAACCAACCTTGCGCCGCACACCCCGGTCGGGGCTGCGATGGCGGTCAGTGCGGGCTTTTTAAGCACGGGAGCGAGCAATAGCGCCAGCCTGGGGGCGGTGGGAGGAAACATTGAACTTTTCGACGGCTCGATTAATTGGCGGTCGATCAAGTCAATGAAAACTTACTCAGCCTCTTCCGCCAACGACTCCTTCGGCAATTGGTAAAGGCACGGCAGCTTTCCTGCGATTCAGGGAGGGATCAGGATAAACTGGCCAAAATGGTCCCAAGGTTGTAATCTCCCGCCCGATCGAATGAAGATTCTGGTGTTGACTAACTTATACCCGCCCCATCACGCCGGGACGTTCGACAACCATTGCCAGACGGTTACTGAGTCTCTGCGCCTGCGCGGCCATACCATCCGGGTCTTGACCTCAAACCACGGCCTGCGCACCGAGCAGCGCGATGCGGAGATCGAGCGCCGCCTTCAGCTTAACGGTGTCTATGGCCATCCCGCCGTGGCCGGTTTCATGGAGCTCAAACCGCTGGAACTACGCAACAACGAAGTGCTGTCCGAAACCCTCGAACAATTTCAGCCGGACGTGGTCCATGTTTTCAGTCTCTATGGCCTCTCCAAATCGCTCATTTTCACCCTGTACAACTCGAAACGGCCCGTGGTCTATGATGTTTTCGACCATTGGCTTTCAGCGAATGTGCGGGAAGATCCGTGGTTGCATTTTTGGAACGCGCCCCACCTCCCGTTTTTGGCGCAATCCACCCGCAAAGCGCTGGAAATGAGCGGGGAACGCCTTCGTCTGGATTCCACCGCGCCGACCCGCATGATGAGAGGTTACGACCGTGTGCCCGGTATTTTTGGAGAAGGAAAGGACCTGGCTGCGGTGGCGCCAAACTCGATTGCCGGCTTTCGCTTTGACCGCATGTATTTTTGCAGTCAGAGCCTCAAGCAACTGACCGAACAGGTCGGTTTCTGTGTCAGCCATGCCGAAGTAATTTATCCCGGTATTACAGCAGCCTATATCGGCGACATCAAACCCGCCAGCGTGCCGATGAAGAAGTTCTTGGTCGTCACGCGGCTGACGGAGGAGAGCGGCGTAATGACAGCGGTCAAGGCGCTGAAGATTGCCCGGGCCGCCGGCCTGGATGTGCGGCTGAGCATTTACGGGCGGGGCGATTCCAGCTATGTGGCCAGTTTGCGATCCTTTGCGGTGGCGAACGAGTTGCCGGTGGAGTTTCTTAACGTCTCCAATCAAAACACCGATCTGGCCGAAGTTTACAAGAGGCACGACGTCTTGCTGCATACCCCGGAATGGTCTGAACCATTTCCATTTACCGCTTTGGAGGCCATGGGCTGCGGCATGCCGGTAATCGGCGCGCGCTCCGGTGGGATGGAGGAGTTGCTGCGCCACGGCGAAAATGCGCTGACCTATCCAGCCGGCAACGCGGAAAAACTGGCCTTGCGCATTCAGGAATTGCTTATTTCGCCCGCATTGCGCTGTCAAATGGCCGAACAGGCCCAAGCCGAGGTATTGGCCAAGTTCAATGACACCACAGTTATCGATCAAATCGAAAATTGTCTGACCGCTTCCAATTCTCAAGCTGTCTGAAATCCAGCCCGGCAAGGGTATTATGGCCAAAAGGGTGTTACATCCGTTACAATGTTGATAGTCAACAGGTTAAGGTGTTACACAGGGTGTTACAGGGGTGTTACATGTAACGCCCCCTCTGGTCAATTTCAGCCATATTCCGGCCCAAGCCGTTTTGATGAGTTTTGCGGCTTCGCGTTCGCCAAAAAGCGAGCCATCCGGGTCATCCCCAAATGGGGCAGCGCCGGGGTCCCATTTGAGGGTGGCCCGGATGGCGGTCGAGATTTTACCAACGCCCGTAACCCGGTGTCAGCATGTGGTTTGGGCGCACACCTCGGCGCTTTGGGGCGCGACTCTAAAGGAGTCGATCATCTTATGACCTGGCCCTGGAAAACGACTGCCTGCGGAAAAAAAACATCCCGCGATTATTTGAGGCTCATTTCGATTTGCCGTCCCGAAGGAATGCTTGAAGTTGTTTGGGATGATTATGCCAAAAGTGAATTAGCTTGGAGAAAACCCGAAGCGTTTCGGGACGGAGGTGATGCTCAACGACCTCGACTTCCTGCTTCACCGTTTCCTCGCTCAAACCAAGCAATTGCAGCAATTCGGTCAGGGTTTGGTGGCGCACCTTGACGTGGTTGGCCACGGCGCGGCCTTTCGCCGTGAGGGTAAAGCCGCGGTATTTTTCATAATTGACAAAGCCGCGCTTGGCCAGGCGCCGCACCGTATTGGAAACGGCCGAGCGGCTCAAGCCAAGCGAAGCCGCCATGTCGGAAACACGGGCATACCCCTTCAAATCGACCAACTCCTGCATTCGCTCCAAATGATCTTCGGCGGACTCTGATCGGATTGGGCCGGCCGCTGTTGCATTCTTCAGATTCGCGCTCACATGAGTCTTTTAACAGGCTGCCGATCAGGTGGCGAGCCCTTTCAAAGCGCATTCGCATTTGATCGTAATCGTTTGTTTTATGCTTAATACAAATCCATTGACGGCCAACTTATTTTGGCATATAAAACACAAGAAATGATTAGAAGTGGAAGTTATACGCAGGGCATCGGCAGGTCAACTTGTCAGAAGCCGCTCTCCAGTCTGACGCGTGCGGACGGGCAGCGCCGTGCAGTCGTTGATGATTATCTGTGACCTGCGATTCGGGTGTTCCGAAACCCAAAAAACTCATGAATACGAATGGCCCAACGTCCGCGAGAATATCTCTGGGCCAACCGCATTCCGCCAGACTTGTGTTTGCCGCGGTCTGTTGGTCGCTGATAACCGCACTTTGGGTTGCCGCGGGCGCCATTGATCCCTCCGCCTCGCCCGCAGCGTCCACTAATGCCACAACGAATCTGCCTCCCGCCCCCTTGGTGAAGAGCACCAGTGACATTGGAACAAATTCCCCCACAAAACTTGAGCAAGTGGTGGTTACGGCTGATTTGGATGCCGCCCGCGAGCAAATCGCGCCCAGCCTGGGTGCCGTCACTTATACGATAGGCCCGAACCAGATTCAGACCATGAGCCAGGGCGAAAGCTCGTCTTTTCAGCAGGTGCTTTTGCAAGCGCCGGGGGTGGTGCAGGAGGAATTCGGGGAAATCCATGTGCGTGGCGATCACGGTGACGTGCAATATCGCATCAATGGTGTTTTGCTGCCGGAGAGCCTCAATGGTTTTGGTCAGGAAGTCGACACTCACCTGATCCAATCGGTCACTCTGATGACGGGAACCATGCCTGCCCAGTTTGGGGACCGCACCGCCGGAATTATTGATGTCACCACCAAGACGGGTTCTCAACTCAACGGCACGGAGCTTTCGCTCTACGGCGGCAGTTACGATACCTTCAATCCCTCGCTGCAAGCGGGTGGGACTACGAGCAATCTGGACTACTTTATCGCCGCCTCCTTTTTGCACGACAACCTGGGGATTGACAATACCACCGCCAGCCCCACTCCGCTGCATGATATGACGGACCAGGAAAAGTTTTTTGGTTACTTTTCCCATCGGTTTGACCCAACCAGCCGGCTGACCTTGCTGGTGAGCAGTTCCGACGCGGGCTTTCAAATTCCCGACACGGCTGGGCTTGCGCCACTCTATCAGTTGGCGAACAGCCCTCCGTCCGACTCGGCTGCCGCCAACAATTACCAGATTGAGCAGAATTATTACGCAGTGCTCTCCTATCAGAAATCCGCGGGCGATCTTTCCTACCAGGTTTCTGGCTTTAGCCGATATACGGACATCCATTTTAGTCCTGACCCGGTGCAAAGTCTCATACTTGGCGGCAGCGCGGCTCAGGTGGACAACAGCGATTTGGCCAACGGCCTGCAGGCGGATGCATCTTACGAATCGGGCGATCACCACACCCTCCGTGCCGGTTTCCTTGCCAACTACGACGTCGAACGCCTCGATACGAGATCCGCCGTCTTTCCGTCCGCTAACCAATTCTCCCCCTCCGGATCCGGTGAAAATCTGCCGAACACGGTCGCGTCACAATCGTCCACCAGTCCCTACAGCATCATCGCCAATGGTGGCAACAGCGGGTTGACCGCCGGAGTTTACCTGCAGGACGAATGGCAATTGACCGATCACCTGACCCTGAACTACGGCTTGCGCTACGACCGCTTTGATGTTTCGTTCGACGACGAACAGCAAGTCAGTCCGCGTGTCAATCTGGTTTGGAAGATTGACAATGCCACAACGTTCCACATCGGCTATGCGCGCTACTTCATGCCGCCTACGTTGCAATTCATTCCGCCGTCCACCGTTAAAGCCTTCGAATATACCACCGACGCTCCTTTTAACGCAGAGGATGATCCTCCAAAAGTCGAACGCGACAATTACTTTGACATGGGCCTCTCGCAGCAAATCAGCCCGGCCTGGCAGATCACCGGGGACACCTTCTGCAAGCTGGCCAAAAATTTGCTCGATGACGGCCAGTTCGGCAGCGCCGTCATCCTCAACAATTTTAATTACGCGTCTGGCACGGTTTACGGCGCGGAATTGGGCAGCACTTACAAACAAGGGCCTTTCTTCGCCTATGGGAATTATTCCTACGTCCAAACTTGGGCGCGCGACTTTGACTCAGTTGAAAATGAATTTCCCAGCAACGAGATCGCTTACTTGCAGGGGGAGTCCATGCAACTGGACCACCAGGGGCGCTTCACCGGCTCCGGCGGTGTGTCTTATGATCTGCTCAAAAACCTCCGCGTCCATGCGAATTTCCTCTATGGCTCCGGCCTGCGGGCGGGTTTTGCCAACTTTGAAGAACTAAGCCCTTATTGCCCGGTGAACGCGGGCATCGAATACATTTGGAACATGCGCGCGGCGGGCATCCGCCAATTGAAGCTCCGTTTTGACATCCTGAATGTGCTGGATGAGCCTTACGAGCTGCGAAACGGCACCGGCGTCGGCATCGCCGCCCCGGCCTACGGCCCGCGCCGCGGTTTCTACGGCGGGCTTACCGCAGTTTTTTGATGCAACAGAAGACCCGCTTTATATTTTTTACTCGCGTCCGTGTTTTAGCCATAAAACATTTCTATGGCTTTCATACTTTATTTGGCATATAAAATACAATGAATGATGGGATTTGGAAGATTTGCACATGGCGCCGCCAGGGTAATTTGTCAGAAAAGCAAAATCACGGCCTGGCTTGTTGCGGCTTCGATCTGGCTGAATGCGGCGTCGCAAGTCCTCGCGGAGCCGCCGGACGACCCGCCCGGGCCTGCGAAAAGCGGATTAAGCGCGACGGCGGCAGGAGGGCCCGAGGAGTCTGGGGATTGGCATATGCAGAATACCGTCATCGGGCAGGGTGATTTCGGTTTTCCCGCCAAATACGACGGCCCAGCCAGTCTGAACAGCGAGGGCGAAGCTCAGGAAACAGTTACGCTGGACCTGTATGCCGGTGTGCGGTTATGGCACGGCGCGGAAGCGCATGTGGACGGATTGATGTGGCAGGGCTTTGGCCTGACACAGACGCATGGCATTGAGGCGTTTCCCAACGGCGACGCCTACAAAGCCGGCGCCGAGAACGCCCAATTTAATTTTGCTCGCTTGTTTATCCGTCAAACCATCGGCTTGGGCGGCGAACAGGAGGACGTGCCCGACGGCCCGCTCACGCTTGCGGGCAAAGAGGACATTTCGCGGCTGACCATCACCCTTGGCCGGTTCAGCCCATTGGACATTTGCGACAACAACACTTACGCGAGCGACCCGCACACACAGTTTATGAATTGGGCGATGATGGGCAACCTCACTTGGGATTACGGGCAGGATACCATCGGATATACCACCGGAATGACTGTGGAATTAAATCAGCCGAACTGGGCTTTGCGCTACGGATTTTTCGATATGCCGGCTGTCAAAAATGGTTTCTCGGGTGACGACCAGTTTCTCATGTCGCCGCAGAGCGGAAAATACGGCCCGTTTTCGACCTCCTGGGCCATGATGACAGAATTTGAGCGCCGTTACAGTATCAACGCGCATCCGGGGGTGATTCGGTTTCTGGCTTGGCTCAACGAAGCGGATATGGCCAGTTACACCGCGGCGACTGGCCTTCTGCTGGCCAACCCCAACAATGTGGCAGGGGACATCGCAGCGGCGCGCGCCTACCGCTACAAATACGGCTTTGGGTTGAACTGGGAACAGGAAGTGGCGAAGAACATCGGACTGTTTTCGAGACTCGGGTGGAATGACGGCCACGAAGAAGCCTGGACTTTTACCGATGTCAATTGGACGGCGTCACTGGGCCTGAGTGTCAAAGGCGAAGCATGGCACCGGCCCGACGACACTTTCGGCCTTGCCGGCGTCGTGAGCGGGGCTTCGCGCCAGAACCAACAATTCCTGGAGGCAGGCGGCGTGGACATGCTCGACGGCGACGGCGCGCTGAATTACGGCTGTGAGAAAGTTCTTGAAACGTACTACAATTTCAAAATCTACAAAAATCTTCACGCCACGCTGGATTACCAATTCATCATCGACCCCGCGTTCAATCGTGATCGTGGACCGGTGTCGGTTTACGGCGCAAGAGTCCACTGGGAGTTTTAGCAATTGAACAAGTCCTTATGAGTGAAGACAAATCAACGAACAACTTCTGACCCGGCTCGTCCGGCAGTTGCATTACCGGCTCAAGCGTGTCGGCCCACTTTCGATACACTTCGCAAAACCGGCTGTAATGGAAACCATCAGGATGCGCCTGACGGTATTGTTGCCAGAGCAAATGAAGGGTAGCGCCTTTGCAGCGCAACTGTTCATGCATCTGCGGCCACGGTGGAAGCTCCCTGATTGGAGCCGGTCGATCGGCGCCGCTGCCCAGCAGCTTGGCCTGCAACTCAGAATCGGCCAATCCTTCCGGCAGAGGCCAAGCCAGACCGGAGGCTTCGGCTCGTTGGAGGCAATTACCCACCGCGCTGACCGGCAGGCCGCAACTGCGGGCGACTTCCCGCACCGACAATTGGTTGTGATGTTTTAACGGATTGGGCAAAAGTCTATCAAGGGAATCAGTGTCAGGGGAATTGAAAACCAGCCTTTTTCTGTGTCATTGATCTTGCACCCTCACCCCGGCGGTGAGAGTCTGGCGAAGGAGATTGCAGAGAAACTGGCTTGGACGTGGCAATGAAGGTCTTGGCATTTTTCGGAACTTTGTTGTGGCCGGCTTTTTGCGTTTTAGCCGGGAATCCACCGTTGGAAACTTTTTGTCCGCACCTGCCCAGCAATGCTTCGATTATCTGGCAAGCGCCAACGAATCAATTGCCGAAAAAGCTTTGGGTTTATAAAAGACTTCCTCCGCATCCATTCCCAGCCACGTTAATTTCCAACGCAATCGTTCTGGCTTCACTTCAAAGCAAGGGATTTCCCAGCCCGTCAACGAACGACTTCTTTATTTCTGACGACAAAGGTTCGAAGTACCAGGCCATGATTCCCGTCATTTTTAGCATTACTCCCAAGTCCGGGACCATATCCTATTACAGGCCGCATCCCGACACGAACCTTTTGGAAATTCCCGCTGGCGATGTTGTGAAGCGGCTCGCCCGGACTCATGCGGTCCAGCTCGGCATTGACCTCGGGCAGGTTGCATCAGCGAGGCTCGCCCCGCATTTCAACAAGGATGAAAACTATAATGACATAACCAGTCAAATTTGCGGCCGCAGCGTCTTTTTGCCCCGCCTGCTTGATGGAATCTGTTTCGCAGATACCAGCGATGACGGAGGCAATGGCGGATTCTGGATCGAGTTCGGCAGTCACGGACAAATCGAGGGTTTTTCGATTGTGTGGCCAAGTCTTGAGCGTTACGAGCAAAGCCAAACGGCCAGCCCGCAACAAATAGTCGCATGCATTCGGGCGTTCAAGACGATGACGCCGCCTATTGGCCAGGAAACGAATTATTTTGCGCGAATTAAGAGTTTCGCGAAGGCAAAAGCATTGATCATCACCAAAATCATCCCATATTACGGTGAATGGGTTTATGGCGAAATGCCTACCGAAGATGTACCGTCGCCGATCATCGCCCCCTTTGCCGAATTGCAAGCCGTCGCTGATTTCGGAAACAGCAACACGCCCGTGCGTCTGTTTTCTCCGATTCTTTCCTCACAAGCGACTCAGATACTAATCGATAAAACCAAATGAGCTTTGATGCTTACTGTGACCCGGCTTTTGGGGTTACTGGGGAAGCAGCCAGTTCCGCGCAAGTCTTGTCGAAGAATTTTGCGCATTGGGCGACCTCGGGCATCGAATTCTCAAAATGATATTCGTATTCCACACAAAACGCGCCGTGAAATCCCTGGCGCTGTAATTCCTCCATCATCCCCTTGCAGTTTCCCGCCCCAGTGCCCCACGGCACATCGTGGCTTTTTAGTTCCCTCTTCTCCAAGTCTTTAAAGTGCAGGCAAATCACATGCCCTTGGAGGGTCTTTAAACATTGCACCGGGTCCAATCCGGAACGCATCCAGTGGCCGGTGTCGGCGCAGGCGCCCATCAACGGGCCGCGGCCTTTGATCGCGGCCAGGACGGCCTCCGGGTTCCAATAAAGTGAATGCGAAGCTTTGGGATGATCGTGGATGGCCACCTTGATGTTGTATTCCTTGCAGAGCTTTTCCACAACGTCCAGGGCATCGGCACTCGGTTCTCCGACCAGCACGTCGATGCCCATTTTTTTGGCGAACTCGAATTCCTTGCGGCAATTGGCCTCGTTGCCGGGCAGCGGGACGTAGGCGTTGACCACGGTCAGGTTTTTGGCGCGCAAATGTTTCTTGATATCCGCGATTTGTTCGTCATTAAGATTGGCCGTGGCGACGGTGTTGCTGCTGTCGTCCAGTCTAACCCTGGCGGCAAAGCTGAAATATTTCAGGCCGAGCGCGGCGGTTTTGTCCATCGCTTCATAAACGGTGAATTTCTCGAACGTGCGCTCGTGAATCGCCATTTGCCAGCCAAGCTGTTCAGCGGGCGTGAGGCTGGTTGCCTGCCCCTGGGTCGCCCCGCAAACGGAGAAGAGGAGCGCTATTGTCAATAATGATAGTTTTTGTTTCATAAAAGGTCAGCCCAGCTTCCACGGCGGCCGGTAGGCGCGGGTCATCAGACGCGTTGCGTCGGCGTCATCCAAAATGTTTTCGGCATGGGAGTCCCAGCGAATTTTGCGGCCCGCCAGCATGGAGATCAATCCCAAGTGGCCCGGGATGGTGGAGTGATGTGCCGTCTCAACAGGAGTAATGGTCGGTTTGCGGGACCTGATCGAGTCCAGGAAATTGCGCTGGTGATTGCTGGAGAGTGTCAGTTTGACCTTGCGCAGGGATTCCGGCAGTTGCTTCACGTCCGCCCAGTCGGGGTTGGACGATTCGAACGCGCCCCGGTTCACCCACACCCAGCCGTCCGGCCCGATCCATTTCGTGCCACTTCGGATTTCCTTGTAGCCTCCGGCAATGGTCATGGTCACATTATCGGGATACTTCAGTTCAATACGGTATTTGGTGCAGGTATTCCAAAGGTCATCAACGGGCGGAAAATCTCCGTGGCCCTCGACTTCCAACGGTCCCGAGTTGTCAAAGCCCAACCCCCAGTGGGCGATGTCGCAATGGTGGCCGATCCAATCCATCAGTTGGCCGCCGCCGGTGTTGTAGTTCCAGCGCCAATTCTTGTGGATCATACAGCGGACGTAAGGGCGCATTTGTGACGGGCCGATCCACATTTCGTAATCCAGTTCGGCTGGCGGATCGCTCGGGGTCCTGAATTGTCCGGTATGGCCGGAATCGTTGTGCCCGCTGGGCAGGCCCACTTCCACGTGCGTGACCTGGCCAATCAGTCCGTTGCGCACGATTTCCGCCGCCTTGTGGAAGTTGGCCACAGAGCGCTGCCATGAGCCGGTTTGCCAGATGCAATCGGCCTGTTGCACCGCTTTGACGATGGCTTGCTGTTCGGCGATCGTCTTGGCCAGAGGTTTCTCGCCGTAAATGTCCTTTCCGTGCCGGGCGGCGTCAACCGCCACCAATTCATGCCAGTGATCCGGCACGGCCAGCATGACAGCATCAATGTCCTTGCGCGCCAGCAATTCACGGTAATCATGATAGGGCTTGCAGTCCTTGTTGTTGTACTGTTTGTTGACAGTATTGACCAGATTGGTCAGGTGCTGTTTATCCACGTCGCAAGCCGCCACCACGCGGCAATCCTTTTGACTGAGAAAAGCTTTGGTGTTGCCGGTTCCCTGCCCGCCGCAGCCGATAATGCCCATGTTGATTTGATCGGAGGGACCGAAGGTTCGCCGTTGCGCCAGGGCGCGTCCGGTGAGGATGGCCGGCATGGCGAGGGCCGCGCTGGCCAGGAGAAAGCGCCGGCGACTGATGCTTGAACTAATGGAAGATGGTGACCTCATAAAAGAAAAGACTGGCGGAACAGTTGATTTAAGTCGAGTTCAAAAAAACACTTTAATTCTGGGAAAAAACGGACTTTTCGTTGTTTTTTTTGTTTTTACGCATCTATCCAAGTGGGGCCCGGGTGCCCGCGGACGCAGGCCCCGTGCTGCTAATATTGATTGCTCGGCCGCCCCATTGACAAAATTAATTGTTCGTGGCTTGTTGATACGCCGGTGAAATTTGCTTGTCTGTTTCCGTCCATGCGGAACTCGGGCGGCAAAGGACAAGCTTGCCGGGGAGGAGTAAAAAGGCTAGGATGATATGGAGATGCCCATTGAAACACGCGACGACCATAAACAGAAGAGGTGAGCTGTTTAATTCCCGGAAATGTTGGCGCAATGCCTGGTTTTGGGCCGCAGGTCTTTTGCTAATCGTAAACCTTCACGTTTTTGGCGCAAATTTGAAGGTTTTGCCCGGTCATGTGCCGGAAGTCATTTCGACCCTCACTCCAAAAGCCCGCCTTACGGCCACGAATGAATTGCGACTGGCGATCGGCGTTTCCCTGCGGGACCCGGCTGGATTGGATAATTTTGTCGCACAGGTTTCCGACCCGGCCAGCCCGAACTTTCGCCATTTTCTGACCCGGGAAGAGCTGACGGCGCGATTTGGTCCGACGGCGCAAGATTATGAGGCAGTAAAGAATTTTGCCGTGAGCAACGGCCTGACCATTAATCTTACTCATGCCAATCGGTTGTTGCTGGACGTGACCGGCCCTGCCACTGCGGTTGAAAAAGCATTTCACGTCACCCTGCGAACCTATCGGCATCCGACTGAAGCGCGTGATTTTTTTGCGCCGGACGTTGAACCGACGGTGGACATGGCATTGCCGGTCGTGGACATTCAGGGGTTGAGCGATTTTTGGCGGCCCCAGCCAAAGCTGGTGAAGAGGACAAATACCGCGAAAGGAAGCGCTGCTGTCCGAAACGGAAGTGCTCCTGACGGCTCGGGCCAGTTATTTGGAAACGATTTCCGGAACGCCTATGCGCCGGGGGTGGCATTGACGGGTGCGGGCCAGAGCGTCGGGTTGGTTGAGTTCGATGGATATTTTGCCAGTGATATCCTCAACTATGCGAATGCGGCCGGCGACGGGCGCACCAATATTATCGTCCAAACCGTTTTACTGGACGGCTATAACGGGCAGCCCTCCACCACCAGCATTGATGGCGCCGAAGTTGAAGTGGAATTGGACATTGAAATGGCCATGGCCATTGCGCCGGGATTGACGCGCATAGTTTCCTTTGAAGCAGGCCCATACGGAAGCCAGAATGATGTCTTAAGCGCGATGCAGGCCAACAGCAACATTCTCAATCTAAGTTCTTCATGGGGCTGGGCTGGCGGCCCAAGCGCCACCACGGACGCCATTTTTAAGAGCATCGATGCGGTAGGGCAAACGTTCTTCAACGCCTCGGGCGACAGCGGCGCCTTTACGACCGGCTCACGTTCCGCAAACGGCGTGGACAACCGACATGACGACAATGCGCCTTCCAGTAATCCCTACATCACGCAAGTGGGTGGAACTACTCTCGCCATGAACGGCGCGGGCGCTTCGTGGGCTTCGGAAGCCGTGTGGAACTGGGGCGGCGGAACCGCCAGCAGTGGCGGCATCAGCAGCTATTATTCAATTCCAAGCTGGCAGACCAATGTCAGCAACATGGCCTCAAAAGGCGGCTCAACCACCTACCGCAATATTCCTGATGTTGCGGCAAATGCGGACAATGTCTTTGTGTATTACGGCGATGGGAGTTCCTACGATGGCATTGGCGGCACGAGTTGCGCCGCGCCGATTTGGGCCGGTTTTATGGCCCTGATCAATCAGCAGTCGGCCGCCAACGGCGGCGGCGGGGCCGGATTGATTAATCCAACACTTTACAACCTCGCCGCAGGCTCAAACTATGGAACGTATTTCCATGATGTGACGTCCGGCAATAACACTTGGTCGGGTAGTCCGAGTCTGTTCTATGCCATGGCGAATTACGATCTTTGCACAGGGCTTGGCACGATGTCGGGACAGAGTATGATTAATGCCCTGGCTTACTCCACTACCGTCATTTCTGATATAACCCCCAGCCAATCGGTTTCATACGGGATAACAGCCATCACTCTGGCTGGCCAGGTTGTTTCCGGCACCAGCTTTCCGGCCGAGGGGGAGAAAGTCTCCGTAACGATTAACGGGAACTCGCAAACGGCCACCATTTATGACACAACCGGGGATTTTTCTTTGAGTTATGATCCTCAGACCATACCCGCCAGTGGAACGCCTTATGTGATTACCTACTCGTATGGCGGTGACGCGTCGTTGCATGCCGCCACGAATTCCAGCACCACGCTGACGGTGATCCCCGCGCCGCTGATCATCACGGCGCTGCCCCAAAGCAAGACCTACGGTCAAACGATGGTTTTAGGGAGCGGGAGCACGCTTTTCACCACCAGCGGGTTGCAAAACGAGGAAACGGTCGGCACCGTGACCCTGAATGTTAGCGGCAACGGAGGAGCGCCGACGGCGGCGGTTGCGGGTGCTTCGTATACTATAACCCCCAGTGCGGCCACAGGCGGAACATTCGTTGCGGCCAATTACAGTATTACCTACGTTGCCGCAGTTCTAACGATAAACCCGTTGCCGGTGATCCTGACTGGGACAGAGACATATAACGGGACGACCGCTGCGCCCGCTTCAGTTCTGTCCGTGGCCAATGTAGTTGGAAACGACAACGTTAATGTGGCATCGGGCGACGGCACCCTGGCGGGCGCGAACGTCGGGTCGCACTCGATCATATCGATTGGGACGCTGGCATTGGGCGGCTCATCCGCCAACAACTACACGCTTTCCGGCGCCAGCGGCATCGTCTCCATCACCAACCCGGCTGCTCCGTACTCGATCCTGTCATCATCCGTGGTCGGGAACAACCTGGTGGTGTGCTGGGAATCTGTCCCCGGGGTGGTTTATACTCTGCTGACAAACAGCAGCCTGAATTCCCCGCAAACATGGGGAGCCGCAGGCGCACCGATTACCGCGACGGACACAAACACCTGCTTCACATTGCCTGGAGGGATCGCCGGGAATGCCAATACATTCGTTCAAATACAGAGTCAAAATTAAGCAGCATCGGGGCTGTCGAGTGTGAAAATTCTCCGGCCCATATCTGGAGCGGCGGCTGTCTTGGTTCTATTGCTTGTTGTGCCTTGCCTGAATGCGGCTGCGCCAGCCGTAAGAGACCGGCGCGAGGCCATCGCCCGGCAATCCCAGTCGGATCGAATGAAACATTTTCCCGATGGGCGTATGCCGCCCAAACATGGCTGGCGGCAACCTTCGCTGGCGCATCCTCATGTCATAGAAAATCGGAATGTGCCGGGCGGCGTCGGCTACGGCTACTATTTTGACGACAACGCTCTCCTTTGGACCAATTGCTCCATCGCCGATTATTACGTCGTCGCTCCTTCTTCTCTTGGGGAAACCGTTTCTTTCCTTTATCTCACTTCGACGTGCAGAGCCCAGCTTGGCACAGAGTCCCTGGTCGCGTACGAAACCAACGATGAGGCGCAATTTTGGATTTTTGACTGGTCCCAGGCAGACGCGAACCCCTGGCAGGTGATGATCAACTTGCCGACCGACAATCCGCAGTACCTGGCCTTGCGGCCGAACGAATCCGGCGTAACGAATCAAATGGTCCATGTGCGCAACGGCACTTTCCTCCTCGGTTATAGCAATGGAAACTACAACTGGGAAAATCAAACTTTGCTCTTTGATTTCAACCGCGGAGGTTGGGATTTTGTTTACTCTTACGACTACACCACCGCCGAACTGACCGACAATATTCCCGTGGCGGGCGGGGAGTCGGTCGGATTCTGGGGGCCCATTGTCGAAACGTTTGAAACTTACCCGCAGATCAACCCGGTCGGTTTCGATCTCATTCGATTATTCCAGGACGGTAATTGCAATCCATCGTGGCTGACTCCGGCAAATTCCTACAGTTTTCAAATATCCTACAATGGCGGCCCGCCGGACAACGCCTGGAATTTGCTCACCGAGGCGCCCAACACCAGCTTTACGGTCTGCGTCGGCACAAACAGCGGGCCCGCTGGCATGGATAACGTCGGAACCTTATGTGTGACCGTCAATACCAATATTGCGTCATTTTCACTCAACCCGCCGGCGGGTTTGATCTCGCCCTACTGGATCATTACCCCCAGCAGCAATCGGTGGGACAAAACTGTAGTGGGGCTGCCTGCCGGCACTTACGCCATCGCATTCAGGGCTTTGCCCGGACTTTCGGCGCCTGCCGGGCAAGTGTTCAGAATTACCGCCAACAACGTTACGACAGTCCAGGCTTACGAGACAAACATGCCAATCTCGATCACGTCGTGTTTCTTCTCTGGGACAAACTTTGTCGTGTGCTGGCAATCTGTGCCCGGCGGCATTTACAATGTCCTGACCAATGCCGATCTTGTTTTGCCGCACACTTGGGGGCTCGCGGGCGGCCCGATCACCGCAACGGATACGAATACTTGCTTCACGCTGCCTTGCGGGATTAAGGCAAGTGCGCATCTGTTTTTGCAGATACAGCAAATACAATAGGCCAAAGAAAAGAGGCCATAAAAGAACCTTTGCCGCTGCGCGGACCGCGCTATGATTCAAGCGATGGCGACTGAAACGTTATTAATTGAAGCGGCGCAAAAATTGTCGGCGGAAGTGGAGAAGCTGCGCTTTGCGCTGCCGGTGACGCATGTTTATAACCCCTTGCTCTATGCCTGGAAGGGACACGAAATGTACCTGAAACGCTTTGGCCGGACGCGGAAGGAAGTCATTTTCCTGGGCATGAATCCGGGGCCGTTTGGCATGGTGCAAACGGGGGTGCCGTTCGGGGAAATCGGTGCGGTGCGGAACTGGATGAAGATAGAAGCCATTATTGAACGCCCGGCCAACGAGCATCCCCGCCGGCCCATTTTGGGTTTCGATTGCACGCGCTCGGAGATCAGCGGCCAGCGATTGTGGAAACTTTTTGCGCAACGCTTTCGTGAACCGGAAAACTTCTTCGAGCATCATTTTGTGGCCAATTATTGCCCGCTGGCCTTTGTCGAGGAAAGCGGACGCAATAGAACACCGGACAAGCTGGGATTGGAAGAAAAGGAACGTCTGTCCCGGGCGTGTGATGCCCATCTGCGCGCCGTTTTTGAAATACTGCGGCCCAAATGGATTATCGGCATCGGGGCATTTGCCGCCCGGCAAGCCGGCTTGGTTGTGGCAGAAATGCCGCTTAAAATCGGCCAGATATTGCATCCCAGCCCGGCCTCGCCCGCCGCCAATCGCGATTGGGCCGGACAAGCGGCCGCGCAACTGCAAGCCTTGGGCGTCTGGAAATAATCCGTCCAGAGCAGCATCTTCCGCCACCTCTGCCAGGGTGGGTTCGTCTCTCGCCTCGCGC
>Ga0182030_10005135_pt1 | contig 27844 bp, 30 predicted proteins | sample 812S3MmetaG_FD_121299 | JGI IMG/M metagenome (GOLD analysis project Ga0182030, IMG submission 121299) | Permafrost microbial communities from Stordalen Mire, Sweden - 812S3M metaG (Illumina Assembly) | ecosystem: Environmental > Terrestrial > Soil > Wetlands > Permafrost | place: Sweden... | reverse complement strand
CGGCGCGTGGTTCCGACGTGTGCGTTTCGTCATCGTAGCTCCTGATTCGCGGCGATAATCCTCGCCGCTGTCAGGCAGAAAATCCACTTAAGCTACTGTCCAAATTTGCAAGGCCGGCTCTCACGACGAACATCCACGCGCTGACCGAAGCGAACCGTCGCCCCATCGCCTTCACGTTCACGGGCGGAAATGTCGCAGATTGCTTGGCGGCAGCCGGGCTTCTCGCGCGGCTTCCCGCTTGTGAAAGCCTCCATAGCGACAAGGGTTGCGACAGGAAATCGATTTCTTTTTTAGCGCGCCGCTAAGTTTTTTCCACAATTTCCGAGCCGTCTTGGCGCTCCAGGAAAACCGTTGAATAGTTAGAAACTGTTTTCGATAGCCGTGGCTCAGTAGACTCGATCCGACAATGTGCAGATGAAGCCCAAGCAAACTGGGAGCATAGGCGTTTCCATCTCCTCAAGGATAGAGACACTGACCATAACACGCGAGCTGCCCGCATTCACCACGCAGCATGGATAGCCGGGCGCATCGCCCCGCGAGCCGAGTCCGGAAGCGTAAGCGCGAAGACGCATTCTAGCTTCCTTCCGCCAGAGGCGGGATGCGAGTGGAAGGTTGAGTAGTTTCCGGGGGCGCCGCGACAACTCACATGCGACTAGGCTCAATTCAGGCGCGGCAAGCATGTGGGACCTGGTTGCCGAGAGCAACCGGTGCCCTCTGCCGCTTAAATCAGTTGAAGCTGCGCTAATCAGCGCAACGCCCTTTGAGGTCCGCGTAGACGCTGTTGGCGAATAAGGCAGCAACTTTCCAGGGAGCACGGAATGGACAAGAAACCAGATACCCAAAGTCCGATTGAGGCTGCAACCAAGAAAGTTCAGTCGGGCGCACCGAAGACGGAACTGGAGGTCTCCGAGAAGCCGGGAAGGCATATACCAGACCCCATCGCCGTCGATCGACCCGGCTTCGATTTAGGCGGTTCGACAGGCGATACGACCGCGGGCGCCGGTCTTGGATTGGGAGAGGATGCAGGCGAAAGCTCCTCGGATCGAAGCCTGCCGGGACGTCATGCCGGCGCCACGCTTACAATCCCGCGATGGAGCGGCCCAATACCCCAGGAGCCCCCACTGTCAGACAAGGACAAATTATCCGTACGCAAAAACCAATAGCCTACAGTTGCGGCGACGCATGCAGCGGAGGAACTCCGCAGCGTTTCGATCATAGCATTTCGCGACGCGCCGGAAATTTCACGCGAGGCGCGGCATGCTCCGATTGACGTGATGATTGCGGCGGCGAAGCGCCGGGAAGCGGTTCCTCCGCTTGCGATTGCTCGGAGGCGAAATGTTCGGCAATCGAGGCGCCAGAACCATGCGAGAATGAAGCCTTTGTCTCATCGGCGGCGCTGGAAAACCAGAGACCACGCTTAACGTTAGGGAGCCAACAATGCCCGACATCAACTCCGACAAAGTCTGTTTCGTGATCATCAAGGCGCGCGAGTTCGATATTCAGGAAGAATTGGACGCCGACGACTCCAACGCCAGCGACGATCACTTCATGAGCGTTTACGCGAACACCAAGGAGGATAGCGTCCAGAAGGAGCTGAAGGAATTCATCGATAGCATGGACGAGGACGAGCAATGCGAACTCGTCGCCCTGTGCTGGATCGGGCGCGGCGATTTCTCTCCAAAGGAATGGAACGTCGCCGTCGCCGAAGCGAGGAGCCGACGCCAAGGTTCGCCAGCGGACTATTTGATTGGCATCCCCCTCGTCTCGGACCATCTCGAAGAAGGCCTCTCAAAGTTCGACCTGTCCTGCCAGGGCTTTGAAACCGGTCGTCTTTGAGCTTCAGGACTATCCAAGAGTTCACAGACAGCTCGCGCTATCGCCCGCGATCCGCTTGGGGTCGCTCGTTGCAACAGGCTCTCACTTGCGACTGGCCGCTTGCGGAGAAGCAACTTCACGGGCACGTCAGATTCTGGCCCGAGATAAATGGCGCAAACGATTGGGATTCCTAAAGAAGAGCTGGGTAGCCAAGCAATGGAAGCAGTCGGGCTACGATCGAACCCAAACAGACAAGAACCACCAATAGTTTGAGTAACTGCGCCAGCCGCGCTTCGGGACAGAATTTATCGATGACCCAAAACAAGATCGCGCCAAGGACAATAGTAATCAGAATTCCAATTATGAGCATGAGCACGGCAACCTCCTAATCATTCAAGCAGCTACGTTTGCGAACCCTTCCGCCATTCCAAACATCGTTTTGATAAACGCTTTAGACGCGTTCCCTATTTTTGGCCTTATCATTCCGTCCGTCTGTCTTCTGGGCCTCAATCTCCGCATCGCGCAATCAAGCCAAGGCGAATGCGATGCGGAGACATTGATAAACAAGCGGCGGAAGGGCGGCCTCCGGAGCCCGGCGCTAACGACCCATAAACGCCAGGAGAATGATGATCGGAATAGGAACGCCGAGCATCCAGAGCAGAATTCCACGTCCCATGACTTATCCTCCAAGTTGGATGCGCTTCACCAGCGCGTTAGATGGCTGGCGTCGAACTTGTCGTCACGGTGACGACCTCCCACACCGGCTCCCCACCAGGCCGCGCCAGCGCCGAGAACCATCGAGGCGGCGGTTAAAAAGGCAAGAAGAATTCCGCCTTTGCGCGCGGTTTCAGCCGTAGCCTTCGCCTTCTCGACGGAAGCCTTCATCTGTTCGGAAAGCGCCTCGACGCGCTTTTCGGAGTCAACATGCGAAAGCCCTGTGCGCGCCGAAACTACGCGCGCCAGATACGCCCGATCATCGTCGCCCAGAGATCCATTGGCGGTTCCCATCAACAAAATGCGCGAGATTTCCTGACGCGACGTCTCCAGTGCTCCGACACTGCTCGACGAGACGTCTCCGTCCCCTCGCGGCGCCTTAGCGACGCTAGAGGCAAGCGCATCGGTACCGGGCGCAATGCTCAAGTCGAGTGCTATTCCGGCTTTGCGCGCGCTATCATTTGCATCCCGCAACCTATCGGCCGCAGTCTTCACCTGAATGAAAATCGCGTCGACCCTCTTTTCGGCCTCCGCCTGCCCTAAACCGGCGCGCGCGGAAACAGCGCGCACAATATAATTACGATCATCGCTGCTCAGGAAACCATTGGTCGCGTCCGTCGCCAAAATATGCGAGGCGTCGTGGGGCGAAGCATCGATGGTGGCGCTACGAACCGGTGACGCGCTTTTGGCGGTCGAGGCGCTGTCGCCGTTCCGCAACAAGCTATCAATGCTATAGGCGATCGGATCCGCGACGGTCGCGCCGCTCGCCGCCAATGAAGTGGCGCCCAGTTTCGCCAGCTCGGAACCGCCTTTGACGCCGGATGACAGCGACAGCGTGGTGACAGCGGATGAAATCGACATTGTCGCAAGCGATGCGCCAATTGCCACGGCGAGAGCCCAGACGACAAGCCCGTGCACCCCGTCCCTAACTTGAACCTCATGGATCGTAGCGCCGTCCACGGGCCGGCGCATGCGGCCTGTGACGTATCCACCTGCGACGAAGCTGGAGACCGTGATCCAGGTAAACCAAAGCGCGAGCACGATGTAAAATATTATGGGCGACGGTCCGTGATATGGCGAGACGAGCGAGAGGCCAATGGCCGAGCCAAAGGCCGTCATGAGCACGATGATTGCGGAGGTAAGGATTGCGCCCGCGAAAATCGCCGACCATTCCACATAGGACGATCCCGTTGGATTGCCTGTAATGCGCGGGTTAAGTATTGATGTATCGGTCATTGGTTGAGTCTCCCTTCTTTTTTCCGGTCAGCGCAAACCGAGGAAGGAAAGAATTGCCATGATGACCACGATGAGACCCACGAGGTAGATAATCCCGTTCATAACGTTCTCCATAAATGCAAAGGCCTCTGGACGGGCGTAGCGTCATGCTGATCAACTTCGCGCAACCAGTGCAGCCTTGAGCGCCCTTTCCTTGGGCCATCAAAAAGACGGATGAGGATCGATTCCGCTCACGCCCTTCGATTCCAGAGGCGGTAGATGGAAAAAGCGACCCGAGGGGGCCGCTTTTCCCGCTGGGGATGAATTCCGGGTCAGGCCTTGTCGATAACCTTCTTGACCGCATCCTTGGCTTGGCCGAGGGCTTGCTGGGCTTCGCCCTTGAGCTTCTGCGCGGCGCCTTCGACCTTAAGGTTCGGGTTGCCGACTGCCTCGCCCGCACCCTGCTTGACAGCGCCGGCGGCCTCGTTGGCTGCGCCCTTTATCTTATCGCTTGTGCTACCCATGATCCCTCTCCCAATGATTTGATGACAACGCATTTTGTAGCGTTGCACCCGCCGACTTTGTAAGTCGACGTTACAATCATAGCGCCTGCAGGGTCGCCGTATAGGTTCGGAAATTACCTATCCAGAGCGGGAAGCGGAGACTAAACGCCGGAGAAATATCGAAGACCCATCACGGCGCCAATCAACATAACGATCCCACAGAACCATTGAAGGCGCTGGCATCGGCGGAGCACGGCGATGACGCCAGCAAAACGATCAAGGCCGGCGACCGCCGCATCTTTGTCGATACGGACGGGCGACCGTTCGACGACCGTGCGGAGTCAACCTTGCAGCAGCGAAATTTGGCTGCTCAGCGGGACCGCGGCAGATTCTCGAAGCCATCCGACCGCAGGTTTCTCGAAACTCGGCCGATGGAGGGGAGCGACGGGAGTGAGTAGTTTCCACAGCTGTCCCACTTCCTTGCGAGAGGCTAGATTAAAACTTACACAAGCTTGTTGCTTCTCATGGCAATGAGGATTGGCAGGTTTACGTGAATGAAAAATGGATGCTCCTAGGAATCGCGGTTCCTTTCCAGATTCTCTTTATTTTGTGGCTATGGACCACGAAGCATGGATGAGTGTGAACGGCGATGCGCTTGATCCTGATCGACAAAACCTCCGGCCTCATATTCGGTGACACAGCCAACTACCTCATGGCGAGACTGAGTGACTGGCGTGAAAATAATTCCGACGATGACAGCGACGCTCAGCGCCTCGCCATTCTGGCCGCAAGGCTATTGGACGAAAGCATCGGCGAGCACGGCAACGAGTACGGATTCTACAACGAAGGGCCGCGCGATATCCTTTCCGGCTATTTGGTTTATCGTGCTGATTTCAATGGGTCAGATGTTCTACCAGTCGTGACTGACGGCAAGAGCAAACATATGATTGCGGCCGTGCAACGCGACTGCCGATTGGAGGGAGTTGTGGAGTGTCGGCGGAGCCGTCGAGGTTAACGCCGCTGCGCTTGCAATACAGGCTCGATGATCCGGCTCCGCACGCAGCATCGTCGCGGCATTTTCGCTATTGCATTCACCGCCCCAATATAACGAGGATGGATGGTTCAACTCAGAAACAGGCGCGCAACTTGACTGTTTCGTTCCAGAGTGGAGCCCCTTCGTTGTCACTGTTTACGCAACAGAAATGAAAGGCGTCATGTGCGACGACACGAAGGGTGCGGGGTTGGAGTGAGGCTGCGGAAGCGCAAATTAGATAAATGATCCATTCCGTTATCGCATGTACGCTGATGTTGCAGCTGTCCATGACAACGAAGCTTGAGAGGGCCCATATCTTCCCCGAAGTGGCCGGCTACTGCATGGCGCATCCTTCCGAGGAGGTTTCCGTGTCATACAGATTCAGGGATTTACGAAGATAATTAAGTCCTAAGGCTCGTCGCTGACGCGCTCTTGAAGCTGCAGGCATTGAGGTCCCGTCCATCTTGATCGAACGCTCACACTTCGAAAATTGAGAATTGCGCCAGCGTCAAAATTGGCCGCATAACCGATACATGGGCATGGGAGAATGAGCAATGACAACCGAAGAAAAAGGCGGCCAAATACGCGAAGCGGTCGGAGTGTTTGGCGACGCGGACACCATGCAGCATGCGATCGATGACTTGCTAAGTTCCGGGTTCGACCGCGCTGACCTCAGTCTGCTCGCCGCGGAAGAGACGGTCAATGCGAAGCTTGGCCGAAAATACCAGAAAGTCGTCGAGATTGAAGATGATGCGGGCGTCCCGCGTACCCGCTACTTATCGCAGGAGGGGATTGGCGAGGGCGAATACGTTTTTACCGGAGGACTCGTCTTGCTAGGCTCGCTGAGTGCTGTCGGCGTCATCGTCGCATCTGGTGGCGCATTGGCGGCGGCGATCACCGGGGCCGCCCTGGGCGCAGGAACCTGGGGCCTGCTTGGGGAACTGCTCGCCAGATTCATTGGCGCTCAACATGCGGAATACATCCAGGAGCAACTGACGCATGGCGGACTACTGCTTTGGGTCCGTTGCTTGAACAAGGATCGTGAAGAGAGCGCGATGGAGATTCTGTCGAGGCATTCGGGCCGCGACGTGCATGTACACACTGTGCCAGCTGCCGTGTAGCGCATCCATGAGCGGGTAAAGGCCTGCGTTCATCCCATGGCAGCCGCGCCAGCACGCCTGATTCCAGGTATCCTTGTCCGAGTGTAAATCGGCGTGGCCCGATAACCCCAAAACTACCTGCTCACTTAGCGAGAATTCAATTGCTTGGGAGTTATCTCGTTTACAGCTTCAGGGCACGACGCAGAACCAAGCCCGCCGGATCAAGTCGATTCGGCTGGCGTTTTGTTGTCCTGCCTAGCCTGTCACCCTAATGCGGCTGTGGGGGAGCCAAAGCGTGAGTGGCCCCAAGCGCCAGTTCATTAGCAAGGCGCGCGGACTTGTACATATCCTTCCAAAGCATCCCATTCGGTTCGGATGCAGGTGCGCCCCGTTCTATAACGGGCGCGTCTGACGGAACCATAATTGTATTGGGCGACTGGATAGCCGGAGCCGTAATAGTATGGATTCTGTTGAGCCGCCCCGGCTGCAATCGCCCCAACCGCCACGGCGCCGAGCGCCGCGCCTGCAAGATCGACTCCGTAGTCATAGCCGCCGTAGCCCCAGCCCGGATAACCCCAGCCACCGCCGTAGCCGCCATACCCCCAGCCGCCACCCCAACCAACACGGCGGTAACCACCGCCACCCCAACCAACATGGCCATAACCACCGTGGCCCCAACCACCACGGCCCCTGGCCAAAGCAGGCGTCGCCGCTGCAATCCCTGCAGCGAAAGTTGCGGCAATAAGGCCGACTGTCAAACATTTGCGTGCTTTGATCATTAATTGTCTCCCTACGTTTTCACGCATTCCTCATGCTTTGGCGTACATAGGTTGGCTCTGACGAGGAGCCAAGTGTCCGCGCGCATCTAAATATTCCAGCAGATTTTCTGGGAGCAAAAATCAAGGAAACCTGGCATAAAGGGATGCGGAAAAAATCCTGCATGCCTCTCGACTCCTATTCGGCAATCTCGCAAAGGAGCTACCCAGTCGGAAATCAAATCCGAACATATCGATGTTGCAAAAGAGAGATTTGGCGTCTTGAGACTCCGACCAACGACCTGAACAATCGCTTTGTCACCGTATCCCAGTTCAGAGCAAGATGTATCCGAGCGTCATTGAAATAATTCACATGGGCAAGGGGAAATTGGCGTAGATGCAGCTCAGCGAAAGCGGCGACATGATCAAAACATTCTCATTGGATGGGGCCGATCCGTCGTTCGACATGCGCATTCTTCCATGAGGAGGGCCTGGTCAGGCTGTCATGAGTCCCCTGCGCGGGAAGTCGCTATTTAAATATTTGCCGCCCCGGGCGCACGCATATGATCGCGTCAACTTCTGAGCCTCGCTCTGGCCAAAGACCGTCGCGGTTCGGTAAAAAGCGTTCGCGCCCGCCAAGAGAAAATCAACAACGAAAGACTTGTCAAACCGACACCGTAACCAAATGTTAGAAACTGCTATCTGATCATTCGGGATATGTTCGATTGAGCCCCGGCGATGGCGCAGATATGACGCTGTCAACTAATCCAGGAAACCGTCATGCATCGATTTGATCCCATCGAACCGGGAAGCGCCGACGTTTTTTCCGGCTTCGGAGATAGGGAGAAAGACCTTCACAACCTTGAGGCTCCCCGCCTCTATGAAGAGGCTATCTGGCGTCACGAAGCTACGATCGCTAATGGCGGCGCTCTCGTTGCTGAAACCGGCGTCCACACTGGCCGCTCGCCTCAAGACAAGTTCATCGTGTGCGATAGGCTGACCGAGGCGTCGGTCTGGTGGGAGAACAGCCATGCCATGACCCCCGAACATTTTGACCGTTTGCGCGCCGACATGGTCGCCCACGCAAGCGCGATGGGTTTGTTTGCACAAGACCTCCATGCCGGCGCAGACCCCAAACATCAGCTCAAGGTGCGGGTTTACACGGAATATGCGTGGCATTCCCTGTTTATTCGCAATTTGCTTATCCGCCCGTCGAAGTCGGAACTCGCTGATTTCATTCCAGATCTTTCTATTCTCGATCTGCCATCTTTTCGCGCCGAACCTGAGCGCCACGGGTGTAGGTCGCAGACCGTGATAGCCATCGATTTCAGCCGCAAGATCGTGCTCATCGGAGGGACGAGTTATGCCGGAGAAATCAAGAAGGCGGTGTTCGGCTACCTTAACTTCGTCCTACCATCGCAGGGCGTCTTGCCGATGCATTGCTCCGCCAATGCCGACCTTGATAATGATACCGCGCTTTTTTTCGGACTTTCCGGCACCGGCAAAACGACATTGTCGGCGGATGCATCTCGTTCGTTGATCGGGGACGATGAGCATGGTTGGGGCGAAGAAGGCGTGTTTAATTTCGAGGGCGGCTGCTACGCCAAGGCAATAAAGTTATCCCGCGAGGCGGAGCCGGAAATATTCGCGACTTCGGAGCGTTTCGGCACGGTCCTGGAAAATGTCGGTATTGATCCTTTAACTCGCAGGCCAAACTTCGACGACGATTCGAGAACAGAAAACACGCGCATTGCTTACCCCCTTGACTTCATCGCGAATGCGTCGACCTCAGGACGGGCCATCCATCCAAGAAACATCGTCATGTTGACTTGCGACGCCTTCGGGGTCCTGCCGCCCATATCGAAGCTCGATCCCGCGCAGGCTATGTATCACTTCCTGTCCGGCTATACCGCCAAAGTCGCCGGCGCCGAAAAAGGAGTGCGTGAGCCACAGGCCACATTCTCCGCCTGTTTTGGCGCGCCATTCATGCCGCGACACCCTTCGGAATACGGGAATCTCTTGCGTGATCTGATTGCGCTGCATCAGGTTGATTGCTGGCTAGTAAACACGGGTTGGACAGGCGGGAAATACGGAGTGGGGCGGCGGATGCCGATCCATGTCACCCGAAAACTATTGCGTGCCGCCTTGAGCGGTTCACTCCTCGGAACAGGTTATCGCATCGACCCCTATTTCGGACTGGCCGTGCCATTGTCAGTTCCTGGCGTCGAAAGAGAAATTCTCGATCCGGCGAGGACATGGACTTCGGGGGACGACTATGAAGCGACCGCAAAACGACTCATCGATATGTTTCGGGAGAACTTCGTGAAATTCGAGCCGTTTGTCGACGATGCAGTTCTCGGAGCGCAGCCAAGCCTCTTGCGCGCGGCGTAGATCCCCGAGCTATCGTTTTGGCGACAAAGCGCGGGGCTCGCAGCGTCATGAATCGTAAAAAATGTCCGGAAACAGCGCCGAAGCGCCGTCCATGGCGCCCGTTTCGCGGTAGGTCATTGGCTCGGCGCCAGAATCCAATAGCTTGCCATCGATCACTTTTCCAAGCGTCAGAATATGGTCGCCAGCACGGTGTTCGCTCACGAGCTGGCACTCGAACCAGGCCAGACACTCGCGTAACAAGGGCGCTCCGGTTCGACCCGCCGTCCAAGTCGTCGCAGCCATTTTGTCGGCGCGCGCCGACTGACCATAGTGTGCGGCCAGCTCCAACTGGCCCTTTTTTAGCACGTTGACGCTAAACGCCCCGCCCTGCTTCAACAGCGCATAGGACGTGTGTTGCGGGTTGATGCTCAAGGCTAGCAGCAAGGGATCGAAAGACACCTGCATCACCCAAGTGGCAGTGAACGCGTTGCGCGCCTCTCCATGGGCCACGCCTACGACGTAGACGCCTTGCGTCAAGCGCTGAAACAAGGCTGCAACGGAATTGCCCATGCGTCTCTCGACCGTTTTTCGAACCCGAGTGCTGCCAAGGGGCCGCCCGCAGCATTACTCCCTGGTGACCGTCCAGATTATATCACTCTTTGGAAATTTGGATGTCCACACGGAGAATTTCCCCTCTCAGCGGCGAATAAAGCGGCAGCGAGACCAGCGCTTCCACCTCCGATTATATGGACTGCCTGCTGTCATTGGCCATAGAGCTGCTCCCAAGCTCCGTTTGAAAGCATTGAAGCAAACACCGGGAAAGCGGAAGCCTGCTCTTTCTCCACAACGACACGAAAGCGGCGATTAGCTTTTTAGATACTATGCATTTTCCGAGAGCGCAGCTGCTTCAGCCCAACACGTGCGCGCCACATTTTTTATGCACGCCATACACAAGTCGATGTTGTCCAGCTGACGCCGACTGTGACTTTTTTTAGATGGCCGTTTACTTTCCACGCAATTTGATCAGGCTTTTGAAGCGTCCGTTTTCGATTTCTTTCAAGAGCATTCTTGAGTCTTGCGGATATCGCCAGAATGCTGGCAAGGACAGCTCAGGATCAACCGGTGACGAAAGGCGGCGTCTCGCCTTTGGTCCGACACTACACGGACAGCCATCCCGCATCTCAGGCAACAACTCTTGCAATATGCGCCGCAAATAAACGCTTCGAGGACTAGTCCGGAATTCCCGTGAAGAACCGTAGCATTTCGCGTGAAGCATCGGGTCCATGCTGATCCGTGTATGAACCGTCCGGGTTTCCCCCAGACCAGGCATGTCCCAGTCCCTCAATGACCCAGTGTTCTGCGTGCGGATGGCCATCTGCGTCGACAATAACACGGCGCGTATAGGCTCGGCCTCCCGTGGAGCCGTCATGTCGCGTGACCTGGGCAGGGTGGGTGAGGTCAGCTCGAGCTTCGGCAAAAATCACCTCGGAGTTCGAAGGATGCACGGTTTGATCGGAGGCGCCATGAAATACAATAGTGCGAACGCGCTTATCCGCTCCCTTGCTACGCACCTTGTTCAGTGCAGGCGCTGCTGCGTTCGACCCGCTGCGCATGACGGAAAGTGCCGAAATCACATCAGTGGCTGCACCATGAGGGAGGCCAGAGTGAATGCCGGTGGCGGCATAAAGCTCGGGGTAGGTAGCGCTCATATTCGCAGCCATGGCGCCGCCGGCCGAAAGGCCCGCCACATAGACTCGCCTGGCGTCGATATTGAACTCAACCATTATCGTGCGCGTAATCCCTGCGATGATGCTCGGCTCCCCGGCGTCGCGCCTCTGATCCGCGAGACTGAACCAATTCCAGCATGCGGTCTGATTGGCATTCACTGACTGCTTCGGATAAGCGACGATGAAGCCATGTTCTTCCGCGAGCTGGTTCATTCCTGTCCCTACTGCAAAGTCGTCGGGATCCTGAGTGCACCCGTGAAGCATCACAATCAAAGAGCATTTGTGGGTTCCAACATTGCTTGGGACGTAAATTTTGTAGTCCCTCGAGCCTGCCTCGCATGCGAAAGTTCGGGTGAGATATATCGCTCCGTCCGGCACTGGCGTGGAGTGCCCTTTGCGTGATTTTGCAAACGACGCTGGGCCACGATGCAAGCTCGGAAGATCGGCCTGCCGTAACACCTTCAGGACTTCTCCCAACGGCATTCTGATCCGCGGGGCGCGAGGTCGTTCGGGAAGGATTTCGTGCAATTGTGCACCCGCTATCTTGGCGTCGTGCGGGGCAAGTTCGAACACTTCCAACTCTCCAGCGACGTTGGTTGGCGGAGCGCTCAGTCGAGAACTTTCAGGCGTCGCTTGATCCGCGGGCTCTCGTCCTAATAAGGAGCGCTGTATCGCCCGAGTCGCCTCAATAACGTTTTGTGCCCCTGCGAGCTTCGTGGCGTGACGCATCGCGGCGCGGAAGTCCATTTTCATTTTGCATCCTCATGGCGACAATGGAGCCCCCGTCGATCATCCGATGCGAGCAGAGAGCGCTTCCTTGACCTCTTTGCTGGCGTGAAGAGCGCCAAGGACTGTAATCGATTCAATTGTTGAAAGTGCGAGTTCAGGCGTGACATCGTCGGCGATCGCGGCCAGCCCGACCACTTGGATGTGCAATTTGCCGCCGGCAGCTTTCACTGCTTCCAACTCTTCCCGGCCATAGCGCCGTAACCCGAGTTCCAGTGTGCGCCTCACTATCGATTGCTTTACAGCGTCCGCGTGAACCGCGAGCTGGTTTCGGATAGCCGTCCTGATGAAGTCGGTGCGATTGGAATAGAAGCCCTCATGCACCAACAAATCGATATGCCCAAGATCGACGAATCCGAGGTTGATCGTGATTTTCTCGGTCTCGGCCGCCTTGTCGCGCAATCGGCGTATTTCCCCGGCCATGCCAACTCCATACACCATCCCAATGGATGGTGTATGGATGGTATAGCGCGAAATTGCAACAAGAAAATTCGCTAAACTCGACTTGGACCGAGCGTCGGGAATGACGTGAAGTGTCAGATCCTCACTTTCAAAATGAGGCTGGGCGCCTGTTAACCTATTGGACGTGGCTTACTCGCCCGGACCGCGCGCACGATTCGGACAACTTCCGTTCGGCACAAGTGCGGAAATTCCAAAAGCGGAATGACGTGATCACGATGTCATCTAAGGCGGGGTCCGCACAGAGATTTCTCTCCTTCCATTCAGTCCCTTGAAACACCCTCAACGTTCAACGACATTTCATCTCAGCACGCGCGCACAGATCCTTCGGAACCTTGGCCATAACCCCATCGCAGTCTACGTCGCCAAGTCCATCGAAATGACATTGAAGAATGAGGTGATAGTCATTCACCCAGATGAGGCGTTCCGCTTGACGATTTACAACAGCTTCTCGAGGAAGCGAGCGTTGACCCTTCGGTAGCCTTCGGCGGCTTCGAGTGCAAAGTGCGCGAGATCGAGACGAAAATGGTGAAGCGGCCGCAGAATCTGGTTCGAAAATCCCAGATGGCATTCTCAGTAATCGCGTTCGGTAATCGGCATTGTTACGAGGGAGAAATTGTCATGTGCGACACACGCCAGAACGATTTTGGCCTCATCTGCGACTATCTCGCCATTCCAACCGAACCACATCCGGCCATGTTTAATGCAACGATACGTCGATGGGTTTTGAAGTTCGGGTCCGCGAACGCCGAGAGTCTTCGTGGTGTTCGGCCGAAAACCCACACTCATTGGCATCTCGACGAGATGGTAGTGTGGATCGGCGGCCCGCGAATGTATATTTAGCAGGAAGTCGACAACGAAAGTGAAGTTCTCGTCGGCGACCTAGACCAAACAGCGGGCATGTTACCCGATAAGAAAGAGGAACCACCAACAAACAGATTTTTTGCGCCATAGAGCAAAGATTCTGACCGGCATTACAGGCGGCCGCCGTAGATTCAACTATGGAGGAACATCAAAATGAGTAGGCGCATTCTATGCTTCGTCATTCTTCTTGGCATGGCGGACGGAGCCGAGGCCCAATCGTGGACTGGAAACGCGGCCTTCTATACTCTCAGGGGTCGGACAGCGAGTGGCGGCTACGCGACGGAGTTCACTGCGGCCCACCGGACTTTGCCGTTTGGCTCCAAAGTTCGTGTAACTAACCTGCGTAATCATCGTTCGGTCGTCGTCACAATCACTGATCGGGGGCCGTTTACTCGAGGTCGCGTAATAGATGTGTCAAAGAAAGCGGCGCAAGCCTTGGACTTCCGTTCCGCGGGTGTGGCTCGCGTGCGCGTCGAATTATTGGCGAAATAATTGGGTTTTCGCGATCTCAGCTGTACTTGGCGTCGCTGGCAAGCTTACATATCGAGGACTTCGGCGTTAAAGGTCGGAGCTGCTCTGCCCGAAGCAATCCATGCGGCCGCTTACTTCTTCGAAGGGGCGGCGTTAGCGTTACGAAACTTCTCGAATGCATCGAAGATCTAGCCCGCATCAAAGCTAGCGCTGGCCTCTTGGAACTCTCACTCGATCACATGGGCGTAGGGACGCGGTTGGATGTGCAAATGACCGTGCCTCGGCCCTAGAACGGGGAAGGCCGCCGTTCGACTTACGCAAGCAGCTTTCGGCCCGCCAAGTCGGTTTACTTTCGCAGATGGTCTATGAGTAGTTTCCGAGCCTTGCCGACGGCGATTCAGTTTTTAGCTATGGTTAGAGAGCACGGAGTGGGTCGCGTCGGGAAACGCGGTAGCCACGCTGAAACACTGAAAGGGTCGGGCATCATGGATACCCAAACACTTCTCATAATTGTCATTCTCTTTCTACTCCTTGGCGGAGGGGGATGGTACGGTCGGGGACGCTGGTTTTAGGCGCCTATCCGGCTTCAGCGACTCTGAGTAAGGGGGCGCCTCAATCGGGAGCTGCATAGGACAAGCGAAATTGCGGCGACTGCGCACAAATATACTTCAACCTGCGGCGTGACGGTAACGTGCCCGAAAGAGGTGTATGGTCGACGCTAGCACGGCTGCCGAACGGAGCTAGAATCATAAGGGAGGAAGGCAAAGCCCTGGAGATTTATATTAATTGGCAGGTTCAGATGCCAGTCCCATGAGGGCTGGAAGCTAACCCCCGCCCATTCCTGAACGACGGCCTCCCTGGAGCCTCGTTGAACCGCCCTGCCCTTCAGGCTCTGCTGGATGAGGTGGCCGCCAAAAAGATCGACATGTTCGTGGTTTGAGAGGTCGACCGCCTCACGCGATCCCTTGCCGGATTCGCCAAACTGGTGCAACTGTTCTACGAACAAGATGTCTCTTTCATCTCGTTCACCCAACTCTTCGACACCACCTCCAGCGGGGGATGCCTGATGCTGAACGCGTTGGTAAGTAAAAGCCGTTGATGCATGAGGCTTAGGCATAGCCCCACCACGCCGACAGTCTCAAGTCCAAGAAATCCAGAGCGAGCATCGAAACTCGCCCTGGTCTTACTGCGTGCTTACGGCGTCCAATCGGACTTCAGGTTCGGCAACATGATCGGCTATTATCCCTCGTCATCTCCCTATGGCGCTCTCTCCCCGCCGATTTCGGGATAATCTTTCGCCATGCTGGCTCCATACAGCGGCTTGCTTACCCCCTGGTGACAGGTTGCGCAATCCAGCTTCGGACCATCTCCATGAGGACCTAACCGAGTTGACGGATAGACTGTCTTAAGCGGATCCAGATAGACATTATTAAGATCACGCACCAATTCGAGTCCGTGCCAGGCTACCACTCTCTGCGGCGTGCTTTCAGACCACCCGGAAAAGTTGCGCGTATTATGACAGAATGTGCAGTTCACACCCAGACCTTCTGACATGTGGATCATCAGGGAGAAAGTTCGCTCAGCGCTCTGGATGGAAGCGCCATCGCCCAGGGGCAATGCTTTTGTGCTCTCCACTCGAATTTGCTCCGCATTTTCGAGATAAGGCGCCTGAGGATCAATGGAAAGCGAGGTCGTTCCATTCGCTTTCGTTGGATGGCCGAAGCCATCATTCGTCGCTGCAAACCCACCCGCATGCGGCGCGCCTGGATTCTCGAACCAAATATTGGATGGCACCGGCTGCCCTCTGTGGCAAGTGTAACATGTCACGCCCGTCGAGGCGACATGCTCCTTCCAATCCTTGTTGATGTGGCGGGTCATTTGCAGCATGCGGCGGGCGACGATCTTCGTATAAAGACCGTCGTCGGCCAGATTGTCGCCATTGTGACAATAGGCGCAGCCCTGTTCCGGCGCGACCCATTGGGTTATCGCCAACATTACGCGATTGAACTGGTCCGCGCTGAGATCGTTCAGGACTTTCACGTTCTTGTAAACGGCTGTCGCCCTTTCGCCATCTGGCGAGGCTTTGTCTATCGCGTCGGGCAAGGCGTTAGCGGCCTGCAATATCCGCTGTGCAGCGGCAGTGGCGATCTGATCTTCGCCCGTACCACGGTAGCCGTTCTGTTTTGCGATTATGGGTGGGCGCCCCCAGCCTGCGGTGAGGAACATCGCCGCAGTAAGGAGAATTGCGAGTACGCTCCCAAGGGAGAGAAGACCGACTTTCATTGGACAGCTCCCGTGGCTGGAGCCGGATCGACCACCGGCGCAAAGACGTGGGGATAATCCGGAGCGATTCCATGATGCACGCCCCATAGATACCAATTGTCGACGACCGTGCCGGTTAGCAAAATGCCGATGCCGCCGCTCAACGGGCAAAGCACCGCGAACCACCACGCCCAGCGATGGATTGATTCCATCGTCGCGTTGAAGCCCATTGTCCAGCGCCAGAACAGCGCCGCACGCTCGGAGGCGGTTCCTCTGTCAAGAATCTGTTCGATCTCGCGTTCACCGCCAAACCGGCTTACCGCCAGAATGGTCGCTCCATGCATTGCGAAGAGCAGAGTCGAGCCATACAGGAAGGCGATCGACAGCATATGGAACGGATTATAGAACAGATTTCCGTAACGGATCGAAAAGGCCGCAGTCCAGTCGAGATGCGGAAATATGCCGAATGGAACCGCCTCGCTCCAATGCCCCATGAGCAATGGACGGATAAAGCCCAGCACCAAGTAGAGCCAAATAGCGGAAAGGAACGCCCAGGCCGTGTGCGTGCCAAGGCCCAACGCCCGAGCGCGCCGATAGACCCGCGCCCACCACAACAGTAGGGAGGCCGTAAGGAAGAAGCCCGCAATCAGCCACCACCCTCCTTCATTGAGAGGTGGAAGGACTTTCAGCCCATATTCCGGCTTGGGCGGCTCCAGAGCCAACCAGGGAAGCTGCCGCACGAACTGGACGGGACTCCAGTTGACCGAAGCCCACATATTGAGGCCTATGATCTCGAAGGCTATGAAGCCGAAGGCCAACGAGAGCGAGCCGAGGTAGCCGAGGTAAATAGGTCCGACTTGGGCGTTACCGATTCTGCCGAACAAATGAACGAAAAAACCCTTGCCGGTTCTCTCAAGTTTGGGAACAGCGACTCCGGGCTCTGGCTCGGCGCTGCGGACCTGGACCTGCGTGAAGATGTTTTGATAATAAGACACGAGCTCTCTCCCTCATCCTAGCGCCACACTGGAAGATTGAGCCACCAGTTCCACCACTCTGGCCAGCCACGCGTCCAGAAGGGCCCGCTGATGATGATGCAGACTGCACTCCAGAACACCGCGGACAAGGCGAGGAACAGACCCAAGCGATGAATGCCGAGCGTGCCGATCGAATAGCCGATGATGTCGCGGAAAAACGTGTCCTCGTGTTCCGGCGTCTTGACGTTCTCGCCCTTTGCGGGATTGGTCGCCGACAAGACCAGCGCGCCATGCAAGGCCAGAGCGAGAACAGTCGTGAAGAAAAACGACACGGCTATCATATGCGCTGGGTTGTAATGAAAATGGAGATATTGATAGCCGGTGTTCGACACCCAATCGAGATGGCTCAATATTCCATAGGGAAAACCATGCCCCCAGGCTCCAAGCAGCAGCGGCCGGATTACGACGAGCGCCACATAGGCGAGTATGGCGACGCTGAAAGCAAAGGGCACGTGATAGCCGATGCCGAGCTTGCGGCAGATTTCGACCTCGCGCAGCGCCCAGGACACGAAGGAGCCAATCGCGCAAATCGTGATGATTTGCCATAGGCCGCCTTCCTTCAATGGAGCGAGCGCCAGACCGTATTTCAGATCCGGTGGTGCGATGCTGATCTGCCAGACGTTCCATGTTGGACCTAAGGCGGCGCCCCACAGGATGAGCGCCGTGCCGAGCCCGGCGAAAAGAATGGTCGTTACGCCGAAAAAGCCGACGTAGAAGGGTCCAACCCAAAAGTCGAAGAGGTCGCCTCCAATGAGCGTGCCGCCTCGCACACGATATTTTCTTTCAAAACTCAGCAGCGCCATAGCGAACACTCCCCTTGAGCTTAGATTTTGCTCGATGGCGACGGGCAGGCGTCGATGGCGCCCGTCCGAAGCGTTTCTCGTTTGACTGCTCCGGTGGAGGATTAGCCGAAGAAGGACGACTCCCCACCCGGAATCGTCTGCTCGATCTGTCCCGTCTTTTGTGTGTGCGGACCTTCCAGCCAGTTGAACCTGTCGGTGCTGAGCAATATGAAGTGAATCAGCAACGCGAGCGTGAACAGAAAGGTAAACAGCGCAACCAGAGTCCTGCGCGGATCGAACAAGAGCCATATTTTATACATAGCTATCTTCTCCTCAGCTCAGGAAGGTCATCAGCCCCTGCATGGCGTTATGCGCGCCATCCAGCAGGGCGTATCCCTTTACGCCGGGCAGCCAGGGCCGCCAGTTCCACACGAGCACATGCGCGATGATCGCAATCACCGTGAAACCGATGAAGCTCGTAATGAATAGAGTGTGGAATTCCTTCGCTTCGTCCTCTGTCAAACCTGACAGTGACGATCTCTCTTTATCGTTGGCCATCTCTTTGACCTCCGCTAGGGTTACCGCGCACGCCATACGCGGCGACAATGTCGTGACCTGAAATCACGACGGGCGTTTCAGCCGGCTCTCCCGGATGAATTTCGGCCCCATCTCTCATGGCGTCAGAGCGTAGGACAGGGCGACGCAAACTTTTTCCCGGATTTCGTTAAATCCGATGCTCAGGGCCTGCTCCTTGCCGCCAACCAACACGCCGGAAGCGAGATGGGTTAAACCCTCTGCGACGAGAACCAGAGGGAAGAAGAGCACGAAAAGGACATAGAAGCTGACCAGATCTCGCCTCACGGAGAAGATCGAATGGACTAGCGACCGCATGGAACTGCCCTCCTTTAAATCCGGTCCATTTCGCCATTTGGCAAAACGGGATCCGAAAGACATTTATTCGTGGTCATCCACGATTTGCTTGAATGAACGCGCTCTTGCACGAGGCCAAAATCAGAAAGTGATGCGATCATGCATCGCTCCTTTCCTTCAACCGTTCATGCGCCTTTCCAACGCGCGCTTCGCTCACGCGCTCTTCTCCCGCGAGACGGGTCTCGCGTTCAGCGGCGTCGCGCAGACGTTTCGCGGCGGAGATGCGAACAAGGATCGGAGCGGCATCGACGAGTTCATCGAGCCTTGATTTCGCGCCTTCGTCCCAGGCGAGCTCGCGATGCAGGCGCGCTGGCGTCGCCTCGACCTTGTCGAGCTCCGTTCCAAGCGGCAAAACATGAAACAATGCGTCGAAGAGAGCGTTGCATACTTCCTGAATGAGGAAGGTCGCGCCCGCATAACCCATGAAGGGCGTGCCGGTATGTCTGCGAATGATCGCTCCGGGGAAGGACGCGGGAATATAGACTGCTCGCGCGCCAATCTCCGCCGCATACATTCGTTCATTGTAACTGCCGAACAACACCAGTGGCGGCTTTTCCTTCACAGCCTGACGCACGGCGGCGTTGTCGGTCTTCTCGCCCGGACGCCGCGCAATCGCGAAGGTGCATGGCAGCCCCATTTCCTCTTCGAGAAAATTGCGCACTCCGCGCACATAGGTTTCGCTGGCGACGATGGCGAATGACGCCGTGCCGAAGAAATCCTGCGTGACAGAACGCCACAAGTCCCAGATTGGCTTGATCGTCGTGTGTTTCTCGCGCGCGATAAAGGGTTCGGGATCTATGTTCAGCAGCTCGCCCAGTTTGCGCAGGAATTTCGTGGTGCTGTGCAGTCCTATCGGCGCCTGCAGATAGGGCCGATCCAACGCCTCGCAGAGCTGGCGTCCAAATTCGCGATACATGCATACGTTCACCTCGGCGTCCGCCAGTCGCGCGACATCCGCGACATGACTGCCAAGCGGGAACACCATATTCACCTGCGCCCCAACGCCCTCGATCAGACGCCTGATCTCCGCGAGGTCGGACGGCATGTTGAACACGCCATAGCTAGGGCCGATGATATTGACCTTTGGCCGCACGCCCGGCGCGGCCGCTTTGGCTTTCGGAGCATGGCCCTTCTTTGGCCCGAACTCGCTCCAGAGCCAGCTCATCGCGCGATTGGCGCATTGCCACTGGTCCTCGTCGATGGTGCGCGGCAGGAAGCGCTGAATGCCCGTCCCTTCCGGCGTAACTCCGCCCCCGATCATTTCGGCGATGGAGCCCGTGACGACGACGCTGGGAAGATCGGGATCGAGCGTCGCATGCGCGCGCTTCATTGCTCCTTCCGTACCATGGCGCCCGAGTTCTTCCTCGGAAATGCCGGTGACGACGATAGGTAATTCGTGCGGCGGCAATCCATCCGTGTAGTGCAGGACGGAAGTAACCGGCAGATTCTCGCAGCCCACGGGTCCGTCGATAACGACCTGAAGACCCTTTATGGCTGTGAAGACATAGACGGCTCCCCAATATCCGCCAGCGCGATCGTGGTCGAGGACTAGCATGAGCCCATTTCCTCAACCCGCTTCTGCCCCATCTTGGCGCGCTGCTTCTTTTTGAATTCGGGACGATCGTTCGGCGTGTCCTCCCATATTCCAGAGGAGAATCCTTGGCCGACACCGTCGAAGAAGCTGTTCATTTCATCGAAACGACGACGATTGCCGATGGCTGCATTAACGACCTTGGCCAAGGAGCCGGCGCCGGCGACACCCATCAGCGGTCGCGCGGAAATCAGATTGGTGAAGTAAAGCGCCGGCGTCGCCAGCTGCTTGGCCTTTTGCACGACGGGCGTGGTGCCGATAGCGAGATCGGGTTTGAATTCAGCAAGAGCCGCAAGATCATGTTCGAGCGATGCGCGATATTGCACGTGAACGCCATTGGCCTCGAGCCACTCGCGATCCGCTTCCGAAAAGCGCGTACGCGGGCAGGCCGTGCCCACGTAACGCAGATCGGCGCCGCTCTCGACAAGCAGGCGCCCGACGATCAGTTCCGACCCTTCGTATCCCGAAAGCGTGATGCGGCCTTTGATCGGCGTCTGAGCAAGTGCGCCCTTGATCGCCGGCAGCAGGCGATTTTTCGCGGCGCCGACGACATCGCCCTTCACGCCACAGAGCTCCGCGATCGAATCGAGCCAGGCCGCCGTGCCGTCATGACCGACCGGAGCCGAGCCGACGACCTTTCGGCCGGCGGCCTCGAATTCGCGCACGCAGGCTGTATAAAAGGGATGGATCGCGGCGACCGCCTCGCAATCCAGCGCGCCGTATAGCTCGCGCCATTCGCGTGTCGGCGCGACAGGCCCGGCGGCGAGGCCGATTAAATCCAGCATGCCGCCGATCTGCACGGGATCCACTGGGAACATCTCGCCGAGCAGGGAGATGGTCGGTTTGCCGCTGCGTGGGGTTCGCGGCGCCTGAACAGGCCCTTGTTCCGCTTCAAGGCGCGCGAAGCGCAACATGGCTCCGGCCAGGACGTCCTTGGCTTCCGCATGCGTCGGCACGCCGAAGCCAGGAACATCTATGCCGATGATGCGCACGCCATCGATCTCCTTGGGCAAAAGCCGGAGAGGAACGCCGGAAGCGGTCGGCACGCAGAGGTTGATGACCACGATTGCGTCATATTTCTCTGGATCGGCAAGTTTGAAGACAGCCTCGCGAATGTCTTCGAAAAGCTTGCCCGTCACCAAAGTTTCGGAATTGAACGGCACATATCCGACCGTGCGGCGGGCGCCGTAAAAATGCGAGGTAAAAGTCAGGCCATAGACGCAGCAGGCAGAGCCGGAGAGTATCGTCGCCGTGCGGCGCATGCGAAGACCCACGCGCAGGGAGCCGAAGGCGGGACACATGCTCTGTGGCTGGTCATGCGGACCCGTTGGATAGTCTTTTGCGTATTGCCTAAGCGTCTCGCTCAATCCTGCCGCCTTCGCTGCAGCGAGCATCTTGTCCTTGCCTGCGTGACAGCCAAGACCATCGACGCTTGCCGCCTCGGCATTGACTTCGCGCGCGGCTTCTATCTGCAATCCGTCGGGCATGTCATTCGGCGCGAGATGGTTCATTGTTCCGCTTTCGGGTTCACACGGCGTCGTACACGACTTCCAGCGAGGGTTTCGCGTTGGACGAGGCGCCGCACATGTCCTCTATCGTCGCGGGTTCGAGCACGACATTGCGGCCGACCGACTCGCCGCTGAAGAGCCCGAGCAACTGGTCTTGCGTGAGCGGCTTGGGCTGGTGCGGTTTGGCGTCAGTGACGTTGGAAGCAAGCGTCTCGAACAGTGACCCCCAGCGCCCTTCAGGTCGGCCGATGATCTCGTAACTTGCGCTCTTGCGGCGGATGTCCTCGTCGGCGGGAATCGACGCCAGGATGGGAATGCCTGCCGCTTTGGCGAAGGCCTGCGCCTCTCCGGTTCCGTCGTCCTTGTTGATGACAAGGCCTCCGACGCCGACATTGCCGCCCAGCTTGCGGAAGTATTCGACCGCCGAACACACGTTGTTTGCGACATAGAGCGATTGAAGATCGTTGGATCCGACCACGATGACCTTCTGGCACATGTCGCGCGCTATAGGCAGCCCGAAGCCGCCGCAGACAACGTCGCCGAGAAAATCGAGCAACACATAGTCGAATCCCCAGTCATGAAAGCCGAGTTTTTCGAGGAGCTCGAAGCCGTGAATAATGCCTCGCCCACCGCAGCCGCGTCCGACCTCGGGACCGCCAAGCTCCATCGCGAACACGCCGTCTCGTTTGAAACAAACGTCGCCGATGACGACCTGATCGCCCGCAAGTTTCTTCCGGGTCGAAGTTTCGATGATGGTCGGGCAGGCTCTCCCCCCAAAGAGCAGAGAGGTCGTGTCGCTCTTGGGGTCGCAGCCGATCAGCAGAACCTTCTTGCCCTGCTGCGCCATCATGTAAGAGAGATTAGCGAGCGTGAAGCTCTTGCCGATGCCTCCCTTGCCATAGATGGCGATAATTTGTGTTTCCTTCTTGGCCGCGGTCGGAACGGGATCTGGCTCGACAGACGCTTCGGCGCGCAAAAGATGAGCGGGCGGATTAGCAAGCTCGGCGGCCGTCAGGAAGCCTTGTTCGATGTTCATGAGCATGCTCTCCAGTCGAGGACCATCTTCAGGCAGGACGGATCGTTAAAGGCGATCGGATAAGCGCTCCCCGCGCTTGTCGCCGGCTGGCGATGCGTGACTAGGTCGTCAAGCGAGAGGCGGCCTTCCTCGACCAGGCGCGCGACGGCGGCCAGATCGGACTCCCGCCATTGCGCGGCCACGCGTATGCGCGCTTCGCGCATGAATGCCGGCGGGAAGCTGAAAGTGAGCGAGTCGTAAAAGCCGGCGAGGACGATTTCTCCGCCAGGGGCCAGCCGCTCGACAAGGTGATCGAGGATTGCGCCATCGCCACTGACATCGAATATGTTTCGATAATTGCGGCGAGGATCCTGCTCAGGGGAGATCACCGCATAACCTTGCGCGCCATCGACGCGCGCGGCGTTGCGCTCCCAAACAACAGGCGGTTCACCGCCCGCCAGGAGGCTGAGCCGCGCCAGCAACCTGCCGAGAACTCCATGCCCGACGATCAGGTCGCCCTTGCTTAGTTCGACGCCAGCGCGTGCGTGATAAGCGGTAGCGGCCAGCGCTAGGAGAATGCCCTTCTCTTCGAGGGATCTGGAGACCGGGATGGTGCGTGCGGCTGGCGTAACGAGATGCGAAGCGGCGCCCCCGAACAATCCGCGCACGGCACCAAAGCAGCGCGCGCCGGGAACGAAGACCCTTTGCCCTACCGACAGCCGCGATTGCGGCCCCGCCTCGACAATCTCGCCGATCGTTTCGTAACCAGGCACGAGCGGGTAGCCCATGCCCGGGAAATCCGGCATGCGTCCGTTAAACAACAGGCGCTCGGTTCCGGTGCTGATTCCGCTCCAAAGCGTCTCTACGACCGCATCCCCCTCTTCCGGCGCGTCGAGAGCCAACTGGCTCAGCGACAAGCGCTCGGGCTTTTCGAGGACAACGGCGAGAGTGTTCGACATGACCGGCCTTTCAGCCCAAACACGGTGAGGTCAATTTGGCCTTTTGTAATCATATAATGACATATTAAAACGTCAAGTATAAATTACACTTTCTTGGCCAATATGGCTCCGGCAATGAGCGGTCGGTGCGTGGGAAGTTCGCGAATGCGCGAAAAACCGGCAATTTGCAGAAGATTTGTCAACTCCGCGACCGTGCGCGGGCGGCCGCGCCCCATTGCCTCAAGATAAAAGCCGAAATAGGCGTCGCCGATGGGCTCGGCGCCGGGCGTTCCGGCCATGGGTTCGGCGATCAGCAGCTCTCCGCCGACTGGCAGCGCCTCGAAGACTGCGCGCAGAACGACCAACGCGGATTCATCGTCATGATCATGCAGCACTCGAATTAGCGACGCCGTATCGGCGCCTCGGGGCAAGGGGTCCCGCAGAAAGTTGACGCCGACGATCTCGATTCGCGCGCCAAACTCCTGCCCGGCCAGTTTGGCGCGAGCACGCTCGGCGACAGGGGGCAGATCCAGCAGTTTGAGATCCAGTCGGGGCCAGCGGACCGCAGCCGCCGCAACGAAGGCCCCCTCGCCGCCACCCACATCCATCAGACAACCGCGCGTGTCCAAGGGATATGCGTCGAGCACATCCTGGGCGATCAGCTCCTGCGAGCGGGACATCAGGGCGCTATAGGCTTCGTAAATTTCCGTCCCGACTTCCTGGTCCTGGACGCGATACATCGTTTCCGGCTGTGGTCTCTCGGCCGCATAAGGCCAAAATGCCGAAAGGCGCGTCGAGACTTCGCCACGCAGAAGCGCCACTGGATCGCGAAGATCGTCATAGAGAAGGGCGTGATGCTCGATGAAGGCGAAGACGGAAGGATTGCCAAGCAGAGACGCGCCAAGATCGTCGAGCGCAAATCTTTCATTGGGCAATGCGCGAACAAGCCGCAGGGATATCGCCGCGCGCAACAGACGCAGCGCGGCGGCGTCGGACAACCCAAGCCTTACCGACAGAGTGGACAAGGCGCAGGGCCCTTCAGCCAATGTCTCGAATAGCCGCAGCCTCACGCAGGCGAGTAGAATCTGCGAATAGACAAAGCCGGCGCATAGATCGAAGAGCTGGCGCGTCCGTCGTCGGGCGACAAAGCGCGTAAGCGGCGATGCCGCCGCCCACCGCTGAAAACGCGGGTCGGCGATAAGCTTGTTACGCAAGTTGAGCCAGCGTTCGCGCCAGCGCGCGTCCCAAAAATGCGCGATAGAAGCCGCCGACACGACGGTGCTCGATCACGCGGCCTGGCTCGCCAATTGTTTGGGAAAGAACAGGGCGGTCTGGGCCTTTATCTGTTCGCGCAGTTCAACCGCGCCGGGGCAGCCCGGTATGGAGTCGATAGCGCCCTTTACCAGCTCCTCAAGCCGGTTCTTCGCTCCAACGACCCCAAGCTGCGCCGCGGCGTTTGGACGTAGCCGCGCCGCATCCTGGCCGATCGGCTTGCCGAGTTCGGCGGAGTCGCAAAGGATGTCGCGCAGATCGTCAGCGACTTGATAGGCCTCCCCCAATTTTTCCCCAAGCATCCGCCAGGGTTCTGCGGCGGCGCCCGCGGCGGCAGCGCCCGCCACTGTCGCCGCCACGAACAGCGCTCCCGTCTTTGCCCGCTGATAATCGGTCAGCGGTACCGCCGCCTCGCATTCCCAGGCCTGTCCCGCGACAATGCCATTGGGAGAGCCGACAGACTGAGCGATAGTGGAGAGCAGGATCGACATGCGCGAAGGGTCGCGCGCCGCGCCTTGCGCAAGCGCTTCGAAGGCGAGGACTATCAAGGCGTCACCTGTCAGCACCGCGATCGGCGAGCCAAATTCGACATGAACGGAAGGCTTGCCGCGCCGAAGTCCCGCGTCGTCGAAACAGGGCAGATCGTCGTGAACGAGCGAGGCGCAATGCAGCAATTCTATTGCCGCCGCAGCGGCGTCGGCTGCTGCGGGATCCCCGTCACCGCAGGCTCTGGCCACCGCGAGGCAAAGCTGTGGTCGAATACGGTGACCGCCGGGAAAGACCGCATAACTCATGGCCGCGGCAAGGAGGGATGGGGCGCCCGCGCCCTGGGCGCCCGCGACAGCCTGCTGCAGCGCCTGCTCGATGCGTTCCGAAGTCTGCATGACCGCTCCCTTCATGTGTCATCTATATTGGTCATTCTATAGTGTATTGTATTATTGACACACTCTGCGCGTTCGATCAATGTCATTCTTGGACGATGGGGCCATCGCGTTCGCGCTAGCCGAGAGGCGTCTCGGCCAATCTGCATTAAGGAGCCAACGAGGATGCGCACTCGCCGGATCGTGGTCATTGGCGCGGGAATTGGCGGATTGGTCGCGGCCCTGTTGCTCGCATCGCGCGGTTTCGCCGTGACGGTGATCGAGAGCGCCGCAACGCCGGGAGGGAAAATGCGAGAGGTCGCGCCGAACGGCGCGAAGATAGACGCGGGCCCTACGGTCTTCACGATGCGCTGGGTATTCGACGAAATCCTGGAGGAAGTCGGCATATCCTCCCTGTCCGACCGCCTGACCCTCCTGCCCCTAGAGACTCTCGCGCGTCACGCCTGGCGCGACGGCGCAAAGTTGGATCTCTTCACGGACAGCGATCGCAGCGCCGACGCTATCGGCGCCTTTGCCGGAAGCGCGGAGGCAGAGGGTTATCGCCAGTTCTGCAAACGCGCCGGCGCGATATACGATGCGCTGCGAGAGACATTCATTCGCGCGTCCAAGCCCAACCCGTTGACCCTTGTGCGGCGCGCCGGACTTCGGGGGCTTCCTAGTCTCGTCGGCATTTCGCCATTTACGCCACTCTGGGGCGCCCTTGAGGAGCATTTTCGCGATCAACGCTTGCGCCAACTGTTTGGTCGTTACGCCACCTATTGCGGATCATCGCCTTTCGCCGCGCCCGCGACGCTGATGCTTGTGGCGCATGTCGAAAGAGAGGGCGTCTGGCTCGTTCAGGGCGGCATGCATCGACTGGCTGAGCTCCTTTCCAATCTCGCGCAAGAACGCGGCGTGACCTTCCACTATGGCCGGCGCGCCGAGCGAATTCTCGTCGAGAATGGCCGCACATGCGGCCTCGCGACAGAAGATGGCGAATTATTTGCCGCCGACGCCATTGTCATGAACGGCGACGCGGCAGCGCTCGGCGCTGGCGCCCTGGGCGAAGCCGCCAAGCAGTCAGAGGCCCGGATGCGGAAGGCGGCGCGATCTCTCTCCGCTGTCACCTGGGCGATCAACGCGAGGACCTCGGGCTTTCCGCTAGCGCATCACAATGTGTTCTTCTCCGACGAATATCGCGCGGAGTTCGAGGATATTTTCAGCCACAATCGACTGCCGCGCGCGCCCAGCGTTTATGTCTGCGCGCAGGATCGCGACGACGATGAAACACCGGGCGCGAGGGTGGATGCCGAGCGGCTGCTTTGCCTGGTCAACGCGCCGCCGACAGGCGACGAGAACGCAATCTCAGCATCGGAGTTCCTGTCATGCGAAGATACAGTCTTTCGTTTCTTGGCAACATGCGGGCTGGAAATAGAGCGCGACACGAGAACGACAATTCGCACGACGCCTCAGGACTTCGCGCGCCTCTTTCCGGCGACGGGCGGCGCACTCTATGGCCGCGCGTCGCATGGATGGATGGCGTCCTTCGCGCGCCCGGGGTCGCGGACGCGCTTGCCGGGTCTGTATCTTGCGGGCGGCAGCACCCATCCAGGCCCGGGGGTGCCGATGGCTGCGCTATCGGGGCGGCTCGCGGCGCAGAGCGTGAGCGAGGACCTTGTTTCGACGAGACTGTTGTCCCTGGCGGCTACCAGTGGTGGTATATCGACGCGCTCAGCGACGACGGTAGTTACGGACTGACGGCGATCGCATTCATCGGCAGCGTCTTCTCGCCCTATTACGCCTGGTCTGGACGCAAGGATCCACTCCAACACTGCGCCAT
>Ga0182030_10005134_pt1 | contig 27845 bp, 28 predicted proteins | sample 812S3MmetaG_FD_121299 | JGI IMG/M metagenome (GOLD analysis project Ga0182030, IMG submission 121299) | Permafrost microbial communities from Stordalen Mire, Sweden - 812S3M metaG (Illumina Assembly) | ecosystem: Environmental > Terrestrial > Soil > Wetlands > Permafrost | place: Sweden... | reverse complement strand
CGCCGCTGCCTTCCGCCAGCGATTCTTGCAGAGCCCTACGGAATATAGAACGTCTCTCCGCAGCTTCCCGCTTTTGCCCCGCATAAAGAATGAGACCGACGTCCACTGACGCTCGGCGGTGCACGCCACGATCCTTCGCAGAAAACATACTAGGGTATGTCTGATCGCGCCCCACCTACCCACAAATCCCTCGGTTTCGACAAACATCACAATATTTCTCGCGCAATGACCCTGGGAGTTCTGATTACCTGACACGAATACCTTTTGCCGGAGGACGCCCACAGTCTGGCCAACGCGCGGATTGGCGTGCCGAAACGACTTGTCTATGAATAAGCCACAACAGACCGCATTCAGTCCAATTGAGTTCCTGTCCAAAGTGGGCATAGGGCGGACGATGGTCCAGCTTAAACAGAAGGAAGCCTTCTTTTCCCAAGGGGAAAAAGCCGATTCCGTTTTTTATCTCCAGAAAGGTCGTGCCAAGGTCACCGTCGTCTCCAAGTCAGGCAAAGAGGCCACCATAGCGCTCCTATCTCAGGGTGATTTTATAGGCGAGGAGGCGATTGCGGCGGTCGTCGGACAGCGACTGGCTACGGCGACGGCCCTCACAGTTTGTACAGCGCTGAGGATCGATAGAAAGGAGATGATTCGTGTGATTCACGACGAGCACGCCTTTTCCGATCACTTCCTGGCGTTCTTGCTGGCGCGCAGCATGCGAACTCAGGCCGATCTCGTCGACCAACTCTTCAACTCTAGCGAGAAGCGCCTGGCTAGGATTCTGTTGTTGATGGCAGAGTTCGGGAAGCCCGGCGAACCTCACCAACTTATACCCAAGATCTCGCAGGAAACGCTCGCCAACATGATCGGCGCCACCCGATCAAAAGTAAGCTTCTTCATGAACCGCTTTCGGAAGATGGGCTTCATTGACTACAACGGTCGCATCCGTGTGGACAAATCACTCCTCAATGTCGTCCTTCATGATGAACTGCCCAAGCAAAACACCGAGGCGCCCATGCCTCTCCGTGAACCAACAAGGCGACACAAATCGGTAAAATGAAGGAACCGGATTGCTTGGCCCTATGGCTCCCGGTCGCCAACGCGACGGTCCTCCATGCAGAAAGGCAGTCACGCGCCCCAGCGCAATCGACCCGATAATCCGAGTTGGACGTCATGCCGAAAATCCAGGGGCAACGGCCAATAAGAGATCTGGTTTCGATCCCCATGCACTCAGCCTCGCCCACGTCTTGTCATCGCCCGGTAGGCCACCTCCTATCTCTTCATTCATCTGCTGGATAAGTTGAAGAACGGGGTGCTGCAGGGTTTCTTAAGTGCGGTGACAAAAGCTTCGTTCGAGGGCGTGAGACCGCCATCGGATGTAATGACATCGATGTAATCGTGGCCGGCGTTATTGAATTGCGAGCTATCTCGCACGCCGACCGGAAAGTAGACAAGGTGGATACGAGAAGTTGGCAATTGACGCTGATCCAACCCCGTTTTCCCCCGAAGAGCAGTAGGCCTTCACCATGCTCCCCAAGTGCGAAATACCAGCCTGCCTCATGCCTTTCTGAATGCTCTGAATGGAGGGTGCCTGCCCTGTCAAGATCCACTGCGGTGAATGGATGCGCGCAGCTTGTTCTGTCATCTGTGAAATGACTTCGGCGAGATGTCAGCCGTCCTCACGTTTCTGAACCAGCGATGAGTGCGTCACCCCCCCAACTTTCGTGGGATCACTTCGGCTTCCGCTGGCGCGTTCACCTCGAAGACGTATCGTGAAGGGACAGTCTGTCTGCGGCATTCGTGTACTGCCTGCGCCGCTGCGAGCTAGGTTTCATCCCCGAAGAACAAAGCGGGTTCTGTGAGGCTTGTGAAGTCAATCGATTCTTTGGCCGCATAAGCTGGCAGATGTTCGCGGCTGTTGCAGATGGTGCCCCCAGAGCCTGGCTCCTCGCCGTGCAGATAGAAAAGAAAGGATGCCGAACCAGCATCTGGATCAAGGTTCATGGGTGTATAGACCCGCTTGGTAAAATTCCCGAGGAAGATCTGAACTGTCTGCCCGGGAATCCACTTCACACTTTCGAATCCGGCACCTTGCATGTTTAGCAGGCGGAAACTTTCGCCCACAGCTTCCACATCAGTGATGGTCACGGTATGGAACATAAGTTTTCTCTACAGCGCTCAACAAGATGCGTGACAAGGGGGCATGGGACTCTCCATAAATGGCGGCTCATCGCTGGGGTTTCTGGTTGCATCTGCGCTGTTCTAATCAACGTTCGTGTGAACGCGGTCTCTGAAGTTCAACGGTTTCAGCTTCGACGCAATGATTTCGTCAGCCGCTCCCAGTTTCCGTGAGCAAATAGTTCTTTTTGCTCCAGAGATAGTGCCGATTCTTCAATGAAGAACCGGCCCGGTCTGCCTGGGCGGTACTGGTAAGGGTAATCCGTGGAGAACAGAATGCGCTCGGGTCCAACCACTTCAAGCGTGTGCTGCAGATAGGACTGACTCCACATGCCGCTCGGCGTGACGTACAGATTGTGCTTGAAGTAGTCTGCAATCGGTCTCTGAAGATTCGTCACTCGCGCCAGCGAACCAAGCCGTTCCAGAGAGAAGAGCACAACTTCGCCCCAATGGCCGAGGACAATTTGCAGATCAGGATAATGATCAAACACTCCAGCCAGGATCAGACGGACAAACTGGATACCGGCTTCGTAGTGCCACCCCAAGCCGAATGCCGCAAAGGCGGTATCGATCTGCTCGCTGAAGCCTGAGTAGTAGACATCTCTTACGGCGCGCTGCGGGATCTGGGGATGGATAAAGAGTGGAGCGCCGAGTCTTGCTGTGGTCTCGAACAGCGGGAAAAAGTCTGGGTGATCGACGTTCTTCTCGCGTGTACGGCCACAGAGCATGGAACCCATCAATCCAAGGCGGGTCACACTGCGCTCAAGTTCCGCCGCCGCTGCTCCTGGTGATGCGGTTGGCAACGTCGCAAAGCCCTGAAAGCGAGCGGGGAACTTCGCTACCGTTTCGGCGACCAAGTCGTTGGTCCGTCGTGCAAGAGTCACGCTTTCCTCCGGCTCAAGGTTGTGCAATGCTGGCGTAGTCACTGAGAGCACCTGGACATCGACACCGCTCTCATCCATCAGCGCCAATCGCTGCTCTGCCAGATTGTCGAGTCGCTCTCCCATCTCCCCACGATCAAACCCACCTGTACCCTCTTCTCCGATCGCAGACGCCGCCCAGGCAGCGCGAATCTCCGCAGTCAAGAAATGCTCTTCGATACCAATTAGCTTCATCATTGCCTTGTCCCTCTTCTGTTCACTGCGTGATCTTTCGCTCGTAGGTGCGCCAAGAGGCAGAATGTCTCCATCCATCCTGGGCAGCAGATATCTGACCCGGACAGTACAAAATGTACCGGGCGATCAATCATTGCGGAAGGCGCATCGGCCACACTTTATGATTGCGTTCGACGCCACGCCAAGGATCAGCTAAGTTCAAGGAATGGCTGATTCTGACCTGAACCTATTGACCGCGCTAGATGCTCTGCTTGCCGAAGGGAGCGTGGTGGGCGCGGCTCGACGTTTGCGCCTCAGCTCGTCCGCAATGAGCCGGACGCTCGCACGGCTTCGGGAGGCAACGGGAGACCCGCTGCTTGTGCGCGCGGGTCGTGGACTGGTGCGAACGCCACGCGCTACCGAAATGCGAGAGCGCGTGCGTGATCTGGTACAGGACGCTCAAACCGTCCTGCGTCCGGCGGCTGCCTCTTTGGATCTCGGTGAGTTGCAACGCAGCTTCACGATCCGGTCCAACGAGGGGTTTGTAGAGGTTTTCGCTGGACAGCTCGTTGCGGCGGTAACTGCAGTAGCACCAGGGGTGCGACTTCACTTCGCGCCGAAGCCTGACAAGCAGGTGGGAGCACTGCGAGAGGGGTTGGTAGACCTTGAGGTCGGGGTGCTTGGGAAGTCGGGGCCAGAGATCCGCGTACAGACCCTATTCCGAGACCACTTTGTTTGTGCAGTTCGGGAGGGACACCCTTTGCTTGGACCGGGTGAGATCACGGCTGAGCGATACGCGGCGTATGGTCACGTCGTTGCTTCGCGCCGTGGGCAAGAGAGTGGTCCCGTAGACGAAGCACTGGGTGCTCTAGGCCTAGCGCGAACAGTAGTCGCCGTGGTGCCAAGCTTCCGAGCAGCTCTATCGGTTGCGAGCGTATCCGATCTAGTGGCGCTGGTGACTGCCTCGTTCTTTAGCGCGACGCAGGGACATCAGGCCAGGTCCGGTCCCGCGGAAGTCAGGAGCTTCCCACTGCCGGTTCGCACCGAGGCGATCACGGTCTCACAAATGTGGCACCCTCGCCTCGACGCCGATCCTGCGCATCGCTGGCTGCGAGGCTTGGTGCTGGCAACTTGCCGCGAAGCAGGCTCGGTCATCAACACGGACAAGGCGCCGACTCAATAGAAGCGCAGCATTGAGACGGGCTAATCACCGACACTCGGATCGAAGAGTACGACCTAACAGACACCCCGGCCATCCGCAACGTGGTCGATGCCGCGTTCCAACATTTCAACCACATCGACGTGATCATGAACTACGCCGGTTACGCTTTGATCGGAGCCGCTGAGGTGTTGACGGATGCGCAGATCGTCCATCAATTGGATACCAACTGGTGGGCTCCATTGAGGTGGTCGCGCGCGGCATTACCTCATCTTCGCAGCCAGGGCGGCGGCCGCATTCTCCAAATGTCCAGCGTGGGCGGCCAAATCGCTATTCCGGGAATGTCGCTTTATCACGTGAGTAAGTGGGCATCGAAGGTTTTTTAGAGGCTACGAGACAAGAGATTGCGCCTTTCAATATCCAAACCACCATCGTCGTGCCGGGTGGCGGACATACGTCGATCTTCGATGCGGGACGGCTAGTGCACGGCCTGGTGCTGTCTGCTTATGCTGGTACTCCCGCCAGACGAACCGGAGAATTTCTTGAAGGCGGTACATGATGTTCCTCCAGGAGATCCAATCAAGATGATGGAGGCCGTCATCGACAGCGTGGATTTGGCTGAGGCACCCAGGCGTCTCGCGATGCAGCTGGTCTCGACGCCTCACCGGTTGGCGTCGAACTGCTTAAAGCTGAAGCACTCGTATCCGGCCAGCCCTCGACGACTTCAATTAACTCTACTGAGCGCGGCGCCAAAAGCAGTAGTTTGCTTTAGCAGAGAACGGGGTACTCGTGACCGCTCTTGGTCGAGCACCCCTGCTTGAACGATCTGCTGATATCGGGTTTTCTTGAACTTGCTCTGATTGGCGCAACGCGTGCAGCATTGGTGGCACCTCCGCTGGCCGGCAAGCCTTGTCGGCTTGCCGATTTGTGTGCAATGGTCCGGCGTTGCAGAGATTTCGGATCTGTCGGACAGATCGTATTCAGTTTGTCATTTCCTCGGAATCCATGAGCTGAGCATAGGCCTCACGCTCACGCCGGTGGCTTCGTGCTGTGTGATCGTCCGGCATCTCGGCCGCGATGACAAACTCTTTCAGAAACTGGATGCGCTCACGTGGGGCAATGCGACCCCCCACCATGAAAATCAGGTAGTTCAGATTCGCCCTGCAGAAGCGTTCAAACTCGTCATCCTCGACGATATAGGCGATAACGCTGCCGCGTTGCTCGTGCCGGATTTCCAGCCTGCCCTCCGTTCCCCACTGTTTTACCGCACCCGGGCTCACCTTCAGCAGGTTGGCAATGACGGTTACGGTGTAGATCATCCCGTTGTGTCCAGCCGTTTTGTGGTGGTGATAGATCTTCAAGTAAATCGTGCGCGAAGTGGTCTTGAACCGGTTCGCGATGTCCCTGATAGTGCTCGTCTCGGACAATTCGATGATTCTGTCTATGTCCTCTTGACTCCAGACTCGGCGCGCATTCGGTCGGCGAAAGCCAAATCGTTCCGCCAGCCGCCAGCATGGCTTCTCTGGGTAACCTGTTAATGCCTGGAGTTGTTGCACAACCAACACTCCGTCCTTCTTGGGTATTCTGGTTGACCTGACAATGCTTAATGCCTTTTCCGACCAGACATAGTGCTGGCGGGGCGAGCGGGAGTGGGAATTGTCGAATGCCATGGGCCCAACTTACGAATTAGATTCGTCTCCTTTCTCTGACTTTGGGGAGTTCTGCTTCGGGCGTGCTCGGTATGAAGCCGTGAGGAGAAATTCTTTCAAACGGGAATGTTGCCTCTGTGTCCGACATCAATGAAGGTGAACTGAAGTTGTAAATGTGTATTGTGGAGTAACTCCGAACGCAGGTAACTTTGGCAACCTTGAGTGCCGATGATCTGTTGGCAAGTTCTTTCCATGCCTTCAGGCTAGTGCCAATTGCTTTTATCTTGGTGTTCGTTCGGTTCATCGCTAATTCAGGTAGTCATAGCGCCGATTCGGCGAAGAGCAAACCACCCCTGTTCCCCACCCTTTTGGGAGTAAGTGTTGAACTACCTTGCTTCGTCCTACGCTTCTTGTCCAATGACTTTTCGGATCGCGGTTATTCCCCGCGCTCATGATCTTTCGAAGGCTGGCCGATGCAGTCCGGATCCAGGCGAATGGCGACACATCACGTCACGGCTAAATGCCCTACTCTTTCGTGACGAGCCATAGGTTCAGCAGCAGATTTGAAAGCGCTATCTCCCTAGTCGAGCATGTCCGCACTTAAACAGCGAAAACCAAATTAGCCAAGCCCGGAGAACATAAGCAACGATTGACAAAGTTACTGGACTTTCCCGATATGGAACACATCTCTGAGCGGACATTTGAGTCTTTTGGTGACGAATGCTCGCTCTCGTCGTCTTTACTATCTCCCCAGTCAAATGAGGCCCTAAGTTTTGTTTCCCAATGTTGAAGTGCGTCATTTGCACGCGGTCACCGTTCTAGCCGAAGAGCTCAATTTCACTCGTGCCGCCGATAGGTTGCACATAACTCAATCCGCCCTCAGTAAGCAGATCACCGAGCTCGAAAAACAGCTTGGATACCGCCTCTTTGTCCGCGACAAGAAACGAACGTTAGAACTCACCGATGCCGGGCGTACTTTCGTTCACGAGGCCCGATCGGCCATGTTGCACACCGAACGGGCGGTCCAACTCTCCCGAGCGATAAGTGAGGGCTCAGAAAGTTTTCTGACGATCGGCCGCTCACCCTGCGCCGACCCTGCCTGGATTTCTGCCGTCCTAGACACTCGACTGCCTCTATTTCCAAAGTTGCGGGTGCGGCTGAAGAGCCAATTCGCGCCCGAACTAGTCCGCAGCGTCCTGGCACGGGAATTAGACTTCGCCATCGTGACGGCCCCACCCAAGGACGGGCAGATTACGGCTGCGCCGTTCGCGCGTGCGCCTTTGTATGCGGCTCTTCCCGAGACACACGAGGCTGCTGACAAAGAACGGCTGATGCTGCAAGACCTGGCGAAGGATCACTGGATCCTGTTTGCCAAGCAGGTTAATCCACTTGCGTATGACGCGATCATGGATCTGGCAAAGCGGGAGGCGATCCATCCCAAGGATCCTCATCACATCATGGTGGCGCAGGAAGCGATTCAACTGGTATCGGAGCAAAGGGGTGTAGCCTTCCTTACCAAGGCCAGCGCACTCCTAATTCACGCTGAAGGTGTGGTCTTTAGACCTCTGGCGGACGAGTCGTTGTGGTTCGAGACATGCGTCGTTCTGAGGGCCGAAGACTGTTCACGATTAGTGAACGAGTTTGCCCGTTCGTTCCTTCGCCGGCATCAGCCTGCGTCACCAAATCGTCCTGAGCCTCGCCAGCACATCAGCGCCTTACATACAGAAATCAGCGACCGTGCACATGGCTGTGAGAAATGAACGCAAGGGCTGCCTGCCCTGCGGAAGCCTCCAAAGGTCTGGATGAAGTAGCGGAATGAGCGGTTCATGGCACATTCAGAAAAGAAATGTCCTTGGCACAGTTAGTAAGCTTGATGAACACATGCACACAGTTGCCTGGCCGAGCTCGTTTTAGTCGAATCGCGATGGAGGTGTTCTGATGGGGTAGCTGCGGATCAAGGGTCAATTGCTCAATGGCGGCGAAGCCAAACATGGTCGCGGAGGGACCGCGACAGGAAAAAGCCTCAATGCAGTGCCTTCGCGCCGCATTGACAACCATGGAGCGGGTGAGGCGTCAAAAAAAAGGTGGAAAGGCGAGCGAAGGCAGCTCGCCCTGTATTTCGTTATGCCACGTTGCTCGATACAGACATGGGCCTAAATAACGAATCAGATTCGTCTCCTTTCTTGGTCTAAGTGCTCGCCACCTTAGTGTCGTTATGTACTAGTGGTGTAGTAGTACAACTCGCCCCACATCGGTGTTGCGACCTAAACAATAACTAAAAGGTACTCTGGCCAGAGTAGCTGGATGAAACGATTGTCAATTTCTTGAGCGCTGCGATCGAGTCTTGGAATGCTGAACCGCGGCTGTTCTGAATGGTGTTCAGGATTTCTTCGGTGCGCGGTGAGTGCGCTTCTCGAACATACGCGCATCGTAGGTCAGCGGCTCCAAATCCCAAACAATGACTCGACCGAACTCCGCGTGGGCAGGATTGAGCAGGCAGTTATTCTCGTGTGGGGCGAGCACAGACGGTACGAAGAGCAGACAGCTCTTACCGGCCGCTACGAATTCATCACCGAACCGTGTGATCTCGGGCGGGGCGGCGCCATCCCGCCAGTTCGCCGGCAGTTCGCTGACGTTCACACTCTCTCTGGTCACATCCTCAGGAACTTCGGCGACGGCTAAAACCAGATCGGTTGGTGGATCGTCTTTATCGAGGTGAACGAAGTATTCAAGCATGGCCAAAGATTGATGTTCGGAGGTGTAGCTGAGGCGGACACCGGAACTAGACCAGCGTCCACCATAGCGATAGGCTCCTTCGCCGTCGAATGAACTGCGGCCATATGCCTTGCGGAGAACCCGATACACCAATTTCAACTGATTCCGCCGTACGCAATCCGGCCCAGGATGTTCTCGACCTGACGAGCGCCAAGCTCGGTGTCGATAGCAGCTACGGGGGCGATTCCGCCGAGCGCCCGGTTGGGTCGCTTAAGCCAACGTAGAGCCCGCTCACGATCTCCGAGGAAGTCATTGGCGATGGCAACAATCCGAGCGAGCCGATACAGACGGTCGGACTCATAGCGCGCGAGACGCCCGCTGCTGCGACGACGTTGCAGGCTCCGAGGAGAAAGATCCAGCGCGCTGGCAAGCTCCTTGAGGGTCAAGCCGGAAGCACGCATCAGTCCTTCGACGACGGCAGAGCGAAAGCCCTCGCGGATGGCCTCACGCAAATCACGATCATTTGACAAGTGCCGTCCCAACGTCCGCTCACCGCCCAATTCGTCGATGACGGCTCTGAGCTCGTTTACCATTATGTCGCCCATGATAGCGACAAATGGCGCACGGGTCAATCATGACAATCGGACGAGAGCTTTATTAGGCTGATTCGGCATACGGCACTGCAAAGGGCAATCAATCGGTGGGGCTTCGCCGCCAATGTCACGCACGGTGGAAGATGTCCGTTCCGAAGACTGACTCGTACAAGTCAGAGCCAAAACTTGTATGCAAAGGCCTTCCTTCCCTTATCACGAACGTCCTACGTCCGTCATCGTCCCTTTGCGGTCGCAAGAAAAGTACATCCTGAATTTGCTTATCGAACAACTCTTGAGCAAACTGATGCAGGTGGGTCACATAACAAATTTTCGCTCGACCTTCGAGCAGGGCATTTACGATCTGCCTGGCGATTTCAGAGCCCTCGCGGTCATTTGTGGCTGCAAAAGACTCATTTAGGAGCAGAAGGGAATTCGGTCCGATATGGTTGATAATGTCGCTCATTCTCGACAGTTCCTCGTCGAGTTTGCCGCTCTGCATCGTTGCATCTTCTTCGCGCTTGAAGTGGGTGACGAGAGCCGAGCAGAGTTCGGCACGGAACGCCTCGGCGCCGACGAATGCACCACACTGCATCATCAACTGTGCGACCCCTATGCTCCGCAGGAAGGTGGTCTTGCCTCCCTGATTCGCTCCGGTGATAACGACCAGATCCTTACCGTCTGCATTGGTGCTATTTGGGACTAAGCCACTATCAAGGCGCAGGGCGAGGCAGACGTCATACAAACCAGTAGAGCTAAGCCTTCGCTGGCCAGCCTGGGCAACGGTCGGGAAGCAGATAGGCAATCCCTTAGTCGTCAGAGCGTCGTACAGATTCAGGCACCCCACGTAGAAGGCCAACTCGGATTTGAGCATCGCGAAGAAATTGGCAACGTGATCGGCTGCTTCGGCCAGGACGATGGCCACGCGGCAGATGCCCTTGGCTCGCATCTCAGAAACAATTCTGCCACCGGTTTCATCGCGTGGATCAACCAGCAATGTATATCCCGACGGCTTGTTGAGGAGTCTCTCAAACCAACGCTTCTTCGGATCCCGACTCTGCCTGAGGGCGTAGTCCACCCCTTCGTTGATGCCGCCCAATGCGGAGCTGATCAGCACCCCACCTTCAAATCGAAGCACTGCAAGGTGCTTCTCAATCTCCCCTAGATACGGTTCATTGAACTCTTCGCGAAACATGGTGAACAACTTACCGAACCCAGTGGAACTGACTTCCGCGCCGTGCTGTTCCGCAATGTTTCTTAGTTTCCTGAGGACATCTACTAAAACAGTCAGGAGTTTGTTCGAACCGTACAGCATGGACGAGGCGTAGTGACTCGACGTGCGCCACCAATCACGTTTCTCTGCTTCGACCGCATCCGTTGCGATCTTGTAGAGATCTCGAATTAACGAGGAATTTCTCAGGCAGTCTCTTAGAATTGCCTGTCTGTGGAGGACTACTTCGACCGTAGGCACGCTCAGCAATAGAACCTTGCGAACGACCTCCAACACGAATTCGTCTCCTCCGGCCATGGCGTTGAGCAGCGTCAAGAGATCCAAGTCCTGCGTCAGGTTCTGCTCATTCCAAGGCAGTGTTTGCTGGAAATCGAAATCTCGATCCGGGTACATCAACAACGCCTTCATACGCCCAAGCGCTCCCTGATATCACGGTATGTCACACGACGCTTCTCCGCGATCGCGATCGCATATGCAAGGCCGTCGGCTGGTCGTCGCTCCAATTTGTATGTTCGGATCGTGGGATCTTCTGGATCGACGTTGCTGACGACACTGACCATCTTGTCGTTCAGTGTCGAAAGCTCGTCCAGAAAGGTGACACAGACACCGACCGCATCCCGCTCGGTAACGAGTTGCAGAATTTGCTTACTCAGGAACAATGCGTCATGCACTGTCGTTGACGCGAATATCTCGTTCAGGATAATGATGCTATCCGCCGTAGCGCCTTCAAGTGTTTGGTGAACGCGGACTAGATCATCCTGTAACTTTCCGCGCAAATCGACCGTGGCCTCTCGCCGTTCGAAGTGCGTGAACATCTGATCGAAGAGGATGAGGCGTGCTTCGCTGGCCGGAACCGGACAGCCAAGGCTCGCTAGGTAGTGGAGTTGGCCGAACATGCGAGCGAATGTGGTTTTTCCACCTTGGTTTGGTCCCGTAACCACGAACACTCGTTCCTCATCATTCAAACGAAGGTCATTAGGCACAACCTGCCGTTTCTCAGTGAGCAACTTGCCGGCCAATGCAAGGTCATACGCGCAGCGGACGTCTACTCTCTTGGTCTTTGAAACCGTCGGCAAACAAAAGGTCAGACCCGCTTGCGCGAAAGGCTGAAGATGTTTCAGATACGAGATGTAGAAATGGATTTCGCGATCAAATCGCTCCACAGTCTTGTCAACGAAGGCTGACTTCGAGATACAGAATTCACCGAGGGTACGAAAGACTTCAGGGAAGAGGAGTGCCACGCGGTCGAGTACTCCCGCTTCAATGTGATTTGCTCTTTCGGTGTTGGGCAGCCGCACGCGATGCTCGGCGGCTGCACCACCTCGAAATTTGTCGAAAATTGCTTCAACAGTGCAGCTGTAATCCGTCTCACCTCCATAGTGGCGGACCGTTATACCGCCGTCTCCAATGAGCATGCAGTATCGGATCGCCGAGAGTTCAGACCTAAGCTGCTCTGTCTCATTCGTTAATGTGGAAAACGAGGAGGAATTGACGTATTCGTTCAGGTACTCGCGAAAAGCCTTTAGACCGCATGACGTGATGGTGACTCCTGCGAGTTCAACGGATAGTTCTCGAATTGCCGAGCAGTAAATCGAGACAGCTCCGAGAAATGACCGATCAACAAACCGTTTGTAATAGAGCTTCCTTCCGTCCTTCAGGTGAGAGCGCATCCTGCGCATCTGGCCGGTGAATGACATGATCGCCTGCATCACAAGAGGGCTTCCGAAGTCCTGCATTACCTCCTGGCGATATGTGACATCTTCCAGGTCGTGGAGTGGAGAGTAGAAAAAGCATTTCAGCCCGTACTCTTTCCAGTCCGCGAGCACGGCCTCGACAATCTGATCCAGGTTTAGGTCTCGGAAGAAGTCTGGCTGCTCGATTAGCTCGACGCCTGAAGGCGGCCGTTCTCGATAGAGGATGCTGTTGAACGCCATATCCGAATGAACCACACCTCAACCATCCGAGGTGTTAGGCCACCTCCTCGGTTTGATCGCCGCTGTCCTCATCTACGTACTCATCCTTGCGCAATGCAGGCCGGAGTCTCGCCGCAAGCATGCCAGGGTGCACAATGTCATAAAGGAGAATTCCAGCCACGCTCCAGAAAAGCATCGCGGCCAGAGTTGGCTTCCAAGTTCCCTGGCGGAAGCCTGTTTCCAGAACAGCGTGCCCAGGATTGGCAGGATCATAGGCGACGGTCACGCGTTTGCTGACCACGTATGGAGCACGAATAGCGTCCGCAGAGGCCTGATCGCGCAAGAGCGGAAGGTAAAAACGGATCTTATCGGCGCGAAATGTCGCAGTACCGACTACATATTCGTAGGTGATCGAAGGAGCCCACCAATCACCCAACGTAGTGGTGCCCGATTCGGTTGAGGATGCGATTACCTGGCCTGATGTCGTAGGCCAGTGGAGGCTCGCTAATGACCAGTACCACGCAGACAGCATGTTAATCGTTAGCCACACTCCGATCACACCGACAACAAAGAATCCAAAAAGCCTCGCATTCCGGTGCGGATTGTCCACAGTTTCACCCCACATGGCTGCCGCAGCAGCAGGTCTAGTAAGTCAATGTCGGTCTACGCCAATAACGACGGCGCAGCTTATATCGAACTCGGAATGCATGAGGTTGCACCTCTGAAGACTCCGAGAGCGTTACTAGGAGTCATCAGCTATCCGGTGCGTCTGGAAGGATAGCGGTTAACGGTGGTACTCCTTCACCGTTGCGTATGCGTTTATGTTACGTCCGTCACACTTGCAAAGTGGCTAAGCTCGTTATGTAACTGGTGCAGTCGTTCCAACTCCGTTTGCACCGCTTCCGTACCCACCGCCATAAGCTTTCGAGCTCTGGCTAGCGCCTGCTCCGCCGTCGCACTCACCTCTCGAAGCAGCCTACGAACGTCTGCTTCGAGCTTGAGCCTGCTCTCCACAACTCGCTGCTCAACGTCGCCTTGTACTCGCGAAGCATTTGTATCAAGTAGCGCATCCAGAAACCGCTCGGCATCCTTGCGGAACCATCGACGGATGTGTACGAATCCCATGACGGCATCTAGGGAATAGAGCAACGGTGACGCCGGCTGGGCAACCGTAATCATGTCCTGGAAGAAGAAGCGTGATCGGGTACGGAACCCCGCTTCGGCATCCAGGGCTTTCGGCAAATGCGAGAAATCGGACGATTGTTGTTCGCAAATCCGGGCAAGCAGGTCATTAACGAGCTTCACGAAGCGCGCTGTAACCGATGTGTAGAGTTCCTCCGCTTGGGTCTCTTCCGTGTCCAACCATGGCATCACGTGGCGACGTGCAACTGTCTGCGCGATGGCCATCAATTCACGCCGGCGGCTTGGACCAAAGCTAGCTTTCACCGAGCCTGTTTCGTGTTCAAACTCCCGAAGAGCAATGGGGAAAACTTCACGGAGGAATTGCTTGCGACGAATCTGGAGTACGTTGGACAACCTCATCTGCTCGCCGGAAAACAGCGCCCCCAGATCACGCAGGGATTGCTCGACCTCGCTGACAGTCTGTTTCAAGTTCGTTACGCGCTGCTCCGAGTCAGCGATTGGTTCCTGCAATGCCCGAATCCGTTCCTCCACTGAGCGTTGCAGAGATGCTGAAAACCGGCGCAAGCCGCGCTCCGCGGCGGAGTGCGTTAAGGCCTCACCCGACTGAGTTGCCATACGGCCCAAGTCCTCAACCAGCAGATCCCAGTCATCACCTTCGGAAGAACCAGTTAGCCTGTTTAGAGCGCTGACCTCATAAATTCGCCCGGCAGCTCGTTTGAGGCGCGCTTCGAGCACCCGAGTCGCGAATGCGGATGCCTGCTGGCGCTCGTCGGGAGTGGCCCGGTCAATCTTGTTCAACACGATGAGGATCTCATCGACATTCACAGCTACCGCTTCGATGAGGGCGAGTTCCTCGCCCGAGATGGGCGGGTCAGCACCCACGACCAGTATGGCTGCATCGATCTGTGGGATGAACTCCTTCGTTGTCTCAGTGTTTCCCGCGAACACCGAACCAATTCCGGGCGTGTCGACCAAACACATGCCGTGCGCTAGCAAACTGGATGGCAGAAACACTTCAACACCATCGACGCACTTTCGATTCTCCGGATTCAGGTCTTCCGACACATAGTGCGCCAGATCCTCGGTTCGCACCGCCTGCCACTTACCGCCAATGAGGACTCGGGCGGAACGTCGTGCTCCGAAACGCAATACGGTCGGCACGGCGGTGACCGGCACCACACCCGTCGGGAGGATAAGTTCCCCCACCAGCGCATCGAGTAGAGTCGACTTACCACGTTTGAACTGACCTATGCAGGCCACGTAGAAGCGGCCTTCGCTCGTTCTTGCGATCAGTTGCTGAACGTCCTCCGTGATCGAGCGTTCTCCGAGCTGGCCAGCGATTTGGGCCAGACGATCGAGCCCCACCGCCTCAGATGAGGTGTGGCATTGGCTGGTCAAAGGGCGTCCCGGTTTGTCTTCAACGTTCGGCATTGCGGTATTCAAAGCCCCTCATCGGTTGACCGTTGCGATCTTGTAATCGATGTAGAGCGGCGTAATCTTAATTTGTCTGTCGTGGCAATACCGGGTTTCGCGGGCCATACGAATCATTTGCAGCACGGCTCCGGGATTGCCTTCGCTGTACTCCACAAGTTTCTCGTTGAAATCGCTGAGATTCGTTGCTGCCAGTCCATCCTGATCCATGCGCCAACTTGCGAATTGCGAGGCGGTCTCTGGATCGAAATTACGTAACGCGCACCGCTCCTTCCGATCCGAGTACAAGCGCAGCACAAAACCTGCATCCTCCATATGATCGGAACGGGACACGGTAACGACCGGAACCGAGCAACTTATTCTTAGCTCGCGAACAGCAGCGGCCAGTGACTGGGATGACTGCGTCACATGATCCAGAACAATGAGGTATTGCGAATCCCGGAGAGCGTCCCGGACAACCCCTTTCAGACCAATTGCGCTCTTCTTCTGGATCGAATCGAGGGTAGGACATGCTTCACGCAGGTATCGATCGCGAGCAAGAAACAGGCAACCAGCGAGGTTCCGGTATAAGACCTGTGCCGTTGGGTTATCACCGCTGTAGAGTGCACCAGCAATCTCTGGAAGAATTCGAGATAGCAGCAGTGTCTTTCCAACTCCAGAAGGACCGTGCAACAGGAACGATTGACGTGCTGCCAGGCGCCCGCGCAAGGCGCGAAGTTCTGCCTCCCGCCCAAAAATGGAAGTCGGTCCGGTGATGGGGGAAGCTTGCCCGCGAGCTTTGGGTATTTTGCTCATGAACCCTGGGTGGCCCCCTGCTGATGCACGTACTTGATCACTTCGACGTCGGACATGGCGATCAGACCTTCGCTTACCATCTCGTCGAGTGCCGGGATGAGGCGCTGGATGTTCTCCGCGGTGTCGACGATCTGTATCAGGATGGGGGCATCCGCTGAAAAATGAAACATGTGCGATCTGCGAATCCTTGTGCTTGCCCCATAGCCTTCAATGCCTCGATAGACGGTGGCGCCTGCAATGTCCAGCTTTCGGCAGCGTTCTACGATAGCCTCGTACAGGGGGCGGCCCTGCCACTGGTCATCCTCCCCGAAATGAATGCGAAGCATTTTGGCCTTTCCTTCCAGTTTCACTTCTGCACCTCCTGCGTTTCCGGCAACAGTTGGGCGTGGGAGTACTTGATGACATCGACATCCGACACCACGACCAATCCCTGTTTCACCATCTGGTCCAGCACTGGGAAGAACGCGCGCAACTTGGCTTCGTTGTCCACAACCGTGAGGAGAATGGGAGCATCATGCGACAGATTTAACGTTGAATCCTTGTGCATGCGCCGGTTCGCACCGTATCCGAGGATTCCCCGGTAGACGGTGACACCGGCGATGTCGTTTGCCCGCAACGCCTGCACAATAGCCTCGTGCATGGGCTTGCCATTCCACTTGTCGCTTTCTCCGATCAAGATGCGCATCATCTTGGCTTTGCTCTCTAATCTTGTAGCCGGCACCTCCGGCTTCGGGCTCTTACCAGGCTCTGGAGGTCTGATCACCGTCGTGTCGTGAACCTCGATGATGCCGTGGCAAGCCATTTCGGCAAGCTTAGGCAAGACCTCGTCCACACGATCCGGGCTCTCGAGAAACTCGATCTTGATCGGCATCTGATCGGCGAGATCGACGAGACGACTGGTATGCATCTTGTGGTCGGTGCCAAAACCGGCGACTCCGCGCGTGACAGTCGCATCAGAAATACCGCGAAAGAACAAGTACTCAAGGATCGCGGTATAGCACGATGTGCCGTGGTAGGTTTGGCCCTCCATGACATAAACTGCTACCTTTTTTGCAGGTCCCGTAATCAGCATTTGCGCTCCTAACGCGTAAGGCCGCGTTGTGAAACCAAGTACTCCGTTATGTGACCAAGTACGCCGCCTCCGCCTCTCTCGCCTCGTCGAACCCGTGCTTCAAATGCCGTTAGCTGATTTTCCAGATCGTGTTGATTGGTGGAGACTATACGTCGAACCAGCTCGGCATCGGACTGGGGAACGCCTTCCATAAGTCTTCTGCCATGAAACAGACATAAGGTTCCGTACTGGCTAACCCACTCGCGAAAATTGTCGCGTTTTAGCTCCCGAGCATATTCCCCCAGCTTCTCGCTCTCATGTTCACGAACTGTGGTGCACCAATCGCAGGGGTGAAGCTCGACCGGTTCGTCCGACGTCATCGCAGAGAATTCATGCAGCATCGACCGCAAAATCGGAACGGCCTCGATAGCTGGCGACGCGCCTACGAGTGACCAGGCATGGAAATTACACAGAACCTTGGCCGGATAAAGGCGCGGTGATTCGATCATCGCATTTTGGAATGCGCGCATCAGAGTGCAAATCGGGCACACCCCACGAGCGAGGGCGTGAACAATCGGGGCATCCGGAGTGAGTGGCGCCGTTTGGGCCTTCATACCATGGTCCGTCCTATCACTGATCCGACCCAGACCGCGACAAATCCAAGAGTGAGGCTGAGTAGGACATTGAGCAATCCTGTCATGAGTTGACCGTCCTGAATGGCACGCAGCGTCTCATACTCAAACGTCGAGAACGTTGTATACGCACCAATAAAGCCGATCGGAATGAGATAACGCCAATATGTACTGGCCGTCGTCCTGCCGAGCACCGAAAGAATGAGCCCGATGAAGAAGCAGCCACTGACATTGATTACGAAAGTGCCGTACGGAAAGCGAACTCCATACCGGCTTCCGATATATGTTCCTAACGCGTATCGCGCGATGGCACCAAGAAACCCTCCGATGCCGACGATCATGTATTTCAGCAAGTTTCAGCAGTCCTCCCTATCGCACTAACGCTCAAGAAGCGATTGCCTCAGTCCGAGGCTTCTCTATGTCTGGAGCAATCATTCCCGTCAGCCGCTCCCTGTCGGATTTCACCTGCTCCTGGCTAGCCGTGGGCCGCCGTCGATCGATCAGAAGTCGCTCCAATTGGACTCGATAGCGGTTGGCAAATGAATCGAAGCGCGTTCCCATCTCTGCACCTTCGTCCAGACCCCACGCGCAAAGCAGACGTGAAAAACTCTCCAAGGCTTCGTTGAGTCCGTTTTCCAGAGGTCTTAATTCGCGTCTCGCCCGGGCCACTCGAGCCCACTTTCCCAGATGAGATACCCAAGAGCGAGACGCGAGCTCGCCCGTGCGGTTCATATGGAATACCGGCATCTCGATCCCGGCATGAAGGTCTTCCGCGTTGGGCGCATCGGTCGTTCTCAACACGGCAGCCGCTTTCGACAGTTCGCGTTGCAGGCCTGTCTGTAGGTCTTCCAACCGGCTGCGAACTTCCGCGGTCATTTCCCGCAAAACCTCGTCCGCTGTAGTCCGCAACTTCTCGCCACAATTGACTTCCCGTTCGGTCACCCAGAGGTCGGCAATTTCGTCCGCTGCTTTATTGACAATAAGGGGCTTCAGCAGCGGTATTTCGTCTGTTATGCGTCGAAGATCGACCTGAAATGTTTGCAGCGTGCCCGCACCGCGCTGCAAGGCGAGATCGGTCTCTTCCAACCGCGCACGGTCCTCGTTCGCAATGGTCGGCTGAGAAGCAGCCGTATCAAGAGCGGTGCGAACTGCCATTCCAAGCATCAAGGTCTTTCTTGCCAGCGACTCCTGTAGGAGCCGCTGCTTCCGTTCGTACAGGGGCGACAGCTCGTCCGTGAACCACTGTTGGAGAAGGTGCGTATGGCTGGCCACGACACTTACGGCGCGCACCGGAACCTCGCTGCCATACTCGCTCTGCAGTTGACGTTTCGTATACGCAAGTTGTTGCTCGAGATCCTGAGGCGAGAGCAGATCCGCCTTACTGACAAGAACAGTTGTGGGGGTGGATACCTGATTGAGCGCAGCGATGATCTTCAGGTCATCTCCCGTGAGAATTGAGCTGGAATCAACCAAAACGATAGCGGCGTCGCATCGTGGTAGGTATGCCAATGTCTCGGACGCGCCGCTGGTGGCAAGCGATCCCAGTCCTGGGGTATCCACAAGGACAATGCCCTCTCGCAGCCGCTCCGACGGATACAGAACCAGGATTCGGCCAACACGCTTTCGGTTCTCCGGGTTCTGCCGCTCGTCGACAAAGCTCGGTAGTTCTTCCACGGGATGCTCGGACACTCCGAGACCCTCACGCCAAGCTCGAATGAGCGGTTTCGGTCCGTATCCAATGCGCGTCGGTACCGCGGTAATCGGAGTTACGCCAACTGGCAGAAGATCGGTACCGATCACGTGATTTAACAAGGATGATTTCCCGGAACTGACTCGGCCAAAGACAGCGATCTCCAACGACGTGTCTTCTGCGCGATCAAGCAGCATGCCGATGGCCGGCCGGAATTCTGTCAGGCCATGTCGATCGATGATTTCCGCCAGCGCTTGCAAGTCGCGCAGGTCCCAGCCGTGGATTGCCAGCTTCTGGACCCTCTCTTGAAAGTCGGCTGCACGAGGTTGCATCACGTACCGCGTTAGCTCTTTGACCGCCGACTGCAACTCCGCAACGATGCCATTTAGTTCGGCTGCACCTTTTTCCGACACAGGGCCGTAGCCGCGCATGTAGTGGGGAGCGAGTTCGGTAATGGCGATGTCGACGAACGTCAGGTTGACGTGAGTCGAATGCACGGCAGTCACCCGGGGCTGTTCCGGAGCCAGCGACTGACCGGACAATATACGCAAGAGCTGTCCTCGCACGCGTGCAATGTAATCCTCGATTGTTTTTCGCTGAACGGGAGTTAGATCGTTCACGTAATTTGGGAAGACGGTCTTTGAAGCTGCGGCATTAAGGGTGGACTCGACATCACCAAGCAGTTTGTCGACGTGTTTGCACGTGATCAACAAGTGCTGCCGCTGGGCCGCATTTAACGAAGTAGGAGTCTCAGGCAACGATGTCTTCTCCTTCGCTAGGGATCGTGGCCGGGCCGACAACCCACCGCAGCAGTCGGCATCGTCTCTCGTCCTGAACAGACGCGGAGTTGGATGTCACTTCCGTCTCTCGGCGAATGTGTCCTTCCACAAGGTGACAATGTTGCCGTAAACATCGGGCAATTTCGTCGACCAGTACCCAGTCCTTGGAGTTCAAATGCGTCAGCAGGATTCGCAGAGCATCCTCGGATCGATTTGCCAGGAAGCCTAACTCTGCTCCACAGGATTGCAGCCATTCGTCGCGCTCATAGAGTAGAAATTCCAGCGAACTCCAGTTGTGGCCCGTCGTCTCCTGTTCAGCCAACAACCGAGCTGCAGAGCGCCGACGCCGCAGACTCGTTGGGCTCTCTTCTTTACGTGAGGGCTCGGGAGAACGAACGCTTTCAATTAAGTGTGGAATCGCCGCGTTATAAATCTGCCGAATGCCGTCAATGGCCGCATTGCGGCAGAAATCACTCTCTAATGCTGCCACGAATGCAGGCGCTGCCTCGGGCCGGCGAAACTCCGTCAGGGCTTCGACGGCGCCCGGCAATCTCCTGGACATAACGAGCCGGAGCAGCAGATCAAGATTCTCATCGGAATGACAATGTCCCAGCTCGCGAGCGGCGGTGTTCTCAACCGCCTCTTCCGCCAGCCTAAGGACAGAGTCAGAAATCTGTCGCTCTTCCTGTAAGTACTCACGTAGAACGGAAAACGCTCCAATCTCTCCCAGCGTTCGAACGATTCTCTGTCGAGGCAGGTAAACGGTGCTAGGTTTTCCTTCCAGTAGAACGCGGCGCAAGGCCGGAATCGCACGATTTCCCTCGCCTATGAGGGCAGCAACCGCCATCTCACCGTCAAGCAGCGAGAACAGCCCTTCCACAAGCCTGGTGATTCCGGCCTCGTTGTTATTCAACTGGGCACCGCATTCGACGGATTTCAGCATTACTTCTGCACGACCTCACCAACCCACTTCGCGTACACCTCACGGCCGGGGTATTTGGCCGCGCGTCCGAGTTCGGCCTCGATCTCCAGCAGCCGGTTATACTTGGCGACCCGCTCACCTCGCGATGCCGATCCCGTCTTCAACTGTCCTACGCCGGTAGCCACAGTGAAGTCCGCAATCGTCGTGTCATCGGTTTCGCCGGAACGGTGCGAGACGACGCAGGTGTAGCCGTTCTTGCGTGCAAGATCGATGCAGCGTAGGGTCTCAGTCACCGTCCCGATCTGGTTGAGCTTGATCAGAACTGAGTTGGCGATGCCCTCGTCAATGCCGCGCTGCAGTATTTCCGGATTGGTTACAAAGATGTCGTCACCAACCAGTTGAACCCGGTTGCCCAGACGCTGCGTCAGCTCACGCCACCCGGCCCAGTCATCTTCCGCCAGGCCATCTTCGAGCGAGTAAATCTCGGGATACTTGTTCAGCCAGTTCTCCCACTGCGAGACCATTTCGCTGGGGGTGTGCTTGGAGTGGTCAGACTTATCGAAGACATAGGATCCGTCTTCGAAGAACTCACTGGCTGCCGGGTCGAGATTGATGGCGATGTCGTGTCCCGGTTTGTAACCCGCCTTCGTGATGGCGGACACGAGCAGTTCCATGGCCTCTTCATTGGATTTCAACGCTGGAGCAAAACCTCCCTCATCGCCGACACTGGTTGAGTATCCCTTGCGCTTGAGGGTGTCCTTCAGCGAATGGAAGGTTTCTGCTGCAGCCCGAAGGCCCTCGGTGAAACTGGGAGCTCCGACGGGAGCGATCATGAACTCCTGAAAATCGACATTGTTGTCAGCGTGCTTGCCCCCATTAAGGACGTTCAGTGCGGGAACCGGCATCGTATATTCCCGCCGGTCGGCGAAGTAGCGGTAGAGAGGAATCTTGCGCTCATTCGCGACGGCCTTCGCAGCACCGATCGAAACGCCAAGGATGGCGTTCGCTCCCAAGCGCGCCTTGTTAGGTGTTCCGTCAAGCTTGATGAGCTTTTCATCGAGTGCCGACTGCTCGGCGGCGTCGAATCCGACGATAGCTTTCTGTATTTCATCCAGTACGTGCCCGACGGCTTTTCTTACGCCTTTGCCGCCGAACCGCTTGCTGTCGCCGTCGCGGAGTTCCACCGCTTCGCGTTTTCCGGTCGACGCTCCGGAGGGGACCTTCGCGGTCCCTGATGCGCCGCTGTCCAGGTAAACCGTGACCTGCACGGTAGGATTGCCGCGAGAATCGAGAATTTCGAGTGCTTGTAACTTCGTTATGATCGACATAAATGCTCCTTCTATCGCTGTAAGGGCAACGATTCGGAGACGAGAACCGTTTCCAGGTCGTGCTTGACTTCTTCTGAGACCGGCAACTGTTGCAGTTTTTGCAAGGTCTCGGTGTATGCATAACTGAACTGCTTCAGTTCGAAATGGTCGTCGTACCAGACGGCATAGCAAGCGTCGGGCTTACCAGTCTTAGGTTGACCGAGGCTGCCGGGATTCACCACTGTTGTCGACCCCACTTGGCGAATGAATGGCGTATGCGTGTGACCGACGAGTAGATAATCGACTTTGATCGCTTCGACTTCCTTCGCCCAGCGATCGGACTCAGCCGGGCAGTAACCGTAGAGTGGGTCCGAGGGAGTCGCGTGACACAGATAAAAGCTCCTTCCATCACGCTCAACCGTCCGGTGCAGCGCCAACTGTTGCAGATAGCGAGTCAGGTCACCATTCATCTTCTGAATGGTGAGGTCACGCGTCTCGAGGGCCATCTGCCGGTGACGTGGCGTGCAGTGCGGATCGTCTTCAAATCCGACGGCCTGATCGTGGTTTCCTCGTACTGCGAATTCCGCGCGAGATCGCAGGAGGGAGACGACCTCGCGCGGATTGGGTCCGTAGTCGACCAGATCACCTAACACCCAGAGCTCGTCACCGAGTTCCGGCAAGGCGTTTAGAGCTTCGAGATTTGCATGTACATCCGAGATAACCACAATCTTCATAGTTCCTTTTGTCCGGCCTCTGCCCTCTTACTTAACCAACAACACCGGGCAGTGTGCGTAGCGCAACACGCGCTCGGAAACTGATCCCAACATCAGTTTTTGAAACAGGGATGTGCCTCTCCGGCCAACGATGATCAAGTCTGATTGCTCGGTTTGGGCCCGGTGTATGAGCTGTTCAGCGGGATGACCTACGACAATGTCGGTACTGACATCTACTCCTCGGGTCTTCGCACGTTCGACGATACGCTTGAGGCCCTGCTCGTAATGTTCCTTGGCATCGTCAAGGACCGCTTCAACTTCGACCGAAGTTGCTGGTTCTGGGAGCCGGGCGACGGCCAACACCGAGACCTCCGATTTCTCGCAGACACCAAACCGGATGGCCACATCAACCGCCTTCTCGGAAGTGGGTGAGCCGTCATAGCCAACCAGGATCTTCTTGAAATACGGACTTTCGAAGTTCAGGGGCATGTATTCTCCTACTCCGCCTCCAGGGGCACTTCGGAGATCTGAGGCGCGCGGGCGCTGCGTTGAGACTCGGATGGTTGCTTCGGCAGCAAATGCCGAGGAAGAAATAGCGCATTAGCAATCACGGTCGGAATGACAGCCGAGCCAATCACTGTCGCCACCAGATGTGAGTACTGCGCCTGAGTGATTACGTTGTGGTTCAGGCCAAAGAGCGCCGATATCGTTCCGAAGGTCAGACCGGTGGACATCATGAGCGTGTAATACAGCCCTTCTTCCCTCTGGTACTTGAAAGCCCTTACGGTGGGAACCAGTCCGATCATCTTCGAGAACATCTTCGCGAAAAACAGCACGACAAAAACCAAAGGTGCTGCGGCAAGCGCGGGAACCGAAACAAACGATCCCGCGCGAATGAAGTAGAACGGCGTGAGAAGTCCAAAAGTCAGGGTTCGCAAGCGACGAACCAGAACGTGGTCCTTGCCGACCGTACCGGCGAGCACCATGCCGATCATGTAAGCTGGCAGCACCGCTTCGCTACCTGCCCATACAGCCAGGCCGCCCATCGCAAAAAGAAAGAACAGCAGAAACTTCGCTTCCAGCTCCGACACTCGACCGCCGTACTTTGAAAAGAACCACGGAGTGAGGAAAGGGAGCAAAATGAATACGCCGATGGAGACGACGACAAATACCACCGTCTTGAATGTGAACGGGGAAAAGATCAAGCCGAGTGCAATGACGGTGCCCAGATCATTGACGAAGCAGGCAGCCAGAATCGCCTTACCGAAGTCGGTCTTGTTGAAGCCGAGTTCCAGCATGACAGCGTATACAACAGCCACGGAGGTAGTGCTCAGCGCGACGCCGGCAAGTTCGCTCGACCGCCAATTCCAGTGCAGGAAATGATAAGCAACCAGGGTGCAGCCGATGAACGGCCCAAAGAAGCCCACTAATCCGACAACGAACGCTTCCTTCCATTTCGTGCGGAAAATTGTCGGGTCAAGCTCGGCGCCAGCCAGAAAGGTGAGCACAATAGCCCCCGTGCCTGCGAGGAAGGAAATCCAGCCTGTCTTAGCACCCAAGCCACCTTGAACCACAAAAGCACCGATGATCAGCTGAGCGACGGTGCCTACCACGATCTCGGTTAGGGCGGTAGAAATCCTGAACCAGATGCCCAAGAGCGTCGCAACAAGGGCGAGACCAACCCAAAGCGCTGCCAATACCCACACGTTCTCCATGGAACGTTGCTCCTAATATTTTGTTGGAAGCTTGCCGGAGACACGACCCCGCGACAAGTTTCCTCGTCAGGAGTCATCATCTGTCCGGTAAAAGGCAGGACAGCAGTTGGGGGTGAACTCCTTCACCCTTGATGTTTTCAATTCCTTGATAGTCCTGTCAGGCAACAAAGTCAAGGCCGCCAATCACAAATCCGGTACTCGCCACATGTGCCCGAGGGACAAGGAGATGGCGACCGCCGTGTCGGAAACCAAGTTTGGGTTATCATGAACGCACGGTGAAGGAGTTCCACCGTTAACCGCTGCACCATGCAGCTGATGACTCCTGAGGAAACTCAGGAGTTCCCTCGCCTGGGCGTCCTCAACAGCACAACAACTCACTTCATAGGCGCTTTGTCCAACAACGCCATGACAGTGTTGTGGAGGTCCAATGCACCCTTGGCACGACGTTATACCTGGCGTAAATCTACCAGGCGAGTTTGCGGCGGTAATCGAGATACCGCGGGGGTCCAGTGTTAAGTACGAGCTCGACAAGCCGACCGGATTACTCAAGGTTGACCGCATCCTATACTCCGCCGTCTACTATCCGGCAAATTACGGTTTCATTCCCCAGACCCTGGCTGAAGATGACGATCCCCTCGACGTATTGGTTCTCTGCCAGGAGAGCGTCTTGCCGTTGACGGTCATGAAAGCACGCGCGGTCGGACTAATGACGATGATCGATGCGGGCAAGAAAGACCACAAGATCATTGCGATTTCGACATCCGATCCTGAGTTCAGCCCTTACCACGAAGCTGCTGAGATCCCGCAACATCAGTTGCTGATGGTGCGGCGCTTCTTTCAAGACTACAAAATCCTTGAACACAAGTCTGTTGAAGGTGAGGAATTTCAGCCTGCCGAGGCGGCGTTTCCAGTGATTGAGGATGCCTTGCGGCGTTATAGCATCTTCCGCCGCGCCGGGTTTAAGGACGCACAAGAGACGGCGCGGCCATGATGACCCTACAGCAGTATGAGCGATACAAGTTCAGGCTTGCCGAGATTATCCGATTCGCCAGCGCTATAGATTACGAGCACGAAAAAGGATCGGAGCAGCACTGGCGCGAGCTGTCAGCTAGATTGGCGGATGACCGATTCAACGTTGTCGTTGCGGGACGCTTTAATCGTGGTAAGTCCACCCTGATGAATGCACTGCTCGGTATGGACCGGCTGCCGACAGGTATCATCCCTTTGACTTCAGTCATCACGACAGTCAGATACGGCACAAGTGAACGGGTACTGCTCGAATTTGACGGCAGCGCCTTGCGTGGCGAAGCCTCGTTGGACGATTTGGCTGAATACGTAACAGAGAAGGGGAATCCCGGGAACAAGCGGCACATTCGATCGGCGGAGATACAGCTGCCTGCCGAAATCCTCCGACGAGGCTTCTTCTTTGTGGATACCCCGGGTCTGGGTTCAGCCATCTTCGAAAACACTGAGACTACAGAACGTTACATTCCCGAGATCGATGTACTCGTTCTCGTATCTGGCTATGAGAGTCCGCTCACCGAAGAGGAAGTCCGCTTTCTAAGCAGCGCGTCGGCGTATGCCCGCGGCATTTTCGTCGTGTTGAACAAGCACGACACAGTTCCGCCCCAGTCACGCGCTGACGTTCTGCAATACGCGCAGAAAGCCATCGATGAAGTTTTGGGGGAAGGCTCACGAAATATTTTTTCATTGTCGGCGCGTGACGGCCTTATAGGCAAGCAGACGCGAGACCACGAGGCACTCCGTGCCAGCGGTCTTCAGGAGTTTGAGGAACAGCTGCTCGAATACTTGACGACGAACAGATCCCTGTTGGTCCTCGATGCGATCTGTGACCGTGTTGCAACCGAGCTTCGAGCGTCGGGGCATCCGGAGTTGACCGATGCAGTGGAGGAGGTGGTTGGCTTGAAGGGCGAGTTGCGATCCGACGCCGGCGTTGCTCACGAAATCCCGAGCACCATCCCGCTGTCACCCCCCGCCGCAGCCCAGAGAAACAGGTTTTGTGAGATCTGCGGCGGAGTCTTGAAAGAGGTCATCGAATTTCTGCGTCATTACCAATACGAGCTTTCGACGAGGCCGGAGGTGCAAAGAAACCATGCAAAGCTCGGCGGTTTTTGTCCACTGCATACCTGGCACTACGAGCAGATAAGCTCACCCCATGGCGTATGCACTTCATATCCCAGGCTGCTGATGAGATTTGCTGAAATCCTACGCTCGACGGCAGGCCGAGAAACGATGCTTGAAAAACTCAATAATCTCCTGACCGCGTTGGACTGCCCCGCATGCCAGGTAAGACGGGCTGCCGAAGATAAGGCCGTTCAGACCCTCACAGCCAGATGGATTAAGCTTGGGGCACAAGATCAGGCGGTTCGTTCCGCTATTTGTCTACCGCATTTGAGATTACTTGTTTCCCGCAGCGCCAGCGAGTCATTCGCGCGTTACTTAGTAGAAACGGAAGCCGACCTTCTAGAACGGACCGCCGAAGACACGCAACGCTACGCGGTTCGCCATGACGGCTTGCGACGCGCTTTGACCAGCGCGGAAGAAAGGCGTGCTTATGTAGATGGCTTACAGTTGCTGGTCGGACATCGAGCTGTCGACGCATACCCAGTTGTGAGGGACATTATCTAGGCAGGAACCGGCGACGCAGTGCCGACCTAAGCGAGACAACCACTTAGCAAACGAGTTATTGGTCCGGGGCCAGGGGTCGCGGAGGTTCAGATCCCGTCGACGTGTGAGGGCATGCCTTGAGGTCTTTACCCACTCGCGGGTTGCTCTGGTGGATTCTCGGTCGCCGTGCGACTCATCCATCTCGATGGCGTTATGGTCCCAAGTTCAACGCGATGTTCCACCACCACGCAAAGAGGGCGGCCATAGCGGCCCGCCCTCCTGGATCTTACGGATTACACTGGCTTGAGGATCTGCCCGGCGACCTTGCTGATCTCGAGCCTGCGCTCGGCGTCTTCGGTCTTACCCGCGACCCAGGAGACGGCGTTCGACAGTCGCCAGATGGTGTTGCCGGCAGGCATGTTCACGGTGTCAATCGAGTTGTAGGCTTCAATCACCGAATCCGCCTCATTCTTCTGCAGCGCCTTACGCAAGAGCTCGCGTGCCTGGGTGGAATCG
>Ga0182030_10005132_pt1 | contig 27848 bp, 17 predicted proteins | sample 812S3MmetaG_FD_121299 | JGI IMG/M metagenome (GOLD analysis project Ga0182030, IMG submission 121299) | Permafrost microbial communities from Stordalen Mire, Sweden - 812S3M metaG (Illumina Assembly) | ecosystem: Environmental > Terrestrial > Soil > Wetlands > Permafrost | place: Sweden... | reverse complement strand
TCATCGGCGGCCTTACCAACACAGGAGCGCTTGGTGGGTTATTTAACCAATACGGTGGGACAATCGCGAGCGCAGGCCTCGCGATCTCCAACACCGGAAACCTTGGATCGTTCGATAACGAGGGCGTGATTGCCGGCAATATCACGAACACCGCCGGCATTCTGGTGATCAATGGCGGGGGCACGCTGACCGGTTTTGCCGCCGGCACCCAAGGCACGATCACCAACACCAATGGCAACCTCTATCTTTCCTACGCAGTTCTGAACGACTCGATCAATGTCGGCACAGGAACCGTGACGGCCGAGATTTATATTTCGCTGCTCGGCAATGTTTCGATTACCGGCAACTACGCCGATAACAGCAGTTCTCTCTATGAGTATAACGGCAGCAGCCTGTCGGTCAGCGGCGCCGCCACCATCACCAATTCAGAGATTTACGGCGGGCCGACAAACTCGACGCTGAATTACACGCCGGGCGAGGTAGGCGGCATCTTGGTTTCGGCCGGCACGCTGACCGCCAGCGGTGACAGCTACAGCAGCAATCTCCTCGGCTTGGCGATCACAGGATCTGTCGTCGGCAACAGCATCGTCGCCATAGTCGCTGACAATTATGTCGGCGGAACGCTGGCGACGCTGACCAACAGCGGCACGATCGCCGCCGAATATGGGCTGGGCGTCAGCGGGACCGGCAGCCTGGGATCCTTCAGCAATGTCGGCGGCTTGATTGCAACCCGTACGGCCATCGTCAACCAGGGCGTCGTCGGCACCCTGTCCAACAGCGGGTCGATCAGCGGACGTAATTCGGCCGTCAGCAATATGGTCGCCCGTTCCAGTAACGGCACCATCAGTCATATCGGCACGATCGGCATGCTGACCAACAGCGGCACGATCAGCACCATCGATTATGAGGGCGCTACGGCGATCCGGAACCAGGGCACGATCGGCACGCTGATCAACAGTAGTAGCGGTACAATCCTCGGCGGCGGTTACGGAATTGAAAATACACAAATCGGCGCCGGAACGATTGCGGTCGGCGGCGTCATCAGCGCTTTGACAAACAACGGCACCATCGGCGCCGTATACACGGGCATCTATAGCAATGGTACGATCGGCACATTGACCAATACCGGGTCGATCAACAGCAGCAACGGAGACGGTATTTATAATGCCGCCAACGTGTCGGGCGGCGAACTCTCCCCGCTCACCATCACCGGCGGCCAGATCGGACTGCTTTATAATTCGGGAACGATCAGCGGCAACAACTCAGGTGTTTACAACGCCGGCGGCACGATCGGCACTCTGATCAACGACGTCGGCGGCACGATCTCCGGCCAAAAGGGCATCCAGAATAGCTCCAACAGGTCATTCGCCGGCAATATCGGGTCTCTGTCCAACAGCGGCACGATCAGCGGCAACTCGGCCGGAATTTACAATTACGGGAGCACCATCGGCGCGCTGACCAACAGCGGTTCAATTTCCGGCAATAGCTTCGGCATCTATAACCGGGCTCAGCAGGTCAGCGGCAACTCGGTGGTCGGCGGCTTTATCGGCGCCCTGACCAATACCGGAACCGTCAGTTCGAGTAACAATGTCGGCATCTTTGACGAGTACGGCAGCATCGGCACTCTCGCCAACAGCGGGGTGATTTCAGCCTCAAGTTATGGCGTTGAGATTCAGGGCACCACCGGAAACACGATCAGTCATGGCGGCGTCGGCACGCTGTCCAACAGCGGCTCGATCGGCAGCCGATACACCGGCATTTATAACGAATATGGAAATATCGGTTCGCTGAGCAACAGCGGCACGATCAGCAGCGCGAACTCAAGCGGCATTGTTAACTATGGCTCTTCGAGTCGCGGCACGACGGCCGGCGGTCAGATCGGTGCGCTGACCAACAGCGGTACGATCAATGCGAACTCACGCGGCATTTATAACGAATATGGTTCGATCGGCACGCTGACCAACAGCGGCACGATCAATTCACAATATACCGGTATCGAAAACTACGATGGCAATATCGCTACGCTGATCAACAGCGGCACGATCAACACCCAATATGAAGCCGGCATCACCAACTATGGCCGAACCAGCCGCGGAACGCTTACGTCGGGTTCCATCGGGACCTTGATCAACAGCGGGTTGATCAACACGCCGCGCACCGGCATCGACGTCGAAGGCGCCATCGGTGCGCTGACCAACAGCGGCACGATCATGGCCGTGCAGACCACCAGCGGCACGATCACCGGCGGCGGGCGCGGCATCGAAATTTACGGCAATACGAACAGCGGCCACCTGAGCACCGGATTAGTCGGCACACTGACCAACAGCGGTACGATCAACAGCTATGACGACGGCATTTATAACGAATATGGAAATATCGGCACGCTGATCAACAGCGGTACGATCGCCAGCGCCAACGGCGCCGGCATCTACAACTACGGATATACCAGAAGCGGAACGCTGAACGGCACGGGTAGCATCGGGACTCTGATCAACAGCGGGTTGATCCGCAGTGAGCGCACCGGCATCGACAACGAAGGCGTCATCGGCACGCTGACCAACAGCGGCACGATCATCAGCACCAACAGCGGCGGTATCTACAACTACGGATATGCCAATAACGGCAGCCTGGCTGACGGTGTCATCGGCACGCTGACCAATAGCGGCGTCATCAACAGCTCCGGTACCGGCATCGAGAACGGCGGCAGCATCGGCGCTCTGACCAACAGCGGTTCGATCTTCAGCTCCAACGAGTATGGCATCGCCAATTATGGCCGTAGCAGCAGCGGGACATTGTCGAGCGGGATCATCGGCACGCTGACCAACAGCGGCACGATCAATAGCGCCGACACAGGCATCATAAACAGCGGAAACATCGGTACGCTGCTCAACAGCGGCACGATTACGGCGGCGAGCGGCAGCGGCATCGAAAACTACATCGACCGGACCACCCACGGCGTTTCATCCGGCGGCACGATCGGTACTCTGACCAACAGCGGGACGATTACCGGCGCATCGAACGGCATCTATAACAGCGGCAACATCGGCGTTCTGGTCAACAGCGGGTTGATCGACAATGTCGGCGGGTCGATCTGCACCACGCTGTGCCTCGTACGGGCCAGCAGCACGGGGGCTCTCGCCAACTACGGCACCATCGGAACCCTGACCAACAGCGGCACGATCGCCGGCGCGGCCAACGGCATCGTCAACTACGGGACCATCGGAGTTCTGACCAACAGCGGTACGATTTCGGGCAGCATCAACGCGATCGTGAACGGCACGACGGTGGTTACGTCCCTGTTGGGAAGCGGCACGATCGGCGGCGTTGCAGGCGGTATCTCGATGACCAATACCGGGGTGATCGCGGGCAATATCGACAACCTGGGCGGCGGCGACATCACCATCGCTGGCGGCACGGGCACGATCTTCGGCACGCTGACCGGCTTTACGGCCGGCACCCAGGGGACGATCAACAATCTGGGCGCTAACGTCACTCTGACGGGCAACCAGTTGCTGAACGACACGGTCAATCTGAACCTGGGCACCGTGACGAGCGGGACTTTGACGAATGCGGGCGGCGACATCGCGCTCACCACCATCGTCTCGATCAACGGCAACTTCAGCCAGGCGACCGGCACCATCACCGAAGCGGCGGGCGCGACGCTGATCGTCAGCGGCGTGGCCGGCCTCTCCGGCGGCACCGTTGCCGGCGGCCCGGCCGTAACCAACACCAACTATTTGCTCGGCGCTGATGTCGGCCCTCTCGTCGAAGGCGGCGCGGGGTCGTCCTACACGGGCGTTTCCGTAACCGGCAACGCGCTGACCGGGCTTGCACTCACCGGCACAGTCAATGGCAACAATCTGGATGGGGTGGCGGCCAACGATTATATCGGCGCCAGCCTGACCAGCCTTAGCAACAGCGGCACGATCGCAGCCGACTATGGCATCTATCTCAACAGCACAGGCACCCTGGGCACGTTGAGCAACAGCGGCCTGCTGAACGCGAGCCTGACCGGCCTGCGCAACAACGGCGGCACGATCGGCACGCTGACCAACACCGGCTCGATCGTCGGTCAGAAGAACGGGGTGGTGAATTCCGGCGCGATCGGTCTTCTGACTAACAGCGGCCTGATCGCGGATAATGCCGCGCCCAGCAATATCGGACTCAGCAACCTCGGCAGCATGGGTACGCTGACGAATAGCGGAACAATCACCGGGCAGACCGGCCTCAACAACGGCGGCACGATCGGCACGCTCACCAATATCGGCTCGATTGCCGGCCTGGTGAATTCCGGCACGATCGGTATTCTGACCAACAGCAAGGCGATCACCGGTCAGACTGGCGTCAACAGCAGCGGCACGATCGGCACGCTGACCAACACCGGCTCGATCGTCGGCCTGAAGAACGGCCTGGTGAATTCCGGCACGCTTGCCGCGCTGAACAACAGTGGCCTGATCGCGGATAATGCCGCGCCCAGCCATGTTGGCCTGCAGAACAGCGGCAGCATGGGTACGCTGACCAACAGCGGGACGATTACGGGTCAGACCGGCGTCAATAACGGCGGAACGATCGGCACGATCACTAATACCGGCTCGATCGTCGGTGTGAAGAACGGCCTGGCGAATTCCGGCGCGATCAGCGTTCTGAACAACAGCGGATTGATCCAGGACTCGCCTGCTGTGTCTCATGTTGGCCTGCAGAACAGCGGCAGTGTAGGTACGCTGACCAACAGTGGTACGATCACGGGTCAGACCGGTCTTGCCAGCAACGGGACGATAGGCGGTCTGTCGAATAGCGGAACGATCACCGGCACCGTCGCAATCAAGAATAGCGGCAGCCTGGGGCCGATCGTGAACAGCGGCCTGATCGCCGGCGATATCGTCAACAGCTCAGCCAGCACATTGTCGATCTCCGGCGGCGCCGGCTCGGTCGTCGGTACGCTGACCGGGTTCAACGCGGGCAGCCAGGGTTCGATCAGCAGCACGCTGGCCAATGTCGCCCTGTCGAGCAACATTCTGTTGAACGACACGGTCAATGTCGGCACCGGCACTGTGACCAACGGCGGCGCCTTGACGCTCCCCAACTCCGTCTCGATCACAGGCAACTTCAGCCAGCCCACGGGCAGCGTGACAGAGTTGAACGGTTCGGAACTGGTCGTCAGCGGCGCGGCCAAACTGACCGGCGGCTCGATCGTCGGTTCGGCGGTGCCTTCGACTGGGAACTATCTGGTGGGCGGCAGTGGCGAGACACTGGTCGCGGGTGGGGCGGGTTCGTCTTACGCCGGGGTCAGCGCCTCGATCCCATCTTTGACCGGACTTGCGGCGACGATTGCGACCAGCGGCAATAATCTGGTGGCATCCGCCCTGAATGACTATGTCGGCGGTACGCTGGGGTCCTTGGCGAACACCGGGACGATCTCGTCGGGTTACGGTGTCTATGTCGCCTTGACCGGGAATCTGGGATCGCTGACGAACAGCGGCACCTTGGCGGGTGCGACAGCGGCGATCCATGTTCTGGGCACGTTGGGCGCGATCACCAACACAGGCGTCATCGCGGGCAATATCGACAACAACTCCGGCAATCTGACGATTACCGGCGGTGTCGGCGTGGTTGTGGGCGGGCTGACCGGCTTTACTCAGGGCAGCCAGGGCACGATCACCAACACGTTCGGCGATTTGGTCTTCGCCGCGGGTCAGCAGTTGCTGAACGACACAGTGAATGTCGGGACGCACAACTTGGTGAACAGCGGCTCGACCATCCAGGTGGCCAACTCGGTGGCAGTGACGGGCAACTTGGTACAGACAGGCGGTACGCTGATCTTCGGCGCGACGTCGTCAACGGCGAACGGCGATCTGGTTGTCAGCGGCAAGGCGACCTTGAGCGGCGGTACAGTCGAAATTGTCGGTCTGGGCACCACAACGCTGACGACCGGGCAGGGCTACACCATCGTCCAGGCCGGGAACGGCCTGACCGTCAGCGGCGTTGCGGCAATATCACCCGGCTTCAACGTCGCAGTCACGGACGTCTCCTCGGGGGCCTATACGGACCTGGTACTGACGCTGAGTTCGCTGGCCCAATACAAGGCGGTCGGTGACACCACCGGAGGAGCGGCAGCGGGAACTGGTGCAGCTTTGGATATAATCCAGATGAGCAACAGCCCCGAGGCACGGCTCTTTACCCAGACGGTTCTGAATGTTCTGGGCAAGCTGCCGATGGACCAGCAACAGAAGGGCATCACGCAGCTGTCTCCGGGTCAGTTGACGCCACAATCCGGCTCGGCCGTCGTGACCCCGTCGGTCAATGCAGTCGACGACCACCAGGGCTCGACCAACACTGCTATGAACGGCACGGACCATGGCGCGTCCGCTGGTTCGGACGGTCTACATGGCGAGGTGTGGGGTCAGGCCCTGGTCGGCAGTGCGACACGCGATCCGGTGACCGGGGCTGCCGGCTACGACGCCCGGACCTACGGGTTCATTGCCGGCTTCGACACGCCGCTGGTGCCAGAGATCACGGTCGGCGGCGCGGTCAGCTATCTGAGCAGCCGCACCACCGGTACGGATCTGCTGACCGGCAGTACCACTCGCGTGGCGGATTATCAGTTCACCGGCTACGGCAGCTGGCGTCCTGATCAGTTCGACGGCAAGCTGACCGTCGATGGTCAGCTTGGGTTCGGCTACAACAGCTTTAACCAGTCGCGTGGTATTCAATTCCTGCACGAAGCCGCGAACGGCAAGTTCAACGGTCAGCAGTATCTGGCGAATGTAAAGGCCGCCTATGCCTTTACATACAAGGACGGGCTGACGCTGAGGCCGTATATCGATGTGCGTGAGGTCCATCTGGACTATGGCGCCTATCAGGAAAACGGCGCCGGGATCGCGGACCTGAACGTGAAGAGCCTGACGACCGACTCCTTCAGTAGCGAGATCGGCCTGAAGGCCGGGACCGAGTACGACACCGACTATGGCAAGCTGTTCCCGTCGGTCAAAGTCGGTTGGGCGCATGACTACACTCATGGTCCGATCGCTCTGACCAGCACGCTGGCCGGCGTGACCTTCAACAGCGCCACGGCGCGGCCGCGGGCAGACGGTGTGAGTGTCGGTGCCATCGTGGACCTGAAGCGCAGCGACAGCTTTGAACTCAGCATCGAGTATGACGGCGAAATCCGCCAGGACTTCCAAAGTCACACCGGTCTGATAAAAGGCACCTTCAAGTTCTAATAAAAGTGAAACCGGTGATATGGCATTCGTTAAATCTGCGCTCAAACGGGCCTATCGCCGGTTGCCTATTGGGGGGGCTCTCGCCGTCCTGATGTTGACCGCCGTCGTTGCGGCGGTCAGCCAGGATGAGGCGGATGCTAAGAAATCAGACATAATTCCGCCGGCAGCGCCTGCGGCTGAACCATTATGGTCAAAGGAATGCGTCCAGAGACCCAATGGCACGCCGCTTTGCTATGTTCAGCAATTCGCGATTTCGCAGCAGCAAAAGGCTGTGGTTCTGCGGGTTCAGGTCGGCTACATGGGGCCGCCTGATGGTCAGCCACGTGTTCTGATCACGGCCCCGCTGGGGATTGCCCTTCAGGCCGGGATACGTCTAACGTTGGACAACGACAAGCCACTCGTCCTGCCGGTGCAAAGCTGCCGCAAGGAAGGATGCGAAACCCTTGCCGTTTTGGGCAAGGACGTTATCGGTAAGTTTATGACCGGAAAGTTGATGGTCGTGCGATATGTCTATGCCGACAGAGGGCCGTTGGACATTCCAATTCGGCTCGACGGTTTAGACTCAGCGTTGAAGGCATTGCAGGACAATTCGCATTGAGTACTGAACCGCAGGGGCAGGCACAGCAAGGCATGCCGATCGAGAAGGCTTTGGCCTTGGCGCACCAGCATTGGGATGCCGGGCAGGCCGACCAGGCTGAACGTCTGTGTCAGCAGGTTCTGGCCGTTTGGCCAGGACAGGCCGACGCGCTGCACTTGATGGGTCTGATGGCCCACGCCTATGGCAATCTGGACCTGGCGATCGAGCATCTGCGCAAAGCCTGCCAATCGCCTCGCACGCCGGCGATCTATTTCAGCAATCTGGCCGAGATGTGCCGACGCCGGGGCTTGTTTGCCGATGCGGAGCAGGCCGGACGCCGTGCGGTTGCCCTGGACCCCTCGCTCAGCGCCTGCTGGAACAATCTGGGCATTATTCTTCAAGAAGAAGGCAAGCTGGAAGAAAGCCTGAGCTGTCTCGAGCGTGTCGTCCTGCTTCAGCCGAACAATGCCGAAGGGCATAACAATCTCGGCAATACGCTCAAACGCCTCGGCCGGCTCGAGCAGGCGCGGCTTCGCTATGAGGCAGCCATCAAGTTGGCGCCGAATTATGCCGAGGCCTACAGCAACCTGTCCAACCTATTGAACGATCTGGGCTACCTGGACGATGCGGTGGCGATGGCGCGCCGGGCTATCGATGCCAATCCGCGACTGTCCGACGCCTATATCAATGCCGCCGCGGTCGAAGTCGGCCGCCATCGCTATGAAGATGCGCTGCGCTGGATCGAAGCCCTGCTTGCCTATTCGCCGATGCATTCCGGTGGGCTGGTGGTTAAAGCTCTGGCGTTGAAAAACCTTGAGCGGCTGAGTGAGGCTCTGAACGTGGCGCAACTCGCCGTATCGGGCGCGCCCGACAGCAGTGAGGCGTTGAACGCGCTCGGTGAAATTCTGCAGGAACTCGGGCGGACCGATGAGGCGCTCGACGCCTATGAACGTGCATCGAAGGGCACCGGCTTTGCCATCGAAAAGGCGATCGTCAATCGCGGCGTCGCTTTGATGGAGCGCGGTGACAAGGCTCCGGCGCTTGTCGAGCTCGATCGGGCCTTGGTGGCCTATCCGCGTTCCGCTTCTGCCTGGCATGCCCGGGTCGACCTTAAGACCTATAAGGCTGGCGATCCCGAAATCTCGCGCATGGCGGCCCTTCTTGGAGCGGGCGGCTTGGAATCGCGTGATGACCGCATGGCGCTGAATTATTCGCTGGCGAAGGCTTGGATGGATGTGGGAGAGGCCGACCGGGCCTTCAGCTATCTCAACGAGGGAAGCCGCATGAAGCGCGGCACCTTCGATTACGATCCGAAGGCATCCGATGCCTGGATGAAGTCCATAGGCGATCATTTCCCAGCCGAGATATTGGAACGCCTAGCGGGCGGCGGTGCGAAGTCGGAATTACCGGTCTTCGTGATGGGCATGCCCCGATCCGGAACGACGTTGGTGGAGCAGATACTGGCGTCGCACCCTAAGGTTCACGGCGCCGGTGAACTGCGTTTCCTGGGTCAAGTCGCGGGGTCCAAGGGCCCTTATCCTCAGATGCTTGACAGCCTTACGCCGGAAACGGCGACGGAGTTGGGGCGAGCCTATCTGGCCGAAGTCGAACCGTTGGCCCAGGGCAAAGCCCGTCTGGTCGACAAGATGCCGTCGAACTTCATGTTCGCCGGTCTGGCCAAATTGATCCTGCCGCAGGCCCGTATCATCCATGTGCGGCGCAACCCGGTCGACAACTGCCTGTCCTGCTATAGCCGGCTGTTCTCCAAGGAACAGCTTTTTACCTATGATTTGGCTGAACTGGGACTTTTCTACCGCTCCTATGAGAGGCTGATGGATCACTGGCGTGCAGTTCTGCCGCCCGACCGTTTCATCGAAACGCGCTACGAGGATATGGTCGCCAACCAGGAGGCTGAATCGCGCCGGTTGGTGGACTTCATCGGCCTGCCGTGGAGCAAGGCTTGCCTGCAGTTCGAAAAGACTGCCCGCATCGTGAAGACAGCCAGCGTCAATCAGGTGCGCAAGCCGATTTACAAGACCAGCGTTGATCGCTGGAAGGCCTTCAGCGGTCAGCTTGGTCCGTTGTTGGACGCATTGGGTATCGCAGCGCCCGAGGCTTGAGGCTTCCCCTACGATGGATATGAAAGAGTTCGAGCTGCATCTGCGCGGATTGCTGGCTGCCTACCGGCACCAGGAGGCTGAGGCTCTTATCCGTCCGCACCTCGCCTCCGGATCCGGGCCGATCGTATTGTGGCTGCTTCTGGCCCAGGCGCTTCGCGGTCAGGCACGCGTGGCGGAGGCGGCGCCGATCCAGCAAATGTTGGTGGACGCTTTGCCCGGCGACCTGTCGATGCGCTTTGACCTCTCGGAGACGTTGCTGGCGCTGGGTGATTTCGACCGCGGTTGGCGCGAATATCAATATCGCTACAACCTGCCCCACACCACGCGGCTTGAACGCAAAGTTCAGCGCTCCCGCTGGGATGGGCGCCAAATTCCAGGCCAAACGCTGCTTATCCATGACGAGCAGGGTTATGGCGACACGTTCCAGTTCCTCAGGATGGTTCCTTGGGCCAAAGAACGTAGCGGCGGAAACGTGATTCTCGAAATCAACCACGAGCTTCACAGCATCGCGAAACGGATGGGCGGGTTCGACGCCATAACTGTGCGCGGCGAACTGCCCCCGCGCTTTGACGTCTATTGCGAGATGATGAGCCTGCCGATGGCAATGGGGCTCAAATTGTCTGACCTGCCGGGCAAGATACCCTATTTGTCTCCAGATCCGGCCAGGGTGGACTATTGGCGCAAGTATCTGGCCGGTTATGCCAAGCCGCTCGTTGCGGTCGTTTGGGCCGGAAGGCCGACACATGCGAACGATGCCAACCGGTCGATGACGCTGGAGACCATCGCCCCCTTATCGGTACCCGGCGTGACCTTGCTGTCGATCCAGAAAGGGTCGGGCGAGGGCGCCGCGCTCAACCCGCCGGCCGGTATGAATCTGTTCAGCCTGAGCCCCCAGATCAGGGATTTCGAAGATACGGCAGCCATACTCTCGGTCGTCGATCTGCTGATTTCAGTCGATTCCTCGCCGGTGCATCTGGCCGGCGCGCTCGATCGGCCGGCCTGGGTGATGCTGCCGCGCCTGCCTGACTGGCGTTGGCTTCTGAATCGCGACGACACGCCCTGGTACCCGTCCGTGCGTTTGTTCCGTCAGAACAAACCGCAGGATTGGTCGGATGTCGTCGAGCGCGTTGCCAAAGAACTGCGCCTGTTCACTCAACGCTATAAGTCCGCCAATAAATGAAATGGCTGGCATTGGTCGGTCTGTTGCTGACCGTCGGATGCGCAGTTCAAAATCGCCAGTCTCTGGGTCCGGAATTGGCGGTGGCGGCCGGATGGCACTGGGAGAGTCTTCCCGCCGGAAGTTTTGACCTAGCCGTGGCGACCAAGCCCGGCGGGCAGGGCCGGACCCTGACAGTCTATATCGAAGGCGATGGTCTGGCCTATGTCACTCCGACCGAACGTTCCATGGATCCGACGCCGACCGACCCCGTGGCGCTTCGGCTTGCTCTTAGTCACCCAGGCGATGGGCCGGTCGCCTATCTTGCACGGCCGTGCCAATATCCTGACCGCCAACGACCGCGCAACTGCAGGGACGATTATTGGTCCAGCGCACGTTACGCGCCCGAAGTTGTAAACAGCGTCAACGCCGCGCTTGATCAGTTGAAGGCCCGCACCCGCTCAGCCGACCGGCTGGTTCTGGTGGGATTTTCCGGCGGAGGAGCCTTGGCGGCGCTGCTGGCGGAACGGCGGAGCGATGTGGTGGGGCTGGTAACAGTCGCCGCCAATCTCGACCTAGCCCAATGGGTGAGCGTGAAGAAACTGACGCCGCTTTACGCGTCGCTGGACCCGGCCGACCAAGCAGGGCGGCTGTCCGATCTGCCCCAGGTTCATTTCATCGGTAGCGAGGACGCTGTGGTCGAGCGCAGCGTTTTGCGTGCGTTCTTGTCCCAAATGCGTGGGGACGCGCGCGTGCAGACGATCGAGGTTGCGGGGCAAACGCACGGGTGCTGTTGGGCGGATGCCTGGGCCGGGTTGGCGCGCCGCGGGGAATTGTCGGTTATTCCCGATTGGGTCCGGCAATAGCAGAAACATAAATTGCGGCACAGGGTTTAGGCCGCTAGAGAGTGCCTCCGGCTTTGCAAAACCTTCGAGGATCTAGCGCATGGGTGTGACTTCGCAGATCAGATCGAGCAAGGTTCCAGCCGTTACCTTGATATTCTGGGTCATCAAGATCGCCGCAACGACTCTGGGCGAAACCGGGGGCGATGCGCTGTCGATGACGCTGAACTTTGGTTATGCCCTTAGTACTATTATCTTTTTCGGATTCTTTCTGGTTACGGCCACGGCTCAGATTCGGGCGCGTTCATTCCATCCGTTCCTCTATTGGGCGGTGATCGTGGCGACTACGACAGCGGGCACCACTATGGCGGATTTCGCCGACCGATCGCTCGGCGTCGGTTATGTCGGTGGCTCTTTCATTCTGTTCGTTCTTGTGATGCTTTCTCTTGCGGCTTGGTGGTTTACCGAGGGTTCGGTCTCGGTAAACAACATCACCTCGCCTAGAGTGGAGACATTCTATTGGGTGACCATTCTGTTCTCGAACACTCTGGGCACCGCACTCGGCGATTTTCTCGCAGATTCAGGCCCCGGCTATGAGGGAGGAGCACTCATATTTGCTGGGGCTCTGCTGGTCGTCTGGGCTGTCTACGCCTTTACCGGTGTCTCGCGAACCTTGCTGTTCTGGGCAGCTTTCATCCTGACCAGACCACTGGGCGCGACTGTCGGTGACATGTTGACGAAGCCGCAAGCAGACGGCGGATTGGATCTCAGCCGTATCAGCTCCTCCGCGATCATCGCGGTGGTGATCATCGCCTTGATCATCCTTGTTCCGCAAAAGGCAGGCAGCCATCCGGGTGAGCAGCCGGGCTGATAAACCGTCACGCGTGCGGGATTTCGGTTCCCTTCAGTTCCGTTCGCTGAAGGACCCGCCGGTGATTGGGATTATAGGGCAAAACACGATGGAGCGTTGGCCTGTTGTCCCACAATACGACATCCCCGACGGACCAACGATGGCTGTAAACGAATTGCGGCTGGGTTACCCAATCGAGAAGATAGGCGTGCAGCCGCTGGCCTTCGTCCAGCGGCATTCCGCCGACGTAATAGGCCACATTGCCGCTGACATAGAGTGATTTGCGGCCGTCGGCGTGCCGACGTACGACGGGATGGGTTGCGGGCGGGGATTGCAGCCTTTCGTCCTCAGATAGAGACGGCAGGCGCCTCTCGAAATGCCGCGTGAACTCGTAGGAATGCACCATGTGTTTGTCCTCCACCTGACGCTTGATGTCGTCCGGGAGGGCCTCATAGGCGGCGATGCCGTTCGCGAAGCAGGTCTCGCCACCCTCAGGCGTCACTTCTAGGGCGTGGAGCATGGAGGCAAAGCTTGGGACTGCCCTGTAAGATCCATCCGTGTGCCACAGCGCGGTCAGTGTGGAGAAATAATGCTGAATCGGGTGATCCACATCCAGCTTTTGCCCGCGCTCGTCGACATTGGCGATGCGGAGAACTTCGGGGTTTTTCGAGGATTTCTTGTCATCCTCGATGGTGATGTCCAACTCACCGAAATTCTTGCTGAAAGCGATCTGCTGCTCTTCGGTCAGCGACTGATTGGGAAAGACGAGCACCAGGTGCTGTCGCCAAAGATATTCGATCTGGTCGATTGTCGCTTGCTGGAGCGGACCGGAAAGATCAACGCCGGTCACCTCCATTCCGATCGTAGGGTGAATTCTGCGCGTCTGAAGCGAAATGATCGGCGGCTTTGCCAACGATTGTCCCCCGTCGCTTATTTAATCGCCTATCGGCGCCATCGTGCCGGCCTGCGCTGCGCGAGGGGTTCGTATGAAGAAGACCAAGGGCATCATTACGACACTAACGATGGACAGCAACAGAAAGCCGTTGATATAGGCGACCATGCCGGCCTGGTGCGTGATGTCCAAATTGAGTATGCGCAACGCCATTGCGTCGGTCATTCCCGGTAGGCGCATTTGCGGGTGCCGGAACGGCGTCACGAACTGCACCAGATTGCCGTGATGAATTTGCGTCAGCTCGACGATCCGCGACGATACCACCGCGACACCGACCGCCCCGCCGATGTTGCGCATCAGGCTGAAAAACGCGGAGCCGTCCGTGCGCAATTCATTCGACAATGTTGCGAAAGCGGCGGTCGAGGTCGGGAGCATGATAGCTCCCATGCCGATGCCCTGCAGCACGCCGGTCCAGACGATCTGATCCATTTCAACAGCCAGCGACCAGCGTGACATGAGATAAAGCGACAGACCGTTGATGAGCATGCCGACGCAGATCAACATGCGCGGGTTCAGCCGATCCTTCATTCTGCCGATGACGATGAAGGAGGCGACCATGCCCAAGCCTCTTGGCGATGTCACAAGGCCAGCGGTGAAGACCGGATAGTTCATTTCGAGCTGGAGCAACTGCGGAACCAGCACCAGGGCGCCCAGATAGACCATGAAAATCAGCGAGACGATGCTGACGCCGATTACATATGTGCGGTCGCGGAACAGGCGGACGTCGATGAACGGGTCCTTCGTCGTCATGCTGTGTACGATGAACATGTAAAGACCGAGCACGCTCATAGCCGCTTCGATCAGAATTTCCGGCGACTGGAACCAGCCTTTTTGCTCGCCGCGATCCAGCACGAGCTGAAACCCGCCGATGGCGATGCTGAGGAACATGAAGCCGAGCCAGTCCAATTTGCGCCCAGGAGTTTTTTCAGTTTCCGGTACGAATATGAGTGCGCCGAGCATCGCCGCCAGGCCGATCGGCACATTGATGTAAAAGCACCAGCGCCAGTTCAATTCCTCGGTCAAATAGCCGCCCAGGATCGGCCCCAAGATCGGGCCGACCATCACGCCGACACTGAAGATGCCCATCGCGCGCGCGATCTGGTTTCGCGGATAGGCGTCGAGCAGGATGGATTGGCAGAGCGGTGTCAGCACGGCCCCGAACGCGCCTTGCAGCAGGCGGAATACCACCATTTGCGGCAGAGTCGTCGCCAGCCCGCAGGCGATTGAGGTCACGGTGAAGCCGGCGATGGCCACGGTGAAGGCCCGGGTGCGTCCGAGACGCGTCGCCAGCCAGCCGGTCATCGGCGTGGCGATGGCGGAGACAACGATATATGAGGTCAAAACCCAGGAGATTTGGTCCTGGGTTGCGCCCAGACTACCCTGCATATGCGGCAGGGCGACATTGGCGATGGTCATGTCCAGGACTTGCATGACCGCAGCCGACATGACGATCAGCGTGATCATCATCTGGTTCGGAGCGCGGGTCGCCTGGGCGAACTCCTCGACGGTAGTCATAGGGCGGTGCTATCGCAGTTCATCAGAGTCGATTGCCCGGTTTTGGTCGCCAAGTCCAGCCTTTGAGCGCTGTGTACGCGCCGGGTTCGCGATGTTCGTCCGTTTATCGGGCGCGGTTATGCGAGCATTCGTCCTTCGCAGCAAAGAGGCGCCCGCCCGTGCGTTTATGAAAAATGCATATGTTAAGCGCCGAATGACGCAAGCCAGCGTTAGAAAGATTGGAGCCGTGAGAGAAACGATGGATTTGTTTTCCCTTCCAGCGCTGAGCATCAGTTCAAGCCGCTTTGCTCTATCGATTATCTTTTCGGGGCTGATTTTATCGGGCTGTCATCACCCCTATGTCGTAAACTCGCAGGATGAACTTTTCTGCGAAACTCAAGGATTTCGCGCGGGCACCGACGCAAACGTAAACTGTGCCATGAAGCATGAGTTGGATCGGGATGCCGCAGGTGGCGCGCACCCGAATGCTCAGCCGGCTCCGAATATGCCAATGCCCAACGTGCCGCCACCTCCCCCCGTTCATCCAGGTGGCGTTTCCCAGACCATATCGATCAGTGTGGCCCCCGGTGCGACCAAGACCATCAATTTCTCATTTTCAGTCAATAGCGACTGTATCGCCGTGGGCTTACCGGATGTGAAGATCGACAAGCAGCCGACGCACGGGGTTGTAAAACTGATCCCGCGAGAGGATTTTGCGCGCGCTTCACAGCTCAATTTCCCGGCGTCCTGTGGCGTCAGGAGAGTACGCGGTATCGCTGTGGAGTATTCCAGCAATAAAGATTATACGGGCGCCGACTTCATCCAATTCGAAACAGCGACCACGACTGGAAGTACCAGTTTCAAGGTTCCAATCACTGTGGAAAAGCCTTCAGATGAAGACGAGTGAACCCAAGAGTTCACACTTGTCCGAGGTCGCCGATTGAATGAACTACGCCAAATTGCATCAATTGTGCGAGGCGTCGACAACATTCCCCGTGAGCTTGCCGTTCTCCAACTGTCCCGCACTCAAAACTGTGCCGTTCGGCGAGTAAAGGGTGCCTTGCCCGTTTCTTCTGCCGTCATGAAAGCCGCCGACATACTTTCCGCCGTCGGCATATGTCAGCGTGCCTTGGCCTTCGAATTTATCCGCGTGGAACTGGCCCGCATATTTGCCGCCATTAGGCGACGTAAATGTGCCCGCTCCCTCCTGCTTGCCATCCCGGAAATCACCGATATAGCTGCCGCCCTGGGCGTAGGAGAGCGTGCCCTGGCCCGATTGTTTGCCGTCTCGGAATTCGCCGACATATTTGCTGCCGTTACGCGAGGTCAGCGTTCCTGGTCCGTTCGGTTTGCCGTCCTTGAACGCTCCTGCGTAGGCGTCGCCATTGGGATATCTGAGGGTACCTTGTCCGGTAAGTTTGTCGTCCTGAAAAGTTCCGGCCAACTGGGTGCCGTCGGCATAGGTGATCGTGCCCTGGCCGTTGAGCTTGCCGCCGGAGAATTCGCCGACATATTTGTCGCCGTTCGGGGCCGTCTTCGTACCCTCGCCATCGCCGTGAAGGGGAAATTTGTCGGGATAGACGTGGTCGCCCCCACAGCCTGTAATGGACAGAGCTGCGAAGGCCGCAATCGCCAGCAAAATACGGGAATTTATGATCGCTCCTCCAACGCTTCGGCAGGGCCGCAGCGTCTCGATATTGGGTTTAGCCTCGAATCAACCAACCGCCTTCACCGATTGGCTGGGCCCGAAGCGCGGCGGATATTGACCGGGATGCCGGACATGCGGGGCATAGCGTTGATTGTCTGTAGGTCACGGTCTGTGCTGATCAGCAGGTTGGTCGATACGCCGTCGGTCAGATAGTCGTTATCGTCCGGCAGGTTGCCGAAGCCGTGGATTAGAGACACGACGCCCGGGCGTAGAGTCGCGTCGTCTTCGGCTATCGCCCTGACTGCGCCGCAGTCGGACGTGAGTTCGACCCAATCACCCTTGGCCACTGACTTTTCCGCCATGTCGTCGGGGTTCAGGTAGGCGACGTTGTAGGGCACGCGCTTCTTAACGGCTGAGAGCAGATTGCCGGTCGAGTTGAACCGGTCGCGATGCCGGCGCGAGGCCAGTCGGTGGGTGAATAACTGTCCGTTGCTGGGCACACGACCGGGTGCGACGGATTCGGCGGCGACTTCGACTATTTCCGCGACGACGTCGGGTGGGGCGACGGTGAACTTTCCCGCCGTGACCGGATCGGCCGGAAGGGCATATTGCGGTTCTTCCTCAAAGACGGCGCCGCGCGGATGGCTCTTCAGTTCCTCCCACGAAACCGGAGCATTACGCGCGGCGATCTTTAGCGAATCCTCCACCGTCGGCGGTGTTTCCATGTCGATCGGCACGCCGGTGATCGTCATCTGCAGCCCCAGCCGCTTGGCCAGCGCCCAGAAGACATAGACTTCGTCGCTGACCTCAGATCCCTCAGGCGGCTGCGCTGCGGCCGGGGCATAGCGCGTGAAGGGGATCGGGAAGAGCAGCATCTCCCACAACCACAACGGCAGGTCCGGGCGTTCATACTGCAGCTTTGGCGGTAGGATATAGTGCGACAGCTTCGCCGTCGGCGTCATATAGGGCTCAAGGCTGACCAAGAGATCGAGCGCGCGCAGCGCCTTGACCACCTTGCGCTGATCGGGAACGGAAGAGGCGGGGTTGCCGCCATGGCTGATCATCGCGCGGACACGGCCGGGCCCGGGCTGCAGAATCTCGTCGGCCATGATGCCGGTCATCATTTCGCCGCCCAGCGTGCCGAAGCCGCCGATCCGGCTCTTGGGGCCATTCTCCCAGGGACGCGAAGCGGGAACCACCTGAGCGGGCCGGGGATAGCGCGGATAGATCACTCCCGGGTTGCAGATACGCTCGCCTTCCCGAACATAGCGTCCGCAAATGATGTTCAGGCAGCCGACCAGGTGCTCGGCCAGATTGGAGTGCGGGCTCATATTAGGGCCGGTCGCTGTGATCGCCGGGCCGCGACCCGAGCGGGCGAATATCTCCGTCGCCTCGAACAGCTTCTCGACCGAGACGTCGGCCCTACGCGTGACATATTCGGGCGAGAAGGGCGCGACCGCTTCTTTCAGGCCGGCAAGGTCGGCGACATGCTGAGCGCAGAAATTCTTGTCTTCCCACCCGCGCTCCAGAATGATCCGCAGCATCCCGGCCAGGATCGTGCAATCCTCGCCCGGCAGCGGCTGCAGAAAAACATCGGCAAAGCGGGCGGTTTCGGTATGGCGCGGATCGATAATGATCAGCTTCATCCCGCGGGCCTTGGCCTCCTTCAGCCTTTTGACCGGGTTGCGTAGATCGGTGCCGATAACCGAGACCAGCGGGTTGCAGCCGACCAGCATACCCACGTCGGCTGTGTGGAACGGGTCGATGCCGGGCAGCCACATGCCGAGCCGCCCCATCGCCACCATCTTGGCCGATTGGTCGATTGTCACCGAAGAGAAAAGCTTGTGCGATCCGGCCGCACCGAGGAAATCGGCCAGCAGCGTAGCGGCCGAGCCGTTGAAGAAGGCACCGCCGCCGCGATATCCGGCAATGGCGTCCGGGCCGTCCTCGCTCAGGATATCGCGAAGCCTGTCGGCGATTTCGTCCAATGCCTGTTCCAGCGGGATGGGCATGAAGCTGCCGTCGGCCTGGCGCTTGAGCGGGTGCAGCAGGCGGGCCTCGCCGTTATGAGCCTCGACTGCCTGAAGGCCTTTGAAGCAGGCAAAGCCCAGAGTTTGAGGATCCTCGCGGTCGGCACGGATATCGACGAGCTGTTCGTTCTCGTCCACGGTCAGCACCACCCCGCAATGTCCCATGCAGGTGCGGCAGAAGGAAAGTTTCTCGTGCGTGGCGATGATAGGCCTCCCGGGCATGCGCGGCCATTCCATGCCGTCTGCGCCTATCGTGTCATTCACGGCGCGGAGAGGCAATCGGATTGCTTTATGGATATTGACGCTTTTCGCCCTCCCGCCCATGTTGCCGCAAATTTACCGGGGAACAGATATGTCCGATTTTACATACGATAAGACCAGCCGCGTTCTCGCCGATCCGGTGGGGGATATACATTATCATGAGGCCGGCGACGGGCCGGCGCTGATACTGCTTCACGGGTCGGGTCCCGGCGTGACGGGCTGGGCCAATTTCGAGAATAATCTGCCGGTATTCGCTCCCCATTTCCGCACCTTCATTCTCGATCTTCCGGGCTATGGCAAAAGCGCGCCGGTCGCGGGGAACCCGATGCAGGTGTGTGCGGATGCGGTGATCCGCTTCATGGATGGGCTGAAGATCGACAAGGCCCATATCATTGGCAATTCGCTGGGCGGAATGGTTGGCTCAATGGTCGCTGCGCAGCAAGCGGCGCGGGTCGATCGCTTCGTCACCATCGGCGGAGTCGGCTATGGGCTGTTCAACGCCTTCCCCAACGAGGGCATCAATCTTCTGGTCAATTTCATTGAAAATCCGACCCGCGAACGGCTGGTCCAGTGGCTGCACTCGATGGTCTATGACAAGTCGATCGTGACAGACGAGTTGATTGAGGGGCGGATGAAGCAGGCCCTCGATCCGGTTACTTATGCAACGAGCAAGCAAATGTATTCGCGTGCGGCGATGGATGGAATTGCGGCGATGACCGAAGGGCCGCATGCCGCCGCGACCTTCGCTCACCTGGCGGCGATTCAGGCGCCAACCCTGATCGCCTGGGGCCGGGACGACCGGGTAAGCTCGATGGATCGCGGCTTTGTCGCCATGCGCATGATCCCCAACGCCGAACTGCACGTGTTTCCCAAGTGCGGCCACTGGGCGATGATCGAACGTAAAGCCGAATTCGAGAGCGTCGTTCTGGCGTTCTTGACGCGTTAAAGCCGGACGGGGCGGCCGGTTCAGGCCGCCCCGCCGCGATCAGTCGGCCAGCGGGTCAGGCCGCATTTGGAACTTGACGACCTTGCCGTAGGAACCTTCGCCGGTCTCCTGGTGCCACAGCGCGGTTTCGCTGTTATCGGACCAGATGCCCCGGCCCTTCCAGCCTGTCTTTGGATCATCGATGCGGGCATCCATGCCGCGCGGGTAGAAGCCCATCGGATAGGGCACGCGCATGACGATGAACTTCTGCGTGTCGGGCAGGAAGGCGATCAGCGAATCCGAGTTCGAACCCGGGATGATCGGCACATCCTTGCCCAGGCCGAAGACGTTGTGCAGGTCGATCCAGGTCAGATAGTGCCAGTCGGCGCTGCCGACATTCACGCCAGTGACGCGCGGTCCGGGCGTCTTGTAGAAGGTCCAGCCGTCGGGGCATTGCTGGCCCGTCGCGGTCGGCCCGTTCAGCACTTTGCACTTTGATCGGTCGAAACGGCCGATTTCGCCCGCGCCGAAGGCAACCCAGGCGATTCCCTTTGAGTCGATATCCACGCCGCGCGCGTTGAAAGCGGCATAGTTGCCGTCAGGCATCTTCGGCGGCTCATAATATTCGGTCTTGCAGGTTTCGGGTGGGTTCTTGCCCAACTCCAGCCTGATCAGACCGCTGGGTACGGCGGGGGTATATTTGGCAACCCACACGCTCTCGTCCACCGGACTGATATTCATGCTGTACGGGAAGCCGTTGATCCGCGTGTCTTTCTTCAGGTCGAGTGAGGCACCGGCACCCGATGCTGCAGAAGCTGCCTTACCGACGGTGCCTTCGGCGCCGCCCGCAGCGGCAATCGCATCGCCCGGGTTGTTCCATTTGGTTCGGTCCGGATCGATCTTGCCCGTGCCCGAGGTGTTCAAGACGAAGGGGCACCATCCGGTGGCCTTCTTGGCATCGTGGGTTTCATCCCACACGCGGGTGTTGATCCAGCCCAGCGCGTTAAAGTCGCCGCTGAAATAGAGGATATTATCCTTGGTGTGGCCCAGATTGACATGATGCGTGTCGAAACAGACCGGAATGAGCGTGACCTGCTTGGTCGCCGGGTCATAAACGGAAACCTGCTTGCCCTGGCTTTCCTGCATCGGGAAATATTTGGCATAGGGGCTTTGCGTCCCGTCGGTGCACCAATCCGGCGATTTGCCCTCGCCGTCGCGCATCGACATCCACACGCGGCCTTTGCCGTCCAGCATCGGGTTGTGAACCTGCCCGTTCTGGTTGTGCGGGCTGGGCGGGGACGAGCCGGGAATATCGACGATTGTCGATTTGCCGGTATCGGGGTCCAGCAATGCTAGATGGCCGTTCAGCGTGTCGGTGCCATAGATCGGCCCGCCCGCATTGACGCTGGGATCGCGCTTGTCGGTCGTCGCCTCGTCATGGATGAAATGGCCGTCGGCCCAATCCCACAATGTTACGACGACGTTGCGCTCAAGCCCTTCGGGCCGCGGCGGCGGTACCGGTGGAATTTCGCCGGCGGCGATCCGGTCGGACCAGTCGGCGAACATCTTGAGGCCCCGTTCGCGGCCATAGCGGGCCATGTTGTTCTGCATCTGGGCGGAGAAGTCGCGGGCATGGTTGCCTACCACCACGTCGCCGTCGGCGCGCGCGAGTTGGATGCGGGCAGCCCAGGCCTCGACGCTGCTGCCGCCGGTGCTGGCCAGTTCGCGCGTCGCCTTGTCGCCTAACTGGTGGCAGAAGAGGCAGTTCTCCTTCATATGGCCCAGCCATTCCTGCTGGGTGTGCATCGTCTTGCCGATGCCGTTACCTTCAGGGCCTGTGCCCGGGAACTCGTCGGCTCCCGGCGGATGCAGCAAGGCGTACCAATAGTTCGGGGGATAGATCTGTGCAGCGGCCCTCGCATCGGGTGCCAATTTGGCGGTGAGATCGATCTTGTTGCCTGGGGTCACATCGACCGGGTCGGAATCGACCAGCCCATAGCCGCGAACCCAGACCTTGTATTTGGCCTTGGGCAGTTGCGGCAGCACATAGCGGCCTTTGTCGTCGGTGACGACGATTTTCACGAATTGATTGGGCAGGTCCTTGGTCTGGGCGATGACCCAGACGCCGGCCTCGGGCCCCTTGGCGCTCGTGACCGTGCCGCCGATACTGTCGGCGACGATCTGGATGCCGCTTTCGGCCGCGCGAGCGGACGTGTAACCGGTCGCGCCGGCAATCAGGCATGTTGTTGCGAATAATGCCGCAATCAGTTGCCGCTTCATATCGATCCTCCCAGTTCCCAATATCGTCAGGCTTATTGCCTTGGTCTTTCAGTCTGCTGCCGGCTTCCGGCGTGCCCGATAAAACGACACGGCAGAGGCGTATTTATAGATCGGGCGCAAAAGGAACTCCAGCGCTCGATTGGACAAGTTCAGCGCTCGATACCCTGCATCATGATATCGACCATATTGTCGATATAGGCATTGATTTCCTCCTCGGTCGGCTTGTCGCGCTGATGCAGGGCGACACGATTTGTGAAGGCGTAGATGTTGAACAGAAACAGTTCCGACAATAGGTTCAGGTCCAGCGGGCGGATATTTTGCCGCCGCTGATGCGAGCGGAAATACTCGGTCATGCTGGCCCCGTGCTCATCCTCTACGGCTTTCCAGATGCTTTTCCCGAGATCGGGGAAATGCGCCAGTTCGACCATGAACAGCCGTGCGACAGCCAAGTCATAGTCGGTAAGGGCGCGGTCCATCATCACGCGGGCGCGCAACCGCAGCCCCTCGCGAAGCGGCAAGCCATCGTCGCGTGACAGGTCTTCGAAGAAATTGCGCACGCTCAAACGACGCAGGACGACGACGAACAGCGCCAACTTGTCGGGATAGCGTGCGTAGATTGTGCGTTTCGCGACACCGGCCTCGGTTGCGATCCTGTCCAGCGTCGTCGCGTTATAGCCAAGCCGGATGAAATTATCCGTCGCCACTTCGAGCAGATGTTCGTTCCGGCGGGGAACGTCCTCCAGCGTCGGGCGGCCGCCCTTATTCTTAACAGCGATCATCGATCGATTGCTCTGGGTCTTGCTTGGAGTGGCTCTGGCATGCGGTATTCGATCATTGTACCACTAACGAAACGAGATAAGTGCATAATTGCCGTTTTACCGGTCGAGCACTGTATTGGGGAAAGATAACATGCCGCAATCGGAACCTTCACTATCCGGCAAAGTCGCACTCGTCACAGGCGCCAGCCGCGGCATCGGGCGAGCGATAGCCCAAAGGCTGGCCTCGGCGGGGGCGACGGTGGTCGTTACCGCACGCTCAATGAACAGCGAAGCCACCAGCATTCGCGCCAATACCAAGAGGGTTGTGCCGGGGACGCTGGCCGAAACTGTTGCTCTGATCGAACAGGCAGGGGGAAAGGCAATTGCTCTTTCCGCAGATCTAGAAAACCCGGTCGAGCGCGATGGATTGGTGGACAAGGCTGTGGCCCTGGCCGGCGGCATCGATATTCTGGTCAATAATGCCGGCTACGCCGATTACGGCCGCATGGAATATATGTCGCTGGACACTTTCGATCGAACCGTCGACCATTATTTCCGCGTGCCCTTCGTTCTGTCCAAGGCCGCCATTCCGCATATGAAGGCCAAGGGTGCTGGCTGGATCGTCAATGTCGGCTCGACCACGGCTCTGGCGCCGCAAAAACCATATCGGCCGCAGCAGAGGGCAGGTGGGGAATTGATCTACGCCTCCTGCAAGGCGGCGCTCAATCGGTTCAGCCAGGGTCTGGCTGCCGAACTGTTGGATTACAATATCGCGGTCAATGTCATCGGGCCGTCGACAGCCATCCGCACCCCAGGTGCATCCGACCTGATCCCCGAGCAATATCCGACGGAAGATGTCGAACATCTGGCCGAGGCTGCGCTGGCGCTATGCTATCTGCCGGCGGCGGAACGTTCGGGCCTGGTCACCTACAGCATGCATTACCCGTACTATCTGGGCATCCCGGTGAAGACCCTGGACGGAAAGGGCGATATGCCGAAGAAGGAACCGCCGGATTGGGCCCACAGGCTTATCAATGCCTCGGGCGAATGGCCGTAACGTTTATTCGTCGGGTCAAAGCAATCCTGGGCTAAACCAGATCCCTAATCCGCAATCTTAAACGTCAGCGTGCCGAGCAGTTCGACCCCGCCCTGAACCTCGTCGCCGGGTTGAAGGGGGCCGACGCCGGATGGTGTGCCGGTAAAGATCAGGTCGCCGGGCTTGAGCGTATAAAGCGTCGAGAGTTCGACGATGATCTCGGGGATCGACCAGATCAGGTCCGATATATTGCTTCGCTGGCGCATCGCGTCGTTGACGGTCAGCCAGATCTCCCCTTTTTCGATCAGGCCTGTGTCCTCGATGCGGTGGATCGGGGTAATCGGTGCGGAATGGTCGAAACCCTTGGCCGTGTCCCAGGGGCGGCCTGCGTCGCGCGCTGCGAATTGCAGATCGCGCCGGGTAAGATCGTTGCCGACGGCATAGCCGAAAATATAGGCGTTGGCGTCCTTCAGCGCGATATCACGTCCCTCCCGGCCGATGGCGACCACAAGCTCGATCTCATGATGCAGGTTGGCTGTGCGCGGCGGGTAAGGGACGGTAGACCCGCTTTCAGTCACTGCATCTGCCGGTTTGGTGAAGAAGAACGGGGGCTCGCGCTCCGGGTTGCCGCCCATTTCCCGGGCATGGTCGGCATAGTTGCGACCGACGCAATAAATGCGATGTACTGGAAAGCGGTCACTCTCGCCGACGATGGCGACTGTGGGCCTGTGGCCGGGGTCGAATGCCAAATTCATTTCGTCCGCCTATTAAGATCACGCATCGGCTGGAATTTAGTCGGTGGCTATAGTCATATGAGATCCTATATCAGGAGCATGCCGTTATCGGGAGCCTTACTGTGCGCCAATCACGACTTGCCATAGTTTTAACCACCCTGGTCCTGCTCGCTGTTCCGGCATTTGCCGAGGAATTGTCGATCAAACCGGCAGTTGGCCTCGACTACAAGATTTATATCGGTGGGCTTGAGGCGCTGAGCGCCACGGCCACGATCGGCGCCGATGCGGCGCATTACGACATCGAGATCAAGGCGGTAACGGCCGGCGCCATCGGCAAGATTCTGCCCTGGATCGTTCATATAGGCTCCAAAGGGAATGTCGCCGGCGATATTCTGCAGCCGGTCGAACATGCCCAGGTGAATAATTTTCAGGGCAAGGACCGATCGGTCACGCTGAATTACGACGGGCAGGGCGGCTTTCTCGACCGCAAAGTCCTGCCCGATGCGCAGGAGGACCAGCGCGACCCGGTTCCTCCCGACATGACCCGCAATACGCTGGATATCGTCAGCGGCGTTCTGGCCGGGCTACGGGCCGTCGACCGCACCGGAAGCTGCACGAGCCGGGTTCCGGTTTTCGACGGCCGCCGCCGGTTCGACCTGGTCTATAGCGACGATGGGCACGAAACATTGGATGCCAACGCCGTCGCAATCTTCAGCGGCGATGCGCTGAAATGCACGGTCAAGGTCGAGCCGGTCGCCGGCTTCTGGCGCAAGAACCAGAAGAAGTTCTTTTCCCGCAAGGTGAACGGCGAAGACCAAGTTGTGCCGATCGAGGTGTTCATCGCCCGCGTCGGCGCAGCCAAGGTCGAGGTTCCGGTGCGTATCGAAAGTACGAGTCCCTTCGGACCGCTGGTGCTGAACCTTCAGGGCGTGCACGATCCGAACTGAAATAAGCCGGTAAGGCGATATGAGCTTATGGAAATGCGGTGCCTAGCCAGTTGAAGGCGCGGATTCCCCAAACCTGCGGGTTGATCGCCCTTGCCTGCATCGTCGCGCAGCCTAGCGGGGCCGCCGAATGTGATCCCCAGCCGATGATCGAACTGCCGATCGTGCAAAACGACTTGGGCAGCCCGATCGTGTCGATTCAAATCGATGGACAGAGCCGGGATGTACTGCTCGATACCGGCGGCTTCTGGAGCCTGATCAGCCCCTCGATTTCCGGCGGCTATCCCGTCAGGAATTCCGGCATCGAAGGGCGGCTTGGCCTGCAGGGCATCAAACTGTCGCGTGCCGTGCGGGTGCCATCGATTCAGATCGGCTCACTCAATGTGCCGAATGTCGATTTTTTCGAGGAACCGGCAGGCAATTGGGAAACCGTCGCCACGCTGGGCGCCAACTGGCTGAGCCGTCTCGATGTCGAGATCGACCCGCTGACCAATCAGGTCTCGTTCTTTCCCCAAGACAATTGTGCCGGGAATGTTGTGCGTTGGCTGCACAGCGATCTTGCGGAACTGCCGGTCACGCTCGATCGCGGTCAGAATCTGATGACGATTCCGCTGGTGCTCGACGGTCAGGAAATCCGGGCCTTGATCGATACCGGGGCGACCGAGACCTATCTCAGCCTTCGCGCGGCGGACCGGCTTTTCGGTCTGAAACCCGAGAGCCAGGGAATGGAGGCGGTCGGACCTGCGGCATCGACTGACGGGGCCCCAGGTCAAATTTACCGACGGCAATTCAGATCGCTCGATATGGGCGGAATCGTCTTCAATCGGCCATGGCTAGTGATTTCGCCGATGAGCGAAGGCGGTCCGGACATGATCTTGGGCATGCATCAGCTGCACGGACTGCATCTGTATTTCGCCTACCGCGCGGGTAAGCTTTACGCCACTACTGCACGGGGAGACATCGCCGCGCGACAGGCTGCGAACCCAGCGAAATCTGAGGCCGTGCTGCGCGCCCCGACCGATTTGATCGATGCCCGCGATGATTTGCTGACCGCAACCAACGCACTGACAAAGAGCGATTACGCCGGCGCACAGGCCGCTCTGGATAGCGCAGTGCGAATCGACCCTGATTATGCGCAGGCCTATGTCGAGCGGGCGGAGGTGTTCGTCCTGAGGGGGCAACGGGAACCGGCGATCAAAGATTTGGATCGGGCGATTGCTCTCGACCCGAAGAATTCGGTCGCGCTCTTGGAGCGTAGCCAGATATACAGCAGCCTAGGCGACGCCGATCGCGCCCTGGCCGATGCGAATAGGGCGATTCAGTTGGACCCGTCGTCCCAATCAGCTTACGCGGTTCGGGCGGAGATTTATGCGGAGAGTGGCACATGGGATCGCGCCCGGCAGGATGCCGCTGCCGCAATCCGTCTCGACCCCAAAAGCACGATCGGTTATCTGAGCCGATCGCATATCTATGAACTAACCGGCGACTTTGAACATGCGTTCGACGATGCCGATCAGGCGGTCCGTCTCGACTCTAAGTCCGCAATCGCATTGAATGGCCGCTGCTGGAACGGTGCGATATTGGCCCGGTTGGATGCTGCAATGACCGATTGCAACGCTGCGGTTGCGATCAAGCCGTACAGCGCAGAAATTTTAGACAGTAGGGCTTTCGTGAATTTCAAATCGGGCCGGTTCGACGCCGCGATGGCAGATTACAATGCAGCGCTGGCCATAAATCCAAATTTTGCGTCGTCGTTGTATGGCCGCGGGCTGGTGAAGCAGCAGATGGGAGACCGGGCCGGAGGCGGAGCAGACCTTGCCGCCGCCAGGGCTATCGATCGGCTGATTTCGCAGAACTTCGGGAAATAGTCGCGGCAATCTTTGTGGGTAAACAGTGTCGATATACCCAGATTCCTTGGCTGCGCGAAAAACAGGGATTGACGAGGAATCTGGGATCGATTCTTGTCTGAGGCATGATTCGCGGCGGATTTCTTGATGATGCTACCCGGCAGGAACTGACCG
>Ga0182030_10005131_pt1 | contig 27849 bp, 24 predicted proteins | sample 812S3MmetaG_FD_121299 | JGI IMG/M metagenome (GOLD analysis project Ga0182030, IMG submission 121299) | Permafrost microbial communities from Stordalen Mire, Sweden - 812S3M metaG (Illumina Assembly) | ecosystem: Environmental > Terrestrial > Soil > Wetlands > Permafrost | place: Sweden... | reverse complement strand
CTCATAGAGATCGAAAAGACAAACTCCGACCAGTATCTTTCATCGGAAAACTGCTCACAAGCCAGAAATCTTCTGCGGCCGAGTCGCCGCCACAAAATCAGGTACCTGCGCAGAGGTTCCCTAACGGTTCTTCTGCACTCCGCACCGGCCCATCGGCATTGTAAAGCGGCGCGAGGTAGTTTGCGCACGAGCACATCCCATGGCAGAGTTCCAAACGAATGACCGCCATTCGAGACATTACTCAAAATCGGGTTCTGTCCGGATTGCCCACAACACACCGAGCGCCGGGATAAACCGGCATGTTGTAGGAGGTGCAAGTCCTCTACAGGAAAGGAGACAGCGACTCCATTCTGGCCTCGAGTCTTGCAGGCGGCACCGTGAGGTGTTGGTTGAAGCGTAGACAGTGAAACCAGTGGGCCCGGCTATTGAGCTTCGAAAAGTGACTTGATCACAATGCCGACTGCATGGTGTGAAGTAGGAAGGCAATACGGCCGCCGCGTTATACGCGAGTGGCTGTCCGGTCCTGCGTAGTCGAAGAACCCGGGCACGCTGATTAAACAACATGCACGAGAACCGGGAGATCTCCAGCACGCCTTGGTCCAACGGCCACGCCCGCTGGGCATCGCGGCCGTGGAGGACAAAATAGTCCAACAGGCCGCTGTGACGATCCTCAATCAGATGATCGCGCGGTCGAAGTTGGTGCATGGCTTGAGAAGGTCGTATCGGGTTCGGGATGCCGCAAGCTGCTGAGAAAAGACGACCGAAATTGACTGGCTGCGCTGTTCCAAATGGTGTGGATTTGAATGCGCTGCCCGAAAATACAACCCGGCTGTGACGAGGTCTCGTCTTAGGTTGCCGGTCGAGTGTGCCCAACGCGCGGGACCGCAATCAGCGTGAACGCCACTAAGCAGATGGAAGCAGCTGTATACCCGAGGTGACCGTGGCGGAGATCTTCAGCCACGAGCTTCACAGCGAGAAGCACCAGAACCGCGAAACCGAGCCGAGTGAGTTCCAAACGCCTCCAGTGCGCACCACTGAAGGCGAGCGCGAGTGCAACCGCGCAAAGCGTTAGCGTACGGATGAATGCCAGATGATGGGCCGCGGGATGCACGATGAGAGATGTCAGTGTGGTGAATTCCTGGACCATCAGCGCTGTCGCGCCGCAAATGGCAACGCAGGCGGAAACGAGATGTAGAGTTTTCTGTTGCCATGGGTCTCCGCGGTAAGAGCTCACGGTTACATAGCAGATGACTGCGCATCCAGAAACCAGATCAATGCCCCATGAGGGGACCTCATTGGGCATTTCTGTCGCCACTCGCAAGAGGTAACCCAGGAAACCGGATGCCCATCCAGCCGTCAGCAAGTAAAGGGTACCATGAAACTCGAGAGCCAATCGATGCATTCGTGAGCCCGCCACCGTAGCGGCGACCGCGGCCAAGCCCATACTTGCTGGCGTCCATGACACCGGAATACAAAGCCAGTTCCCAGCCAGAAATAACGCTGCGCTCCACGAGGCGAAAACTGCTGCATTGAACGGCTCGTGCATCGATTCGATTGGTTTGAAGACCGCGACATGGACTACAACCGACAGAGTAAGACAAAGAATTCCAAGGATGACTCTGCTGCCGTGGGGGCCGAACCAAAGAAAACTGTAAGCTACTGTCACAAATGCGATAGTGGTTTGCAGCGTTTCAAAAGCCGTAATCTTGTTGCGGCGCAGGATGCTTTTGATGGAAATGCTTGCTGCGAAAATCAAAAAGAGCGCGAATCCAGGTAGGATCAGCCAGTGTGGAGCGATGGAAGGGTAATCCTGCCGGGTGCCTTGTGGGGATGAGTAAATGAAGACAAGTGTCCATACGGCGAGGTCGGCTGCGAAAGCGACGAATAGTCGAGCGCCCGATGCATGTTCGCGGCTCAGCGCGTACTCGCTGAAGGCAACCATGAGCAGCAGCACACCGATGAACGGTAGCGTCACGTGTGTCGCAATTGCCAGAGCAAGAGAGAGCGAGCCGGCAGCGATATTGGTGATCCGAAGCACAGGAACTTGAGCCGGTTTGCGCGCTAAGACAAAGGCCACGCCTGCGAACACGGCAATCGAACACGCGGCTGTCCACGCCGACATGACCTTGAAACGCATCGTCAGCTCCCAAAGCATGGGAGCCAGGATCAAGGATGAAGTGCAAGCGTACACCGAGCTCGGAAACCAGGATCCAGCGCGTGTCCGAGCGCCCCAAACCAGCCAAGTAATTGCGTAAGCGATCGCGACGGAGGCAACAATTGGTTTCGGGACCAAATCCGATTCCGCCACGGCGCGCAGCAGATAGGCCCCTGCGATTCCTAGCAGTGCCCGGCCCACCACGGCAAAAGCCCCGCTCGCCTCTGCTGTCGGTTTTGCCGGACCCGATGCCGCGGCTGGCACTGCAGATGGCTCAACAGCAGGAGCAGAAGAAAGAGGAGAGAAAGGGTGCTCGAGCGCAGCAATTCGCAGTTCCAGCTCATCGAGCCGCACGATCAGCCGACTTAGTGATTCGGGAAGATCTTCCATAATTCCGCCCGATCCTGCACAGGCCGTATGCTTCTCAGTCTCCAGTTACTGGCGCGTGCAAGCTCTGTTCAGGCCATGGGGGCAGCAGCTTTACCAGAATCCAAAGGAAGACGAGCGGCAGGATCGTCAGCCCGATCGCTACCAGCAAGCCTTCGCGAGTCACGAGAGCCATCTTGTAAGTTGTGTAACCAAGAAAGCTCTTCGAAAACAACTGTCCGCCAATTACCACGTTCCAACGCATAGCAAAGATGCCGATCATTGCCAGACAGCCTGAAGTGGCGTAAACGCGTTTGCGCAGAACCTCCGGTAGCTTCACCACCTGGGTTAGAAAGAGCAGAATCAGTGGAGTGAGCGTTCCGAGGAAAATCTGAATTACGATATGCGAGAAATAGAGACGAGTGTGAACCATGAAGTTGAGACTGCGGAAGGACTCGTCGGCTTCGTATATGCGGTGAATGAGGTCCAGCATTTCCAGACTGAAATCGATGATGAATATGTAGAACAGATACATCGCGATGGTATCTACACAACGCATATCGATCGCCTTGCGCCGCAATTTAGTCGCCGCCATGTAGAGCAGCATCACCGCTGCAATTCCCGAAACCATGGCCGAGAAAATGAATACGACGGGCATGAGTGGTGAAGACCACCAGGGGTTGGCCTTAATGGATCCGAAGATAAACCCGACATAGCCATGAAGCAGGAAGGCTGAAGGAATGCCGATAAGCGTAACCACCCAGCCCACTTTTTCATCGATGGCCAGCGATCGCGGGCTGATGTTGCTCGACCCAAGCGTCATCACCTTGTAGATCAGGCGCAACAGGCCTTTTGATTTCCGCGAAAGGATTACGATGTCACGCCGGTAATCCAGCCAGATCTCCAGAACCAGAACAGCCATCAGGTACCACAGGTACACGTAGCCGAACATCGCCATCGCCGAGGTGCTGTGCGGGGTGAAATACATCTCCGGTGAGCGCTCCGGATGACCCAGGTGCAGTTGCAGAGGCAGGGGAGCATCCAACAGAAACGCCAAGGCCGTCAGTAGTGCTAGCCGGTAGGTGGGTTTCACCGCTTCGACTAGAAACACACGCTCGAGCGACGCCAGAATGAACGCACCCGCCACAAGTCCCGTGATGAAGGGGTAGAGAACGATCAGAACGCTCCACTGAAGCTCAATCTCGTTCGGATACATGAAACCTTCAACGCCGCTCATAGACTCACCTGTGTCCCCATAGCACGACTCGCGACCGGAATCACTAACGAACTGAACCGTCTAGATCGTTGTAGTAGACCTTCGCACCTGTAGCCATCTGCGGCTTCAGCACTTGTACGCTGTGCGTCTTCAGAAATGCGTGGATCGGATCGTTGGGGTTCTTCAAATCGGCCAGTTGACGCGCACCTGTCGGGCAGGCCTCGCAGCACGCGGTAGTGAGTCCCTTGGTGATCCGGTGATAGCACAGTGTGCACTTATCCGCGACTCTCTTCTCGGGATGAATGTAGCGGCAGCCATAGGGGCAAGCCTGCACGCAATATGCGCAACCCAGGCAATACTTTTGATCGATCAGGACCACACCGTCTGGACTCACGAACGTCGCGCCCACCGGGCAAACCTGTGTGCACGGAGAATCCGCACAGTGGTTACATAGTTTGGGAACGAAGAAGTACTTGCCGCGGTCTTCCGTGACAGCTGGAAATCCATCCTCGCCCCCGTTGGGTGAAATGACCACGGGACTTATCATGTTTTCGTCTGTTACGTGGTAACGCTCGACCCATGTGCGGAAGTATCCTTCCGGGACGTCGTTTTCGCTTTGGCATGCGCGTACACAGTTTCCGCAGCCGATGCACTTGGGAATGTCGATCAACATACTCCACCAGTGCTCAGACATTTGGTAGTTCGGCGAGGACTCCGGTGTTCCGGCCAGCACCGACTCCCATGCAATGGCAGCAGCTGGTAACAGAATTAATAAGCGGCGTCGGCTGATATTCATTTCGCACCTCCACCGTCAATCGCCGGGCTATGAGGATTGTGGCAGGTCTCGCAAGGAACTCCATTCGAGTGATCGGCCGGATTAACCTGCGGAAAGCTGGCGGGCTTCGCGGCACTCGCCGTGTGGCATCTGGCACATAAGACTGCCGTATCCGGCTTCGTCGGAGTCATCGATGTCGGGTCGTCTGCATGTTTGGCCAGTGCGCCGTGGCAGGCTTCGCAGTTTACGTGTGCATGCTTGCCCTTCGTCTTCACGTCCACGATGTCCGTGTGACAGTCTTCACACGCTTTGTGGCCTGCGAATTTGACCGGACGGCCGGCAATTTCGCCAATCGCAGCGGCGCGATAATGCCCATACTGACCAAAGGTCTTCGGCACCACGTAGCCGCGGATCAGGAGAAATGCGAGAAAGGCCAGAACAAAGAGTCCAGCGAATCGGAAAAGGTGTCCTGCATCCTTGAATACGCCCATCGAAGTAGGACTCCTAAGGTCGCTCCAGAAGTTTTCACGAACGCGCTCAATGTGATCTGGAATACTCGTTGGCCACCATATCTACAGGTACATCAACCATGATGTATGTGAGCCAAGGCACCAAACGATGTGATGCGCAACACTATCTCTGCAAAAGGCACTCAATAGCCGACAACTTCAAGCCAGAGACTAAAGAAACCCTAGGAGTTCTTGCCCGAGTTGCATAGAGAGAATGTCGCTTCAAAACGCTCCGTACGATGCCGAGGACCAGGACTTGGCAGACGCCAAGATTTGCTGCCATCGAGTGCAGCTCATGCCGATGCGTCCAGAGTCTCGAATGAGCAGTCACCGGGCTATAATTTTGGGGCCATTCATTTAAATCCGCCCTCTTGCGAACGCGGCCTTTGGACTCTTTCGTCGGCTCGTTTTCGTTGGAACATAACTCACGCTTCGGCGAGCCTTCAGAGACAGAGAGCGCGATTTCTTGAGCGCTTGCCATGTTTCAAAAGGGCCAGTCAAGGCGATGGTCTTGAGGATCCTTTTGGAACAGCTCTTGAGGAACAACTTAGTTTCCGGTCGACAGGCTGGAATTTCAACGATGCTTCGATCCGGTCACTTGGCGCTAAATCGCCGAGTTTCAAACCCGCTGGCTTCCCCCGGCTTGCGGTAGCCAGCGGCCACAAGGAAACGTCGATCCAGTCGAAATTGGTCTAATATTGCAGCCGTGCGGTGAGGCAGGGATAACAAGCGTTCCACCCACAGCCGCATTTGCTGCCGACTGAATTGCGATCATGTCGTTAGTAGAGCCATCGCACTTGGCTCCATAAGCAAGAGGAGTAATCTCTTGACCGGAAGCGATGGCCGTTGCTCCCGCCACCTGCAGCGGGATCAGGCACAACGCCAGTACCACTTCCTTTGTCAATACACACACGCCACGGACAAGCGCGGCGGCAGCGCGCGGATTCGCCGGTCTCATTTGCTTTTCTCCTTGGTGATTTTGGATGTAGATCTCCAAAACGCTTTCCGGACGTGCCTGTTGCCGTCTCCTGCTAGTGGTTGTTCTGAGGGCAAGATCACCACGGGCGTTTTTCTTTCTTATTGAAAGAGAACTTCATGTGCGGAGCTGATTCAAGATGAAGAAATGCTGCTTCGCGTGCCATCCAGGGCGCGCCCCGTTGGCCGCAAAAAACTAAACCCCACCAGTAATGGTGGGGTATCGCGACAAACTGGCCTGTGATTGACGGTCCGGCTAAGGGGGCCATTCGTCGTTTATGTATACAGCGCTGATGTGCGGTCTCACCACCAGAACTCCAGAACTACACAAGCGGTGCGGACCAATGTCAGGCTGAGAGGCTCACAGAACTAAACGATACCGCTGGGCTTGAGCGATTCCGCGTTCTCGATTTCCGGACGGAACGGCAGGTCGAAGCGCTTGTAACCTTGACCTTTAACGGCTGACCTTTTTCTCTGGAAACCAGGCCACCTGAATTGTGGTCGTCGTTACGGTTTGCTGGCCAGAAAGGTAAATGGGAGCTTTCCAGCGTTCATAGGCACAAGTGCCATTCACCTCAAGGTCTTTGCCAATGCGCTTGACCACCTGGAAGGTGATGTCGTTCAGGGTAGTGCCGCCTGAGATAAAGTCCTTGGCGGCTTTCTGATTGCGAACGCCCAGCTGCAACCAGTCGTTGCCACTCAAGTGGTAGGTAATCCACCCCTGGCCACCCTTATCCTCGCGTCCGATCCAATCGCCGAAGAGCTGACCTTGGTTGGTATAGCCCTGCTTTTGAATAACCTCCCAGTATTGAAAGTGGCCTCCAACGCTGTACTTATAGGAGGAATCAGTATCTACACCTTCAACGCGCAGATCCAGCTTTGGGACACCGGGAATATGCGAAAGATAGAGACCTGGCCTAAAAGAACCATGCGGTGGTTTGAAGAGTGGACTAACCGCGTCGTGCGCCTCGGAGTCAGTGTAGAGTGTCAACCAATTGCGTACGAAAGGGAGACGATAGGTGAAATCGAATGCGGCGAATCGGGCTCCGGGGTCCTGAGATGTGAACTTTACAGTGGAGGCGACAGAGTCAGCACTGAAAAAGCTGCGGAGGAAAGTGTGAAGGGTGACTGGCTCGTGGCCACTTCCTCCCCAGATTGCCGTGCGCTCAAATCCGAACTCGAGATCTCGCGTTGGCTTGAAACTGAGTTTCTCGACATGCACCCAGGAGTTGCCGGGGTTGATCACGTTCGGTAGATTTGGCGAGGGACTGGCAACAAACGCCGGATTCGGCATCTCGGTGTGTCCGGAGAGCGACCCGACCATAAACTCGTAGCGGAAGCGGCCCAAGATGGTTGAGAGCAGCGGAACGTAAAACGGCTCGACGCGGTTGATGCGGAAGGAGTAGATGTTCTCGGCATTGTTGGAGTAGGCCATGCCGCCGCCCAACCCAGGCCCCAGCCAGTCGTCCTGTTTGCCGAAGGAGATTTCGTGGTTGAGGAGGTGTGCAGAGACGTAAGCTTCGATGAATCGTCCATTGGTGATTGTTGCGATCGGTCCCATCGGGATGGTGGCCTGACTGTATGGAAGCCCAGTGGCGGTATTGAGAAAGGTCGTGCCGTCAATCGTGCTGAGCGCCTGGGCCAGTGATTGGGAGTAGCCTGTCGCCGAAGGTGCGGCTTGGAACTCGCCACGCGCATAGAGAGTGAACCGGCCCGCGGTGGCATAGCCGCTGGCACCGGAGTAATTGTTGAATCTGTTCTCATAGGGACGGCCATAGTCGTTGATGATGGTCGAGCCGAGATGGAAGCTGTCGCGCAAGGGAGTACCGCTGATCCCACGAGTCGCCGAATAGACCGACTCGATGCCGAAGTAGCCATGATGCGTCAGGCAGTGCAAACCTGCATCATAGTGCAAAAAATGGATCAATGCAGTGTAGATACCCTGCGCTTCGCCCGCAGTTGAATCCCCATACGTATTTGCGTCTTCTATCTCGGCGTCGATGTCTTCAAACATATGGCTCAAACTGGCGCGCGTCCAGGGGCGCATGCCCAAGTAGACATGATCGATATAGCCCATAGAGTAAAGCCGCAGCACGGCTGGATAGACCCAGCTATCAACAGGGATGTACGGCGTACCCAGCGAAGAAGAATCGCAAACAGGCGCCGAAACGCCCGAATTGCGCTCCGGTTGCTCGGCCGCAATTGGAAGGGAGGTCAGGATAACCCATGCCAACACAGTTGCGCATTGAATAACAGGCGCCATGGACATATGCCCGCTCACATTTATACCTATCCTCTTACTTTCCCGCGCTGGATATCGGGTGAACGAACCCTTGGCAGGCTGCTCAAAAAACTGCGCTTTGTTCGGCGATTTTTCTTGTCGACGGTGCTGCGGTTTTCTTCTCAATTGCTCAAGGGGGGAAAAGGAGGGACTGGGCGGGCGTCGGCCGTATCCCACACGGGAACTGCGGTTTCAACGGTCTGCCGCGGAAGCTTTCTCGGATTTCGCATCCGCACCAGTTGGATGCTTAAGCCGGGAAGGTGAAGATCCATCCCACTTTGAACAACCCACGATGTCGCAGTTTGCGCAGTAGTACGATATCCTTCAGCCTGTTGGGCCTGTCGCAGCGGACATAACCTTTTTCACTGCCGCACAGGTGGCGCGAATGTGCTCTTCGGTCAAAGTCGGGTGCACAAGGAACATAAGGCTCGTCTCCCCCAGATCGAGCGCGACCGGCAACCGACTCTCCGGTCTCCACTCAACGGGAAATGCCCTTTCCAAATAGATCTCGCTACAGGTGCCACTGAAGCACGAGACGCCTTCGGCCTTAACCGCCTCGACAATTCGATCACGCGACCACTCGGGACGAAGCGCCTCTGGTCGCACGAAGGCATAATACTTGTAGTAGGCGTGCTCAATATGTTTTGGTGGCACTGTGACGCGCAAGCCAGGTGTAGCGGCGAACTCATCCGTCAGGATCTGAGCGTACTTGCGACGAACCGGAAGCCATTGCGGAAGCCTCCTAAGCTGAAGTCGACCGACCACCGACTGCACTTCGCTCAGTCTCCAATTTGTCCCAAACGAGTCATGAAGCCATCGGAATCCTGGAGCGTGTTCCCGATGGTAAACCGCGTCATAGCTCTTCCCGTGATCCTTCAGAGACCACATCGTGCTCCACAACTCGTCTGAGTTGGTGGTCACCATTCCTCCCTCGCCAGCCGTTGTCATAATCTTATCCTGACAAAAGGAGAATGCGGCGATATCGCCTATTGATCCGATAGGTCGCCCTTTGTAGGTAGCGCCGTGTGCTTGGGCGCAATCTTCAATGACTTTTATTTCACGCTCGTGGGCCAAGGTGAGGATGTCGTCCATTTCACAAGGCCATCCAGCAAGATGCACCGCGACGATCGCCTTGGTACGTGGCGTCAACACCTTACGGATGCTTTCAGCCGTAATATTCTGGCTCTCGCGATCTACATCAGCAATAACCGGGCGCGCGCCGAGCATAACAGCACAGCTAGCCGAAGCGATAAATGTCCGGCTCGTCGTGACCACCTCATCGTCTTGGCCGATACCCAACGCCTTTAAGGCGCATTCCAATGCCACAGAGCCGTTGGCCAGTACTACGGCATATTTACAGCCAACAAATGCAGCGAACTCTTTCTCAAACGACCGGCCTTCGTCACCGGTCCAGTAGTTCACCCTTCCAGATGCAAGTACATGAGCTACTGCATCAATCTCGTCTTGTGTAAAACTAGGCCATCTGCCAGTATCCTGAGTACCTCTATCGGATACAGCAGCGGGAGCATTGGTTGAAAGGGTGATCATTCTTCTTCTGAGCTCGATCTCTCTGTCAACTGGTCGGACGGTTCCCAACGATAAGAGGGGAAATACGAAGTTTCGGGTTTCTCAGAATGGTTATATTCGCGCCACTGAGCTTCAAGCGCGCTATAGTCCTCGGGAAGATGTACCTCGCGATAGGTTGAAAAGCGCGCGACATGCTTTGAAAAGCTCGATTTGAACCGGAAGATGCCATCGTTGGGCCGATAGCCGCCACCTAGGATGAGCCGCTTCTTTCCGTGCGCGGCACCCCAGCGTAGGATGTCGTAGACCATCGCGTTCGTTGGGCGCATCTGTTGGAATTCTGACTCGGCGCCGCCCAAGTAAGAGTAGATGTTGTCGTCATCATGCGTATAGAGAATTGCGCCAATAATCTTGCCGTTGTGTTCAGCCATCGTGAAGCGAGCGTGCCTGCGCATTTCGTCAAAGAAACGAAGAAAATACTCCATGGAGAAGTAATACCGACTCGAAGCGTTCGTACGGATCATCGTGCCGACATATATGCGATAAAACTCACGGATGTGATCGACGCAGTCAGCTTCAAAGACATGGATGCCCTCACGCTCCGCGCGTTTGATATTCTTCCTGCATGCATGAGTAAAATGCTCGGTCCAAAGACGCTCAGGTCCAAGGCTCACATCCACCCAGACGATGTCGCGATTGTAGAGAACGCGCGTCGGATCCAGCAGTTCGTTGCCTTCACTCCAAGGATTGAGGTGCATGAAATCAGCTACGATTCTCCGTTCGCGCAAGGCTTTGTCGAGTACGGCATGAAACTCATTCGGCCCCAAGGAAGGATCAGACCGCAATAGGACCGGTCCAGTGAACTCAGGTGTCAGGGCATCATAGCGCCGATCGCCACCCTTGGTGAACTTCAGGCCGGCAAGGGGGCGAAGAAAAAATGGTATCGTTACCCGAGCGGTTGCACCTTCAATTACAAGCAGCTGCGCCGTGTATCCTGCTTGATCGCCCACGATGCCGGCAAATTCGACCGACCCAAAGAAGGAGCGGGTAGGCGGCACAAGCGCCCGCCACTCGGAAGCTTCGCTCGTCGTAACAAATCTGGAAGTTATATTGTTCATATGGCTTTTGTTCAGTCGGATTTCACCTAACGCCATACTCCCGTTTCTAAGAGAGGAGCTTCGCCTAGAGCCTGTTATTAACTTTCGCGCGGTCGGCGTTGCGAGCTGAAATTGCGCCAGACGAGGCGGAATCCAAAGGGCTGTGGCGGGTCCACTGTCGAGGATGACAACGAAGTATGGCGCATTTGCGCCGCAACCCGAAGAGCTGGGGCCCAGCGCCGACCGGGGAAAAGTTAATAACAGGCTCTAGGTGGCACGTTTCCAGTGCTTCAACCGGGATTATGCAAGAAACCCGCCAGAACCCTCGGTGCTTACCACTTCCTCGTGTTCGCCTGCCGTACATTCTTATAACTTCTGTAGCGTAGAGACGATCCACTTCATGTCTTCGATTCCATAGCGCTGATCCGAGACGATTGTAAGCAACGTATTGGACAGAATCTTCGCTTCTTTGGAGGATCCTATTCCAGGCGGCCAATGCACAGGACAGAATATCCGACTGTCGATAAGACGCTGACGCGCCCGCTCGCGCAACGCGGAAGTTGAAAAACGTAACACAGCTGCAAAGGGTGTGCCTCCATTCGGCGTTGAAGACGGGATTGCTTTTGCACCTGCATAATCATGCAGTTCGCGCAGCAGGTATTCCACGTTCCGGCGGCGTCTTTCCAACCATGCTTCGGGTATTCCTCGTGAGCATAGAACGACCGATTCCGGAGCTGGTGCACTCACAGGCTGTCTGCAAAGCACGTTTTCCCCATGAACCTGCCAGTCGCGGAAGACTCTCTTGGTCGCTTCATCAACATGACCCGAGAGATACTCAGACTTCCAGACCATCGCCGCAAACTTCTCCTCTGTCCCAGGCGCTTTACCGACTGGAGATGGCGGCAAGTCATGTCCGGCTGGGGACCAGAGAAGCGCTCCGTCTGGAACAGGCAGTGTCTTTCGCAGACTAGAAACGGCATAATCAGCCCGAGAATGCCTAAATCCGTACGCAGGGTCGTGTGAATAGTCTTCCAAGAGGATACAGTCGTGCGTCAACACCCATTCGTACCAACCTTCTGGCGAGCGCATCCCGAAATAGTCAACCGCTAGAACGAGGTCACCCGCATTCGGAGACAGCGTCTCCCACTCCGGCTCTGCCTGCGCGGGAGAGTCGATATATCGTTCGATCCTGCAATAAGCCTGGATGTGCTCGACTACGTCTTCGCAGAAATACGCGGGGACCCAAAGTGTGCTTGCTCCGCAATTCGCCAACACTTCCGTGATTGCGTGGCGGGCAAGAGAGTACCAGACAGCAGCGCTTGGCGGCGCGACAAAAGGACCTTCCGGTAATCCCATCCAATGAAATTCGCTGCCGATTTCCCAGCGCTTTGCCATCACTTGGCGTCTGCCTGCATCTCCCGGCGAAGTATCGACATGATGACCAGATCGACATAATGGCCATCTCGAAACTGCTCCTCGCGCAGAAGTCCGTCCTTTCGAAATCCGATGCGCTCGTAGAGCGCAATTGCTCGAAGGTTAGTTGCAAGAACTTCAAGGTCAATCTTATTTAAATTCAATTGGTCAAAACCGAATTCCAATGCCGCGCTCGTGGCTCGGCGGCCAAATCCCTTTCCCCACTGACTCTCCTCGATTACAATTCCGAATTCACCCTTACGAACACGATGATCTAATTTGTATAGCCCAACATGTCCGATGCAGCGGTCCGAATCCTTCAATGCAATAGCCCACAGCACTTCGTCCGCGCAGCTCCGATGCCTTTCTATCCACTCGGCCAAGCTTGTTCGCGAGTATCCCTTGCTAAATCCACCGAGGCATCCGACAATACCCTGTCTGTTCCGGAATTGATAGAGAGCATCAACATCCTCAGCTTCGAACGCTCGTAGCCTTATCTTTTCGAGATCAATCATGCCTCCCTCCCGGATGAAAAGTGCCTTTCAAATCCGACAACCCGATATCATCAACTTCAAGCACATTCTGTCCTGACCTTACCCCGGCTCCATAAAGACGAAAGACTGTCATAAAGAGAATTCGCACATCCAAAAAGAAGGTATAGCTTTTCACATACTCGACGTCATATATGAAACGCACGCTGAAAGGTATGTCCTGGCGACCATTGACCTGAGCCCACCCAGTCATGCCGGGCCGCACTTCATGCCGCCGCGCTTGCGCCGGAGTGTAACGGTCGAGATATTCCGCAAGCAACGGACGTGGGCCGACCAGGCTCATATCCCCACGAATAACATTGAACAACTCCGGCAGCTCGTCGCAACTTGAGGCACGTAGGAAGCGGCCGAATTTCGTGAGCCGCAGATCGTCGGGAAGCGACCGACCATTGGCATCCTTAGCATTGTTCATGCTCCGGAATTTAAAGAGCGTAAAAAGTTTCGCATGTCGCCCAGGCCTACTCTGCCGAAAGATCACTGGCGACCCCAGGTTGATTCTTACAAGCAGTCCAACAAGAAGGAGTGCCGGGCATAGAATAATGAGCGCCACGACTGAGCATACAAGGTCGAGCATGCGCTTTCCGATAGTGCGATAGAACGATTTGCTCACACTATTCTCTCCCCTTAATCCAGAGGCGAAATGGGATGTTTTCCGCCGAAAGCGCTGGCTTTCAGCGTCCGCTCGAAGCGGTCAACGCCAACCGCTACTGAGAGCTCCCGACAATAGAATGCCTTGCCGTTTCTTCCCATCTCCACCAGTCGAATACCTCCAGCCTCAGCCAGCTCCTTCGCAGCGGCGGCGATGCTACTCGGATCTCCTGGCTGGCAGGTGGCACCGGCTCCAGACGAGGTAATCAGATCGGCAGCGTCTCCGCAGACCGCCATCAGGATCGGCTTCCCCGCGGCGAGGTAGGCCTGAGTCTTCGAGGGGATCGTGATGCGGAACAATGAATCATCTTTCAAGTGGACCAGTAAGGCGTCTGCGCCTGCGAGGATAGCGCCCATGGCATGCATCGGCTGTCGAGGCATAAACCTGACATTCTCCAACCGCATCTCCTCAGCCATTTTCTCCAGTCTGGCCCGCTCCACACCGCCACCTACGAACACAAACTCCACAGTTGGTGCTGTATCCCGGCAGATTTGCGCCGCCTGAAGCACACTCTCGAGCCCCTGAGCCGTTCCCATCGTCCCGGCAAAGAGTATGCTGAACGTAGCCGTACTGTTGGCCAAGCGCACCCCAGGCGCACAATCTACATGGAACACAGTCTCGTCGCACCAGTTATAAATCACGTCGATCTTATCCCTTGGTACTCCGCGCCTAGCCAATGTCTCTTTAAAGCCCGGGGAAAGAACGGCGATATGCCGTGCGGCGCTATAGACGAAGTTGCAAAGACGGCCCAACAAGTCAAGCACCATTGGATTCGCCAGCATTCCTGAAGCCGCGACCGTGTCGGGCCAAAGGTCCTGGATGTCATATAAAAAAGGCGCCCCGCGCAAGAAACCAATCACTGCTGCGGCAAGACCAACGGTAATTGGCGGGTGATAGACATATATCACGTCCGGTTTTCGAATTAGAGGGGCGCCGAAGACCACCGCCGAAAGGGCAAATGTCATGTAATTGAGGGCTCTTTGCACGCTAGAATAATTGTGGCTTGGATAAAGTGCGACGCGCAGTATATTGATGCCATCGATTTGCTCACGTACCCAGGGACGAATTCTGTAACCGGCATAGACCTCTCCGCCCGGGTAGTTTGGGAAGCCCGTCAGCACTTCAACGTCATGGCCTCGCGTAACCAATTCCCGCGCGAACAGCAATCCTTTGAGCGTGGGCTCGGGATCAAACCACTGAGAGAGGATCAAGATGCGCATATTCTTTCTCAGCCCGGCAGGCGGGGGCCGTGCCAAACCCCTATCTGTGCCAGGTTTCCTTACATGGCAAGTCCAGCACTACCTCAACTCCTTCTCCAGACCACCTTGTTCACGTATTCCGTATAGCTCAGAATGATTCGAACCACTTTCTCAGAAACATTGGGCACGTCGTAATCCGCTGGGAGCCGAGTTGTCCGATTCGTCCCCACGCCTTGCGTATCCAGGATCTCCAGCGCAGTCAGAATCCGTTCAGCAGTCATCCCGACCATCATTACCGCACCTTCTTCCATCGCTTCGGGGCGCTCGTGGGCCTCACGGATATTCAGTGCGCGGAAATTCAAGATGGAAGACTCCTCGCTAATTGTGCCGCTATCGGAAAGCGTTGCTCTTGCGCCCATCATGAGACAAACATAATCGGAAAACGGAAGAGGCTTCATCAAACGAACCCGTCGATGAAACTGAACTCCTTCAGAGTCGATGCGCTTGCGCGTCCGCGGATGGGCAGAGACGATCACCGGTAGCTCATACTTCACAGCCAACAAGTTGAGCAACTCGACCAACTTTTCAAACTGCCTGGGGGAATCGATATTCTCCTCGCGGTGCGCACTTATAACAAAGTATCCGTTTTGACCAAGACCCAGTTGCTCTTTGATATTTGACTTGTCTATCTTCAGCCGGTAGTAGGTAAGGGCCTCCAGCATTGGGCTTCCCGTCTTGATGATCCTCTCTGGCGGAATTCCCTCGCGCACCAGGTACTCGCGAGAAATTGAGCTATAAGGCATATTGATGTCGCTAATGTGATCAACAATGCGCCGGTTGATTTCTTCGGGCACGCGCTCATCGAAGCAGCGGTTCCCCGCTTCCATATGGAACACGGGAATCCTTTGCCGCTTGGCGGAGATCGCTGCCAGACAGCTGTTTGTATCTCCCAATACAAGAACCGCATCCGGATGCACTTCGGACAATACTCGATCCGCCTTGGCAATTATCTGCCCAATGGTCTCGCAGGCGTTCGCCCCGGCCGCATTAAGATAGTGATCAGGCGGCAGGATTCCAAGATCTTCAAATAACAACTGATTGAGTTCGTGGTCGTAATTCTGACCCGTGTGGATCAAAACATGAGCGGTATGCGTTTGCAACGCTGCGATTACGCGCGACAGCCGAATGATTTCCGGGCGCGTACCCAAAATGGTGGCTACCCTCACAGCGTCTCCGAAGAACGAATGTCAGAAGCAGTCATCAGGATCGGCGTATCCGTGCGATCTCTTGCGGAGCTGAACGGGGTCGTTTCAACTGGTAAATAATAGGTGTCAGGCAGGTTTGGATTGAAGATTTCGTCAGCCCAAAACAGGGTTACCATTTCGCTGGAACCGATGTTCGTAATGCAGTGCGTGAACCACGGAGGGATATCGACAGCCTTGAACTCATTGCCGCAAACTCGATATTCAATAATCTCCGCCTCATTGACCGACCTCATCCGGATGGAAGCTTCTCCTTCCACAACCAAGAACCTCTCGGCCTTCGTATGATGATAGTGATTCCCTCGTGTGACACCTGGTCTTGTACGTGACACGAACACCTGTCCGATGCGCTCCGATTTAATGAATTCCGCAAGAGAACCCCGTTCATCCGAGCGATCTTGCACCCGCGATTCGAGCTCCTCGACAGGGACATATGAGAGGTAGGTAGCGTACAACGCGCGCATAAACGGTTCGGAAAAATCCGGGATGCTCAACGACAATCGCATATCGTGAAACGCCTGGATGCACCCCGCCAGTTCCCCCAGAGATACTTTGCGCGCGGGAATCTCATTCTCCTGAATGGCCGAATCGGTGCCCATCTGCCTTAGGAAGGCCGTAACAACATCGTCAACGTAGCTGAGTTCTATCTCGCGGTGGGGGTCCGAAATGGCGATCGGCTGGCCGCGTGCGACATTATGACAAAATGTTGCGGTAACCGAGTTGTAGTTAGGTCTGCACCATGGGCCAAACAAATTCTTCAGGCGAAATATCTGCACCGGCACTCCGGTGACCAGGGATAACTCTCGCAGAAGCTCTTCCGCTTTTCTCTTGCTGACGCCATAGGGATTGTCCAGGATGGCCTGAATTGAAGAAGCAAACACGACCTTTGGTAAGCGACTGGTTCGCCGCAGGTGGTCACAAAGCCGCTTTGTGAGCTCGACATTTCCGCTCTCGAAATCCTGCGGAGCCGTAGGCCGGTTGACTCCCGCTAGATGAAACACCACATCTGCATTATCCAATCCACGAAGAAGGCCAACCTCATCGTTGTCGACATCGAATATCTGAACCTCGCACTCGCCGATTTCCTGCAACCTAGTAATCAGGTTGCGCCCCAGAAATCCCTTCCCTCCAGTAACCAAGACGTTTGTCATGCCGATACCGTCCGTCGATTCATTGCCTCTTGAACGAATGTCAACTTGATTAGAAGCTTCATCATACTGTCGACGTCGAGGCGTTCGGCGTTGTGCGAATTGTAATCGCAGGCTTCGGACAATTCGGCCTTACCTTCGCTGAAATAGCTTGAGTAATTCAGGTCTCGCGCATCAAGGGGAACGCGATAGTAGCCCGGCAGGTCCTGGGCGTAAGCCATTTCCGCACGGCTAAGCAGCGTTTCGTAGAGTTTCTCACCATGCCGGGTGCCAATGACGCGAACCTCGTTCTCTGCATCGAGAAGACGCAGTAGAGCTTGCGCCAGCGTGCCGATGGTGGCCGCTGGCGCCTTCTGAACAAAGATGTCGCCCGGTTCTCCATGAGTAAATGCGTAGAAAACTAGATCAACGGCTCCTTCGATGGTCATCATAAAACGTGTCATGTTGGGATCGGTCACTGTTAATGGTTCACCTGCAAGAATCTGATCGAGGAACAAGGGGATCACCGACCCTCGAGAGCCCATGACGTTGCCATAGCGCGTGCCACATAAAACCGTCGGCGACGGACCGCAACTGCGCGCCCGCGCAAGCATGCATTTTTCCATAAGCGCCTTTGACATTCCCATGGCATTTACAGGGTACACGGCCTTGTCTGTGCTCAACACGACAGCCCGGGTAACCCGGGACTCACACGCCGCCTTTAGTACGTTCTCAGCGCCCAGAGTGTTGGTTAAGACAGCTTCCACCGGAAAGAACTCGCAGGATGGAACCTGTTTCAACGCTGCTGCGTGGAAGACAAAATCGACGCCGCGCATTGCCTGCAAAACGCTATCAAAATTCCGAACATCTCCTAAGTAGAACTTAACTTTCGTGTTCTTCAGGCGCCTCCGCATATCATCCTGCTTCTTCTCGTCGCGGCTGAAAATGCGGATTTCCCCCCAACCGTCGTTCTCCGCCTGACCTACAACGGCATTGCCAAACGTGCCAGTGCCGCCAGTTATCAACAGAGTTCTACCTTCAAACAGCGATTCGATCACTTTGAAGTTATCCTTTCAAAGTCCATAAAACATCCACGCCAGCCTGGCATGGGTTCTGCTTGTCTTTGTTGTTCGAAGCCAGCGGAATGCCGGCGATGTCGACAGCATCCGGTATCGGATTCAATGCCCTTGGGTTAGATTTACTCGACCTGCAGATCGCGACGGTATTCCCGGCGCAGATTTTAGGCGCTGAAGCATTCCGGTACAAGCAGACGGAAGTGGCCGGTACCGTTGCCTCAACTGCAAATGGCCTGTCTGTAGGCTTCGATCAAAGTAAGTGCAGCTTTTTCCTGCGAGTATTTCCGGGCCATCGCGAATCCTTCCCCCCGGCACCTTTCGCGCAACGCCGCGTCGGTGCTCATCCGCTGCATCGCGCCGGCAATTGCATCCGTACTAAACGGATCAAAGAGGAATGCCGCGGAACCACCAAATTCCCGGCATGTGGGGATGTCCGAAGCCGCCACAGGGCAACCACATGCCATAGCTTCCATCACTGGCTGCCCACAGCCTTCGTAAAGCGATGGAAAGATCAACACGGCAGCCGCGCTATAAAGCCGCACAATATCGGCCGTGGACAAACGCGGCAACCAGAGAACGTCGTTGTCCAATCCCAACTCTTGAATCACTTTTCCGACGCTGACCCAGTCCGCCTTTCTATCGGCCCTCAAAACCAACGGCCAAGGATCGCCACCGCGATCCCTGAATTTCCGGTAGGCTGCCAGGAGGCGGGCGTGATTCTTGTGGGAGTATGGATGCGCCACGTATACCCAGAACTGGTTCGGCAGGCCGAACTGCCGCCGGAATTGCACAACTTCGTCCACCGGAGCGGGGCGGTACCTTTCATCCACCGGATTGGGAACGACGAAGACCCGTTTCGCCTGCACCGGAAGCAGGCGCAGAGCTGACTGCGCTGTGGATTCCGAGATCGCGGCTACAACTTGAGCCCGGCCGCAAGCGAATTTCACCATCCGGCGGAGATATTGCCTCTGCATGGTTCCGATGGCTTCACCCTTCTCTAGACATATGCAGTCGTACAGAGTTACAACTGCCGGCGCGATCTCAAACAGTGATCGATTGACGGCAAACCAATGCATGCAGTCCAATCTATCGCGTCTCGCAATCGCGACGAGAATGGTCTGCTCGTACAGTACCCTCACCGGCTGCCAGGAAGTCACGCAGCGCGATGTCCGAATTTCAAAGCGGGAATCCTTAGGAACGAGTTCGGCGCTCGCCTCCGTGCAGTAAGCAATAAAGTTACAATCCACATTGAAGCGAGCCACGGCGGCAAGAACGTTCTCGATATACTGCCATCCTCCCCCAATGGCCGGACGCGCATGCAGCAAGTTCAATCCCACCCTAATGCTTCTCATCTAATCGGCTCGGAGTCAGGCAGGTAACTGCCGGAGGGCAGCGCGAGGTTCTTCACGCGAACGATCGATAAGCCTGCGCCAAGTGTGGGGTTTTTTGCGCTTTTCCCCAGCCAAAGCGCGTTACAGAAGAACAGGAAGAGTAATGGGACCAAATAGAATTGGAGAAAAAGGAAGTTGTCACGGACCATGGTATAGACTCCGGCCAACGCGAGCAGCAGCGTGCATGTCGGCACATCTAGCTGAAAGCCATGTTGTATGGCCTTGCGATAAATCCTTCCAATCCAAAACCCGAAGCCGAACGCCAAGAAGAGGCTGGCAGTTCCGAGTTGCCAGTACCAGATTCCGAGCGCGTTGAAGGTATTCAAGTTGCGGCCTTCGGGACTATACCCCAAGTGAAAGCGGTCAAACGCGGTGCCGTACAAAAAGTTTCTTCCTGGATCGGCAGGATAACTAAACACGATAAGCGTTCTATTGAATTCGCCGGGTAAGTATCCTTCCACTAACTCCGCACAGATCCTTTCTTGAACATGCCAGGACAGTAGCGGCATCTGGTCTCGCTGGGCGATGAATGTACCTTGCCGGGAAAGCGTTTGCGCCCAAAAGACCGCAATTCCAGCGAGCAGTATTAGTGCCACTCGCGGGCGCGAGATTCGCTTCCTGCCGATTGCCCATGCACAAAGAAGAACCGCGAAGTACAAAAGAAGAAATTGCCGAGCTGCGCCAAATGTGCTCATAAAGAGAATCATTACACCAGAACACACCAGATAACGCCTGGCTGTCCGTCGCTTTCGAGGCTCCAGCAACGAAGACTGTTCCGCAAGAGCCATGCACACCACAGTTACCATTAGCAACGTCGAAAAGCTAGCGATTCCGGAGATTGTGTTGGTCCGCATCTCAGCCGTTGCCGAGTTCAAACCGGAAGCTTCGACGAGCGCTTGGGTCATCCTCTCCGGTGATTGGAGGAAAAGGCGAAACTGCACAGCAAGGGAAAAAACCATTGGCCAAAATACCCACCTGCCAAGGTTGAAAAGCCGGCTCGCATTGGCCTCCCTTTGATGCTGCGAAAGGTCCGCTTGCTCCACCCTTAGCCCCTCGCCGATCATCACCCCAACCATCAAAACAGTGAACAAGGCACCAAACATAAGATACGCACCGAGATCATGGCACTTGGGCTCGGCATTATCAATCTTCGGCACCTCCGGAAAGAAGACGATCCATAGCAAACACTGCCCGCCAATGATTGTGGGGATCAATCGCGACGGTCGGATCAGAGTGAAGCGATTAAGCATCCAGCGACTCTCCCCATAGTGTCTCGCTCACGGAATCCCATGAGCCGGCACCGTCGGATTTCACGAGTCTGTGGTCATAAGCTAACGCGCCTCTTAGCGCAACAGCAATGCTCTCCGAGTCGCCGGGGCGATATCGAAAAACATGCGGCCGATCACAGACGTCCATCTCGGACATTACGATGGGTAAGTGGCAATGCTCGTACTGCACGACCTTGTTGCTGTCGGCCAACGTGGGCAACGTTCTCGGGTTCAACGCGATGTCTGCCCACTTGATATAAGGCACAGCCGTCTCATAGGCTACCTCTCCATATTGTTTGATATTTGCGGCTTCCGGCACTCCCTCCATGGGACCTATGATATGAAACTCCAACTCGGGGAACAATCGACTTGCACGCGCTAGAAAATCGTTGTCAAGACTGTTGGTTCCAACAAACACCGCGTTCTTCCTCCCGGTTGGTTGAAATGGATTCGGGTAAAGCCGGTCGTAAACATGCAGCGGGATTCCATGCCGATGAAGGCCAGCCGTGGAAAGATGGGCGAAGTGTTTGTAGATTGTCTCAGTGGGTGTACTGACCATATCGAATTGAGGCGCTATTCGGGTCTCGGTATCCAGGACGATCGCGTGGGATCGGAAAAGCCGTATATTGTCCGAGACTCGATAAACAAATCGTGCAGTGCTATTCATTTTTTTGCACGCATCGAAGAGCATTACTCCTGTGCCGCTTTCTACGATCACGAGGTCCGCGCCCCTGACCACTGCCTCCAGCCTGGTCAGCATATTTGGGCTGAGCATTGAAAAAAGCGGATAGCTCAGCCAATTTCCGAACCTGCCTAGCCTGCTTGGAGGCCGAAGCAATTGGTAGGCTATAAAGCTATTGAAGTGGTCCATCTCCTGGAATATGTTATTGGGGCCCATTTTGCGCAGGTACTCCAGTCGATAATCGTTCTTCAGCCATTCGATTGGGCTGAGCCACGCCGTAACAAAGTTGACCTGCCAATTATGGCGCCAGAAGGAATCCGCCAGCCAATGAAAGCCGGCCCGACGTTTGGATTGCCAACAATGACCTGTAATAAGGGTTACCACTTTTCCAGAAGACATATGATTTCCGTGCAAGGCCTCAGAGCGCTTTGGCTCCAGCGTCGCTGCGAACCCGACAACCCAGAACTCTAGGTTTCTGACCGTGTGATTTTGCTTCTGTTGTAGCCGAACTTGTCGTGCGCCTCTGTGCGCGTAAATTGCTAGTTGATCGCGTCACGACCGCGTGAGCCCGTGGCATTTGAAAATATAAAAACGACGCGTCGGAGGGGCGATCAATGAATATCCCTTCCTTTTGTCTTCCGCAGTTGCTGCTTCAACAGGCCTGCTTCCTGTCGAGCTTTGGCGACAAGGGAATATAGGAGAGGCCGTGGAGATCGCAACGAAAAGCCATGAACAAGATCTCCACCGAATTCCGATTTAAACTTGGCGATTGTTTCGTAATTAGCACCGCACATATTCCAATAAGCATATCCTCTGTTGCGGCACTCCTCTATTACCTTCAATACATTCCATGGGCTTGCACCAGTGGTGAATGCTGCAGGGTTCGTTCCCGCAACCCAGTCGTAGGCCGTGTCTGAGCCAGGTACGCTGAGTTGAACGCGCGATGCTACCGGCTGGCTCGCGGCATTGTAAACGGTGACCATCCAAGCTAGATTACTGTCGTATAGCGTCTGCGCGAGCGCAAAGTACTGCGCGCGATTCAGCCCGATACTGATTCCCTGTCGCGCAAATGTCTTTTCAAGAAGTGACCAGCAGTCGTCTAGATTCCATCCTGTAGAAGCCCTTGCTCCCGATCGTTCGCACTTTCGTGCATAGCTTTGCACACTATAACTAATGCGAAGCTCGTCCTTCAGACTGAGTAAATACGTGAAAGTTGGTTCCGCGTGCCATCCGTCCCATATCCACGGACGAACATCATTCAATCCGGGTGCCAGATTAAGATCGAGACTGCGAAACTCCGTTCGTATCGCACGAATCAATGATCGTGAAAGTGCGATGTGCTCAGAGGTATTCTTGGCCGGATATGTACTCGAAAATGCCGAACTGGAGTACAGGATCGCGCTATAGGGGGTTACCGGAACGCCTGTCACGATCCGGTCCCCCAGGTATGGGTGCCCGAACAAAGCAATCCCCGCGAGCACTTCGCCTCCTCGCAAGACAATGTAGGGCGAAAGAGACCACTTAAGGCTTTCAGCCAGTTGCCGCAAGTATTTGCTTGAAGCGAATGGAGTCACATGCAGGGCGCAGTTAAACAACTTATCCCATATTGGCCACCCCTCGTCTCCCAATTTTCTGACGGTTAATCCGACACTTGCGTTCTCTCGACCTTCCGAAACATCTTGCTGCGAACGTTCGGTGTTGTTTCTCTGCTTTTCTATGAATGTCATCCCCTCAACCCTTTCCGTGCTGTCGCATAGCACGGATGCCAAAGACAATAACGAATGCGTCGCATTGGTCAATCTCTACCAACACCGCAGGCGGCTAACTCGGCAGTTGGTCCCAACGGGGGCGTAGCGTCTCCGGAAGCAGGTAAATGGCACCAGGGGCGCAAAGCGTGGAGGCGGGAACCATCATTAAGCTTGAAATCGCCGCCCGGATGCGGAATCTCCAGGAAAACAGCCTCCAACTTCAACACAGAAAATATCAGAACCTGATCAGAGGGTCCCTAAGACCGGCTCTGCATCCTGTCGAAACCGCTTGCCGACCCTGCTACTCCTCGGCGGAAGAACGCATTAGCTCAAACTGCTGGCAGACAATTCGATCCAAATCCGGGGGAAAAACCCCGCGAATTTGAAACTGCCGCATGAATCCACTGACCTCGTAGCCGCCTTCGTCGAGCATTGCGCTGGTAGGAAGGTAACCGTAGACCGCATCGGCATATCCGACCGGCCAAACTTTTGAGCCGGGAAAGATGTTTGACAGCATTTCATAGTATTCCCAACAGATCTCTGCGCCGATCGCAACGAAGACAAACCGCTTACTAAGCAGCAGGATCTGGCAAAGCATGGAACTAATTTCTCCCTCGAGTCCCAACGAGCTAAGGGGAATGTGGCTTATTCTCGATTTCAAATTTGGATCAAGCGGCTCGGAATTCAAGCAATCCTCGAAAGTGTCCCCAACAACTAAATTGATAAATGTCAGCCACTTGCAATATTCTTTCTGGCTAAATGGGACAAAGCTTGCTTCTTGCAACAAGGCTCCAAAGAGTGCAAGCAGTTTTCTTCTCCAGTCCCAGTTTCTAGACCAGTACCCGGTGGCTGGCGGACGAAGGTCGCCACAAAAGCCCTGAAAAAACAAGACCGGAAGATGGGCGCCAGCGGCCGCGCGAATCTCCTCACGAACGCCGCCGGGGAAATCCGAACTGATTTCTTCAGGCTTTGGCCACGCCACTGGATGGCAGGAAATGCCCCATAAAACGCCTATTAGGTTCCCTTCTATCGTCTCAATGGTCATCACTCGCACGCCTTCATCCGTGGGGCCTTGTGGATTAGGCGCGAATGTCACTTCTCTGTGCAAGCCTCTTCGGCCTAAATTCCATCCTTTTCGCCTGCGATGGATAGAATATTTCGCGGATCTCTCCGAGAAACGAACATGAACCTCGGTCCATGCAGCATTTGTTAGTAGTTCAAAGATAGCGTCGGCGACCGCATTTTCAACCGAGGATACGTACTCTTGACTTATGTCGCTAAACGCTCTCTTGCTCGAATCGGTATTGGGCGACGTGTGCACATGGCTGGCCGCTAATAGTAATTCCTCTTCTTTTAGGAGTCCTACACAGCGCTTCATGATCACGGGCCGCGTCGTAGGACTTATAAAGAACCAGTCCAAGGATACAAGCACTACCTTCACAACGTCCTGCCGTATTGCGACAATGTTTGCTTCGAGTGGAATGCCGATTCCAAGGGAGAGTTGATTCCGTGGTCCCGAAACACAGGCAAGAGGTAGGTTCGTGTGGGGATTCACGGCAAAAGAAACGGCGATTGCTTCCACAATAACAGCCTTCCGGTCAGAACCTATCTAGCTCTGTTGTGGATACGAGTGACGTCACCTTGTAAAACGCGAATTTAGGTCGACCGAAGATAGTAGGTCCATTTTGAATCAATTCCAGATGCGGAGAATTGTCGAATAACTCGGACGCCAATACGGGATGGTAATAGATGATGTATCTCTTTTTTGAAGAAGGCGTGCAGATATTCTTTAACGCCCGGCGCATGACTTCGGACTCAAATGGGTTATACAAATAGATGACGACGTCTTCATCGGGCAGCGAATACTCACCGGCATCTGCGCAGATCACGGAATTGCGTGCATCGGCTAGATAGTAGCCTTTTTTCCTTAAGTTCGTTTCGGCGATTTGCGCAAGCCCTTGGTCGTATTCAACGCCGATTACTGCCTTGAACGAGTGTGCGGCAGCCAATAGAAGCACCCGCCCCATGCCGCAGCCTAAATCGATGAAGACGTACTTCGCCGGATCGATATTGGAAGCGCTCAAAATAGCTTCGAATACCTCGGCAGAAGTGCCTTGGTATATCGATGCATGGTGATTTAGATCTGGCTGGCCTGACGGCTGTTTTCGTCCCGATGTGCGAACTCCCCACTTGCGATCGAATTGCCGCTCGTTGATTTGCTCAATAAATATACGTGGATAATGCGTGCTTCTTCTCCACGCAACATATAAGACAAATACAACTGTTGCAATTAGTCCTCGCTTGCGTAATGAATTCGTTATCTTACTGAAGACGGTCATCGCCACAATCATCCGTAAATTATCCGTTGCCAGTGCGCCAGGTCACGCCAGATTCATCGGTGGGCAGGCGGTCGCGGGTGATGCGCTCACCTTACTCCGCCTTGGGCGCGTTGACACGGGCCTGAGCCACTGTAAGAAGGGCCCTCAGGAGAGGTGCTCTTAGATAGCTTCCGGATTTCCTTGGCAGGATTTCCGGCAATTATCAGGTTACCTTCTGGAAAACTCTTGGTTACGACCGATCCAGCGCCCACGATGGTATGCGGACCGAGGAGCACGCCAGGCAGGATAACGCTGTTCATCCCAATCCAGCAGCTTTCGCCCAGAACCACATCCGCGCCGGGTAGGTGCGCATCCAGATTATCCCAGTCGTGGTTGGTTGTGATTATTCCTACATTGGCGGCGATGTACGTTCCCCGTCCAATCACGATACGTGCGTTAATGCACTGAAAGTAACAGCCTCTTGTCTGAAAATTGTGTATGTCGTCCACATCGAATACGATATTGCCCGCGGGGGTTCCCACATCGCAAAACGGACTTGTTGGCCACGGAACACCCCGGTTAATGCCGACTATCTTTTGCGTCACTATGCTTGTGGCCACCCACCACCACCCGTCAAGACGCACCTCAAAACACTTGCCTTTTAGATATTTCCGATCGAAAAAGAGAGACGCAACGGCCCTAAGAAGCCACAGGTTCTTCTTGATCAGAAGTCTTATCGCATTCTTCACTGTGCGCTTCTTGCCGAGCATGATAGCGTACCGCCCAAGCGTATGACGTAAAGTAGCAGAGATAACAAAAGCACATCGTACCCGAATAAACCTGAACCGCCAGGAGCGGCAGTGGGCGCATGAGCTCCGCCCACAAGAACACGGTCACCATGACCGCCAGCCGTACGACGTCAAGGATGAACTGCAGACGAAGATGTCTCAGAATCACCAACGTTTGCGAAAGAGGGCTGTTGGCGAATTGTGCGATGAAAAGCGGGGACATTGCTAGCAGATAGGGAGTCGCAGGCCCCCAGCGTTTGCCAAAGATGATCGGAATCGACGAGCCTGCCAGGAGTCCAACGGGAATGATGCACAGAAGACCAACCAGGCCTAGCCTTCGCGCCGTCCACCAAAAACGGCTGCGCAACTCGCGCTTGGATTGACGGGATATCGCCGAGGCCTCGGCTTCATACACTTGCCCCACAGCACCGCCCAGCAGGGACAACGGGGCGCCCATCACTCGCTGGGACAGCATGAAAAAGCCTCCTTCGGCGGGTCCGAAGATCAGCGCAATAGCCCCGCTTGGAATAGACATCGCAATCGCATTGATGAAGCTGGACGTCGACGACCACAGGGGAAACGCCGAGTACTTGAGCGCATAGAGGTTCAACCGGCGAAATCGCGTCACGCTCTTTCGCAAGCGACCGCTCTTCCAGGCATACTGAAACAGGCTGGAAGCCCCGGTCGATTGTCCGCTGATGGAGCCCAACGCCAAACCGATGGGGCCAAGCGAGAACAGGCCTCCGATTAACTGGATGATACAAGTTCCAATACCTTGCTGAACCCGCGTCTTAGCGATCAATCGATATTGCTTGTGGCGAAGGCTCAAAGTTGATAACGCCTGATAGATTCCCGTCATGCACATGGCGACGGGAATGAGCAGCATGATCCCGACGGCGAACGACCGCATTGTTGGATAACTGGCCAGTTGCGCGATTACAAGCTGCATGACCAACAACGCCAGGCTGGTGCATAACGCCACATAGACGCTGATAATCGTCAGTATTTCCGCCGTGCTCTCCCGGGCAGGGAGCACGATGGCGTAGTCGTACCGCAGACTCGCGATGGGACCGACAATACCCAACACAGACGAGAAGATCGCGAATCTCCCAAAATCCTCGGGAGTATAGAGCCGGGTAATAATCGGTGAGATCAGTATCGGCATTGCCTGCGCCAATACTGATCCCCCAAGTAAGATTAAGATTGCGTTCCTGGTCGATCTTGGCTTATTCTCTGCCGCCACTCACGACCTCGGTTTCCTTAACTACGACCTGCTTGGGGCTGACCTTTAGGCGCAGATCTTGCAGGCCCGCCAAAGACGCAAAGGCCCGCTCATATGATGTGGTCCCGGTAGTTCCTTTTTCTTTTAGCCGCCCGGTGAAGGCCTCGCTGGTGAACTGACTGCCTTGATCGGTGTTGAACATCTCCGGCTTTTCATTCATGGAGAGGGCTTCTTCGAGCGCTTCGATGCAGAAGGAT
>Ga0182030_10005130_pt1 | contig 27850 bp, 22 predicted proteins | sample 812S3MmetaG_FD_121299 | JGI IMG/M metagenome (GOLD analysis project Ga0182030, IMG submission 121299) | Permafrost microbial communities from Stordalen Mire, Sweden - 812S3M metaG (Illumina Assembly) | ecosystem: Environmental > Terrestrial > Soil > Wetlands > Permafrost | place: Sweden... | reverse complement strand
CGCCCAGGGCCGCGCCCTGCCCAAAGCCGAGAGCGGCCGGCGCTGGCGCGAGCTCGACTCCTCCATGAGCTCCGACGCGCTGCTGATGAATTTGTTCTGCGCGCCCGGCGTTTCCGAGTCGCCCGTGGTGCGGCGCGCCCTCGGCGTCGATGCGGAAGCGGAGCCGGCCTTCGGCTGGAAGGCGCGCGTGCCCCTGGCCAACGGCCGCTTCGATCGCACTGAGGTGGACATGCGCTGGGGCAGACTGCTGGTCGAGGCCAAGCTGACTGAAACCGACTTCCAGACCCGCGCCGCCTCCATCGTGGAAGCCTATCGCGACTTCGATATGGTCTTTGACCGCGACCGGCTCCCGCGCGTTGCGCTGCGAACCACCCGCCGCCGCACCGCCGTCGAGTTCGCCGAGGAGTTCACCCAGGAGTGGGAAGAAGCCGCGCCGGACGATGAGCTGGCCCGCGCCTTTCAGCAGGCGCTCGTCGACCGGGCCCGCGAGGCCGAGCCCTTCGCGCCCGCCTACTCGGGCTATCAGCTCATCCGCAACGTGCTCGCCGCCCACGCCGCCGATTGCAGCTTCTGCGTGGTCCACGACCAGCGCCGCCCCGACCTGCGCGAGGCCTGGTTTGCGGTCATGGCCGCCGTAAAATCCGCCGACCTGCGCACCCGCTGCCAGGTCATGACCTGGCAGGAGCTGGCAGCGCTGGTGCCGGAACCACTGCAGGATTTCCTCGACCTGAAGTACGGAATCGTTCCGCCGGGCGCAACGCCAGTCCCTCTATTTGGCGGAGACGAAGGCGGGACTTGAGAGCCAATCGCAGCTTTTCTCTTGCAGTGAAGAGCGAAATGTGAAATAACTACGTCATGCGTAGTACGCGTCACGTAGTAAATGAAGAAAAGCCGCCTGAGCTTGGGCACTATTCCGATCCTCCGCTGCTGGTGCTCTCCAGCCTTTCGAATGGACCCAAGCACGGGCACGCCATGATCGAAGACATCTTGGGGCTCTGCGGCACGCGGCTAGGCCCGGGAACCCTCTATGGAGCAATCGCGCGCCTCGAACAGCAGGGCTGGATCGAACCGCTGCCGGCAGAGGATCGACGCCGGCCCTATCGCATTACAGCAGAGGGCCTGCGCGTGCTGCGCGCCCGGCTCGCCACGTTGCAACAATTCATCAAAGCGGGCGCGGGAAGGCTGGAACCGCTATGAAGACCGTTGCGGCACGACTGCTGACACGTCTCTATCCGCGGGCGTGGAGGGAGCGCTACGGCCCGGAATTTGAAGCGATGCTCGAAGCAAGCCGCGGTGGTCTGCGAACAGCAGCAAACGTCACGCTGGCCGCGGTTCGCGAGCGCATCTTTCCCACACAAGGAGGCAACATGGAACGCGATCCCGGTTCTTTTGGCGCAATCGTCCGTCACCCCAGCGCATTGATTCCCATGGCCATGTCGTTTGTTGCGCTGATGCTTGTGCTTGGCGCGGTGACGTTCTACGGGCATGCCCACCGCGAGCCGGACGAGGGCGCAATTGCGCATCTCTGGCAGATCCTCATGGCCGGGCAGTTGCCGGTGCTGGCCTTCTTTGCCATCAAGTGGCTGCCGCGCGCGCCCAAGTCCACGCTGGCCGTGCTGGCTCTGCAGGCAGGCGCTGTGCTGGCGGCCATGGCGCCGGTGTTCTACTTCAATTTGTAGATGGGTTTGTGGTCTCCCAGGTCTCAAAGGCGAGATCTGGGGCACCCGGCAAAGTGGTCCCCAACGATCGCCGACTTGGAAAAGAATATGGCTGTCATGGACGGACTCCTCGGGTCAAGGTCCTAGTCGCTAATGATTTCTCGCCCATCCTCAAATCTTCGCTAGAGTCATTGACAACTTGTACTCGAAAAGTTCGACGTCTGGGACGGCTCTCGAAGCAATGCGCACTTCGTCGCTAATTTCGCGTGCAATGATGAAGGTCCTTACCTTTGGTGCATTTAGTTTTTCCTTGATGCATTCTCTGTAATACATTGCTTGGCCAATTACCCTTTCGTGGCCGCTACCAGCTTTTAGCTCAATCACCACCGGGGTTCCACCCTTATCCTTGGCCAGAATATCGATCCGCCTGCCATCTTCGTCTACCATAAACTCGATCGCGCTTCGACCGTCGGCGGATTCCCAAAGGGTCATCCCTGCCTCTATTAACGCGAGGTTCTTCGCGAGGTAATTCTGTAGCTCCTTTTCGAGGATTTTGAACTCCTCGACATCCGAAATATCTTCCCCAACCTCGCCCCCGGCAGGATCAACGACATCCGGACCAGCGGGCTTCGACCCTCTCAGATAACCGCGAACATACCAATCCATTTTTCTCTTGCCAGCCGCAGTTGCCCCGTTCGGCCAGCGCTCAGCGATGAACCTTCCAAGCAGACCCTTCGCGCGAAGAACTTCGATCGCTTCCCCCTTCTTGGCCCTTCGGATGAACCGATCCGCTTCCGGGGCAACAATCACGGCTTTTGCTTCGGGCCCGAATCCGTTCTCTTCGAGGAATTCGGAGGCGGATGCGAGAGGCATACTTTTCGTAGGAACCTGAGCCATAAGGATTCACCAGCCTGATGCGGGTAGTCTACCACCCAAGCTCTCACCGCAAGCTCCTCAGCGCCGGCCCAAACGCCCCACCCTCTTCAGCCGTCAGCACCTCCACTGCATGCCCATAAACTCCGGCCTGAATCCTTCGCCACAGCGGCCACCTAAGCTTGAAAGTAACGCCGCAAACGTTAATTCCGATTTACTCGCTGTTGTGGGCGACGAACGAACCGTAGATGTCGGTTGTGATGCGACGGGCAAGTCAACCTGATAGCTATCCGGTATGATATTGACAAGTGAAAGTTAAAGAAGAGAGACAGTGAGAAGAATCTGGCCGTGGTTGACAATTACAATGATGTTATCGGCATTCATACCAGTAGCGCAGGCAGAAGAGAAGTTCTCGGATTATCCGTTGACTTTCAAAGTGCAGACAAGGTCTGTTGTGCCGACGGAAGGGTGCTTCATGTGGCTTACAGACGGTCAGTGGTCCTATTCCGTGGAGAATCACGGTTTGCGTCGCTGCCACACATGGCCTCCAGGGACTGTGCTACACGCCAAATTCGCCAATTCAAGTTTCATCCAGTGTTTGGACTATGACGAACAAGGTAAGTTGCACAAATATAATTTAGAGATATTGCAGAAGCAACAATTGCAGTAGGTGACGGATCTAGCTTAGAGGCCCGCCCCTGGAATGTACTTGTACTCGATCTTCTGCGGCTCCTTGGGTTTATCGCCGGTCAGGTCGTGTGTGTGCCACACCACGCTCTCGCTGGCGACCTCGGGGCTCTTGCGCAGAAATTCCAGGGCATATTGCGACGCCGTCGGGTCGTCCTTCTGGTCGGCAAACTTCGCCGACTCGATGGCCGCCTTGGCCTTCTCGCCGGTGCGCCGGTAGAGAATTGCCAGCTGATAATGAGCTGCCAGGTCGTCCGGGTCGATCACCTGGATGCGCTCGTAAGCCTCGCGCGCGTTCATGTAGTCGTGCTGCTGGTAGTAGCTGAAGCCGAGCTCGCGCAGCGCGTCCTTGGAGCGCGGAAATTTATCGAGCACCACCTTCAGGTCGACGATAGCCTCCTGCACCTGGCCGGCGTTGCGCTCGACCAGCGCACGGTAATAGAGCGCTCGCGGATCGCCGGGCAGCAGCGCCAGCGCCTTGGCCAGGTTGCCCTTGGCGTCGTCGTACTTTTCCCAGGAAATCTCGACGACAGCCATATTGGTAAAGGCGTCGGCGTAGTCCGGCCTGAGCGCCGCCACGCGCTCAAAGGCATGTACTGAAGCTGCGTACTGCTGCCCATCCAGCAACCCGATGCCGTAATTGTTCCAGCGCATCCACTCCTTGTTTTCCGTCGGATCGGGCGTGGTTGGCGTATTCTCGCCGATCTTCAGCGTCCGCGTCTCGCTGGCCACGTCCACCACCGGCTCCGGGTAGTGCTTCTGGTCCATGGCGTAATCCAGGAAGTGCTGGTCAAACCGCCGGTAGCGCACCGTCGCCGTCATCGTGACTTGGCCGCTGATGTCCTTGGGCAGCCGGAACCGGTAACGCACCAGCTGCGAGCGGCCCGACTGGAAGGCGTTGTTATAGGCCAGCACGCGGTTGTGCCATATCTGGTGAATGTCGTTCAACTCGCCCTTCACATTCACCAGGCGGTTGGTAAACGAGTGGGCGCTGGGGTCCAGGTTGCCGTCCGGCTTGATAAACCCGCTCTCGGCCAGCGTCTTACCCGCGCCGTCCTTGACGGTAAAGTCCACCCATGCCTCGTAGAAATCCCTCTGCTCGGGGATGAACGTGTGACCGATCCCCTTGTTCTGGATCACCACGTCCGCCACCAGCGTCTCTCCGGGAGCGATCGAGAAATCGGTCAACCCCAGCGGCGCTACCAGCACGGTGTCCGTCGGCGTTGCTTCGGCGCTTTCTTTTTCCAGAGCAAAGATGTCCACATTGAGCACGCCCTTGCCGTCGAAGCCGCCCTTGAGGAACTCGACCACCTTCTGCGCCTGCTCATCGAACTTGTAGTACTGGGGAATCAGCGTGTTGGCCGCCGCCCAGCGGTGCGAGACCAGCTTGCCGTCCTTGGCGCCGGGGTCGACCGCGCCCGCGCCCAGCGGCTCGCGCAGCATGTGGCAGCTCTGGCAGGTCGAGACCACATCCTTGCGATAGAAAGGCAAAGGAGACTGTTTGGTAAAGCTGGCCCCCTGCCATTCGTCATATAAGGAGATGGCGCGCAGCCACTTGTAATCGTCCAGCGTGCGCGGAATAGCCGCCTTGTGGCAGGCCGCGCAGTATTCGGCCGTCTTATAGAGGGGCCGCATCACGGCCTTCGAGTGTCGGTCCAGATGCGCCAGGATCTCGGCGTCGGAGACGGGCCCGGTGATCGGCGCGCCGTTCTCGTCCACCATCACCGCCGGAATCCCCATCACATAGGAGCCGGTGCCGCTGGTGTCTGTGGATTGAATGGAGTGGCACACCGAGCAGGAGACGCCTTCATCCTCGAATGGCCGCTTCTTCGGCATCCCCTGCGACAGGTCGCCGGAGAACAGCGCCACCGGGTTGTGGCAGCCCTCGCAGTGCCGCGAGTATTGCACGCCCTTCTCGTCGATCAGCATGTTCACGTTCTTCAGGTACCAGGGTGCGCGGAAGCTGTTCGAGTGCACCGATTGCCGCCACTGGTGGTAGGCCTCCTGGTGGCAGTGCCCGCAGTATTGCGCGGTGGGGAAGGCCTTGGGGCTCCAGAACTGGCCGTTGACCGTGGTCGCGTTCGAGGGCAGGAACGGCGTGTCCTTGCCGAAGGCGTAGTTGTAGCGGGAGGCGACTGAATCATGGAAAGCCGTGGTAGGCCCGACAACTGGCGCCGCGTGGCCGTACGCCGAGGCGGAGACATCCACTGCTGCCGACTTGGAGGTTGCCGCGTCTTTGGCCGCATCCGAGCCCGAACCCGTGGCCGGACCCGTGCCCGGACCGGTCGCCGCGCCGCTCCGAACTGCGGCTCCCAGGCAAACAAAGGTGCAAAGCGCGGTTGCCAGCCAGGGGCGCGGCAGGGTCTTGAACCCGGTCTTGAACATCGTCGAGTGATCTCCCAGGCGAATGGCCATCTCTCCCCGCCAGGCCTGATCGCCGGCCCGCGGGAACAGTAAGAACGGTAGCAGGGTTGAGGGCTGGGCTGTCTTCCACCCAAAGGTGGAGGGCGCCCCATCCGCAACGCCCTGTGACCCGCGTCGCTCCCAAACCGGACTTTGCAGCGGGCGGTTCACAGAGTGGGATGAATGGGGAAAAAATGGGCCCGACCTGTGTGAGCCTGCGCACATCTTCTTAGCCAAACGAGGGCGGAAACTGGTACGGTTGTCTTGAAGGATTCATTTTTGCTGATGGCCTCAAATCCTTATTTTTCTCTTGCCGTTCTCTTTGCCGTGGCCTTGTGCTTTGGTCTCACGCCGCTGGCGCTTGCATGGCTCTGGGCGCGAGTGTTTTCCCCGGCCAAGCCCAACGCGATCAAGAACGCCATCTACGAGTGCGGCCTGGAGTCCAAAGGCGACGCCTGGGTGCAGTTCCGCTCGGCCTATTACCTGTACGCCATCATTTTTCTTGTCTTTGACGTGGAAGCGGTCTTTCTGCTGCCCTTTGCGGTAGCGTTCACCGGCCTGGGCGTCTCGGCCTGCGTCTCCATGCTGGTCTTTGTACTGATGTTGATTGAGGGTCTGGCCTGGGCCTGGGCCAAAGGCGTTTTGACCTGGGCGTGAAGACAGGGATCAGAGATCAGGTTTCAGAGATCAGAAAGGGAGCATTGCCGAGGGGAAATGGATGGGCACGGAGAGTTTCTGATCTCTGAACCCTGATCTCTCGCAATAAGGAGCAAAGCATCAATGCCTCAAGAAGACGGACTGAAGATCGAGCTCGGCAAGCAGGGGGTCTTCGTCACCACCATCGAGGAGCTCTACAACTGGGGCCGGCGCAGCTCCATCTGGCCCATGCAGTTCGGCCTGGCCTGCTGCGCCATCGAGATGATCGCCACCACCATGGCCCGCTACGACCTGGCCCGCTTCGGCGCCGAGGTCTTTCGCCCCTCGCCCCGCCAAGCCGACCTCATGATCATCTCCGGCACCGTGACCAAGAAGATGGCCCCGCAGGTGGTCCGCCTCTATAACCAGATGGCCGAGCCCAAATATGTGATCGCCATGGGCGCCTGCGCCATCTCCGGCGGCCCCTTCAAGCAGGGATACAACGTGCTGAAGGGCATCGACCGCTACATTCCGGTGGATGTGCACATCCCCGGCTGCCCGCCGCGCCCCGAGGCGCTGCTGCACGCCTTCATGATGCTGCAAAAGAAGATTGATGGCCAGCCCCTGACAGGCGAAGGCCGCCCACGCCACCTCGACAAGGACGCGCAGAGCGTGTTTCCCGTGCCGGTGCAGGGCGAGCACGACCTCGAGCCAACGTCGAATCCCGGCGTCTGGCCCGTGCCGATTACCATTCGCTGATTGAGAAGGGGACTAAGGGACTAGGGGATTGGGGAGTGAGGGACTGAGGACTGAGGACTGAGGACTGAGGGACTGAGGACTGAGGAGTGAGGGACTCAGGAGTTAGGGAGCCTCTGATTAAGTCAGGGGATGGGGTTTTGAAAGGGCGCGGATTTATCCGCGCCGCCTGCGGTACCTCAATTTACGGGGCTTTGTCCCCTGAGGGAAAGCGAATTTGTGACGAAGTGTCTCCTTCGACTTCGCAAAAAATGAAATGAACCATCCGGCAAACCTGGGGAAACTGAAATTGAAGATGGTAGAAGAGATTAAAGCGGCAATCGAAGCGGCGGTACCCGGCGCAGGGGTCGAGATCATTCCCAATCCCAGCGTCAGCGGCCAGCACTCGCTGCGCCTCGACCCCGCCCACGCGGTCGCCGTGGCCACTTTCCTGCGCGACGACGCGGACCTGGCCCTCGACTTCCTGTCGAACGCCAGCGGCATCGACTGGCTCGACAAGGAAGTCAGCGAAAAGGTAAAGGTCACCCGCACCGTGACCAAGACCGTCGACGGCCAAGAGCAGCAGGTGGAAGAGACCGTCGAGGAGACCCGGAAGCGCGTCGTCCCCGGCTGCCTTGAAGCCGTCTATCATCTATTCTCCGTCTCCAAGGGCCACGGCCCGGTCATCCTCCGCATGAAGACCGCCAATCGCAGCGACCAGGTCGAACTGCCCTCGCTCACCCCCATCTGGCGCTCGGCCGAGTTTCAGGAGCGCGAAATCTTCGATCTCTTCGGCGTCGTCTTCACCGGGCATCCCGATCTGCGCCGCCTGCTCATGTGGGACGAGTTCAAAGACCACCCCATGCGCCGCGACTACGTGGAGCCGGACGACTTTGAATACGAGCCCACCGCCCACGACGAAGTCCTCAAGCGCGCCCAGGAACATCGAGCGAAACTTGCCGCCGGCCAGGAGGTCGCAAAGGCATGAGCACCTCCGGATTTGTGCGGGAAAAAGACAAGCGCGAAGGCTGGAACCGTCCGCCGCTCATTGAGCCCGACGGCGAAGGCGAGCTGCTGGAGCTGGCCATGGGCCCGCACCACCCCTCCACCCACGGCGTCTTCCGCATGGACGTGGCTCTGGACGGCGAGCGCGTCATCCGCCTCAAGCCCGTCTTCGGTTACCTGCACCGCAACCACGAGAAGATCGCCGAGGGATCCAGCTACCTGGCCTCCATGCCCTTCACCGACCGGCTGGACTACATGTGTCCCATGACCAACAACTGGGCCTACGCCCTGGCGGTCGAAAAGCTGACCGGCCAGCAGGTTCCCGAGCGCGCCGAGTATCTGCGCGTCATCGTCGGCGAGCTCACCCACATTGTCAATCACGCCTCGGCTGTCGGCTTCCTCGTCCAGGAGATGCGCGCCAACGTGACGCCGCTGATGTGCGCATTCAAAGCGCGGGAAAAGGTTCTTGACCTCTTTGAAGAGCTCACCGGCGCGCGCATGATGGTCAACTACATGCGCTTCGGCGGCTGCCGCGTGGACGCCACCGCGGCCTGGCTCGATGGCGTGCGCAAGGTCGTCGCAGGCCTGCCCAAATTTGTCGACGAGTTCGAGCGCCTGCTCACCGGCAATGAGATTCTGATGGCCCGCACGCAAGGCGTGGGCATTCTGCGGCCCGAGCTTGCGGTCAACGCCGGCGTCACGGGGCCCATGCTGCGCGCGTCTGGGGTCAATTACGACATTCGCAAGGTCGACGGCTACGGCATCTACAACCGCCTCAAATTCCGCGTGCCGTTGGGCGAGCATTTCGACGTGTATGACCGCTTCATGATTCGCATTCTCGAGATGCGCGAGTCCTTCAGCATCATCGAGCAGGCGCTCAAGGACATTCCCGCCGGCCCGGTCATGGACCCCAAGGCCAAGCTGCGCGGCTTCCGCCCCAAGCCCGGCGAGGCCTATGGCCGCATTGAAGCGCCCAAGGGCGAGCTGGGCTTTTATCTCATCAGCGATGGCGGACCGAACCCCTATCGCTATCGCATCCGTCCGCCCAGCCTGATCAACCTCACCGTGCTTGAGGACATGTGCCTGGGCGCAAACGTAGCGGACGTAGTGTTGATCTTCGGAAGCGTCGACATTGTGCTCGGAGAGGTGGACCGATGAAGCAGCTTCGAGCTTTGAGGATCTTGTCCAAAGACTTCTGTCTTTTGCCAGGGCATGGCATGACAGGCCGCGGAAAACTCACTACAGCTGCTTTTCGCAAGAGTTTTGTAACAGGGCACGACTTTGCAGGGTGCGGGAAGACTTACCACGTCGGCTTATCGTAAGAGTTTTGTAACAGGGCACGACTTTAGTCGTGCCGAAAAGGCCAGCAGAATGAGTGGGGCTTTAGCCCCTGAGGGAATGCTCCTCAGCGTGTTAGAGAAGTTATGAAATAGGCGGCGGCGGTTATTGGGAGTTATCGGCGAGCTGCTAAGTGCTCGAAACACAACGATAACTAACCACGAATCACCAACCACTACGGAGCGCAGGGAGGAACAAGTGTTAGGCGAAGGCATACTGAAGGGACTCGGAGAGACGGCGCGCAACTTCGCGGGGAGCTTTGTCTCCGCCGAGCGGCTCACCACCGTCCAGTACCCGGAGGAGCGCATCGCTCCCATCGAGGCCACGCGCGACTTTCCCTTCCTCGTCTACGACGGTGCGGACTGGGAGGCCGGCCTGCGCTGCGTGGCCTGCCAGATCTGCGAGAAAGAGTGCCCGCCCAAATGCATTTACATCGTCAAGAGCACCGACAAAAAGCCGGACGCCCTGGGCAAGCCGCAAATCTATCCCGCCCGCTTCGACATCGACATCTCGGTCTGCATGAGCTGCCAGATCTGCGTGGAAGTCTGCCCCTTTGAAGCGATCAAGATGGACACCGAGTTCGAGCTCAGCACCACCGACCGCTTCGGCGGCCTGCTCTACGACAAGAAGGAGCTCGCCAAGTCCAACGAACACTTCCACAAGATTCATCCCACGGAGGCGGCCGAAGTAGACGCCCGCCTGGCGGAAGAAAAAGCCAAGGCCGACGCCAAAGCTAAAGCCGCCGCCGCAGCAGCAGCCGCCAAAGCCGCCGCGCCCAAGCCAGCATCGCCCGCAACTGCGCCTGCCGTCGCGCCCGCAGCAAGCACGGCAGTAGAGGAGAAGAAGGGATGATCGAGAAAGCGGATCAGATCTTCGTTTTGCTCGGCCACTGGCTTGTCAGCTTTTTGCCCGCCTGGCTGCAGGGTCCAGCCCTCGTGCTGTTGTGCGTGATCGCTATCATCGTAACCTTCCCGGCGCTGTTCGCCATTACCGTGCTGCTTGAGCGCAAGGGCTTGGGCCGCATGCAGAACCGCTACGGCCCCAACCGCGTGGGCCCCTACGGCATCTTTCAGCCCGTCGCCGACGGCATCAAATCACTCACCAAGGAAGACATTGTCCCCCTGAGAGCGGATGCGGTCGTGCACTTCCTCGCGCCCGTTTTTCTCGTCGTCGTAGTCTTCATGGGTTACGCAGTATTGCCCATGGGCCGCAACATGACCCTGGTCAACCTGGACGCCGGCATCCCGTTCTTCTTCGCCATCGGCGCCTCGACCGAACTCAGCGTCTTCATGGCCGGCTGGTCCAGCCGCAACAAGTACTCGCTGCTCGGCGCCATGCGCGCCGTGGCACAGATGATCAGTTACGAAGTGCCGCTGCTCATGTCCTCCCTGGCCGTGGTCATGATGACCGGCTCGCTCTCGCCCAACAGAATCGTCGACGCGCAGAACCAGTACACCTTCGGCCTGCCTCACTGGTACGTCTTCACGCCCTGGGGATTCGCCGGCTTCATCCTCTTCGCCGTTGCCGCAACCGCTGAAACCAATCGCTCGCCCTTCGATCTGCCCGAAGGCGAGTCGGAACTGGTCGCCGGCTACTTCACCGAGTATTCCGGCTTCAAGTTCGCTCTCTTCTTTCTCGGCGAATACGTCGGCATGATGGGCATCTCCGGCCTCGGCGCCACGCTGTTTCTGGGCGGCTACTCCGCGCCCCTCCAGGTCCTCGGTTTCATTCCCTCCTGGTTCTGGTTCTTCGCCAAAATCATGCTCGCCATGTGCGCCTTCATCTGGGTCCGCGGAACCCTGCCGCGCCTCCGTCAAGACCAGCTCATGAACTTTGCCTGGAAGTTTGTCCTGCCGCTCACGCTCCTGAATCTCTTCGACGCAGCGCTGTGGCGGTTCATGGGCGAGGGCTTGCTGCGCTGGGTCGTTTGCTCGGCCATCCTGCTCGTCGCCTATATCGCGATGGCCCGCATCGGCATGCGCCGCGAGCACTTCGGACCAAGGAGTTACCGCTATGCCGAGTAAGTCACTGAACCGGCCGACAATTACCGATTCTCCGTGCCCCATTCTTGCGCTTTTGTTCTGGCGCAAGGGCGGGAAACCTCGGCTCTATAAGGGCCCCGGATCGTTACGCGGGTGCAGCCGATGAGCCTCGTCTTTTACCTCCTCGCGGGCCTGTCGGTGGCCGGAGCGCTGGCCGCGGTGCTGCTCAAGAACACCGTGCACTGCGCCCTCGCGCTCACCGTGGCCTTTGCCGGCGTTGCCCTGCTGTTCCTTGAGCTGGACGCGCAGTTCGCCGGCTTCGCGCAGATACTCATCTACATCGGCGCCGTCGCTATCCTCGTCGTCTTTGCAATTCTGCTCACACGCGGCTCTGAAACCCCGAAAGACACCGTCTACGGCCACAATCCGCTCATCGGCCTCATCGCCGCTGCGGGAATCTTCGCCGTGCTCGGTTGGGCCGTGCTGCACAGCGCTGCTGCGTTGCCTCACGCAGCCGCATCGCCCGCAGCCGTCCCCACCGTTACAGTCATGGACATCGGCAATGCGCTCATGGGCCGCTACGTTCTGCCTCTCGAAATCGTCGCGCTGCTCCTCACGGCAGCGCTGATCGGCGCGGTCATCGTGGCCATGCATGAGAAAGAGGGTGCGCGATGAATCCCCTCACCGGATACCTGCTCGTCGCCGCGCTGCTGTTCGCCATCGGTCTGGCCGGCGCGCTCACCCGCCGCAACGCCATTCTGGTCCTCATCGGCATCGAGCTCATGCTCAACGCCGCCAACCTCAACCTGATCGCCTTCTGGCGCTACGGCCCACATCCCGAAGCGCTCACCGGAATGATGTTTGCCATTTTCTCGATCGCCGTCGCCGCCGCCGAAGCCGCCGTAGGCCTGGGCCTGGTCATCTCCATTCACCGCCACGCGCACACCACGGACCTCGACCAAATGAACAGGATGAAGGGGTGACGATCTGATGCAAGAAACCATTTCGTTCATCCCGCAACTGGCCGCCTCGGCAATCGCGCGCGAGCTGTGGCTCATTCCAGCCGTGCCCATCGTTGCCTCCGGCGTCATCGCCCTGCTCAAGCAGCCCAAGCGCAAGACCGCCTCCACGCTGGCCATCGGATCGCTCGCCTTTTCGCTGCTGCTCGCATTGATCGCCTTCGCCCACGTCCTCAGCGGCTGGACCAACGGCCACGCCGTGCGCGAGACCGTCAACTTCACCTGGATTCAGGTCGGCTCCTCGCACGTCGATCTTGGCTGGGTGCTCGATCCGCTCTCCGCCGTCATGCTGGTCATGGTCACCTTCGTTGGCCTGCTCATCTTCATTTACTCCACCGGTTACATGGCCCACGACGAGAATTATACCCGCTTCTTCTGCTTTCTAAGTCTGTTCGCGGGTGCCATGTTAGGCGTGGTCATTGCTAACTCGCTGTTACTTCTCTTCATGGGCTGGGAGTTAGTCGGACTTACCTCCTACTTACTCATCGGCTTCTGGTACTTCAAGCCCGCCGCCGCCGCCGCCGCCAAGAAAGCCTTCCTCACTACCCGCGTCGGCGACGTCTTCTTCCTGCTTGGCATCGTCTGGCTCTTCTCGCAGACCGGCACCCTGCTCTTCTATAACTCCGGCGCGGGTTCCATGGAGCCCACTGCGCTGACTGGCCTGCTGGCGCAGCCCGCAGCCTGGGGTCTGACCGCGGCCGGCGCAATCGGACTGCTGATCTTTGCCGGCGCGGCAGGTAAGAGCGGCCAGTTCCCGCTGCACGTCTGGCTGCCCGACGCCATGGAAGGCCCCACACCCGTCTCCGCGCTCATCCACGCCGCCACCATGGTCGCCGCGGGCGTCTACCTGATCGCCCGCGTCTATCCGCTGATGCAAGCCGGAGCGCTAGCCGGGGGCACCACCACCGCGCTCACAGTAGTCACCTGGGTCGGCGCATTCACCGCCGTTTTTGCCGCCCTCATCGCCGTCGCGCAAAACGACATCAAGCGCATCCTCGCCTACTCCACCGTCTCGCAGCTCGGTTACATGATGGCCGGCCTGGGCATGGGCGGCGTCGCCGTGGGCATGTTCCACTTGATCACCCACGCCTTCTTCAAGGCCCTTCTCTTCATGGGCGCTGGTTCCGTGATTCACGGCTGCCACGAAGAGCAGGACGTGCGCAAGATGGGCGGCCTCAAGTCCGATATGCCGGTGACGTTTCTCACCTATGCAATCGGCATGTTGGCTTTGTGCGGATTTCCACTACTCTTCTCCGGCTTCTGGTCGAAGGACGGGATCCTCGAAGCCGCGCAGCATTTCAGCCTTTCCAAAGTCCCTTTCTATATGCTCGTCTTCGGCGCGCTGCTCACGGCCTTCTACATGACGCGGCAGATGAGTTACGTATTCTTCGGTGTAAATCGTGGCGCGAAGAACGCGCATGAGAGCCCGAGGTCGATGACCATGCCGCTGGCCATCCTCGCTTTCTTTGCCATCGCGCTCGGCGTCATCGGCACCCCGGCCTGGCCCTGGTTCCGCGGATTCCTCGACGGCCACGCCGTTCCCTTCGACCTTGCCGGCTTCCGCGAGCCTGGCCTGCTGGCCCTCATGCTCACCTCGAGCGTCGTTGTCTTCCTCGGCCTCGGCATCGGCTGGGCGCTCTACGGCAGTAAGTCGCCCGCCGCCGCCGAGCCCGATGTCCTTGAGCGCGCTGTTCCGCCGATTTGGGTCGCCCTGCGCGACCGCCTCTACGTCGATGAGTTTTACGGAGTCACCGTGATTGCTTTTTACGGCTGGTGGGCGCGCGTCGCCGACTGGCTCGACCGACGCGTCTGGGGAGGCATCGTCTCCCTGGTCGCCTTCATCTTTGGCTTGTGGGCAAAGCTCAACCGCTTCCTTGACTCGAACGTCGTCGACGGCACCTTCGACAAGGGCTGCGAGGAGCTTTCGACCGGCGGCGGTCTGCTCGCGCGCATCCAGTCCGGCCGCGTGCAAACTTACCTGCGCCTGCTGGCGCTCGCGGTCATCGCGCTGGCCGTCATCCTCTTCTGGAGCAGCCGGGCATGAGCGGACTTCCCGTACTTACGCTGCTGACCCTGCTGCCGCTCATCGGCGCGGCCATTGCCTTGTTCTCCGGCAAGCACGCGCGCGGCGTGGCCATTCTAAGCACCGGCGCAAGCCTGGCGCTGGCCCTCTTCATCTGGACGCAGCTTCCCGCCGACGGCTCCATCGGCCTGGTCGAGCTGCACAAGTGGGCGCCTTCGCTGGGCATCGACTACCACCTCGGCGTGGACGGCCTGGGCGCGCTCATGCTGGTGCTCTCCGCCATCGTCACCCTCATGTCGGTCGACGCCGCCCATCGCGTCCATCACCAGCCCGGCCTCTACTTCGCCCTGGTGCTCACGCTTGAAGCCGGCCTCTTCGGCTCCTTCACTGCGCTCAATTTCTTCCACTGGTTCTTGTTCTGGGAGCTGAGCCTGATTCCGGCCTTCTTCCTCATCAAGCTGTGGGGTGGCGCGCGCCGCGGCCCGGCCGCCACGCAGTTCTTCGTCTACACCATGGCCGGCAGCGTCGCGCTGCTCATCGCCTTCCTCGCCGTCTTCGTCGCCACGCACAGCATGGACTTCGCATACCTCACCCAGCTCGCCTCAACCGGCGCGCTCGAGCAGATGGTCGCACTCCATCTGGGCCACGTCATGCCCTGGCTGGCCATCGGCGTGCTCGCCGGTTTCGCCGTCAAGGTGCCCATCTTCCCCTTCCACACCTGGCTACCCGCGGCCTACGCTGAGGCGCCTTCGCCGGTCACCATGCTGCTCACCGGCGCCATGTCCAAGATGGGCGTCTACGGCCTGCTGCGCATCGCCCTGCCGCTCTTCGGACCGCAGATCACCCAGATGCGCACACCGCTGCTGGTCCTCGCCGTCGCCACCGTGGTCATGGGCGCATGGGCCGCCGCCGCGCAAAAGGACCTCAAGCGCATCTTCGCCTACTCCTCCATCAATCACCTCGGCTACTGCCTGCTGGGCATCTTCGCCATCGCCGTCCCCATGAACGCCTGGGACCCTGCCCAGGCCGCCAGCCAGGCTGCCGCGCTCAACGGCGTCATCCTGCAGATGTTCAACCACGGCGTCACCGCCGCCGCGCTCTTCTGGTTCGTGGCTCTGCTCCAGCAGCGCACCGGCGGCCATCGCGGCATCGACGACTTCGGCGGCCTGCGCAAGCCCGCGCCGGTCTTTGCCGGCCTCATGGGCATCGCCCTGTTTTCTTCGCTCGGCCTGCCCGGCCTCAACGGCTTTGTGGGCGAGTTTCTCATCTTCCGCGGTGTTTTCTCCCTTTCATGGATCGCATCCACCGTCTCCGTCCTCGGCCTGCTGGTCACCGCGGCCGTCATTCTTACCGTGATCCAGAAAGTCTTTGCCGGCCCCCTGCCCGCTCACTGCGAAGGCTTTCCCGACCTGCACACCGGCGAGCGGCTGGCTCTTGCTCCGGTCATCGGCCTCATGCTGCTGATCGGCCTGTTACCCCAACTGATTGTGAACAGCGTGAACCCAACGGTTCAATACCTGCTGGCGCACTGGAGATTTTAAAGTGTTGGCCTGGACGATTTATCTCTCCTTTGCCGGTGCACTGATCGAGGCGCTCTTGCCCAAGGGCAAAGCCGCGCTGGCGCGCTGGCTGGCCCTGGCCATCGCCGTCGCCGGACTCGCGCTCGCTGTCGAAGGCTTTGTTGCCGGCATGGGGCAGGGACGCACGCTCATCATCGACCTGCCCTGGGTTCCCGCCATGGGCATCCACTTCCTGCTTGCCGCCGACGGCATCAGCCGCGTTCTCATCTTGCTCACCGGCCTGGCCGCGGTCGCCGGCGTCCTCTTCAGTTGGAACATCGAGTTCCGCACCAATGAGTTCTTCGCCTTCTTCCTGGCCCTCATCGGCGGCGTCTACGGCGTCTTCCTCAGCTTCGATCTCTTCCTGCTCTTTGTCTTTTACGAGATCGCCATCGTCCCCAAGTATTTCCTCATCGCCATCTGGGGCTCCACGCGCCGCGAGTACGCGGCCATGAAGCTGGCGCTCTACTCCTTCGTGGGCTCGGCCATGGTGCTCATCGGCCTGCTCGCCGCTTACGCCGCCTCCGGCAGCCACTCCACCGGCCTGGTCGCGCTGGCGCACTCGCACCTGCCCGTCAGCTCGCAGATGTGGCTGTTTCCGCTGGTTTTTGTCGGCTTCGGAATCCTCGCCGGCATGTGGCCCTTCCACACCTGGGCGCCCACCGGCCACGTCGCCGCGCCCACCGCTGCCTCCATGCTGCTGGCCGGCGTGGTCATGAAGCTCGGCGCCTACGGCTGTCTGCGCGTGGCCATTGGGCTCTTTCCCCGCGGCCTTGACCCCTGGGGATTCTCCATCGTCGGCCTCGGCTCCTGGCGCGATGTCTTCGCCCTGCTCGCTGTTATCGGCATCGTCTACGGCGCACTGGTCGCGCTGGCGCAAACCGACTTCAAATTCGTCATCGGCTACTCCTCGGTCAGCCACATGGGCTTTGTGCTCCTCGGCCTCATGACGCTCAACCAGATCGGCATGACCGGCGCTGTCCTGCAAATGTTCTCCCACGGCATCATCGCCGGCCTGCTCTTCGCCATCGTCGGCCGCATCGTCTACGAGCGCACCCACACCCGCCAGCTGGCCGAGCTTGAGCAGATGCATCTCTCCAAGCGCCTGCCCTTCGCCGCGTGGGCCTTCGTCATCGCCGGCATCGCGTCCATGGGTCTGCCCGGCTTCTCCGGCTTCGTCGCCGAGCTGCAGGTCCTCGTCGGCGCCTGGATCGCCAAACCCTGGTGGACGCTGGCCGCCGGCATCGGCATCGTGGTCGGCGTGGCCTACACCTGGCGCGCCCTCCAGAAAGCCTTCTTCAGCGATGCGCCGCAGACCGCTCACACCCTTGAACAGGAACAGGCCCACACCTTTGCCGCCATCACCTGGCCTGAGGTGACCGGAACCGTCCTGCTGGCCGGCGTCAGCCTGGCCGTCGGCCTCTATCCACGCATTCTTCTCGACACCATCGAACCGGCAGTCCGCGCGCTGCTTGCGGGAGGGGTTCAATGAACTACCCGGAATTCTATTCCGCCCTCTTCCGCGTCACGCTGCCTGAAACCGCTCTCGAGGTCGCAGCGCTGCTCGTCCTCGTCGTCGATCTCGGCTTCCTGCGCAAGGCCGCGCTCAACGTCCGCGTGGCCGTAGCCGCCGCGCTTGGCGTTCTCGGCTGCGCAGCCGCGTTCTGGGCCATCGGCATCCAAACGGGCCTTGGCCTCTCTGTAGACGGCAATCTGGTTCTCGCCAACGGCGGCGTAGGCGCAGCGGCACAGTGCGGAATCCTCGTTCTCACCGCGCTCACCCTCCTGCTGCTCTTCGACTCGCTCTTCACCCGCCACATCGGCGAGTTTGTGGCCGTGGTGCTCATGGCTGCCGCCGGCGGTTTGCTCATCGCCGTCGCGCAGGATCTGCTGGTCATCTTCATCGGCCTCGAACTGCTCTCGCTCGGCCTCTACATCCTCACCGCCTTCGCCAAATCCTCCGGCAAGAGTGCTGAAGCGGCCATGAAGTATTACCTCTTCGGCGGCATGTCGGCGGCCTTCCTGCTCTTTGGCTTCAGCTATCTTTACGGCCTGTCTGGTTCCACCTATCTGCCCCGCGTCGTCTACGGCGCAAATATCGCCGCGTCCAACGGCGGCTCGCCGCTGCTTTTGATTGCGCTAGTCCTGGTCGCCGCCGGGCTCGGCTTCAAGGTTGCCGCCGTCCCGTTCCATCTATGGGCGCCGGATACGTATGAAGGCGCACCCGCTCCCGCCGCGGCCTTCATCGCATCGGTTTCAAAGGTCGCGAGCTTTGCGTTGCTCATCTCCATCGGCTCGTCGGCGCTGCGTTACATGCAGACCTTGATTCAGAGCTGGCAGGCGACGGGCTCAGTCTACTTCAGGGTAACCGGCACATCCCTCAACGGTCCGCAACACGTCGCGGTGACCGTGCAGTACGGCTGGTTTGTGATTCTGGTCGTTCTCTCGGTTGCCTCCGTGGTCCTCGGCAACTTGGCCGCCCTCGCCCAGACCAGCGTCCGCCGCCTGCTTGCCTACTCCGCCATCGCGCACGCCGGCTACATCCTGCTCGGGCTCGCGTTTCTCTCATGGTCCAACCGCATACCCCAGGCCGTCCTCTACTATGTGCTCACCTACGGCCTCACCACCATCGGCGCATTCGGCGTCATCGCCGTGGTCGAGCGCGCCACCGGCAGCGACAAACTCGACGCCTTCCTCGGCCTGCACAAGCGCTCGCCCGCCCTCGCCGCCGTCCTGCTCATCCTCTTCCTCTCTCTCGCCGGCATCCCGCCCCTGGTCGGCTTCTGGGCCAAGTTCAACCTCTTCGCCGCCGTCCTTTCCACCAACGCCGGCGTCGTCCCCTTCGCCCTTGTCGCCCTGGCCATCGTCATGAGCGCCGTCTCGCTCTTCTACTATCTCCAGGTGCTCAAGCGCGCCTACGTCATGACTGCAGTCGATGCAAGCCCGATCAAGGTGCATCCCATCACAATGGCCGTCCTCGTGGCCATCGCTGCCGCAGTGGTGCTGCTGGGCTGTTTCCCCACGCTTCTAGGCGGATGGATCGGGACCTTTTAGCCTTCGAACGGGAGATTGATCTGAAGATCGAGCGATCTCCGAGGGGGGCTTGAGCCCCCTGAAAGAGTGCGTATCTACCAGGCCTTCATGCCCCGGTACGGCCCAAAATCACAAATCTTTTCCACATTCCACATGCCGCAAGTTTGTGAATATAGAGGTCGATACGGTGCAAAACCGGGGCAAATCTTCATAATATCTTTATCGCGAAGCGTCTAATCTTAATTACACTTTAGGCTAATACCACGCAATTTCTACGCTGACCATGGAGCCCGATGCGCTCCCGCCAATCAAGAAAAATCATTCACGGAACATCAAAAACGATCTGTGAGGAGACTATGAATCAAAACTTTCGGAGGAGTGTCGCCCGGCACGGCCTGCTGTCTTTGGCCGTGCTTCTGTGTACGTTGTCCGGTTTCGCCCAGCAAACCCTCGGTTCATTGAACGGAACCGTCAATGATCCATCCGGCGCGGCAGTAGTCGGCGCCACGGTCACGGCCACCGACGCCGCTATCAACGTAACTGCGAAGGCCACCACCTCGGGCACCGGTTACTTTCAGATATTCAACCTGCCCGTCGGCACGTATGTGCTGAAAGTGACCGCCGCAGGGTTTGAAGTCACCGAATTGACCAAGATTCCGGTGCAGGAAGCCCGTGCCACAACCGTCAATGCGGCGCTCAAAGTGGGGCAGGCAACCGAGTCGGTCACGGTTACCGCGACGCCGCTTCTCAATGCCACCGACACCACCAACGGCTACACCCTCGACGCCTCGCAGATTGAGATTACCCCTCTGGCCACCGGCAGCTTCACCCAGATGGCTGTGCTTTCGCCCGGCGTGAATGCTGAGCTGCTCGCCAACCTGGACTCGAACTCCGGCCTCGGCAACCAGCCCATCTGGGCCAACGGCCAGCGCGACACGTCCAATACCTTCCAGGTCAATGGCGTCGACTCCACCAATCTGTTCAATGGCAAGAGTTCCAGCGGTTCCACCTCCCAGCGCTACAACTTCAACATCGGCAGCGCGCCCACTGTGGGCGGTTCCTTCTCGGTCGGCACCTCGGTCTACGGATCAAACGGCAACAGCCTGCCCTCGCCTCCGCCGGAGTTCATCCTGGAAGAGCGTGTCAACACCTCAATGTACGACGCCCAGCAGGGCGCGACCAGCGGCGCGCAGATTGACGTGAATACCGCAACCGGCACCAACAACTGGCACAGCACGGTTTACGGCAGTTATGCCAACAATTTGCTGAATGCCTCGCCCTACTTCTTCAACCAGTCTTATCAGTTGGCGCAGCAGGGGATTGGCGATTTCCCCCAGTCGATGGTCAACCCATGGCTTCGCCGCTGGGATGCGGGCATCACAGCGGGCGGCCCTCTGAAGACCAACAAGCTGTTCTTCTTCATCGGCTATCAGCGCCGCGCGAATGAAGACGATGCCACCGGCCTCTCCGAGATGACCGTTCCCACCGGCCTGATTGGCACGCCGGGCGATCCCAATAATCAAAGATCGCTTCAGACGCTGCTGAGTGCCGATCAAAGCTGGGGTGGTTCGCTCACAAGCACGTCGCAGATTGATTCCGTTGCAGCCAATCTGCTGATGACCCCTTCGCCGTACGGCAATGGCTACTTGATTCCGTCCTCGCAATCGGCGCCGGGCGCTGTTTACACCTACGGCGTGCCCAACGTGTATCTGCTTGGAACCTCCCGCCTGAACTCCGATCAGGCCACCACCGCGCTCGACTACGACGTCACCACCAACGATCGACTCTCGGCGAAGTATTTCTTCCAGAACGCCCCCGTGACCAGGCCCTATGGCTACTCCGATACGGCCGGATTCCCCATTACCCAGCACAACGGCGCACAGGTGTTTTCGCTCGATAACACGACTGCCATCGGGCAGCGAATGAACTGGGAGCAACGCCTCGGCTTTGTCCGCATGGGTTCGTTCAGCGACTACCAGCAGACCGCTCCAGGGGGCAACCTGGGCGTAGGGGCCGCACAGACAACCAACCTGATCGCCAACACACTGCCCGGCTTGTCCATCAAAGAGTTCGGCTACAACGACCAGTATGCGCCGACGGTCGGCGTTGGCCCGGCAGGAACGCCCGGAGCCTTTGTGGACATGGGCTACTACCAGAGCCGCGTGAACCCCTCAACGAACGTGATCTTCACTGCCGGCAAACACACGATTGTGGCCGGCGGGGGATACAGCTTCACGGAACTGAACATCACCAACAACCGCAGCGGTCATGCCCAGGCGACCATCAACAGCTTCGAGGACTTCCTCCAAGGCTATGTCCACAGTTCGAGCGTGCTCGAAAGCATCGACCCCACCACGCATCGCAACAACGCCGATCGTTACTACCGCACCAACGAGATCAGCGGCTACGTGCAGGACAAGTGGCAGGCTAGGCCCAACCTGAGCATCACCGCCGGCGTTCGCTACGACTACCACGGCGGCATGACGGAAAAATACGGCGACATGTTCAACTTCGATCCGGCGCTCTACAGCGTGACCGGCACCGATCAGACACCCGGTGGCCTGGTCGTCGGTAACTCCGGATTCGTCATCGCCGGCAATAACAAGGAGCACCCCACGCAGGGCGTGTCGGACTCCACGTTGAACGGGCGCCAGTGGGGCATCTCGCCCCGCGTCGGCTTTGCATGGTCTCCCGAGGCCAATCACGGCAAGGTAGTGTTCAGCGGCGGCGCCGGCATGTACTATGACCGCGGCGAACTCCTGTCCTATCTCTCTCAGCCTGCAGGCGGCTCCATTGGCGGTCCCTTTGGCGTAACGGAATCGTCGCCCCTGGTCAGTGTCGCCACCGGCAACTCGGATCAGGGCACCAAGGCGAACGCCGGTGGCCTCACACTGGAAAACCCCATGGGAGATCTCGCCTTCAACACCATCTCGCAGGGGGGGAATCTACTTCCCGCCCAGCGCTGACCCGAGCGTGGTCGGCCAGGCCCTCCAATCCCAGTTGAACGAGATGACCGGTTATCCGGCCACCACCGCCTATGACCGTCAGTTCGGCAAGAACTGCAGCGGTTGGCAGAGCCAGGAAGGGTACACGCTCTGCACCCAGCCGCTCAACTTCGGCTATTACGACAAGAGCAACGTCCTGCCTTACACCATCAACTACACGTTGAGCATGCAGTGGCAGCCGTCCAGCACTGTGGCCATCACCCTGGGCTATGTCGGCAACCGCGGCCGCCACTCGGTCATCCCCATCCCTTTCAATGAGCCGGGCATCGCTACCAACTCCAACCCGATCTGGGGCGAGACTTCCTCCTATGGCATGGAAGTGATGGACTATACCAACCCCAACTGCGGCTACGATTACTGCCCGATTCCTGAGGAACCCTGGGCAACGGCAGACTCCGGCAACACCGACTTCCGCGCGCCTTTCGTCGGTTACAGCCCCAACGCCGCGGCCTTCAAGACCGTCGGCGTCTCCGCATACGATGCGCTCGAATCGCACATCGAAAAGCGCCTCTCGCACAACTTCCAGGTGGGCGCCAGCTACACCTGGAGCCACTCCCTCGACGAGCAGAGCGACATCGGCCTCTTCTTTACCGGCGACAACCCGAAGCGCCTGCGCGATTCATGGGCTTCCTCTGACTTTGACCGCACCAACGTCTTCAGCGCCAACTTCCAGGTGGATGTTCCCAATGTGGCTCACGAACACTCGGCCCTTGCCTACCTGACCAACGACTGGCACATGGCTGGCACCGGCATTCTCCAGAGCGGCGAACCTTACTCGCTCTATGAGTTCTACGGCGCCGTTGGCAGCATCAACTTCGGCAATTACCCCACCCTCATGAACCCCGTTCTGGGCATCAAGGACCCTCAGCATCCCAAGAACGCGCTGACCGGCAACAAGGGTGCTTCCCGCGGCCCCGGCGGCAGCTACATTCCAGCCATCGATCCCTCGCAGGTCGCCATTCAATACATCAAATCGCCATCTGACCTTGCCGCCTTCGGCGTTCCGATTTCAACCGGCAACGATCCGCAGGACGAGTACGAGACCAAATTCAATGTCGGCCAGCGCAATATCTTCCGCCAGGCCGGCCAGAAGCGCCTCGATCTCTCCTTTCGCAAGGGCTTCCGCATTACGCAAAAGATCCGGGCGCAATATGAGTTCAACATCTTCAACGTAACCAACACCACCAGCCTCGATGTCCCCCAGAATCAGGCCCAGATCCGCCAGAACAATGGATGCGCAGCCGCTGCGATCCAGCAATACGGCGGCTACCAGAACTGCGATCTGTACCGTTCCTACCTTGGCTATGGACAGGTGGTCACTTCCAGCAGCAAGGTAGACCAGCAGTCGGCCCTGGGCAACCTGGACCAAGTCCCCTTCTCGAACGGCACCGGCAAGGGAACCCAGCTTCCGCTGACCCTTTCGCTTGCCGGACAACAGGGTACTTGCACGATTCTTCCTCTAACGGTTGGCTATAGTCCGATTACCAACACAAGCACAACCGACTACTGCCCCAACAACGCCGCCAACTTCGGCTCCGTGACGGGCACCATCGGTGGCTCGCGCGCCATCGTGATGGGATTCCACATCACCTACTGACCGCGCCGCCAGCAACCAAACCAATCGGGGCTCCTTCGGGAGCCCCGATTGGTTTTCCCGGCAACGCGTCGGACCGTCCTCGCAGCCAGGTCCGCGATCGCCCCTTGATTTCGCCCTCAGCGGCCGCAGAAATCCACTCGACGCATCCTGCGTGGTCGCTACGCAGATTGGCGCGCTCAAATCAAATTCCGGAAAGCTGGATTCAATTCGGGAAGGCCTCCCATATCGGGTGCCTTTCGTGTTGAAATCCTGTGGAGAAACACGCTACCGTTGCCTCTACAAGCCGATTGCTTCAAGTGTAGTGCTTTGAAGGTCTGCGTTCTTGAGGTGTATCCATGGTTTGCCCAAAGTGCCAATCCGAGTCCGTCTCCGTCATCGCCGCCGAAGTCCGGCTGTATCGCAACAGCCTGCGTACGTTGAGCCATCCGCCGGTCGCCCCCTCACCCGACGTGAGAGTCTGCCTGGATTGCGGATGGAGCGAGTTCGCGCTGCCCGGCTCCTGGCTTTCCGCCGGCTGGCTGCGCTCGCTGCGCGCCGTTCCCACACCCAGCCCCGCCGCCGTCTCGTCTTAGCTCCGCGGGCCGCGCCGCGCTTTTCCCCACTCTCGCGCATGAGCCCCGTTGCGCCTTTCCGTGATCGACCAATCACAACCCCGGCTCGCGGGCAGGGAACCCGCGCAAACACAAAAAGGCCCCCAGCCGAAGCTGGAGGCCCTCTGTGTTTCAGCGGTCGATAGAGGTTTGGGCCGGGCTTTCTATTCCCTAGTCCCTATTCCCTAGTCCCTGCCTTTAATACATGCCGTCCATGCCGCCGCCGTGGCCGCCGCCGGCCGGAGCTGCCTTAGCTTCCGGAATCTCGACAACCAGGGCTTCGGTGGTGAGCAGCAACCCGGCGATCGAAGCTGCATTCTGCAGCGCCGTGCGGGTCACCTTGGTGGGATCGATGACGCCGGCCTTGACCAGGTCCTCGAACTTGCCGGTAGCCGCGTTGTAGCCGTAGTGCTGGTCCTTGGACTCCAGAACCTTGGCCACCACTACTGCGCCCTCTTCGCCGGCATTGGCGACGATCTGGCGGAGTGGCTCTTCGAGCGAGCGGCGAACAATCTGCGCGCCGATCTTCTCATCGCCTTCCAGCGTCTTGATCAGGGCGTCGACCGCGGGGATGGCGCGCACCAGAGCTACGCCGCCTCCGGGAACGATGCCTTCCTCGACCGCCGCACGGGTTGCGTGCAGCGCATCCTCCACGCGAGCCTTCTTCTCCTTCAGCTCGGTCTCGGTTGCCGCGCCCACCTTGATGATGGCCACGCCGCCCACCAGCTTGGCAAGCCGCTCCTGCAGCTTTTCCTTGTCGTAGTCCGAGGTGCTCTTCTCGATCTGCGTACGGATCTCCTTCACGCGGCCCTCGATCTCGCTCGACTTGCCGGCGCCATCGACGATCGTCGTGTTGTCTTTGTCGATGGTGATGCGCTTGGCCTTGCCCAGATCCTCGAGCTTCACGCCTTCCAGCTTGATGCCCAGATCCTCGGTGATGGCCTTGCCGCCGGTCAGAATGGCTACGTCGCCCAGGATCGCCTTGCGGCGGTCGCCAAAGCCGGGAGCCTTAACCGCTGCCACATTCAGAGTGCCGCGCAGTTTGTTAACCACCAGTGTGGCCAACGCCTCGCCTTCAACGTCTTCGGCGATAATCAATAGCGGCTTGCCGCCACGGGCAACCTGCTCGAGCAGGGGCAGCAGATCCTTCATCGCGCTGATCTTCTTCTCGTAGATCAGAATGTAGGGCTCTTCCAGAACCACTTCCAGCCGCTCGGCGTCGGTCACGAAGTAGGGGCTCAGGTAGCCGCGATCGAACTGCATTCCATCGACTGTTTCCAGGCCGGTGTGCATGGTCTTGGACTCTTCGATGGTGATCACGCCATCCTTGCCGACAACCTTGACTGCCTCGGCGATAATGTCGCCGATCTCCTGATCGCCGTTGGCGGAGATGGCTCCCACCTGGGCAACCGAACCTTCGTCCACGGGCTTGGACAACTTGCCGAGAGCGCCGCCCTCGGTCCACTTGCCGTCCTTGTCGCGGGTGCCGATGATGACCGTAACCGCCTTGTCGATGCCGCGCTTCAGAGCCGTCGGATTGGCGCCGGCTGCAACTGTCTTGACGCCTTCCTTGAAGATCGATTGCGCCAGAACAGTGGCAGTCGTGGTGCCGTCGCCGGCCACGTCGCTGGTCTTCGATGCAACTTCACGCACCAGCTGCGCGCCCACGTTCTCCATCGGATCCTTCAGCTCGATTTCCTTGGCGACAGTAACGCCGTCCTTGGTGATGGTCGGGGAGCCGAATTTCTTTTCGATTACAACGTTGCGGCCCTTGGGGCCGAGGGTTGCCTTCACAGCGTCCGCCAGCGTGTTCACGCCGCGCAGAATCGCCTGACGGGAATCTTCACCGTGCAAAATTTGCTTTGCCATTTTTGTAAATCTCCTTGAAGCAGTTATCAGTTGTCAGTTATCAGTTGTCAGCATCGGTCGTCAGTCGTCAGGGGCCGCATTCATCTTTCAAGCGGTTTTCTTGCTGACAACTGAGAACTGATCACTGACTACTTTTTTACGATGCCCAGAACTTCTTCCTCGCGCATGATCAGGAACTCTTCGCCGTCGAGCTTGATCTCGGTGCCCGAGTACTTGCCGAAGAGAACATTGTCGCCAGCCTTGACGTCGAGCGGGAAGACCTTGCCTTCGTCATTCGACTTGCCCTTGCCGACGGCGATCACTTCGCCTTCCTGGGGCTTTTCCTTGGCGCTGTCGGGGATGATGATGCCACCGCGGACGGTTTCGCCCTCTTCCAGGCGGCGGACCAGGATGCGGTCATGGAGCGGAGTGAAAGTCGTTTTTACGTGTGTTGATGCCATTGCTTCGCTTCTCCTTCAGGCCCCGGCAGGGTTGAGCCCCAGCCGCGGGAGTGTCGTTGGGTTTCAAAAAAAGCTTCAGAAGCTGCCCGGCCTGGAGGCCGCAATCTTTCAAGCTGTCCAGCCGAGCAATCCTGCCGGCGGTGTGCTAGCAGTCTCACCTTCCAATTGCTAACGATAGAGAATTGAAGGCGATTTTGTCAAGGTCTCTCCGTTCAAATATGAGTATAACTCACTCATTAATTGTTACTACATGGGCATAAGTGTAGAAAGGGGCACTGTCGTGAACATTCCCCTGAGCCTTGCTTAGGATCGGTTTCGGAGGGAGCAGGGGCATTCATGCCCCTGAGAGCCAATTCCGATGAGCTTGGGCTTTAGCCTCGGGCTCCTGCCTCGATGTGATCTCCGCGCCTGAAGGCAAATCCCTCGGGCGTCTCTGCTCAGGGGCATGAATATCCCTGCTCCCTCCTTCCACCCGGCCCGCGCGCCCAGTGTGCCGGCTTGCCCATTGTCCTCCGATGCGTCCAACCATTTACAATGATCCCTATGTTCCGCCGCACGCTCTTTCTGATCTCCGTCTCCTTGGCTGGCTTTGGCCTGGCCGCCCTGACTCTCGCTGCCCATGGCCAGGACGACACCACCAAGCGCGGCCGCAAATACAAATCGCCGCCGCCCACAGCGCGCATCGAAGTCACCATTCTCAAGGACGTCAACGGCAAGCCCATTGAAAGCGCCTCGGTCATCTTCCACCCCATGGTGGGCGAAAAAGACGAAGGCAACATGGAGCAGAAGACCAACGAGGACGGCAAGACGATCATCGACGTGCTGCCCATCGGCGACACGGTGCGCCTGCAGGTGATCGCCCGCGGCTTCCAGACCTATGGCGAGGACTTCAAGATCGACAAGCCGGAGATGGGCATCCAGATCCGCCTGCTCCGCCCCGGCCAGCAATACTCGATCTACAAGGATCATCCTGCCGTGGTGCAGGACGGCAAGAGCACGGTCACCGACCCCGGCTCAACTCCGCCCGCCGCCAAGCCCGATGCTCCCGCCACACCGCCCGCCTCGCAGCCCGCAAACCCGCCCGCCACGCAGCCGCAGACCAACTAGGTCTCTGACCGCTTGGTTTTGTACCAGCTCCGTGCCCCCATCCTTTCGTCTTTGTTCTGGCGAAAGGGTGGGAAACCACGAACCATAAGTGAGAATTCACACGGTCAACGATCTAAGAACCTGTCTAAAAACTCGCAGTTTTGAAAGGGCACGGCGGGGTACCCTCTGGGTCCCGTGCCGATGAAGCAGGAAATGGGATGCGGCTTTAGCCGCCGAGGGAATGCAAAGGGTTGAAAATAAATTCCCTCAGGGGCTAAAGCCCAAGATTCAATCTGACCTTGGGCGGCGCGG
>Ga0182030_10005128_pt1 | contig 27852 bp, 27 predicted proteins | sample 812S3MmetaG_FD_121299 | JGI IMG/M metagenome (GOLD analysis project Ga0182030, IMG submission 121299) | Permafrost microbial communities from Stordalen Mire, Sweden - 812S3M metaG (Illumina Assembly) | ecosystem: Environmental > Terrestrial > Soil > Wetlands > Permafrost | place: Sweden... | reverse complement strand
GCGATGTTCTCGCCAAGCGGCGCTCGACGCTCTCACATATTGCGAATTAATCTGCAAGGATTTGAGGTAAGAAAAAAATATCGTAGGGGGGGGGAGGGGGGTGCGTTCGGGGTACGGACCGGGCACCTCCCTGACAGGCAGGAAGATGCACTGAGTTCAGGTTAGCAGCATCACCGAAATAATCTGCAAGGCCACCTGCGGTGGGGCCGACGGCCCCTTCGACAAGCTCAGGGCAGGCTTTGGCGTGGCTGATGGAGAGATGCTGGAATCTCTGTCCATGAATTCGATCCTGAGGCTTGCTATGGGAATTCTGCTGAGAAAATATCTAAATGAGTGCATTGGGCTGTTGGCGACAGATGACTGCCAAGCATCACATTCCTGAACACTTGGCGACTTACAGGGATCTACGCTATAATCCCGCCAGCATGCACGACGTTTGATGGAGCCATGATGCATCTATCGCTGCGAATGGGTTTGGTTTTTGCCGTACTATTTGTTCCCGCTGCCGCGATGTTCGGCGGAGATTGGCGCGATGAGATCAAGAGCGCAGTGGAAAAGAGCACACTTGATCAGCCGGGCACACCACCTTTTCATCTCCGTGCTGAATTGTCGCCTTATCGGCCTGGAATCGAACCTGCATATCTAACGGGCACAATTGAAATCTGGTGGGTGTCGCCCACGCAATGGAAGCGTGAAATTCAAAGCCCACAGTTTCACCAACTCGCAATAATGGACCAGGGTAAGGAATGGCAACAGAATGATGGCGATTATTTTCCCGAATGGCTGCGCGAGATCACGAATGATTTGATTGATCCTATCCCAGATCTCGATCAAGTGTTAGACGAATCCGGCGGAGCATCTAGCTGGCAGTCGTTCAGCACCGACGGAAGCGTAAGGAAGAGTGTTGGCTGCGGACTCTCCGTTTCTGGGTTGCTCACATTCGGTACCTGCACCGGCTGGGGAGGAGAGTTTAAGGATTTTGAGAATTTTGGGAATCGTATAATTGCCCGGTCCATAAACGCAGGTGAGCCGCAAGCGACCGCGCGGATCACTGTTCTTGAGAATCTTGATGCATCGACAGTTTCCTTTACTCCTCCACTGAATACGCCCAGCTCTTCGCTGATTCACACAGTTGTTCTCGACGAGGTTTCACTGCGCAAGAATCTGCAGCCAAGTCCGGCACCGCAGTGGCCTGCAGTCCAGGACGGCCCGCTGGAAGGCCTGCTAACGACGACTTACGTACTCGTGGATCGAACAGGAGCCGTGCGGGATGTCGGAATGATTCTTACTGATAATCCGATGCTGCACAACGCGGCGAAAGAGTTCATCACTGGTTTGCGATTCAAACCGTTCGTTGTCAACGGCGAGCCGGTGCAAGTCATCTCTCGGATAACTATGCCGTTCAAGACCGTCCGGCCTGCTGGGCAGGAGACGCTTGACAGCGTACGAAACTACTTCGATCACGGCCGTAAGATCACATCGCCTGCGTTCAGCGAAGCCAAGCCCTATATCCTTCACGCAAAAGTTAAGGTCTATACACAGAGCGGGATTCTACAAGGCCAGTACATAGATACCTGGAAAGCAGACGACGAATGGAAGCGTGAGACGAAGATAGCGCAGAGCTACTACGCCCGTTCGCGAAACAAAGAGAAATACTATATGCAGATCGGTGGCAACTATCCGATTCTGCCGCCGCAGCTTCAAACGGCCGTGGGGACTTACAGGCCAATTTCAGCTTTCATTCTCAAAGCCATCGAGCCCATTCCACCGACGGATGATTTCTATGAGGCCGATTGGCACACTCGCCGAGACATTATGGATGGCGTGAACTCTATCAGTGTGTTTATGGGAACTGCGCCGCAGAACGGCGTCTGCGATCCTGAGCACATGTACGCCTTTTGGTTCGATCTAAAGGGCAGGCTGATCCGCGTTTGCCATCGGGTGGACATTCGCTACTCTGACTTCAAGAAATTCAACGGTGCCCGAGTCCCGAAACACATCAGCGTGCTAGATGGTGACAAGACTGTGGTTTCCATTCAGATCAACAAAATGCATCTGCTTGACCTTGATACTCCAAACGAAGCTTTCGATCTGACGAGCACCCCACGCTCCCGCAGTTTTTCCATGGCCGTTGAAGCCCGCTGAGATTTCGAACCTGAAGAGAATATCTGTACCGGTAAACGCCGTTGTGGTAAATTGATTCTGGCTTTACGCCAAATCGCCGATGCACTCAGAGAGTGGGTAGCAAGGCCCGGACCCAAAGGCAGATGATTTGTACTTTTCCTTCAGGGGCTGATGGCTCCTGCACGCACCGCTTGTGGTTTTGCGGCAGATCAAGAGTTGCAACTCGCGTAACAATGATCTGCTGTGATTGATTCTGCAATGTTATCGAGAGGCGGGGGAGCGGGGGCTCATCTGCCACTCGATGGGGGTGGGTCAGGCGTAGCGTTTCTGGTGCCAGAGCCATGCGGTGCGGACGATCTCATCTAACTGGGTGTATTTGGGCTTCCATCCTAACTCCTGGATTGCTTTTTCGGAACTGGCGATGAGGTAGGCGGGGTCGCCGGGGCGGCGGGGGCAGACTTCGGCAGGGATGGGGTGGCCTGTGACGCGGCGGGCCGACTCGATGACCTGGCGCACGCTGAAGCCTTTGCCGTTGCCCAGATTCAGAATCAATTTCTCGTGCTTTTCAAGAGCGTCCAGAGCCAGCAGATGCGCGTCGGCAAGGTCAGAGACGTGGATGTAGTCTCGGATGCAGGTGCCGTCCGGTGTGGGGTAGTCTTCGCCAAAGATTTTGATGGATTTGCGGCGTCCCAGAGCGACATCGAGCACCAGCGGGATCAGGTGCGACTCCGGCTCGTGGGCTTCGCCTCGGACGACGCCGTTTGGTCCCTCAGGCGCACCGGCCACGTTGAAGTAACGCAGCGAGGCGTAGCGCAGGCCGTGAATGCGATTGAGCCATCCGAGCATATACTCGACGAGCAACTTGGATTCGCCATAAGCATTGGTGGGTTGGAGGCGCGCGTTTTCGTTGATGGGAACCTGTTCCGGCTCACCGTAAACGGCGGCGGTGGAACTGAAGACGAGGCGGCGGGGTCCGTGGGCCAGCATTGCCTCAAAGAGTGCGAGGGTTGAGGCGGTGTTGTTGCGGAAGAACTGCTCGGGATGGACCATCGACTCGCCCGCCTCAATGAGGGCGGCAAAATGGAGCACGCCGTCGAAGGGCTGGCCTTGATTTTTGGCTTCGATGAAAAGATTTTCAATTGCAGCCCGATCTGCCAGTTCCCCCAGGATAAAATCAACTCCTTGCGGCAGCAACTCCCGCTTGCCGTGGCTCAAATTATCGAAAATAACTGGTTTGTGTCCATTTTGAGCCAGCAGTGCCGAAACTGTACCACCGATATAACCTGCGCCACCCGTCACCAATATCTTCACAAAAATACTTTCCCTTCTCGACGTTTTGGATTATATTCAGTCTATAACAGCGGGAACTTTCAGGTCGGATTGTTGCCACGTATCTCTGGTAGTCCAGCAGGTCTGGGCAGAGGTATCAGAGGTTGGCTGATTCTTGTGGTCCGAGCGAGTTCTGCGGCCTGTGTGCTGGAAGCGAAGTTTTAACTTTTCTTCTTTTGTCTGTGTGTGATTGAAGTTCTTGAGTCGTTTGCCGATGCCTTGGACATAAACTGGAGTGCTGAATGTCCAGGTTGTACGCGACTCAAAAATCGATTCCTGAGGAACAGTATCTTTTCCCCCGAGTTGAAGTGGAGGGATGCCGCGAATCGGCAGCCATTGGGCGAGTGCGCGTCTGCGGAAATGTTCTGTGGATTTGTGTTGCCGGGATGCGATATTCTTGGAGTCATGGCACCGATCAGATGTTGACTGAAATTGGCCACTCGTTGAATCGTCAACGGTCCGCAGTCTCATGTCGAGTCCGCTATGAAAAAGTCATACCGCGCTGCCTCCAAGGTCGCAAGCGAGGACTGAAGATATGCCAGTGAATTATTCCCCAGGAGTACGGTACAGCTTCGGACTGCTTCCCGAACCCGAACGCAAGCCAGCTTCATTTTTTGTCAGTATCGCGATCAATCTCACCGTACTGGCGCTTGCCATTTACATAGGTTCGATGGCCAAGCATGTGATTGAACACAAGTATGAGCAGACGGTTCTGATTCTGCCAAACACGCCGCCGCCACCACCCAAGGTGAAGGTGACTCCGCCCAAGTTGCCACCGCCGCCGAAGTTGCCGGATGTGAAGCTGGCGGAACCGAAGATCAATATACCCAGGCCGGAACCGAAGCCGGAATTGAAGCCGATTCAGATGGAAGCCAAGCTGGCAATGCCGGTAATCAAGGCTCCAGTGATGAAGGTTATCGAGGCTCCGCAGCCCAAGTCTGCGTTGAAGGCAGCAATGCCCGCGCAGGATAGCTCAGTCAAGCCTTCAACTGCTCCTGTTCATCTGGGGCAAACCTTCGGCGTGACGCCCAATCCCAATGCAACCCGGCCAGCCACTGTTGCGGCCATCGGCAACGAGTACGGGGGTATGCGTGGTCCGGCGGTTGCTCCGCATGGCGTGGTTGGATCGACGGGCATCGGCAATGGAACCAAGTTTGGCTCGAATGCTGGCGTGGTGGGCAAAGTGGCTTCAGCGGGTATTCCGGGAGCTACGAATGCCACGAGTTCAGGGAATACAGGCAAGGTGGCATCGGCGGGCATACCCACGGTAAGCACTGCTGTTGCGGCAGCTCCTCGTGCGATTGCCGAGCCAACCTCCACCAATCTGGAAGTCCTCTCCAAGCCGCCGGTGCAATACACCAGCGAAGCCAAGCAGTTGCGTGTGCAGGGAGATGTGGTTCTGCGCGTGACATTCTCTGCCAATGGGCGCGTGGTGATTGACAGCATAGTGCATTCCCTGGGCCACGGACTCGACGAGGAAGCGCGCCGTGTGGCGCAGCAGATTCGTTTTCGTCCAGCCACTCGCAATGGTCAGGCTGTAGATCTGACCACGAATATCACCATCACTTTTCAGTTGGCGTAGTAGCATAAGCGTACGCATCTGATGAAAAACTGAACTCGGGAGCGGACTGCCGCAAGAAATTGCAGTTGCATCTGAGCAAAAGTAGAAGACATCGTACTAGGAGCTGACATGACGTTTCGGAGGATTTCCCTCGCAATCCTGATTGTTACATTGGGTGCGACCTGCGCGTATGCGAAGAAGAAGCAACCGAGGTACGAACAGGTCCACCAACTGACCCCCGAACAGGCCGCACTGGTGGAAAGGGCTATCGCGCGGGAAAAAGTGCTGATCAAGGATATTCAGCAGCGCACGCCGCTGGTGGAAACCTATATCCAGAACACAAAACCCGATATCAAGCTCTATCAGGTTCCGGTCGACGACCAGTATATGCTGAGCCGCATCGACTTTGGCAAGGGCTTCTTTGACCGCTCCTATGAGCCGCGCGCCGATGTGCGGAAGCATTTTTTCAAGGGGTCGCTGGCCGCCATCACCAACCTGACCAAGGCGCTCAAGCTGGATACGCGCTACACCTACAATCCCATCGGGTTTACAGAGATGATGTTTGTGGATCCGACGGGCTTTGATAACCAGCACTATGTCTTCAGCTATGTGCGCCGCGAGTTTCTTGGTTCGGTCCGCACCTGGGTCTACGACGTGCATCCCAAGGTCAGCGGCATGGGCCGCTTCTTTGGCCGCATCTGGGTGGAGGATGAAGACGGCAACATCGTCCGCTTCAACGGCACCTACATGGGGCCGCACAACGACGATGATTCCCGGCACTACTTTCACTTTGATAGTTGGCGCATGAATGTGCAGCCGGATATCTGGCTGCCGGTGGCCGTCTATGTGGAAGAGACCGAGCGGACCGAAGGCGAAAAGAGTGTTGGCTTGAAGGCTCAGACGCACTTCTGGGGTTACTCGCTCAAGCTGCCCACGCGCGATACGGAGAACGTTAGCGTGAAGGTGGACGACGCGGTGGACAAGAGCGATGACTCGGGCGATGTGGGGCCTCTGCAAGCCACGCGCGCCTGGATCACGCAGGCTGAAAACAACGTCATCGACCGTCTGGTCGAGGCTGGATTGGTTGCGCCGCTGGCTCAGAACGGCTACGAAACCACGGTGCTGGACCAGATCGTGGTCAACCTGGAAGTGCCCAACAATCTTGTCTTCCCTGATCCGGTGCACTGCCGCCTGCTGCTTTCCACCACGGTTGAAGCAACCACGGTTGGCAATACCATTCTCATCAGCAAGGGTTTGATCGACACGCTGCCCAATGAGGAATCCATCGCCTCGGTGGTGGCTTTGGAACTGGCTCACATTGCACTTGGCCACCACATTGATACGCGTTACGCGTTCAATGATCGCCTGATGTTCCCGGACGAAGCCAGCTTCCAGCGCATTGATATGTACCACTCCGACCACGACAATGCGGAAGGTGCCAAGAAGGCGCAAGAGTATCTTGAAGCCTCCATGTACAAGGACAAGCTGGCCAGCGCGGGACTCTACTGGTCTCAGTTGGCTGACCGCGGCAAAGTGCTGAAGGCACTGAACACACCCAAGCTGGGCGACTCGCTGCTGAAGGCTGACGGCACGCCGTGGATGGACACGCTGGCTCACGACGCGCCCAAGATTGCATGGGATGACCTGACCCAGATTCCGGCGTTGCCGCTGGGCAGTTGGCTCAAAACCGATCCCTGGGACGACAAGGTGCATATGCTGAACGCCAAGCGGTATGCGCCGATGAATGATCGCGACAAGATGCCGCTGGAAGTGACGCCGATCTTCTTCAAGTTGCAGCGTTACGACCTGTCAAAGCTCTCGCCGCCCACAGTGCCGGCTCCCACTCCAACAACCGCCGCACCCGATGCGGCACCGCCTGCGGCAACACCGCCTGCAGCCGCTCCGCCAACGCCGCCGCCCGCAGCAGATAATGCTGCTCCCGCAGCCGCACCTACGCAACAGCAGCCCACGGCCAACGCGCCGAATCAGTAGTGGATCGGACCTGAGAGTCCGTTGGCTGGGAGAGCTCAAAACTCTCCTGGCCAACGGCTCAACCCTGAGTCACGACCCATAAGGGCGCTGCTCAGAATCCTCTGGACTGGACGTACCTTGTGCCTATGAAACGATTGAATGTTCTCCTCTCCTCGATCCTGTTTGTCGCCACAGCGGCATCGCTCGGCGCGCAAACGCTGCCCTCGGCCACCTCACGCCAGCTTTCCGTCACGGCCGGTGGCATAGCCTCGATTGCTCAGCCCGACTACTTCGGTAAATGGAGCTCGACTGCCCCCTACTATCCCGTCGCACAATCCAGCAATTATCCGCTGTTTGGCGTGGGCGCCTTCGTAGACGTGAAGTTCAGTCGTTGGATACAGCTTGAAGCTGAAGCTCGCTGGCTGCGCTTCAACCAATACACCGACATCCGTCAGGACAACTACCTGATTGGACCGCGCGTGCCTCTCTACGAAATGGGCAAGGCCACACTCTATGGAAAGGGACTGATCGGCTTTTCGAAGATGAACTTCGACACGTATGGCGATCACGGCACCTTTACCACGATTGCTCTTGGTGGCGGCGTTGATTACAGACTGACGAAAAAGATCAGCCTGCGCGCCATCGACTTTGAATACCAGGATTGGCCTAAGTGGGGTAACTCATCGCTGATGCCGTACGCAGCTAGCGCTGGCATTAGCTACAAGATTTTCTAACGCGCTCCGCGCTTTTGGGCGGTATATAGCCTGGGTGTTTGAAGGGTACGAGCGATCGCTCGTACCCTTCGTAGCATACAAAGATTATGTGTGTTACTTTTCGAGAGTGGCCTGAACCTCAAGCACTTGAAGCTGGAGTTGCTTGATCTCTTTCAGCAAGTCAACCTTACTTCGGTAGATGCGGTAACGCAGTTCGACCATATACCCAACGAAAATGAAAAATAACGACATAGTTAAAGGGGAGATGTGCCCATCTCCAAGTTGTTTTGGACTCCATTTGGAGGTGGCTATAATAAAAAAAGCAACACCAATCCAAATAATCAATACCGCCGGTACCTTCTCCCAGAACAATGCCTTCTCGTGTTTCGCCAGCAAGGTCGCAGACTCTTCCCGATAACTTGCCAGATTTTCCGGCTGCGGCAAGCGCGCCAGCAAGCGGTCGCGCAAACTATCATTCTGCTTTTCCATGATTTCCTCCACTCAGAACTGTTTTCATTGCTTGTTTTGCGTAATGGATGCGGGACTTCACAGTGCCTTCACTGCATCCCACCACCGCCGCGATCTCCGCTACTGACAAGTCCTCAAGAAAATGCAGAACCAGAACTTCGCGGTGTTTGATGCCAATTTCACTGAGTGCCTGATGAATCGCTGCGGCATCTTCGTCGGCAAAAGTTGGCTCTTCGGCTTCATCGAAGTTTTCGTACTGGATCTGCTCGGCCTTTTCACGAACATAGTTTTTGCGAATGCGATCCACAGCGATTCCGTGTGTGATGGAATAGAGCCATGAGCGCAGAGAGCCGGGATCTTTTAGTTTGTGAATGCCACGAAAGACTTTGATCCAAACTTCCTGCAAGACGTCCAGGCCACTGTCCTGATTGCCGGTGAGGCTGGTTGCGTAATAGAGCAATGGGCGCTCCATGACTGCAATCAGATCTTCAAATGCCTCGACCTCACCAGACTGGCAACGAAGGGCGAGCCACTCATATTGCATTCGATCTTCGTTCTCGATGCTCATACGCTTATAAGTCGAAGGAAGTGGAGTTATGGTTCAATCTACGCGAAATATTTTCATTTAAGCAAGCAACACGACCACTCCTATAAGAGTGGCCGTGTTGCTTGTCTCTGAACGAATAGCATTTGTTATGGAGCAAGTGGATCAAGAGGATTGCTTCTATTTTTTCTCGACAGTCTTGTTGTCCTTTGGAAGCTCGATGAAGACAAGCTCAAAACGGGTAGAGTGGGGATGGAATTCATCGATAGCGGCAATGCGAAATTGATGAGGTGAACCTGCCCGCAGATCGTGACCATCGGATGAGCCGTTATCGGAAGCTGACTGCCCTCCATCTTCTTGCCCGGAGCAGGTAAGTCCGCTGCGAGTAACGGTGAGATTACCAACTGGTTTGTCATTATTACACTCCAGAACCTCTCCGTAATGTGAGAGTGACTTGTGATAAAAGGCAAGGACTTGATCAGGTGTATCGGTGGTTGTGTATTTGGCAACCAGAATTCTGAAATGTGTTTTTCCAAAGGAAAATCCAAAGTCGGCGTTGCTGTCGTCGTCATTTTGTTTAACCGGAGTTGCACCGGGATAGTCTGACAAGCCAATCTGAGAAGCAGTGACATTTTTTTTGGCGTGAAGCTCAAGATTGAAATCTGAGTTTTGAGCATTCAACGTTGTGCTACCACAAGATAAGACGGCAGCGAATAGAGCGATGGAGGGAAAAAGACAAAGATGACGAGCAGATAGGTTCATGGAATTCCTTTCCCGTAGTGCTATAGGACCAGTACGCCAGAGTAGAGATAAATGTTCCAATTGATTTACGAAAAACAAAAGGGTTGCTCGATTTAAGCAACCCTTCTGTTATGAGCAAATTTAAAAACAACTATGCCGGAGAAGGCGAACCTTCTGGGAAGCCGGGGCCGCTGCGAGTCTCTGGTTTGATGACTTGCTGCGGGCTTCCGCCACCGGTATCGCTGGGAGTGGCCAGCACGGAGCGCAATGGGGAGAGTTCCTTGCCTTCGATCAGCAAGCGTACCTCTTCGGCATCAATTGTCTCGCGCTCCAGCAATGCCGCAGCGATGCGGTGCATGGGATCCTTGTTGGCTTCAATGATGGTATGCGCCGATTGATAGGCTTCGTCGATGAGGCGGCGCACTTCGAGGTCTATCTGCCGGGCCGTCTCTTCGCTGAAGTCGCGATGCTGTGCGATCTCGCGACCCAGGAAGATCTGCTCCTCTTTCTTGCCGAAGGTGAGTGGACCCAGGCGGCTCATGCCGTACTCGCAGACCATGCGCCGAGCTAGATCGGTTGCGTGCTCAATATCGCTGCCTGCGCCGGTGGACATCTGGTTAAGAAAGACCTCTTCCGCCACGCGACCGCCATAAGCTGTGGCAAGGCGCGTCTCCAGATACTCACGCGTGTAGTTATGACGATCATCCGGCAGATAGATGGTAACGCCAAGAGCCATACCGCGAGGAATGATGGTGACCTTGTGAATGGGGTCGGAGTGGTCGCGCATGAACGAGACCAGCGCGTGACCGGCTTCGTGATAAGCAGTGACCCGCTTCTCTTCGTCGCTCAGCAGCATTGATTTGCGCTCGGCACCCATCAATACCTTGTCTTTGGCCACTTCACAGTCGTACATGGTGACTTGCTTGCGGTTCATGCGAGCGGCACTCAGCGCGGCCTCATTGACCATATTGGCCAGGTCAGCACCGCTGAAGCCAGGTGTTCCACGAGCCAAGACGTTCAAGTTTACGTCGTCGGCGATCGGAACCTTCTTGACGTGGACACGCAGTACTTCTTCGCGTCCGCGAATGTCGGGCAATCCCACCACTACGCGGCGATCAAAACGTCCGGGGCGCAGCAACGCGGGATCAAGCACATCGGGCCGGTTGGTGGCGGCAACAAGAATCACGCCGTCGTTGGACTCAAAGCCATCCATCTCGACGAGGAGTTGATTCAGTGTCTGCTCACGCTCATCGTGTCCGCCACCCAGGCCTGCGCCACGATGACGGCCAACGGCGTCAATTTCGTCGATGAAGATGATACAGGGAGCATTCTTCTTGCCCTGCTCAAAGAGGTCGCGGACACGGCTTGCGCCGACGCCGACAAACATCTCAACAAAGTCAGAGCCAGAGATGGAGAAAAACGGCACATTCGCTTCGCCAGCCACAGCACGAGCCAGCAGCGTCTTGCCGGTTCCGGGAGGGCCAACCAGCAGCACGCCCTTGGGAATGCGTCCGCCGAGCTTTTGAAACTTCTGCGGTTCGCGCAGATACTCGATGATCTCTTTCAGTTCTTCTTTGGCCTCATCGACGCCAGCCACATCCTTGAATGTGACTTTTTTCTGCTGCATTGAGAGCAGACGCGCACGGCTCTTGCCAAACGACATGGCCTTGTTGCCACCCGATTGCATCTGCCGCATGAAGAGGAAGAAGATCACGCCGAAGAGGATGATCGGACCAACATTGATGAGCAGTTGGAAGGGGATATTGCTCTGCTCCGGCTTTTTGCCAAAGCCAACCTTGGCGGCCACCATGGCCTTTTCAAGATCTTCGTAGTGCTCGCCAACATAGGTGTGGAACTGTTGATTGGGCGAAGCCTTCAGATGGCCGTGCAACTCCGAACCCTGAACATCGGCATCCATTACCAGCCCTTGCTGCACTTTGTCGATCAGGTCGGAGTATTTGATCTCCGCATCTTTGCCTGCACCTACGCCCTTTTGCGCATAACCAATCAGCAGCACGACGCAGCCAACAATGATCATCCAGAACAGGACGGATTTTACGGTCGAATTCACCAGGATTCCTCTTTCCCGGCGGGGAAGAAGCCGCAGACCAGACCTCTAGCACCGCCACCATCATCTCTTAGACGCTTGCAGCTTTCGATAAGTTACAGAAAGAAAGCTACGCCTTGACGGCAGACACAAATAGCTTGCCGCTGGATGAGCAGTAACCTAAATTGTACTCCCAGAATGGAGAAAGTTGAACATAGAGAACAGGTAAGTCAACAAACGATTCCAAAATGGATTGCGTGATGGAAACGATTGCCATTGCAACCTGCCCTCGTCCAATGCTGCTCTCATTTTGGGCGGTTTTGCCTGAAATGTGAACACTGCACGTCTCCAGAGGCCACATTTATCTGGTCTTCCGCCAATCCTTATGTGATTTTCATTGACTGGTTCACATTTCAGAAATAAACTCAGCGCAGGGCGCGTGAATAATCGTTTTGTTGCCTGAACTTGAAAAATGTAAACTGGATCTAGACAAAACCCAGATGGCATCTACTCGCACAGTGGTAGCTCCTCCTTCCGACCGCGTCCGGCTCATCGTGGCATCCTCGGTGATGCTGACGTTTATCTCCTTTTGGCGTGCGGCGGCGATTGTTCTCTGCGATTTAGGGTCGTCGGCATTTTATGCGGGCGGCATTGCGGAAGAGGCGGTGGGCGCGGCTGCGCCGTGGTTCATTCTGGGCATCATGCTGTTTAGTTTTGCGGTACGCGCGGTCTACGTTGAAAGCTGTTCGATGTTTACCCGAGGCGGCGTATATCGCGTGGTAAAAGAAGCTCTAGGCGGCACTTTTGCCAAGCTCAGCGTATCAGCTTTGATGTTCGATTACATACTTACCGGTCCTATCTCAGGCGTTTCCGCAGGACAATACATTACAGGCTTGATGAACGAACTGATGGTGGTAGCCAATAACATCCACTGGCTTCCTCCGGCTCTGATGGACTCGCAAAACAAGCCCCTCCAATTCGATATGAATTCCACCGCCGCTGTTTTTGCCGTGGCAGTCACTGTTTTTTACTGGTGGCAGAATATCAAGGGCATTGAGAATTCAAGCGGCAAGGCTCTGCGCGTGATGCAGATTACTACCGTCATGGTCGTAATTCTGATGTTATGGGGCGGGTTTTCAGTGTTTATGAAAGGCGCTCACCTGCCGCCAGCGCCTACTGTTGCCAATCTCAAATTCAGTAACGATGCACTCGGCTTTCTGCGTGGAACAAAGCTGGTTCCTATCCTGGGCTTGTTCGGTATTCTCATGGCATTTGGCCATTCCGTGCTGGCGATGAGCGGCGAAGAGAGCCTTGCGCAGGTTAACCGCGAGATTGAGCATCCCAAGCTCAAGAACCTGAAACGCGCCGCCATTGTCATTGCGATTTATAGCTTGATCTTTACCGGTGGTGCCACAATTCTGGCCTCGATGTTGATCCCCACCTGGGAGCGAACCCACATCTACCAAGACAACCTGATCGCCGGACTAGCCATGTATATAGTTGGTCCCATGTTCTGGCGCATTGCCTTCCGCATCTTTGTGGTGCTGGTGGGCTTTTTGATTCTTTCTGGCGCGATCAATACCTCGATGATTGGCTCGACTGGCGTGCTGATGCGCGTGGCTGAAGATGGTGTGCTGACGGACTGGTTTCGCAAGCCGCACAAGAAATATGGGACCAGTTTTCGCATCATCAATCTGGTCTTTTTCCTTCAGATGTTCACCATCATCATCACCAGAGGCAACATCATCACTCTGGGTGAGGCGTATGCCTTTGGCGTGATCTGGTCGTTCACATTCAACAGTCTTGCCATGCTGGTGCTGCGCTGGAAGTACCACGGCGAGCGCGGCTGGAAGGTTCCGCCGAACATTCACATCGGCAAAACCGAGATACCGATCGGCCTGGTCTCGGTCTTTCTGGTTCTGCTTACGGTTGCCATCGTGAACCTGTTCACCAAGTCGGTGGCCACGGTCAGCGGCATTGTTTTTGCAGCGGCCTTCTTCATCATCTTCACCATCTCGGAGCGTGTGAACCACAAGAAGCATGCAGCGACCGCGCGACAGATGAAGGATCACTTCCAGTTGGAGCATCAGGACACAGTCAGTCGCGAGTCGGCGGCGATTCGTCCCGGTGGCCTGATGGTGACGATGCGTGACGCGGCCAATCCATTTGCGCTGAAGTGGGCGCTGTCTCGCACCAGCACTGAGGAGCAGGATGTTGTTGTCATCAGTGTGCGCATCATGGGCGTCGGTGGACCGGAGTATCTGAGTGCAGCCGAGCAGAGTTTCAGTGAAGACGAGCAGATGATCTTTACCAAAGCTGTCTCAGTGGCAGAGAGCTTTGGCAAGAAGGTATCGCTGCTGGTGGTTCCTGCCGGCGATGTATTTGCCGCGCTGGCGCAGGGAGCCAACTCGCTGGAAATGGATTCGGTGGTCTCTGGACTATCAAGCAAAATGACCGCAGAGGATCAGGCATTCCGCATGGGACAGGCCTGGGAGGCGCTGCCGGCACCCAAGCGGCAGTTCAACTTTTACGTCATTGCTTCGAACGGCGAGGTCAAGGTTTTTTATATCGGGCCACACGCGCCATCGCTCAGCCCCGACGACGTGCAGTTGGTACATCGCCTATGGCTCAATATGCGCCGCGATCCTTCGATGCCCGATCTGCATCACAGCGACATCATCACCTATTCGCTGACCCGCCTTGCTGGCCAGTATGCTCGCGAGAAGCAGGAGATACTGCGCGATCTGCGCAATTACCGTGCAGCCGAGTCGCCAACCTCGCCACGTCTGGCAGTGCAGGTAAACCCGTCTAACATCACGTTGCCGGGATTGCCTGTGCGCGGACCGAAGCCGCCCCACTCGCTCTAGCCGCTGTTACACAATCAGATCAAGTTACAAATCATAAGCCAACTGCGATAAGAGCAGTTGGCTTTCTTGTATCACCGGCCAATTGTTTTTCAGTTGAAAATATGTGCCTGGAGTAAGTGAGGCCTGACCATTGTTGATGATTCGCATTTATCTCGCTCTGACTTAGTTGGGTAACAAGTAAATTTTTTGAAAAGTTTCATTTTTAGGCAACTTTCTATATTTTTTGTTTGTAAAAGAGTCTACAGTTGCGTATTGTGATTCACAGGATGAGTCATCGCCCTATGGGCCGTATTTTACTTAAGCACATCGGGAATTGGGCCACCTATAAGCAACTAATCAGGAGGAACCGTGGGAGTTTCAGAAATTCTGGCACAGATTGATCGTGAAATCGCTCAACTCAAACAAGCGCGTGCACTGCTCGAAAGCGGAGCGGGAACAACGTCAAAGAAAGCATCTCTGGGCATTAAAAAGACAGGCAAAAAGAAGAGGAACCTCTCTCCCGAAGGCCGCAAACGCATTGCCGAGGCCGTCAAACGGCGTTGGGCAGCACAGAAGTCAGCAGCAGCAAAATAGATTCAGCCACGGAGCGGATATGGGCTGGCGTATATGTCGGCCCTTCCCCCAGTCCAATCCCAGTTCGGTTAATAGTTACTCAATCGCTTTTCCCGGCGTCCAACGGATCACTTGAGCACTGTCCCCAAGCAGAACCGCCAATTCGTCAGGTGTCCCTGTTAGTTGCGGAAAGGTTCCGTAATGGATAGGCAGAATCATCTTTGGCTCCAGCAGACGCACTGCCAGCGCGGCTTCTTTCGGTCCCATCGTATAGTGCCCTCCAATGGGTAACATGGCCACATCGGGCTTGTATAACTCGGCAATCAGCTTCATATCTCCAAAAACCGCTGTATCTCCGGCATGGTAGAGCACCGGTCCATCGGCGATGGTCAGCACCAAGCCTGCCGCCACGCCCACTTCGTGCGTGCCCTGCTCGTCCTGCGCTGAGGAAGAGTGTTTCGCTTCGACCATGGTGGCGGCCACATCGTCCAATTGCACGGTTCCACCCAGATTCATGCCGATGGTATTTGTAACTCCCTTGCTGGCCATATAGGTCGCCAACTCATAAATCGCGACCACCGTAGAGCCGTGTGCGGAGGCCACCGGCACAGCGTCGGAGATATGATCCCCGTGACCGTGCGTGAGCAGGATGTAATGAATCTTCTCCGGCAGAACAAAGTCTTTTGGGTACTTGGGGTTGTGCGCAATGAACGGATCGATCAGAAGGTTGGTGCCCTTGGCTGTTTCGACCAGCACAGTCGAATGGCCGAGCCAGGTAATGCAAGTGCCTTTGAGTAGCTCCATGATTCCTCCAGGGAAGAAGGTAGATAGCCGATATTAACGCGTGATAATGACCTCAGAGACGCTGTCTTTGGCCAGAAACTGCTTGTGTCCAGACCAACCGGTAAACAGGCGCTCGATGCTGCGATTGGTGAAGGCGCGCTGAATGGGATATTGCCGCGCCAACTGCACCTCAACCTCATCGCCAACGGTAACATGAAAACGGCAGTTGACCGTCTCCTCACCCTGGGTGCGGGTGTGGAAGAAGGCCAGCACCTGACCACCCGGATTCACCGCTGAATATAAATGAGCGACCAGCGGAGCAACCAATGGTTCGGGCAAATAGTCGAGCGCGGTCCATAGCAGAACAATGTCGAATGCGCGTCCAGAAAAATGAAGGGAATGGGCAAGGAATCCTTCGATATCCCATACCGGCTTGCCCTCTTCATCCGAGCCATGCTGCCAATCGCCAGTGTATGCATCGTGCAGCGGATCGGAGAGAAAGACGCTGTGGCTGCGGCTAGTCAGATAGTTGATATTTGCCGGTGAAGTGTAGCCAACATCCAGTATGCTCAGCCCCTGCTCGGCCAGGAGCCGCTTGCGCAACTCAGCCCACGCACCGGAATGGCGCGGCACGCGCGGCCCGGTAAAGCCCGTCACAGAGTCTGGGGACTCGTCTTTCTGTTTTCTGTCAAACCAACGACTGAACAACCTTGAATCCTCTTGCAGATGAAAGATCGGCACGCAGGCCGTTAGTAACTGCCTTCGGGCTGAGGCGTGTTGGTTACGTCCAGTCCTATCGAGGAGGACTGTGTCAGATCCACCTTGCCGCGAAAGACCGCATTATCTTCAACGGCCAGCCGTAAGGCGCGAATATCGCCTTCCACCACGCAGCCTGCGCGCAACTCCACACGGCCGCTGGCCACCACATTGCCCAGCACATGGCCCAGAATCAGCACATCTTTGGCGGTGAGGTCGGCGGCCACGTTTGCATTGGGGCCAATCGTCAAGCGGCTCTCTGCAAGGTTTACCGTGCCCTCGATGCGCCCATCCACAATCAGGTCTTCACTGCCCTTCACTTCGCCATGAATCACTACGGTTTTGCCTATACGAGCCGGTGCATTCTCCACTGCCATCTTCTATTCCTTCCGTGAGCCTCAAAAAAAAGAAGCCCTGCCCGCACTATACGCAATTCGGCCCATAGGCTTCAATCATCGAATTGAATCATGGCGAAAGAACGCAACCGAAACAGTACGCAGGCGTCAAACTATGCATGAAGCACAATCCCGAAGCAGGAACGGGCCATGCCCGCTAAACTGGATCGTATGCGCTTTGCCCTCATGCTGATCCTGCCGCTTTTGTGGGCCTCTGTGGCTAGTGGCCAGCCAGCCGCTCTCGCCCCCACTCAGGCGCAGGCGTTGGTGCAGCGGGCATTGGCCACTGAATCGCGCGCAGCCCAGGATGCCAGCCATCCCGTGCGCTACCGATTGCGCAAGACCAGTCCGCGACTGATCTCGACCAAAGAGATCATTGAAACCAGAGACGGTGACGTCGCCCGACTGGTGGCACTCAACGACCAGCCGCTCAGCCAGAGCGAAGAACTGACCGAGCAGGCACGTCTGGATGAGTTACTGACCGATCCCAGCCGTCAACAACATCGCAAGCAGAGCGAGCAAGGGGATACGGGGATCGTTCTGAAGCTGTTGCGAATGCTGCCCAAGGCATTCCTTTACCAGTACGCCGGGACTGGCACTGGACCCACCGGGCCGGTGCAGAAATTCACATTCATTCCCAACCCGGCATTCAGTTCTCCTGACGTTTATACGCAGGCGTTGATGGCAATGAGTGGCGAAATATGGATCGACGCCACAGCAGAGCGTGTAACGCGCCTGGAAGGCCATTTGCAGCAGGATACCGACTATGGATTTGGCGTTTTGGGCAAACTGAATAAAGGCGGATGGATTGTGCTGGAGCAAGCTGACATGGGCGGGCGCCAGTGGAGGATCGCCCGCCTGAAGATGCAGATGAACCTGCGCGTGCTGTTCAAGAACAAGAACATCGACACGGTGGAAGAGATGACCCAGTATGCGCCGGTGCCAGCAAATCTGGATTACAAGCAGGCGATAGAGATGTTGCGCGGCGGGACGGGGAGCGCGGGGCAAGCTAGCAGATAGTTCTCCACACGTACAAGGGCCTCATCCATGCGGATGAGGCCGTCTTGCGTGTGCTGCCAAGATTAGTTCATCTTGGCGAAGACGATGACCAGCGTGAACAGTGTGAGGGACTCGATGAGTGCCAGACCGAGGACCAGGAAGGTAAAGATGCCAGCGCGTGCGCCGGGGTTGCGGGCCAGTGCTTCCACAGCCGAACCAACGGCTTTGCCCTGACCGAGACCGCAGAGACCGGCGGCCAGACCCATACCCAGACCAGCGCCGATCGGCACCAGATTAACAGCGGCCGAATCGCCCGCTGCAAAGGCCGGAACGGCAAAGCAAAGCGCCGCCAAGGCCATGAACAGATACTGTAGCTTCTTCATTGTTTCTCCAGCTTCCCTTTGAATTGGCTGCCAGTGGGTGGTTGAAGCTCACCGTGCTGGCCCCCTCACGCTTGCAGCCTACCGTTGCTCCAGAGCGGAAGCGCTCTCTGGCGGAATCTTTGGAACAGTTCTCAGTTCATAGTTGTCAGTTCACAGCTCAATACCGAATCGACAACTGACAACTGTGAACTGCTTCTTAGTGCTCGTGCGCAACCGCCAGCGAGAGATAGATCATCGTCAGCAGCATGAACACAAATGCCTGAATGAGTGAAACCGCAAGGTGCAGCCCCAAGAAGATCACAGGGATGCCAATGGGGCAAAGAGAGAAGAAGACCAGCGTAACCAGATCGCCGGCAAACATATTGGCGTAAAGACGAACGCTGAGCGACATGACGCGCGCCAGATGCGAGACAAGCTCAATGGGCAAGATCAGCCATGCCATCCACCAGACCGGTCCGGCAAAGTGCTTGAGGTAGCCAATTGGTCCCTGCTCGCGTATGCCGTGGTAGTTGTAGAAGAAAAACGTGGGCAGAGCCAGACCCAGGGTGACGAACATCGACGTTGTGGGAGCGGTGATGCCCGGTATCAACCCGATCAGATTGTTGATGAGCACAAACAGAAAGATGCAGGTAACATAAGCCTGAAAACGCTGGTAGCCGTGACCAATCACCTGCTCGGCTTGGCCGCCAATCGCCTCATGGATCAACTCGGCAATCTGCTGCGCCGGATTAGGCCGCTCAACAGAAAGGCTCGTACGCACCACAACAAAGAACGCGATGAGACCGGCGGCAACCAGCAGTTCCAGCGCAAAGGCATCGCTGATGGCCGTGGCAGGATTGGCCGTGATACCCATGACGTGCAGCAGAGAAGCTACCACGCCGCCGAACACTTCATTCAATAAACGAGTCAATGCTAACGATTCCGGCATGAAATCTTGATTCTTTCCGCCTTTGAACGGCCTTCACAGCATCCGTCCACGGCTTGATTCAGTCGCGCAGTAATCGGAGCGATTCCCAGCCAATGGTCAAAACTGCCAGACCCAGGCCGCAGAGAAGCGCCACCGCCGATCCCTGGAAACACTTCAGGCTACCATAAATCACCCCGGCAAAAACGGTGAGCCGGAGCACAAAGAACAGAACAACCACCGGCGTGCTTGCAGGAGTCTTGTTTTTGTCCATTTTGGCGTTGATGACGCGGACCAGCCGCTGCCATTCCCAGATGCTGGCAGCCGAGATCAGCGTCCCGACCGCAAGCATCGCTCCGTTGCGCCAGTTTGAGCCGACCAACACAGCGACTGCCGCGATCAACCCCAGAATCAGAGTGTTACGCATCGCCCGCTTGAGCAGCGCATCCAGATCTGCAAAAGACAGATCAACAATTGGGTGGGTTTCTTCGCTCATGGTTACTGGCTGGGAGTTCCTTTTCCGGCATTGCTGTCGGTTTTATCCGTGCGCCGCGCATTTTTTTCTGAAGCAATGGCCGTTTGGATTACAAAGTACAGCCCTGAGACGCATCCAAAGATCACACCGGCGATCACGATCCGCGGCTGGTGCGTCAATTTGCCAATCCACCATCCCAATAGCCAGCCAATCACCACAGCAGAAGGCAGTACGAAGGCAATCTGCATCAGCTTTTCAGCTTCTACATATGTCTTCATCCCACCAGACGTCTTCTCTGGCAGCTTCGATTCCGGAATGGGGCGGTGAAAAGGCATCTTTCGTGATTATGCACGATTGGTGCCCTCCAGCGCGAAAAAGGGTGGGCTTAATTGTTGGATTTCCAGGAGGCGAGCTTCCAGGCTTTGACCCGGTATTTGCCCTCATCCTCGTCGGTTGGCAATAGATTGAAATCGAAGGTGGTGGTGGTGTTGTCAACGGGAGTCACCGTTAAGTTGGCCGCAAAATAGTATATCTTTCCCGGCTCGGCTGTAAAAGAAGCCACATCAATGCTTTTCTTGAGATTCTTCAGAGTCGTTTGCCAACTTGCGCAAACATGATGGACGCCGGGGTCCACTGTCACAATGAAATACGAGTTGTTGTTACTGGCACCTACCCATGCTCCATCCATGCCGAAACGTACTGTGGCGTACATGAAAGGGGCTATCGCTTGATTTTCATTTTCTATAAAGACAATCTGCGCCTTGCCCTCCGGCGGAGGCGCCGGTAAGAGCTTGCTCTCTGTTGTGTTTACATCAAATCTGATTCTGTTGTCGCCGCAAGCACTAGGAAGAAGGGTGGCACGAGCTTGAACCACTGTGAGCAGTGACACAAAAAGGACAAATACAACAAATCTGAGCTTCATGCAAGCTATCCTATACTGCGCCATGCTGTGCCGGTCAATGAATTTGTGTGCGTCACCATGCGATCTTCATGCCTGCGTCGCGTCCGCCCATCCTCTGCTCCACGCAACCAACGATATACTGATTGTTACACCAGAGTTGCAGTTCACACGCAAAGGAAATGCCGTGTTCGATTCAGAGTTTGAGCGCAGTTTATTTGAACTGCGGCAGTCGAAGTTGGTTGAGATTGAGAAGCTGGGGCAAGCCGCTTACCCCAACCAGTACCCTGCCTCGCATACCATTCCGGCTGTGCGTGCCAAGTGGGGCGAGACGCAAGCTGAGGAGCTTGAAGCGAACCGCGTAACTGTCTCGGTTGCTGGGCGGATCATGGCGATTCGCGCACAGGGCAAGGCAGGCTTTGCGACGTTGCAACAAGGCGGCCAGCGGCTGCAGATTTACGTCCGTCTGGACGCTGTCGGCGAGCAGGGCTTTGCGCTCTACAAGCTGCTCGACCTGGGCGACCACATCGGCGTCACGGGCTACCTCTTCCGCACGCGCACCGGCGAGCTGACCATCCACGTCGAGACGCTGACCTTCCTGGCCAAGGCGATGCTGGCCCTGCCGGAGAAGTTTCATGGACTGGCCGACGTGGAGCTGCGCTACCGCCAGCGCTATGTGGACCTCTTCACCAACCTCGATGCCCGCGAAGTCTTCGTCAAGCGCGCCAAAGTGCTGCGCGCACTGCGGAAGTTTTTTGACGACCGTGGTTACATGGAAGTGGAAACCCCGATGATGCAGCCGGTGGCCGGCGGCGCGGCGGCGCGTCCCTTCACCACACACCACAACGCGCTCGATCTCGATCTCTTTCTGCGCATCGCGCCGGAGCTTTACTTGAAGCGCCTGGTCGTCGGCGGCTTCGACCGCGTCTACGAGATCAATCGCAACTTCCGCAACGAGGGCGTCAGCACCCAGCACAACCCCGAGTTCACGATGCTGGAGTTCTATCAGGCCTATGCCAACTATCACGACCTGATGGACCTGACCGAGGAGTTGATTGCGTTCGTCGCAAAAGAAGTGAATGGAACGACGATTACGAACTTCAACGGCGTGGAGATTGATCTGGGTAAGTGGACGCGGCTTACGATGGTCGAGGCTATCGTCAAGTACTGGCCCTCCGAGTTTGAAATATCAGTGGCCATTGAGGATCTTCAGAAAGACCAGTTTGTCACGAGACTTGAATCAATCCTAAATTCGCAAGTGATCACTGAAAAACGGCAGAATTGGAACAAGCTGATAAAAGAATACGAGTTACCTCTGAATGCTAGGTTGAGAGTACCTCTATCGGATCGAACGGCTTTTGAAAAAATCTCACAAGCTGTGGCTCCAAGTGAGAAATTCATTGCGGAGAACGCAGAAACTCCAGAGTACAAGGAATATGGTAGTGCTTGCAAATTCAATGAATTATTGAATAAGCTCAACTTGACCGTAGAAAGAGTGAAACTGGGAGGTTCGGTCGGCAAAGGAATTGCTGATTTATTCGAACTCATCGCCGAAGAGTACTTAGTCCAGCCCACGATCATCTACGAGTTTCCGACGGCTGTTTCGCCTTTGTCCAAACAGAATCCGGATAATCCAGATTGGGTAGAGCGCTTCGAGTTTTATTGCGGCGGCTTCGAGCTGGGCAACGCCTTCAGCGAGTTGAACGATCCGGTCGAGCAGCACAAGCGCTTTGCTCAGCAGCTTGCCGAGCGCGCTCAGGGCGACGAAGAGGCCCACCAGATGGATGAGGACTACGTGCGCGCACTGGCCTACGGATTGCCTCCCACCGGCGGCGAAGGCATCGGCATCGACCGGCTAGTCATGCTGCTGACCGGCTCCAAATCGATCCGCGATGTAATTCTGTTTCCGCTGATGAGAAATAGGGATCAGGGATCAGGGGTCAGTAGTCAGGGAGCAGAGCAGCAGTGAACATACTTTTTGTTGGCGATGTATTCGGCAGTGCTGGGCGCAGGATTGTGCGTGAGCACATTGGTCACATTCGCCAGTCGAATGCGGTGGATTTGGTTGTAATCAACGCTGAGAACGCGGCAGGCGGCTTTGGCGTGACGCCGCAGATTGCTGAAGAGCTTTTCGAGCTAGGCGCGGATGTGCTGACTACCGGCAACCATGTTTGGGACAAGCGCGAACTGATCGAATACATGAACTCAGTGCCTGCGGAGAGCAAGGAGCGAGCACGCCGCGTGCTGCGACCGGCGAACCTGCAACCGGGGCTTCCTGGTTATGGCGTCTTTGAGGGAACCACACAGAGTGGCGTTGATTACGCGGTGATCGACCTGCAAGGCTGCGTCTTCATGAATACGACAAATGACCCGTTCCACGCAGCGGACGCGCTGCTGGCGGGGATCAAGGCCAAGGTGATTGTGGTGGATATTCATGCCGAGGCAACCAGCGAAAAATCGGCGATGGGCTGGTATCTCGATGGTCGCGTCACCGCAGTTCTGGGCACGCATACGCACGTTCCCACCGCCGACCAGCGGGTGCTGCCGGGTGGAACCGCCTACCAGACCGACGTGGGCATGAGCGGTCCGTATGACAGCGTAATCGGCGTTGAAAAAGACTTGGTGCTGCGTAAATTTTTGACCGGAATGCCGGGAAAGTTCGAGGCCGCCAAAGGAAATCCCAAGATGTGCGGGGCTTTGATCACCTGCGATCCGCAGACAGGACGCGCAACCGGCATTCAGCGCATCATGCTGGGCGAGTAGCACAACAGTTGTCAGTTGTCAGTTGTCAGTTGTCAGTTCTCAGTCTTCTGCTGAAAACTATTGAATTGGCTTGCCCTTCAGGTCAACGGGAGCGTCCAGCATTGGCTTGCCTTGCTCATTGACCGGGGTGGGATGCAACGGCCTCTCCCTCACCAACGATGCAGGCTGACGTGTGGTCTTCAGCAGCTTGCCTTTGCCGTTGAAGATCAATGTCCATTCCATTGGCTTGGGTGTTGCGGCTACATCCGTAAAATGAATCTCCGCGCCACCGGCGATTGGCAACTCCATCACTGCGAGCGGGGCAGCAGGCAAGCCGTTCTTGGCCGAGGATTGCTGCAGCGACGCGGCTTGGGGATCGGCCCCAGCCAGAGCTGCATAGCAGAGAGCAGTGCCCAGCCAATCGGGGGATTCGCCGGCGTGGTCTTCAGCACGAATCCGGTTGAAGGCAGCGATGGTTTGCGCATGGATGGGCGCGGGTGAAAACGACGAATAGCTGCGCCGCAGAATGGGAATGATGCGGAGTTGCCCCTGAATACCGCGTGGGATCGAAGCTGAAAAGATGCTCACGTCGCGCGCGCCGTTGTTGCGCGTGAAGCGTAAAAACAGGTGATTGGGCAAGGCGGGACAGAGCAGTTGCTGGTAATTCCAATGGCTTTGATTGAAGCCAAAATCGGCGAATCCAGCTTTCTCGCGAATTGCGGATTTTGCACTGTCGGCAAGGTTGCGATCCTGTTGGCTCATCTGAGCCTGCAAGCGAAACTCGATCTGCGAAGTACCTGCGCGGGAAAGAAAGTGCAGGTCAGCCTTCTGGGCAGCCAGAGGAAAGGCTAGCACCACTAGCATTCCAACGAAGAGCAGAAATCGTTCCATAGTGCCCTCAGAGTACCACTTGCTTCGTTCACGAGCGTTGCACGGGCACGATCCACTCGATCAAGACAGAAGGGCAGCCCGATAAAAGGCTGCCCTTGATAACCCCAGGAGCGGGGTTGGTTCAGTTGATCCGCAGTCTCTAGTGTGCTGCCGGTGCGGTGTGATGGCCTGCTGCGGGCTTGTGAGCCGGGGCAGTCGCCTTCTTTGCCTGGATGGACGCATCCTTGAGATAGATCTGCGCGGTTTGAGCCACAGTATCTGTCGCAGGTACCTGCTTGAAGGAGTCGTAGGTCGCATCCAACTCGGCCTCACCCTTGCCTGCCAGCCCGTAGACATAACCTGCCGCCGGAACATCCTTTTCAGTCAGCGCCGTCTTCAGTGTAACGATGAAGTCAGGGATTTTGAGCGCCTTGGCGTCATCGGTTACAGCCAGTTTGATGACTGTGGAAGTTGCCTCGATCACGACTCCCGGAACCGGCGTCAGTTGATCTTTCAGCAGCGCCCAGAGCTTGTTCGCATCCTCGGGGGTTCCGTTGGCCAGAATAAACTCCTTGTCGCCCAGGTTCAGCTTGGTCAGGTCAGGCGTAGATACGATCACACTGTGAGCAATCTGATCTGGAGTTGGAGCCGGAGTGACGGTATACGATGCCGGAGGAAAGAGGCTGCCAGTCGACTGAGCCTTGATGGCATCAATCTGTTTCTTGATGGCATCTGGACCATCGGCTGTACCGTGATACTTGTTGTACCAATACTCGATCTTTGGCTCGATCTGTCCCTTGAAGTTTGCTGGAGCAAAGGACCAAGCGCGGCTGTAAAACCAGATTGCCTGCGTCTGATCGGCATCGTCAGCATCCTTTGCAGCCTTGGCGTCTGCCGTGGCCTTGGCTTTGGCATCTGGATCGGTTGCAGCCGCAGCCGCAGCGGCGTCAACTTTTAGCGCCTTGGCGTCAACCGCTTCCTGTTTGGAGTAGGCCTCGCCCAGTTGCAGCGTGTCTACCAGGCCAGGACCATTCGTGGTCTGATCAGCAGGATAGAGCATCAACTCGGTGCGGTACTCGGCGATTGCAGCTTTGAAATCCTTCTTGGAGAGAACGTCGTCCAGTGCAATGGTCGAGTGGAAGAGAGGAAAGGCAGCGCTGGTGAGACTCTTCCACTCATCATCCGGTGTCTTGGCTGGCTTGGTGGTGAGAGGCAAGCCTCTTTGCGCAAGCGCGGCTGTATCATCGCAGGTCTGCGCGTCTGAAGTCTTGGCGCACTGACCCTTTTTGATGTAAACCGAGATGTAAATAGCTGGCAGGTTGCTGGGATCCACCTGAAGCAAGCGGTTTGCCGCGCTCAGAATCTTGTCTAGATCGCCTAAACCCTGATAGGTGCGAACCAACAATACGAGCACGTCCTTTTTGACTACGCTCTGCGGATAGGTTTGCAAAAAGCCTTCCAAAGCCACGGCCTTGGCCTTTGGATCAGCCTGCGTAGTTGCCATTTGATAGGAATTGAACTCGGCCGGATCCTTGATGGTGATCTGGTCATCCTGTGCACGTAGCGTTGGCGTGTAAACAAGGCCGGTAAACGCCAAAGCCATAACTGACGCGAAAATCAACTTCTTCATGTAGTGCTCCTGGGAACTGCCGAAATGGAATCGATTTCTTTCAATGCTCGCGGAAGACTCGCCCGTCCTTTTGGGGAACGGTTGAGTGCCGTGGCTACGGGTAAACAATATCACGGCTTCCGATGCAGTGTTGGAAGGATTATAGAAAGTCACAACGCCTCTGACAAGGAAGTTGTTACGGAAATTCATTTTCCTGCCGAAAAACTGCTTCTTAAACCGCAAAATGCGTGCAAAAACTCATCCAAAAGCTGGTTTACTCAAAAAGCACCAGCATCTTCAAGATATCGGATGCCAGATTGAAGAAACCCGTGATCCGTTACTGAAGCAGCCGCACCAGCTCTGCTTGTTCCGCCAAAAAGGCATCATGCCCATGCGCACTGATCATCTCGCGATAATCCACCTGGACGCCAGAAGCCTGGATCGTACCGGCAAACTGACGCACTGTCTCAATCGGAAACAGCCAGTCTGAACTGATGCCGACGATGGTAAGTCGCGCCTGAATCCGGCTGAAGGCCTCCGTCGCTGAGCCATAACCGCGCAAGGGGTCCCATGTATCCATCGCCCGCAGAATTGCCAAGTACGAGTTGGCGTCAAAACGCTCAATGAACCGATCGCCCTGATGGTCCAGATAGCCGGCAATATCAAAACGCCCACCCACCAAGCCACCACCCTGCGCAGCTTCCAACTCAAATTGCTGGTTGTCCACCGCCCACGGGTCTTCGCCGTTGCGGTTTGGCTTGCGCCCATACCGCTCGTCAAACAACTCGGTGGATTTGTAACTCATCATGCCGACCTGGCGTGCCAACGACAGTCCCCGGCGCGGAGGCTTCTGCGGCAGGTAGCGTCCGCCCAGCCATTCGGGGTCATGCAGAATCGCCCGCCGTTGAAGATGATTGAGCGCCAGACCCATTGCAGACAGCGGAGCCACGGCGATAACCGCCGCCCGCTCCACTCGCTTGGGAAAGAGAATGCTCCAGTCCAGCGATTGCATTCCGCCGATGGATCCGCCCAGAACCAGCCGCAGTTTGCGCACGCCGAGCGAGTCCAGCAACTTGGCTTGTGCGCGCACGTTGTCGCGAATTGAAACCAGCGGAAAATCCGGTCCGTAAACCTGCCCCGTCTCTGGATTTACCGATCCCGGCCCCGTTGAGCCGTAACAGGAGCCGAGCATGTTGATGCAGATGACAAAGTCGTGTTCGAGTGAGAGTACCGCGCCGGGTGCGAAGATCTCTGGCCACCAGGAACCCACCAGCGCCGAGCCGGTGAGCGCGTGGCACACCAGCACGGCATTGTTCCGCGCCTTATTCAAGCGGCCATAAACCGCGTAATGCAGCGTGGGATTGGCCAATTTGCGCCCGCATTCCAGCTCCAGGTGCTCGTCGAGCACAAAGTCGCCTTCATACGTCGGAGTCAAGGTCGTCGCCTTGGCCCCCCGTGGCGTGGGCCAGGGATCGGTCCCGGTGCTCGCTTCGGTCATAACACTCATTGTGCAACACGACCCGGCATCTTGGCTCTTCATTGAGTTTTGTGTCCATTGGCGGCCTCAATCGCCTGGTCCAAATCGGCAACAATATCGCGGATATCTTCAATGCCCACGCTCAGTCGAATCAGCTCTGGCGTTACGCCGGTTGTGGCCTGTTCTTCAACAGAAAGCTGCGCGTGCGTGGTCGATGCCGGGTGAATCGCCAGCGATTTGGCATCGCCGATATTGGCCAGCAGAGAAAACAGCTTGAGGGAGTTCAGTGCCTTCTTGCCTGCCTCGTATCCGCCTTGAATGCCGAAGGTGAGCAGACCGCCTTTGCCACCGGGCAGGTACTTCAGCGCCCGCGTGTAGTACGAACTGGATTCGAGTCCCGGATAGTTGACCCATGTAACGCCGGGATGCTTCTCAAGATGTTTGGCCACCGCCAGCGCATTGGCGGAGTGGCGCTCCAGACGCAGCTGCAGCGTCTCAATGCCTTGCAGCAGCAAGAACGAATTGAACGGCGAAATAGCTGCGCCGGTATCGCGCAAGCCCTGCACGCGAGCCTTGAGAATAAAGGCCAGCGGACCAAATGCCTCGGTGTACGAGAGACCATGATAGGAGGGGTCCGGTTCGGT
>Ga0182030_10005127_pt1 | contig 27853 bp, 14 predicted proteins | sample 812S3MmetaG_FD_121299 | JGI IMG/M metagenome (GOLD analysis project Ga0182030, IMG submission 121299) | Permafrost microbial communities from Stordalen Mire, Sweden - 812S3M metaG (Illumina Assembly) | ecosystem: Environmental > Terrestrial > Soil > Wetlands > Permafrost | place: Sweden... | reverse complement strand
GGCTGGAAGCCGGATTGATCGGCAATGCGGCCGATTAGACCACATTGAAGTCGTCGTCGGGCTCCGGGGGCTTTTGTTCCTCGATGTACCGTTTCCAGACTTCGTCTGTCAGATTGCCACTCGTCGCCACCAAATAGCACCGAGCCCACAAGTGTTGGCCCCAGTACCGTTTGCGTAACTGCCCGAATTCAGCCAACAGCTTATGAGAACTCTTCCCCTTCAGATACTGCACCGCGCGAGACAACGAGACGTGAGTCGGTATATCGATCAGCATATGAACGTGATCCCGGTTGATTGACCGGCGTAGATGATCATCTCCTTGCTGCGCGCTATCTCGCGCAGCAACTCACGGCAACGCCTACCCACATCTCCACCAAGAACCTCATACCGGTACTCCGCCGCCCATACGGTGTGGTATTTGCAATCCCACACCGTATGACTTCCGCCTTGTAGCCTTACATCCAACAAGCCCAGTACCAGCAGTCGCCTCAATGCGAGGGGTTTACCTATCCCTTATCGGGGACTCTAAACCAGCCTGTAGCCGCGGTCACGAGAAAGGAGCGCAATGTGGGCGGATTATTGCGCGGCATCGAACGAGACCGGAATACGCCGCCCCTGCCCCTTCTCGTCCTCCGATTATTGACGCTTCTGAATTGAATGAATTTAGGATAGAAACTGCATGGTCCTTCACACCAGCTCGCCTGTCGAACTGGCCAGAGGAAATTTACGCAACACGTAACCGTGTACTGGGGAACCTGATCAATGTCAAAACGCGAATTCCAGACCGAAGTCAATCAACTGTTGCACCTGATCGTTCACTCGCTCTACTCCCATCCGGAGATCTTCCTCCGCGAGCTCATCTCCAACGCATCCGATGCTCTGGATAAGCTGCGTCATCTGACGCTGGTAGACGAAACCTACAAAGCCCTTCCTTTCGATCCGCGCATCAGTCTTGAGCTGGATGAAGAAAAGCAGATTCTCACCATTGCCGACACCGGCATCGGCATGAACGAGGAAGAGCTGATCTCGCACCTGGGAACCATCGCCCGCTCCGGAACCAAGAACTTTCTGTCTCAGCTCTCCGGGGATGCCAAGCGCGATTCGAATCTCATCGGCCAGTTTGGCGTGGGCTTCTACAGCGTCTTCATGGTCGCTGACAACGTCGAAGTCGTCTCGCGGAAGGCCGGCGAAGAGAAGGCCTGGCGCTGGGTGAGCGACGGCAAGACCGGTTTCGACATTGAAGCCGCGGAGCGCGACGTTGCCGGAACCACGATCATCATCCACTTCAACGAAGAGGGCAAGCCCTACGCCAATAGCTGGCGGCTGCAGGAGATTGTAAAAAAATACTCCAACCACATCGCCTTTCCCATCTTCCTCACCTACGACAAGAGCGAGTGGAACGAAGCCGAGAAGAAGTCGCTGAAGAGCCGTGTCACCGAGCAGATCAACGCGGCCAGTGCTCTCTGGCGCCGGCCCAAGAACGAACTCACCGATGAGGACTACAAGGAACTCTATAAGTCCATCTCCGGCGATGGGGAAGACCCGCTCTTCTGGTTCCACACCAAGGCTGAAGGAAGCCTGGAGTACACCACCCTTTTCTATGTGCCCTCCAAGGCTCCTCTGGACCTCTACCATGCGGAATACAAAGGCGGCATCAAGCTCTACGTAAAGCGCGTCTTCATCATGGACGACTCGCGTGAACTCCTGCCGCAGTACCTGCGCTTCGTGCGCGGCATCATCGACAGCGAGGATCTTCCGCTTAATGTGAGCCGCGAGCTTCTGCAACAGAATCGCGTGCTCCAGAGCATCCGCACAGCCAGCGTGAAGAAGATTCTTAGTGAGCTCAAGAACGTTGCCGCCAATCAGCCCGAACAGTACCTGAAGTTCATCACCGAGTTCAACCGGCCGCTGAAAGAGGGTCTGTACAGTGATTTTGCGAATCGTGAAACACTGCTCGAACTTATCCGCTTCAAATCCACCAAGGTCGAGGGACTCACCAGCCTGGCTGAAGTCAAGACCCGCATGAAGGCGGATCAGAAGAGCATCTACTACATCACCGGCGGCACCGAGTCACTGCTGCGCACTTCGCCCTTACTGGAGATCTACAAGAAGAAAGACATTGAGGTTCTCATCCTCGATGACGACTTCGACGAGATCGTCTTTGCGGGCATTGAGAAGTACGGTGAGATCGACCTGAAATCCGTCAGCAAAGCGGCCACCAGCGAAGACCTGAAAGACAGCGCAGAAACCGACAAGTCGGAAGCGCTGAAGCCGCTGCTCGAAAAACTGACGGCCATTCTCGGCGACCGCGTTAAGGACGTTCGCGCCTCTGTCCGCCTGGCTGACAGCCCCTCCTGCATTGTCAGTTCTGAAGAAGAACCCTCCCCGCAGATGCAGCAGATGTTGCGAGCAATGGGGCAGACAGACATTCCTGCTCCCAAGCCCACACTCGAAATTAATCCCGACCATGAGATTGTGAAGAAGCTGCTGGCCCGCAACGATGACGCCGTCACAAAGGATGCAGCCTGGATGCTGTTGGATCAGGCTCTTCTGATGGAAGGCGTGCCTCTGAAGGACCCCGCCAGCTTCGTTCAACGTCTCAACCGCATCCTGAATCTCTCCATATAGTTCCCTGCCTGTGTGGCTGCACTTAGTGTAGCCACACAGCTTGTACCACGAGAACGCAGCCTCTTCGCTGGAGCTGTAGAGTCAGCGTCTGAGAAGAACTACTTCTCAGACCTCAGCACCCATTTTCTCCACCTACTACCATCCACGCCGCCACGCCGCTATATTCTTGTTTACAAATCGGCCGGTAAGAATCTGACCTTCCATCTGGCCCAATTTTCCCGAGACCGATCAAGGAGTACTACTCACCACGAGATCCTTGGCGCGGGACTCCGGGGTGACTACCAGTCGAGTGAGCTTGCCGTTTTCCACGTGGCCCTCGACGGTCGTCTGGTAGGGAGCGTGGAGCTTGAAGTTCGCTGTCCACTCGGGCGGCCACGCAGGCAGCAGCCGGATCTGTCGTCCATCGGTTTGGAGCAACATGAGCTGGAGGGTGCTCATCCCGGCGCCACCATTGTCCAGGTCAGGAATCCAGTCGTGGCCTGGCCTCCAGAACCAGCGGAACCGCTGGTTACCATAGGCAGTGAAAGCATGCACGGCGGCCCGCTGCGCAACGTCCGTCAGGCCCAAGAGTGCAGCCTCAGGCCCATCCTGGCCCCAGCATGTGTCCTGGGGAAAGAGGCGTGCAGCAAAGGTATTGCGCGCCAGGGTAAGGTCTGGCTTGCCAAGGCCGTAGAGCCGGTAGGGGAACACCGGATATAGCTCTGGATTCTCTGAGTTTTTTGTCCGCCCATATTTCTCGGCAGGAAGAAGCACCGGGAGGCCATCGGCGTCGCCCATACCCAGCGGCGGCTGCTTGCCCTTCGCGGTGCGTCCTACCGGGATCGCAGGCAGCTCATCCAGCAGGGTGCGCCAGCTGGCCCGCTGCGTAACTGTCGCGGACCCAACGGGCAGCACCAGAAGCCGGGGCAGCACATTCCGCAGTGCTGCAATATCCGGCGTGGGATTCTCAGCATCTAGTTGATAGGTCTCGATCGACTGCGCCGGCGCGATGTGCAGCTTGCCCGCCGCATCGCGCTGCCAGTGAAGAGAATAGTAGGTGGCCAGTGCATCGGCCAGGGGAACAATCTGTACACGGGCAAACGCTGCGTCGCGCGTGATCTCATATTCATCCAACATCTGCGCCACCACCTCCAATGCACCCTGGATGTGGTAACGCATATAGCGGCTTTGCACTTCGTCGGTTGGATTGTCGAGGCCGAAGTCAACCGGCCGGGGCAGTCCCCAGAAGTTCATTGTTTCAATAAACGCCGCGCCCTCATGGTGAAAGTAGAGCCGTGTACGGTCCTGCGCCAGTGGCAGGGCGTTCGTATAAAGAGAAAACCACGGCTTCAGCAAATCGAAGTCACCGGTGGAGATCAGCGGCCAGTAGAGCAGCCGGTTGTTCTGGTTCCAATAAGGGCTACCCCATGCGCGGTAATCTGCATCGTGCTGAGCACTGGTAGACCTCGTACCCAGGGGAAGATCATGCCCCACAGTGAACAGTCCGCCATTGAACTTCACCGGGGAGGCCCCACGGGACGAAGCCGCCATCATATAACGCTGAAGAATGTAACCCTGCGAGACCTGCTGCGCGTCTGGATTCCCGGAGATGTGAATCCAACTCCGGTTCCAGAAACTCCTCCACCACGCGGCATGTGCGCCACGCGCTGCCGCAATCGGCACATGGCCCACCTTCTGGTCCAGCGCGGTCAGTGCGGTCTGCCAGGCTTTTGGCGAGGCAGCCTGCGGCATGGTCAGCGCGACAAGGTCGAGCCTCTGAGTGCGCGACGCCACTGCGGACTTCAGCCCGCGGTCTCCGTCTGGGACAAGCCCTGGCCCTTGCAACAGCCCGCCAAAGCAGCGATGAAGCAGCGGATCTGGATACTTCGAAACCAGCTCCTCCAGGTGTTGCTGGGCCAGGATGAAGGGATAGACGCTCTGTTCGTTGAAGTGGTACCACTCCACCCGGTTGTGGCTGGCCGGCAGCACGGTGTCCGCCGCAAAGTCTACGGGCAAAGCTGCGGCGCCGAACTCGGACAGGCCGCTTTTCTCCGTTGAAGGCACGCTATACGGATGTGCGCCACGCCAAAGCTCCAGTCCGGCGCGCAGAAGAACAGGCTGCGCAAAGACGGCCTCCACGTGCAGCACCGGCCGGTTGGCATCCACCCAAACACGCAGCGTGCTGCCACGCCCGCTCACTTCCACGCTACCGTCATCCAGGTGCAGAGTTTGGCGGAAGTCAGCCGGATCGGCAATGGGATTAGGGGTCAAATGAATACGCACCCGGCCCAGCTTTACGAGCTTGCCATGCTCGGTCCATGCGTCAGACTTGGCGACGAGCAACACCAGATCGCCATTCTGCTCGGTCCAGACGTTGACGGCCAGGTCACCGTTGCCGATCGGCATGGAGTCGTTCTCATCGTGGCCGAGCGCCTGCCATGTGACATCGTTTGCGGCGGCGTAGCTGCGGTCAACAGGGGCCAGCGGCGGCCCTGCGGCAAAGGCCGCAGACAAAGCGAGCGGAAGGATGCAGAGCAAAACGCCAGCATAAGGAACACACGAGAACGCGGCTCTGCGGCCAGTTGTGGATTCGTGGAGTGGGGCAACAAGGCTAATCATCACGCGATTCAAAAGGACATTCACCTTTGCGGCTTCTCCAGATTGCCTGTCTGCGGCAGTGCGATGGGTCCGTTTCGCGCGCAAATGAACCGCCTCAGCACGCTGGCAGAAGGTTACCATGGCGAGATTCCCCTCCATGGCGGATATCCAGAAGCCAGCATCTGAACTGCTTGGGCCTTGCCCACAGGCCCCGGTCCAAATCGGTCAGGTGGATCGCAGCCAGCCCCGATCCACATGAATCAGAACACTACGTCATCAACGAGCACGTGCAAGCATGAGCGTAATAATTGGCCAGAATCATAGGGCGCTAAGTGATCGTAAGCTCATTCCGTTCAATAGGTTAAATTAACTTACTGTATCCCTTACGGTAAATTGACTTGTCTCCGCTCGTCGTCGCCGAACAGACTGACGTAGCTTTCAGGGAATCAGTCAGAAGCGGGGGAAACTGCGGCGAGGCACACGGCCAAGGGGGCTTCAATGGCTCTCGAAAACTATCACCCTCTGTATTTCTTGTGCAAGAGACACCACGAGCAGTGCAAGCATGAACTGTTCCAATTCATGCGCGTGGAAGATCTCCCGACATTCCGCCTCGTTCACATTGAATTGGGATGCAGATGGGTGACGAGCGCCTGAAATGACATATGCTCATTCGTTGGTCCTCTAACCTGCAAATTGAAGATTGGATGCAATCATGATGCGATCTGGTAACCAAAGTCGGCGCTCCCAATGCAGAGCGATATATCTCTTGGCATGTGCGCCAATACTGCTCGCGTGCAGCTCTCTTTTTGCTCAGACAAGCGCGCAGAGCGCCGCAGTGTCCAAGTCTCCATATCTGGATACCACGTTGCCTGTCGATGCGCGCGTCATTGATCTGGTTTCCCGATTGACATTGGACGAAAAGATTTCTCTCCTCGGCGAGACGGAGCCGGCAATTCCAAGGCTCGGCATCGGCAAATATCACTATGGGAATGAGGCGCTTCATGGCGTCGTCCGTCCGGGCAAATTCACGGTGTTCCCCATGTCCATCGGGCTCGCCAGTACATGGGACCCAGATTTAATCCACGAGATGACGGTGGCCATCTCCGACGAGGCCAGGGGGCGCTATAACGCGGACCATGGAGAAATGGAAAGTATTCCACCTCCGCATGGGTTATATAACGGTCTACTCGCATTCTGGTCGCCAAACCTAAACATGGCTCGTGACCCACGCTGGGGCCGTACCGGAGAGACTTATGGCGAGGATCCATACCTTACCTCCAGACTGGCAGTCGCGTTCGTTCGCGGACTTCAAGGGGACGATCCTCGTTATCTTAAGGTCGTCTCAACACCGAAACACTTTGCCGTGCATAACCAGGAAAAGGATCGAATGCAGGGCCAAGCCAATGTCTCCCAACAGGCCATGAATGAATACTATTTCGCGGGGTTCAGGGCGGTCATTATCGAGGGCAAGGCAGATTCGATCATGACCTCCTATAACACCATCAATGGCATTCCCAGCACCGCAAATCATTGGCTTCTCGGCGACGTATTGCGGGATCAATGGAAGTTCCAGGGATTTGTGGTAACCGATTGCGGGGCCGTATCAAATCTCGTGAAGGGATTTCATCTTGCCAAGACTCCTGAAGAGGCCGCGGCTATGGCAATCAATGCCGGGGTCGATTTGGAATGTGGAACGAACATGCAGAAGAACCTTGCCAAAGCACGAGAAGATGGCCTGGTATCTGATGCCGCAATTGATCGCGCCGTCGGCAATGTGTTGCGCAGTCACTTCCGGTTGGGAATGTTCGACCCGACGGAGATGGTTCCTTATAGCCGGATCAGTGCTGATGTAATTGGCTCGCCAGCGCACGAACAAATCGCACTGCGCGCCGCGCACGAGTCTATTGTCTTGCTGAAGAACGCGCCTTACCGGGGAAAACCTCTCCTGCCCTTGAACAGAAAAGCTGTACGAACCATTGCTATCGTAGGACCGAATGCAGCGGTAGCGCAGCTAGGCGATTACAGCGGGGAACCGGTTCATGAGCCTATTACTCCGTGTGAGGGGGTTCGCTCCGAGGCAGGAAACTCGGTAACTGTCCAGTGCGTGAGCTACTCCAAGCCAGATCCCAAACAAGCCAAGACTACAACCCCTAGGTTTCCTCAGGAGGTCGATGCGGCCAGAAAAAGCGATATTGCCATTGCGTTCGTGGGCTTCGGAACAGAAGCGGCAAGAGAAGGGAAGGATAGGGAAACTCTCAACTTGCCGGATGACCAGGAAGAACTGGTGCGAGAAGTCGCCGCTGCAAATCCCAGGACCATCGTCGTGCTGGTCAGCGGAGGTCCAATGGTGATCGGATGGATTGACGGGCATGTGCCAGCCATCCTCGAAGCCTGGTACCCAGGAGAGCAAGGCGGCACCGCGATAGCGGATATTCTGTTTGGCAAGGTCAACCCATCCGGACACCTGCCCCTCACCTTCTATCGCTCCACCGATCAGTTGCCCCCCATGAGCGACTACGAAGTTACTCACGGCAGGACTTACCAGTACTTCAAGGGCAGTCCTCTTTATCCATTTGGCCATGGCCTCAGTTATACGAAATTCGCATACTCCAACTTACGACTTGATAAGCAGGTTGCGAAGCCGGGCGACATCATCCACGCAAAGGTCGATATAACCAATCAAGGAGCAGCCGATGGAGAAGAGGTCGTGCAACTTTACTTCCATGAAGACACACCCCTACCCAACCGGCCGATCCGCCGCTTGGCGGCTTTCCGCCGGGTTGCGATTCCCCATAAAGAAACAACAACCATAAGCCTCGATCTACCTGTTGAGGCAATGAAGGTCTACAGTGAAGAGCGTAAGGGGTTCATCGTCGTTCCTGGAACCATCAAGGTGGAAGTAGCTGCTTCGTCTGCAGACATTCGACTATCTTCCACACTGTTGCTCGAAGCCGCAATAACACATGATCGACGACCGGCGCACTAACATCGACAAACGATTCGCGCGGGAGCGCGGAGATTGGGTATTCATCGGCGAGAAGTGCGGCGGCGCTGACCAGCGCCCGCCGCCGGAGCGAAAGAAGCCGGGACGGGAGCGTCCGAAGCTGTCCCGGCGTTGCCATTTATCGAGGCGATTCTGGACGCATACCGCAAGGCGCCCCGCAAGCAACGCCACACGGCGCATCGCATTTGGACACGGTTGCGGCAGGAGAAACAGGAGATCGTTGTCGGCCAGTCTACGGTGCGCAAGTAACGGCCGCCTTCAAAGGTCACGTACCTCGCTTTGAAAATCAAGATTCAGTTTCTCCCCTTTGAACTCCACACGAAACCGTTCTGCCCCGAATTCCATGTGCGTGTAGATGTTATCCCATCGCGGATAGTTGTGGAGAGGGATTGCCTTCCCTTCCACCGTGAATGGCTCATTCCATCCGAATGTAACCTTTCCCGTCCCGTGAGCTTGATAACTCACTCGAAGACCATTCACTTCAACCATGGCCTTTGATAGTTGTTGTATGAACGACGCAAAGCTTCCATCCGTCTTCCTGCGACCAATCTGGCATATCCAGACATTCTCGTGGCCATCTGCGATCATCTCCTGCCCACTCTCCGGACCCGACGACGCCCACTTATACGGAAGATGTGAATAAAGCCCAATATAACCATCTCCAACTCTGCCGAACACCCATCCTCCCCCAGTTGCCGATGATGGTCTTTCAATAACCTCATCAAACGCCCACCGGGGATAATAGGCATGAGTAAATCCGTACGGGCCCGACTGTAGATCGCTCGGTATTCCGCTGCGCTGAATATTGTAGATTGAAATCAACACATTCCTATATTGCGCATTGCGCGGCATTCGTCCATTCGATGTCCAGAACCCGGCTCCTCCTGACTTGTCAGCAGAGCCTGGATTGGTGACAAACACCACCGCATATGGACCCAGCGTTGCCTGCCAGATGTGCTGCTGATAACCCTTCTCGCCCGGGCGATAATCCTGTGCCGTAGAGAGCATTGCATCCGGTGTTCGATAAGTCACCTTGTTCACCTCGCTCATCACTGCCCCGTTCGAGTCAGGGTTGAGCATGCGGCTCACCAACGGCAGCAGCCCCAGTGGACGCAGCACTCTGCCAATCCCCTTCAGCGGGCGGAACATGGGATAGTTCCACATGTGCAGCTTCTCAATGACGTCATAAGTCATGTTGATCACGTTGGGGTTGGTAAATGCGCCCATACTCCACCATGTCTCATAGTCATTGACATCCGTCATGCTGAAACCATAGCGCGCGGCAGCTTCAGCAGTCAGCGGAATTGAATGCCGCTCCAGGTTGACGAACTCCTCGGGCACATCGATGCCAATCTGTTCGAGTACTGGCGGCACGGTATAGCGTTTGCTCGTCGCCAGCATCGTACTGGCCATATCGATGGACTGAAACCGCCCACAGCCGAAGACCAGCGTTTGAAGCGTCATCAGGCTGTCACCAGCCGCACTCATCACGTTCTGCGCATAGGCTCGTCCGTGCGATGTACCCATCTGGCCGTAAAAAGAATTCACGGCCATGTCGAAGAGCAACAGATCAACCATCATGGTGGCGCGAATCTGCACCTCGGAGTCGTTGGCAAACTCCACCAGGTTCAGAAGCCCGGCAATATCCATGTTGTAATAAGGTACTGAATCCTACTCAACCGGTCCCACGCACGCGCGAAACGCAAGCCACCGCAGCACCAGGCTTTTGGCCTTGTCCCTATGCTGTTGCCCAGTTCGTCCATCATTGGTGAAGGTAGCGTCCGGAAACATCTGCCCCACCAGATAGTCAGAACCATGACACAGAATCTGATGGTTCTCTGTCCATATCTCTGCCTCAGACAATCCCGGTTCATCCAGCGCGTATTTGTAACCAAGCAGCGCTGTGCGTATTCCGTCGGCCTGCTCCTTTGTCAGCTTGCCATCGGCATGATGCAGGTAATAGAGCCTCACCAGGCCGGCGATCGTAAAGTCTGAAGTGTCGCGCTTGAAGCTCAGCGCCTCCTCCAGCGCCTCGACCGATGGCGTCTTGATCGTTCCTGCCTCCAATTTGAGCAGGTCGTTCAACACGCCGCCTCGGCTCTTCGGCGTGGCATGTTTCGATGCCCAATACAGATACATTTGGCGACGCTCCTCATAACTCGCCGCAATCGGCGTCTTGCTATAAGGAGCATCGCCGGGATTCGGGCGGCGCGTCTCTGGATAGTTGAACTGGACAGGCTTCCTGCGATGACTCACCAAACAACCGCTCAGCGGATCTGCTGCCGCCATCGCCGCCAACGACACTCCACTATGAGTCAGAATTTTTCTACGCGTGAATTTCATGCAATGACCACATTCCCTCTTTACCAATAAACTGCCGCAAGTTGCTTGGCTTCGGACTCTACTCGCCGCAGTTCGCCAGCGAAAGCAAGTCCCAATGCTCTGTCATGCTATCTTCTCCGCACTTGCATTGCCGACCCAATTCCGATTGCCTATCCAAGCCTAACCTTCAATGCAATCGCATTAGCAGACAGCTCATGCTCTGGCAGTTGAACAGTGAGAGCCGCTGCTGTTTGTCTGAATCGGACCTTGCCTTCGTACCCAAGCAACTCAACTTGCTCTACCCTGCTGGGCTCATGCGCGGAAGCCAATCCTAACGTCCGCACCACCGCTTCCTTCCCTGGCCAGCCAAGCATGATCGCGTACACCACTGTACCCGCCTTGTTCCGCGTGAAGCGAATGTCTTCAGGCCCTGGCTCAATGGTCTTTCCCTGTGCTGAATCGTCCACAACAGTCGCCGGACCTTCACCAAACACTGCCCACGGCCGCGTCTCGTAGATCGCTTCGCCGTTGACCTTTATCCATGTAGATATTCTGTCCAAAACCGCGATCTCTTTGTCATCGATGGTTCCGTCTGGCCTGCCTGGAATATTCAGGATGAAAGTTCCGTTCTTGCTCACCGTATCAATCAACCAGTGAATGATCTTCTTGGGGTCTTGATAGCCGCCGTATTCGCCGGCATGTTGGTAAAGGCCGCGGTTGTAATGCCAATCGCCGATGCACGTCTCTGACTGCCATGGATACCGAGATATGCCATTCGTAACTCCACGCTCGATATCCGCTACCAGCGCCTTCGCAAGCCTGTCAGGAACCTGCTTTGTGGTAATGACACCTTCCATCTTTCCGCCATGGGTCTTCAGGTTGTGGTTATAGAAATAAGCACTCGCATTCATTCCACCCCAGCCGAGCGGCAGAAGAGCATTGTCAAGATACAGCAAATCCGGATCATGCTGGTCAACCAGATCACGCGTGCGATCATAGAAGTTCTTCACATAAGAGATATCGGGCAACGCCATGGGTGGATGCTTTGGACCATACAGTTGCTGCGGATTGAGCCCCTCCCACCATTGCCCCTTGCCATCGGCAGCCGTCAGATGGCCGTCATAAGGCACACCAGCCAGCGGTCCGGTTGTGTCGCTACTGTGTGCAGTCTGCTGCCACCACCAGTTGCGCGGCTGGTGCACGGTCACTCCAAAACGCATTCCCTGTGCGCGTGCTGCCTTGGCCCAGTCGCCCACCACATCCCTGCGTGGGCCAATCGCCACCGCATTCCATGGATTATGCTTTGAATCCCACGCATCGAAGTTGTCATGATGGTTGGCTAGCGCAAGAAAGAACTTCGCCCCTGCGTTCTTGTAGCGCTGGATCAACTCTGCCGGGTCCCAGTTCAGCAGACTCCATTGCGGGCAGAGATCTTTCATCCCGAATCTGGACGGATGTCCGAAGTGTTGCAGATGGTACTTGTATTGCTCCGATCCCTGCACATACATGTTGCGCGCATACCAGTCTCCGGCCTCGGGAACGCACTGCGGGCTCCAGTGTGCCCATATGCCGAACTTGGCATCTCGGTACCACTCAGGAACCTCGTATTCCATCAGCGACTCCCACGTCGCCTTGTAGGGGCCATCTCCTTCAAGACCGGCAATGGGAGAATTCATCGGCACACCATTCCAGGACCCACCGGGCACTGGAAGACTGGGCGGCATTCGGGGGCCTGACTCTGAATTTGGACTCACCTCCCAAGTCAGTTCGTTGAGTTTCTCCTGTACAAACTGTCCGTTCTTCAGTTCATAAAACATGCGATCCGTAGACGGCTTCGCGCAAAACTCCGCATAGTCATCCCCCAGCGTGTTGTAACTTTGCAGCGCTGACGGGCCGACCGCACTATCACTTTCTGCCTGCAGCCGCAATGCCTTCCCAGCCGTCCCTGCTGCTACGAGTTTGCAAAACTCTCTACGATGCATCGGACTTCCTTCTGTAGCTAACCCTCTGCGCTTCTGCTCGTCCTGGTCTCTGGCCTGTTGATACGGAGTTGATACAGATCCATACGGTCAGAGCCATGGCCTTTTTAAAAAAATAAGCGCACTGGCCACGGATAATTGCCCGTGACCAGTGCGCCAGTTGTGCCCTGTCAACTTACCAAAGGAACTTCGCGCCGAGCTGAATGCTGCGTGCTCCACTCTTTGAGGTGATTTGTCCAAATGTACCACTGCAGCAACTGTTGTTCGGTTGGGTGGGCATGGGATGGTTGAGCGCGCTGAACGCGTCAGTACGCCACTGGAACTTCAGGTTATCCCAAATCTGGAACTCCTTGAATACTGACAGGTCAAGGTTGGTGTTCTGCGGTCCTGTCAGATCGTTGCGGCGCTCATTGCCGAACACGTTGTTGCCCGGCACCGCATAGCAGGATGTATTGAAGTACTCAGCCATGGTGCGCGGTGCTCCGCTCATGCCATTGCAGGTTGCAGCGGCGCGGTTCTGAATGCCACCACCGGTATTGGAAAAGTCACTAGCGTTAGCGTTGAACGGCATGCCTGCTCTGATGCCAAGCAGTCCGCTGAATCTCCAACCACCAAGCTCGTTCTGCCACCACTTGTTCTCGTTGAGGAACGTCTTTCCTTTGCCAATCGGCAACTCGTAGATGCCCGACAACTTGATGACGTATTTTTGCATGAAGTCGGAACGTCCGTAGTCGACCTGCGGAGTATTCCCCATCTCACCGGTAGCCTTGTGGTCGGAGTCCTGATAGTCCATGGACTTGCCCCACACATAGTTTGCGTTGAACTGCAACCCATTGGTGAAAGTCTTCTTCAGCTGAGTTTCCAATCCATCGTAATGCGATGAACCCCACTTGTGGTATTGGACGATATTGCCCTGTACAGACTGGTAAGGCCTGCGGGAGTTGATGTCGGCGGTGCTGGTCGGGTTTGTATCGCCTGCGCCCGGCAGTGAGGCCAGATTGATGTTGCTGTAGTTAAAGATGTGATGGTTGGAACTTCCCACATAGTCGACCGTCAGCAGGTAATTCTTTCCAAACGTGCGTTGTACGGCAAGATTCCACTGCTCTGAGTAACTGGTCGGCATTTTCTGGGCAAAGGTAGAGTTTCCGGGCACCCAGACGCCAGTCGGCGCAGGCATCGCGGCCCAAACATTTTCCGCAGTTGCCAGTGTCAGATAATTCTGTGCCCCTGGAGCGGCGCCGGTGACTGCGTTCGCAGTGGTGTTGGAAGCAGGCCAGATGACAGGTTCGGTTTGGGTCTGCGTGGAGTTCAGCCCCGTGTTGTAGTACGGATTGTTCATCATATTAGTCAGGTCATAGTAACTGAACTGGTAATAGTAGAGGCCGCCTCCACCGTGGATTGCAGTCTTGTCGTTGAGCGCGTAAGCGAAGCCGGCCCTGGGGCTGAAGTTGAACCGGTTTGGGCTGTAGGACTGCACGCTGAACGAGCCTGTGGTGGGGTTGAGAATGCCAGCGTGACCCTGTGCCTCAGAAGGAGGCGAGTAGTAGTCGTACCTCATGCCAAGGTTGAGGGTGAATTTGGAGCTGATGCGCCAGTCGTCCTGGATGTAGGGCATGAGGTTGTGCTGATGGAAGTGGCCAACCTGGCTGCCAGCGTTGGCACTGATGCTGTTGTAATCTCCCAGCAGGTAGTCCGCCAGTTCGTTGGCTGACGGGAATGTTCCGCTGACGCTCCCAATGGTCCAGATTCCAGACCGTTGCCACGCGGCTCCGGTTGATCCGTTGTAGGTGTATTGGCCGTTTTCGCCCAATCCGCCATTGGGGCTTCCGGTATACCAGAATGCGTTGTAGTCAACGACGTCAACCTCTGCGCCGAAGAAGATGGAGTGCTTCCCCCGAACAAGATTCAGCTCGTCGATGTATTCGAACATGTTTTGATGTTCACCAAGCGGGGAGCCGCTGGCGCCGGAGTATCCGCCTACGTTGAGGCCCGGCACGCCCCAGACCGTTGGCGACGGATTAAGGCCGGTCAGGCCAAAATACTGGTGGAAGTAGTCTGTGCCATTGGCAATCTGGTCAAATTGTTGTCCATTCACGGAGCGCGCATAACCGACACGAGCTGTATTCACAACCGTTGGGCTAACTACGTGGCTCTCTTCCAGGTAGATATCTGTTCCGTAGAGTTGGTTATGCTCCTTGACGTCTAGCACAGGGTCACTCGAAGGGCTGTCGGCGCCGCTGTCCCAATCCTCCGGGCGGATGATGTCAGGATTGTTGGTATCGTAGGCTCCGAAGAGATGATCCTTCTCACTCATGTTGTAATCGGCACGGCCCAGCCAGTCGTCGTGCGTAAATTTGGTGCGGCTGTTTATGCTCCCGTAGTTATCGCCCGCCGATGTGTTCAGGTTGTTGGGCAATGGATACATCAAATTCAGGTACTTCTTGGCCAAAGGACTGATCAAGGCGGGGTTGATCACGTTCGGTTGGCCGTTATAGGCAAACTGCGACAGAACATTTGGACCTGCACCAGTGGTGCCAATTCCGTTTGCGGCAGTATAGGTGGTCGGGTCGTAGATCTTCGTCGCAGGCTGCTTGGTTCCTGCGTTTGCCACCAGGTCGGCGCTGAAGTCGCCGTTGCGTTCCGCCAACGTGGGCACATAGTCCTGCAGGAAGGCGGCTGCAATTTGCCGGTACCCTTCATACGCCACAAAGAAGAATAGCTTGTTCTTGGTGTACGGGACCTTCCAGCCGCCGGCGGCGCCGAACAGATTGTAGCGGAGCTCGCCAAGCGGGCCTGCATTCCAGCCTCTGGCGTTCATCTGGTTGTTTTGCAGGTATTCATATACCCGGCCATGGGGAGTGTCGGTTCCGCTTCTGGTAATCGCGTTGAGGGTGTTGGCGCCATCGTAACGTGCGTTTGCGCTGTTGCGGATGATTTCAACCTGCTGGGTCGCCTCAGTTGGCGTATTCACGGTCGCCGTCTGGTCGAAATAGCTCATGTCTACAACGCCGTCCAGCAGGTAGCTGGTTGACCAGAAGCCCTGACCCGCAATGAACAGCTGGTTGCTTTGCTGGTTGTACTGGCTGACATTGGAACCGATATTGTTTTCAGCCAACTGCGATCCGGGTTCCACGCCTGCCTGCGTGGTCTGCGCGTAAAAGGTCGCGTTGCGATATCCAGAGTACTCCGGCGTATTTTCCATCGCCACTGCGTCCATCGTCACGTTCAGATCGTGGTCCTGCGTCTCGAGTCCGGTTGACTCGTTCGCGGTGACTTCAACCTTCTCACTGGTAGAACCGACCTTCAACTGAAAGTTCAAGTTGAGGATCTGGCCGACCGCGAGGGTGAGGTTTGAGACTCCCTGATCGAAACCGGTCGCCGTAGCGGTAATGGAATAGGGGCCGGGGGGCAGCGCTGGAATTGAGAAGAATCCGGTTGCATTCGTCACGCTTGAACGGATCTGGCCCGTGTCGGTTTTCGTCACCTTCACTGCCACATTTGGGATAATGGCTCCGCTTGCATCTGTAATCGTACCCGTCACAGTGCCGGATGCGGTCTGCGCATGAAGCGGCACCGCCGCCAGCAACAGTGCGCACAGCGCCACTGCCAGGCTCAATCCAGCCCGGAGCTTGGCTGATAGCTGCCACAGTGCGTGCGGTGGGAATATTTTCATGTTCGAAGATCTCTGGTTCATTGAATTCGCCTCCTACAAGAATTGATGGTTGGCTCTTGTGTTTGTGGTTCTTTGTTCATGAAGTGGGCAGTCTCCGACCTAAGCTTCTGCCACCCCAACAGCAATGCCGTGAAATCCGCATTGGATTTCGGGTTGAAGGATGGCAAGTTAAAGTCAGTGCCACCAATCCGGTTGCCCCGCTCGCCAAGTTGTCCCGGAGATTGCCGTATACAGTACATTCGCTCTCTCCGCGGTAAGGTTCCCAGTGCCACTTAATCGGTTTATGCTGGCAGGAGAATCTCAGCTGATTTGCCGCTATCACATCCCTCCGGCTGAATGTCCAGCAAGTGAATTTACTGTATGGCATACAGTAAATTCAATTAACCGTAAGAAGATCAGCACCTTGCAGGCGATGTAGCCTTCTCAGAAGCCAGCCTCGCGGGGCCTTTCTCTCCCATCTCACCAAGCATCTCCGCACGATCACATGTCCTATGGTTTGTATTGCCGAACAACAGTTGCTGTCCTGAGCAAAGACAGTGGAAGCCTGCACGGTGAGCGGCCTCTCCGTATTGCTGGGAGGTACAGACCTTGTGCCCGCTTCTGCTAGCTGTCGTTTTCTGCCAACGCCAGAACCTAGCGTGGATAGTAATGAGGCCATTGGGTGGCCATGCGAAGCGAGTTCGATGCCGCGCGATCAGCGAAGTCCCGCCGGAAGGTTTCGCCCGGCTTGGGGTCCCAATTTCGCCACGATCCTGGATTCGTATCCGCTGTCGGCGTCCTGCCGCTCTCACCGTTGCCGTTCACCGCGGTCACGCAGTATTGCACAAGGTCCGGAGGAGCCTTCTCTCCGGCATCAACGGGACAAGGCAGAGCTGCGTGAATCACGGCGCGTTTGTCCTGATAGCTGCGCTCGAGGCCTCGATAGAGCAGACGAAACTGTTTGTCTGATTCGGTGCGCGCATAGAGCTGATACTCGCTCACACCGAGCAGCTCTCCCCAACAAATCCTGGCCGATCCCTCCGCCAGCTCCACCCTGAGCCCATCGGGAGGTGGCGGCACATCCTTCGTCCCATAGACGGGGTACTCCGGCCCAGGTGCGCTCACCTGCTCTGCGTTCAAAGCCACCGCGCGCACATGAACCTTCTCCCCATCAGAGAGTCCCGTCAACTCGATCTCTGGACTATTCTGCATGCCGATTGTGGACCAGGTCGCGCCCGAGTCCTTGCTCGACTCAAACCGGTATTGTGTAGCTGCGGCAACTGCTGCAGCGATCACACGCGCACCACCCGCATGGTTCTCTGTTCTGGCAATCAGCGGCGCTATCGGCGTCGGGAGCTTGTCCGTCAGCTCCCAATGATGATGGCCCTCTGCAAGCTCTACTGTCAGTCGATTCTCGTGCCGTAGCGCGGTCTGCTCTGCACCGTCCACAAAGAAGCGCAGCTTTTCGGCAACAGGCACAAGCCGTGAGATGTTCACACTCGAAGACTGTGGCGCATAGTACTCGCCACTGGCCGCTTGCCCCTGCGCCACACGCCCGGCAATGCCCAGCTCAGTATCGGCCGTCGTAAACACAAGCCCAGCCACTCCAATTCGCGTGCCATGGAACAGCGCGAACTCTGCCGAGTCTTTGCTCGTCCGGATAAGCCCCGCAGTCCCGTCAAACACGGTTGCTCCATCGGCAAACTCAACCGGATCTGGATTGCGGAAAACCAGGTCGTCAATGTCTGTCGCATGTACACGGCACCCATAGGGAGTCGCGTGCACTTCCATATCCTTGCGATGGCTGACGACGGCCATCGCGTCGCCCTTGCCATCCTGCCAGAACCCAGTCGTGGCCTCGGTCTGAATCTCCGTCCGCTGCGCCTCTCTTACCGGAGTCATACCGCGCACCATCTTTATGGTGGGCAGTTCGCTGCCTCGCCGCACGAACCACGAGAATCGGTGATCCACCTGCTCGTTCAGCACCTGGTCATAGAGAAGAAAATAGTCATGTCCGGCCAGAACGATGCTCCGGCTCACATACTCAGGCGCGGAATAGGCCCCGGGATCCTGCCGTGGCACAATCTCCGCAAACTGCCCGCAACCCAGATCGTACATTGGGCGCGACAACACGTTCTGCCCGATCGAGCGAAACTCGCCATCCTTGAAGACGCCAAAGTTCGTACAGAAATCAACGTCCTGATCCGCTCTGTCTCCAACATCCTCTGAGCCGTTGAAGCTGTAGGCCTTGCCCGCAGCGTAATAGTAGATCACGCCACATCCGCCCTCGCTCGCTACACCCCAGCGATAGTTCGGCCCCTGGTCGATTTGCTGTAGATGGATCGACACCTCGTCAGGCGTATCCACCGCCGAACGAAGCATGATGCCGTAACCTGTGTACTTGCGGCTTTCGAGATGCGGATTGGTTCCACGATTGTCCGGCACGCTAAACATGGGATCCCACGCGTCAGAACTTCCGAGCGCCGTTTCCAGGTCCTGATTCGTAGGCCGCGCTGCCCACATTGCATGTTCGGCAACAAGGGGTGCGAAACGCTGCAAGCATGTACCTACGTACCAGAGGGTTCTTGGTGGAACCCGTTCTTCTGAATGTGCACCCTGCGGCGGATGAACCCGCTGCCGACCGTGGCCAGCAGCCAGCGCTCCCCACTCATGCCCATAGTCCGTGCGTTGCAGTGCGCGATACGCTTCAGCTGTCTCCCCGTCAAAGGGAGCTGAGAGCGCATTCACCAGCCAATCGGTCATCGCCGCAAGCTGCGGCGTTACAAAGCGCTCATTGCCGTCAAACTTCCGCAGCAAAAAGTCCGTTCGCACCGAGGGTCGCAGAAAAGCCCAGACATAAGTACCCAGGTCCTCTGTCCATCTGCCTCCCCTTGCATCCCACGTCTTCACATCCGGGCGCGTGTTGTAGCGCGTGTTGATCTCCACACACTTCCGCCACAGATCGGCCCACGTTGCAGCCATCGGATGATCCGGAAACAGGAATGACATTGCGGGCGGCACGCCTTTCACATCGGCCAGAAAATTGGGATGCCCGCTCAGCATCGGCACCAGCGGCATGAAGTCCTCGCCCGCGTGCACATAGGCCATGAACAGATACATCGCCGTAACCCGCCTGCGCTGCTTCTCGCTCATGGAGGCGCTCAGCCGGTTGAAGCCGTCAATCCACCCACCCAGCACCGATCTGCTCGGCACCGGACTGAAGTTCACAATGCCCCTGCCCGGAACAGAACTTGCTCCGCCATTCACGCGTGTGCCGTTCACAGGAAGCGTGCTCGTAAATGCGCCTGCCATCACGCGCCGCTCTAGGTCATCGGCGCTTTGAATGATTCCTCTCGAAAAGATCACCGGCGGACGTCGCGCACCTTCACCATACTCCAGCACCCAGTCCTTCACGCAGTTCAAGTCCAGCGTGCCGTAGCGGTTCTGCAGAAAATGCGCGTGGGACGAGTAGATAAGTCCCGCCACATATGTAAAGCCGTCCTGATGAACCTCGCCTGCGTACTCTTCCACCCTGTGCATCGCCTCTATATCTCTGGCGTGGTCGTAGTAGGCAATGCAAATCGAACGGCGTCCGCGCGCCAGCGGCCATTGCCACGTGAATCGTCCATCCTGGTAGAAGTAGCGCACCTGCAGCGTCTCAGACTCCACATGGCTGGTGTACTCGTGATCCTGCCACTCCTCTGCCTTGTCGATGAACACGCCCAGCGCATCGCTGGAGTGCTGATCCCAGAAGTTCGCGTATGTCCCCGTGTGCACAGCAGTCCACGTCTGGTAGATGCCAAGTTTGAAAGGAAGTTCCCCGTTCACCAGCGGTTTTGGATCGAGCGGCCACGGCTCGCCAATCCGCTCCCAGGGATAGTCGTCGTAGGCGCGAATCACTCCCGACGACGCATACGGATGATTGGGCGCATGACGATGTGTAACGCTAAAACCAGTCCAGTCAGAAGTGATCACACCCTGCGCGGTGGGCTTCAGCCCCTCCATATCTTCCACGAAGCGCACAAACTCCATCCCGGCTGTGCACTGAACCACGGCAGCATAGCGTGAGCCGGCTTCCGTCTCGTAGACGATCCGGTAGGTGATCATCAATGGACCATCGACGATGCGGCTTGTTGTAATGCGCGTTACGCGATCACCGGTGATCTTCAGCGTTGAAGAGCCCACCCACGGACCACCGCGCGACACCTGCAAGATCGGCCCAGGAGCATCGCCGCTTACCTCCTGACTGGCGGGGATGCGCACGCGCATCGTCCTCGCGTCCAGCACAATCGTGCGGCCTTCGCTGTGCTCATGCACCTGCGGCTCAATGGCGACTGGTCCGTCGCTCACCGACAGAACAAACTCGCGCCGCCCGCCGCTCGGCAGATCGGAAAAGAAATTCAACGTGGCAGTGCGCAACCCCGCTGCATCCCGAACCACATCGGTGAACTGCGCGGGAACCTGCTCGCGCGTGTCGGTCCTCGTCAGTACCAGACGGTTCAGATCTACCTGGCTTTGGAACTCGATCGGATAACTCAGCAGCGTCCGCGGCCACCAGTAGAACGGATGTTCCAGCAGGTCCTTCAGCTCAAAACGAATCTCGCGCGAGTGATCCCAAATAGCGTTTCTTGACGTTGGAACCTTCGAACTCTGAAGCGATGCCGCCGACATCGTCGCCGGCAGTGAGAGCAAGCTGAAACAGAACAATCTGCGATCCAAGAGATTCACTCCAATTTCAACGCCATCACTGGCGTTCACACTTTGGGGTTATTGGATGGAATCAGGGTTCCACCATAGCACTTTGAAATATTCTGCGTAGTGGGGTAGCTGCCTTAGTACAGTGGGGTCTACAGGTAGTGTTTTCGGAAGACGATCCTTGCAGGACTCCTCATGGCATTGTAGTAGGTTATGAATCTTGTCTCATGTACGGACCTTATGGCTGTCTTCGAGCCGCGTAAATGCGGCTTTGGAGCGCAGCAAAGGGGGTCGAGACTTGACTTACAAGAATGCAGAATAGGCGACCTAACCGGAACGATAGCAGTCGGATGGGGTACCACAAGCCATTGTGGTCACTGTACTAAGGCAGCTACCCCACTTTCTGCGTATTTGCAAGCCTGCGCCGGGCTCTCCCATCTCGTACTGGTCTACGCCCGGCCGTCCGCTACATCACTCCGGATAATACCGCGCCATCTCTCCCGGCGCCGGGTCCATATCGTTCGGGTAGCTGTAAACACGCCGGAAGCGCTCGCCGGGCCTGGGGTCCCAGTTACGCCATGATCGAGGATCGGTATCTGCGCTTCGTGAGCGCGCGCCTTCTCCATTGCCGTTCACGGCCGCAATCACGTATTCAAAGATCTCCGCAGGCGTCGCCCCATCGGACCTCCCCGGGATCTCATCGCACGCCTTGATCCCCGCGCGCTTATCAACAAAGTTCCGCTCCAGCCCGTGATTGAGCGGCCGAAACGCCTTCTCGCCTTTCCGCCGCACATAGAGTCGATATTCCCTCACTCCGAGAACCTCACCCCAGCTGATCGTCGCCGCGCCCTCTGCCAAGTCCACATGCACTCCATCCGGCGGCAGCGGCGATTGGTTCGTCTCGTAGATCGGATACTCCGGCCCTGGTAGGCTTTCATGCAGCGCATTCATCGCCACAGCGCGCACGTGAACCTTCTGCCCGTTAACGAGTCCGTTCACTTCAATCACAGGCTGATCCTGAACGCTAATAGCCGTCCACGTTGCGCCATGGTCCTTGCTCACTTCCAGTCGATATCTGTTCGCCGAGGCAACTGGTTCGACAACCACTCGCGCTCCGCCGGCAAAGTTTTCCGTCCGCGCAATTCGTGGCGCCAGCGGCACAGGCAATGCACCGGTCAACTCCCAGTCGTGATTCCCTGCCGGCAACGCCACAGACCATTCGCCCTTTGCTTCTTGCGCCGTCTGCGCCTCGCCATCGATATAGAAGCGCGTCTTGTCCGTGGTCGCGGTCATCGCAATCGTCACTGAAGTTACTGCGGGCGCTGAATACCTGCCCCGCGTTGCCTTCCCCTGAACAACCGTCCCTCCAATACCCAGCTCTGTGTCCTTGGTGCGGAACTCAATTCCCTCCACGCCGATGCGTGTGCCGTGAAACAAGGCAAACTCGGTCTTGTCTCCGCTTCTGCGAATCAATCCGGCGGTTCCCTCAAAAACAATCGCGCCGTCTGCATAGTTCACAGGCATGGAACTGCGAAACACAAGGTCGTTCACATCGACAGCCTGCACCGCGCAGCCAAAGGGAGTGGACTCCACCTTCAGGTCCTTGCGATGACTTACCACCACCATCGAATCGCCAACACCATCAAACCAAACACCGGTGGTTTCCGCCGTCTGGTGATCAGTGCGCTGCGTCTCGTGATTTTGCGCCGCCGCTCCGCGCACAAATTGAATCTTCGGCAACTCGCTTCCCCGCCGCACAAACCACGAGAATCTGTGGATGGTGGCCTGTTCTGACACGGCATCGTGCAGGAGAAAATAGTCGTTCCCTGCCAGCAGCACACTGCGGCTCACATACTCCTCGGCCGCATACCGCGTGGGCGTCGTGCGTGGCACAATCTCGGCAAACTGCCCTGCGCCCAGATTGTAAAAAGGACGCGACAGCACGTTGGCGCCAATCGAACGAAACGCTCCATTCTTGAAGATGCCAAAGTTCGTGCAGAAGTCCGTGTCTTGATCTCTACGGTCGCCCACATCTTCTGACCCGTTAAAGCTGTACGATTTGCCTGCGGCAAAGAAATACAGCAATCCACATCCACCTTCTCCCGCCAGTCCCCAGCGATAGTTGGGTCCATCGTCAATCTGCTGCAGGTGCACTGACAACTCATCTGGCGTACCCACTGCCGCGCGAAGAACAACCCCGTACCCAGTATGTTTGCGGCTGCGCAGGTGCGGATTCGTACCCAGGTTGTCTGGAGCGCGATACATGATGTCATCCCACGGCGGCTCATTGCCCGGCGCGGTCTCCGCATCCTGATCCGTTGACCGCGAGGCCCACATGGCGTGTTCCGCTGCAAGAGGCGCATAGCGTTGCAGGCACGTACCCATGTACCAGAGAGAGCGCGGCGCCATCCGTTGTTCGGCGTGAGCCCCAATCGGCGGGTATATGCGACGCGGACCTTCTCCAGGACCTACCACGCCCCATCCCCGACCGTTGTTCGCCGCCAGCATGTTCTTGAATCCCGCTTCACTCTCGCCATTGAACGGAGCGGAAAGCGCGCCAACCAGCCACTCCGTCATGCCCGCCAGTTGCGGCGTAACGAATCGCTCCACGCCGTCATAGTTCCGCAACAAGAAGCCCGTACGCAACGAAGGCCGAACAAACGCCCACACGTAAGTGCCGATGTCCTCGGTCCATCGCCCACCATCCGCATCCCATGTCTTTACTGAGGGCCGCGTGTTGTAGTGTGTATTCAACTCCACGCACTTCTGCCAAAGGTCTGCCCATGCAGCCGCCATCGGGTGCTCAGGAAACAGGAACGACATTGCGGGTGGCGCGGCTTTCACATCCGCAAGGTAGTTCGGATGCCCGCCCAGCATCGGCACTATCGGAAAGAATTCATCGCTCGCCAGCACGTAGGCGATGAACAGATACATCGCCGTCAATCGCGCGCGCTGTTCCGTGCTCATACCCGCGTTCAATCGGTTAAAGCCGTCAATCCACGAGCCCATGATGCGCCTGCTCGGCACTGGGCTGAAGTTCACAATGCTCCGGCCCGGTAGCGGTCCGTGCCCGCACATCTGCCGCGCGCCCGTCACCGGAAGAGTGCAGACATAGGCTGACGCCAACACCTCGCGCTCAAGGTCCGCCACCTCCTTGAAACCTCCGCCAGTAAAGATCACCTTCTGGCGGCGAGCCTCGTCTGGATAGTCGAGCACCCAATCCTTCACCTGGTTCAGATCGATGGTGCCGTAGCGGTTCTGCAGAAAGAGCGTGTGCGAGGTAAAGCTCAGCGGCACCTGATAGCTCAGGCCTCCCTGCCGCACGGGCCTGGACTTCTCCTCCAACTCACGCATCGCTACTTTGTCCTTGGCGTGGTCGTAGAAGGCTATGCAGGTCGAGCGGCGTCCTCGCGCCAGCGGCCACGTCCACGAGAGAACCCCATCGTTCAAGTGCGTCCGTATCTCCAGCGTCGATGATTCGCGCTCGTACGCATACTCGTGGTCTTGCCACTGCGCAGCGTGATCGATAAAAACGCCCAACGCGTCATTCGATTGCTGATTCCAGAAGTTCGCCCAGTTCCCGACCAGAAAGTTTCCCGGTGCAGGCTGGTAGATGCCCAGGATGATCGGCAGCTCGCCCGCCGGCATTCTCTCCGGATAGATCGGCTCGCTCGAACCACACCTTGCATCCAGATTGAACCACGGCGCATCGATGCGCTCCCACGCGTAATCGTCATAGTTCCGCGGTTCATCTGGCAGCGGGAAGGGATGATTCGGCGCCTGGCGATGCGTTGCATCCAGGCCGATCCACGTGGAAGTGAAGGAGCCGCGCACGCCTGGCCGCATCCCCTCCATATTCTCCTTGAACTCGACAAACTCCTGCCCCGCATTGACCTGCAACCGCGCGATGTAGCGAGAGCCACCGCTGCCTTCATAGGTAATTTCGCAGGCAATCAGCAACGGACCCTTTTCAACGCATCGCGTTGAAATCCGTACGACCTTTTCCCCTTCGAAGCATAGCGTCGAGGCGCCAATCCACCTGCCGCCGCGCGAGAACTGCATCACCGGCCCCGGTGCATCGCCGTTCACCATCTGACTCGCCGGAATGCGCACCCGCACCGCTCCGGAATCGAGAACAATGCTGTCGCTCTCCTGCGTCTCGCTTACCTGCGCCGGCATCGGAATCGGCGCATCTACCGCAGAGAGCACAAACTCCCTGCGCCCTCCACTCGGCAAATCCGAGAAGAAGTGCAACGTCGCGTTCTTCACGCCCTCGTGGTCCTGCTGCACGCCGGTAAACTGGATCGGGATCTTATCGTGCGTGGCAACGTTGGTCAGAACCAGCCGATCCAGCGTGATCGGCTCGCTGAACGCAATCGGATAGCCCAGCAGCGTCCGCGGCCACCAGTAGAACGGGTGCCTCAACGGATCGTTCAGAATGAATCTGACTTTACGCGATCGGTCCCAGATGGCAGCTTCCCGACTTGGAAGAACCGCCTCCGATCCCCACATCTTTGCGGCTGAGAGCACCGCTGGAAGTGAGAGCGCGCTGTAACAAAAATTCCTGCGATCCAAGATATAAACCCCGTTTCGAGAATTGTATGGTTCGGTGCGGCTCCCGGAACAACCTTAGCCCCCGCAGCCTGTGAAGGAAGCCTCGCTTTCAGTTCCCCAGCTCCGCGCCCAGGTCTTCGCTGGTCCTGATCAGCGCCGGGATGCTTTCGTGCAGCGCAATCAACTTCAGCCAGCTCGTCTTCACGTGCTTGCCTTGCTCTACAAGTTCGAACTCCACATCCAATTCCGACACCGGCACTTCTTCAAAACACGCTGCAAAATCCTCCTCGGCGTGTTTGCTGCCCACCATCTCTATATAGAACTGGCGCATTTCTTCTTCTGAATATGCGGCGTAGTACTCCGTGTTCTCCGCACCGATACACCACACCCTCACTTTGGGCGTCAATCCGCTCATCGATTCCTCCTCATGGTGGTCAAGTACGAATTCCACCCATTCGCAAGGCGCATGAAGCTAACAACAAATAGCAGCAGTAACGCATCTTCGGCAAGCCGTCTTCAACTCGTTCGTAGGCTTGGCCCCTTGTGGCAATCGGAGCTGTTCCGCCCCTTCCCTCAGCCGTTCGGTTCACTGTTCCAACAAACTGTCGGCAGTATCGCGACCAGACACAACACCGGCAAGTGAATTTACCGTAAGCCACACCGTAAGCACCCCGCATCTCTCTCATTTTTAAGCAGAACTACCCCGCGAGCATATCCCTTCCGACTTTGGCCGCACGCTCACCAGATGACTGCGATGCCGGCCTACCCAACTCGGTGTGTCGGCTTCGACGCACTCTCATCCAGCCAAACACCGCATCCGCACTCCACCCGATCACACCTGGAGCTCGACCCAAGCCGCTGAGCCTCATCCAGATGCTTCACCCACCGGCCCTCGATCCGGCGCAAATTGTTCATTCAGTTCGTACTCCGGAGCACTTACCGTGTCCCTTACCGTAAACTCACTTGCCACATCCGTCGCTGAACCATGACGATGCAACTTGGTCTGAAATCCTATCTGGAGGAACACGTGTCGATTCAGTTGTTCAATCGTGCTTGCTGTCTTGCGGTCCTTGCGTTGTCTTGCTCTCTCGCGGTGGCGCAATCCGCCACTTTGGCCCAAACTCCTCCCATGGGTTGGAATGCCTGGAATCACTTCAAGGGAAGCATCACCGACGCAGACGTGCGGGCTGCGGCAGACGCCATGGTGTCGAGCGGCATGCGCGACGTCGGCTACACCTACATCAATATCGACGACACCTGGGAAGGCGTCCGCGACGCGCAGGGAAACATCCAGACCAACAGCCGCTTCCCGGACATGAAGGCGCTGGCCGACTATGTTCACTCCAAAGGCCTCAAACTCGGCATTTACTCCTCGCCTGGACCGGGGACCTGCGCACATTTCGAAGGCAGCTACAACCACGAGCAGCAGGACGCCGACACCTACGCCAAGTGGGGCATCGACTACCTCAAGTACGACCTCTGCGGCCTGCGGCCCATCATGAAGGAGCAGTCCAAAGGCGACCAGCTGGTAGCCTCCACCATCATGAAACAGGCCTACGAAAAGATGCACCAGGCCCTGCTGAACACCCATCGCCCCATCCTCTACAGCCTCTGCGAATATGGCTGGGATTCTCCTTGGCTCTGGGGGCAGCAGGTGGGCGGAAATGCCTGGAGAACCACAGGCGATATTGGCGACCGCTACGATTCCATGTCCCTCATCGGCTTCTCACAGGCCGGATTGGCAAAGTACGCAGGCCCCGGCCACTGGAACGACCCGGACATGCTCGAGATCGGCAACGGCGGCATGACCCCCGACGAATATCAGACCCACATGAGTCTCTGGGCCATCCTCGCCGCGCCACTGCTGGCAGGCAACGACCTGAGCAAGATGGATGACGTCACCCGCAGCATCCTCGTCAACAAAGACGTCATCGCTGTCGATCAGGATCGCCTCGGAATCCAGGGCGACCGTGTCAGCGCTGTCGGTCCCTACGAGATATGGATGAAGCCTCTCGATCACAAAGCCAAAGCTGTCGCGCTCTTCAATCGCGGCCCTCTTGCGGAGCCCATCACCATCCAGCTCAAGGACGTCGGCATCTCCGGCTCCGTGCATGGCTACGACCTGTGGGCGCACAAGGATCTCGGCATCCTCAAGGACTCCTACACCGCAACCGTACCCCGCCATGGAGTCGTGATGGTGCGGCTCTCTCGTTAGTGTTCCAAGAGTTTTAGTCCGTCCGGAAGACTCTTGAGCAGGGCAGCCTTGGCTATTCTCCTAGCGTATCTGACCGGTGCGCGTTAGGAGAACCTTAGCCAAGCTGCCTCCGCCGCTGCCTTCCATTTTGAACACAACTACCCCTGCTGGCCTATTCCTTGACGGAGAATTCCACGAACCGATCTTTCCCGCGAACAACGGCCATCGCTCTCGCCATGCTCGCCATC